>Ga0136654_1000248_pt1 | contig 17427 bp, 14 predicted proteins | sample InaspJWI70metaG_FD_94865 | JGI IMG/M metagenome (GOLD analysis project Ga0136654, IMG submission 94865) | Marine gutless worms symbiont microbial communities from Oahu, Hawaii - Inanidrilus sp. 1 OAHU.JWI-70 metaG (version 2) | ecosystem: Host-associated > Annelida > Digestive system >... | reverse complement strand
GTAGAAAAGCTGGTGCAATCCATGCCATTGATGACAACGCGCCTGACTGCGACCGGCGCCACCGAGGAAGCGGTTGCCGCGGCAACTCTAGCGCTGGATGACCGGGTATTGATTCGGCCCGGCGAGACCGTGCCTGCCGACGGCGAAATCGAGAGCGGCCAATCCGCGATTGACGAATCCCTGCTCAGCGGCGAAAGCCTGCCGCTGGCCCGAGGTCCCGGCGATCGGCTGCTCGGTGGCAGCATCAATGTCACCAACCCGCTGCAGATGCGAGTGAGCGCGGTTGGAGCCGACACGGTGATGGCGGAAATCCAGCGCACCATCGAACGCGCGCAAGCCGACAAACCGCCGCTGGCGCAGTTGGCGGATCGGGTGGCCGCGCATTTCATCGGTATCGTGTTGTTGATCGTCGTCTGCGTCGCTGTGTTTTGGTGGTGGCATGATCCCGATCGCTGGTTCGGAATAGCGCTCGCCGTGTTAATCGTCAGTTGCCCCTGCGCGCTGTCGCTGGCGACACCCACAGCCATCAGCGCCACGCTGGGTCGGATGCAGTCCGCAGGGCTGTTGGTTAAACAGGCGGCGGCGCTCGAAAAGCTGAACCATATCACCCACGTTGTGTTCGACAAGACCGGCACCTTGACCCGGGGGCAGCCGACGCTGGAGGCGATCGTCTGTAATCCCGACTTCGATCAATCGCGCTGTCTCGAACTGGCGGCGACACTGGAACGGTATTCGGAGCATCCGCTGGCGCGGGTGCTGGTACGAGCGGCGGGCGTTAGCGCTAGCGCCAAACCGTCCAGAATCGTCAGCGTCGCCGGGGGTGGAATCTCCGCCACCATCGACGGCCGGCGCTATTATATCGGTAGCCGCGAATTCATCACCGAACAGACCGGAGTCGTGCTTCCCGCAGCCTGGCAGGACGCCATCGCCGGGGATGCCGTAAGCATCGTGCTGCTGGCACGCAGCGATTGCGCGTTGGCGATGTTTACCTTCGCCGATCCGCTGCGCGACGAGGCCCGGGCACTGGTCGATAAACTGCGACAAATGGGGCAGTCGATTCTGTTGATGACCGGGGATCGAGCGGACGCGGCAGCCCGGGTCGCCGCTGCAACCGGGATCGACGATTTCCGCGCGCGCATGTCTCCGCGTGACAAAATGGAGGCGGTACAGGCAATGCAGGCCGACGGCGCCCGCGTTTTGATGGTCGGTGACGGCGTTAACGACGCCCCGGTGCTAGCCTGCGCCGATGTCTCGATCGCGATGGGGGGCGCCAGTTCACTGGCCAAGACCAGCGCCGATATTGTTTTGATGGCTAATCATTTGCAGGCGGTCGCCGAGGCAATCGGCATGGCGCGCAAGACCCGTTCGGTAGTTCGGCAGAATATGACTTGGGCGCTAATGTATAACTTCGGCGCGATTCCGGCCGCGGCACTCGGCCTGGTCGCGCCCTGGCTTGCCGCCATCGGCATGTCGGCGAGCTCACTAATCGTGGTGATAAACGCCATGCGGCTGACGCGATAGTCCGATTATTGCGCCAGTTGGCCCGACCTTTTAATCATTGCTTGAATAGACGAGTTATATTAACCCGGCAGCGCCATGCAGGCGACGCATCCATGTTCCAGATTGCTGCGCGCGATTTTGTCAGATCATTCTGGCGCACTACCGCATGCGGCCGGCGACGGTTTCCAGCACGACAGCATCCGCGTTACTGGTACAATATTGAGACTGATGGAAATTATTTACTTGTTGATACCGATTTCACTGATTCTGCTGGGCGGCATCGTCTGGATACTGCTGTGGGCCGTGCGCAACGGTCAGTACGACGACCTCGAAGGGCCGGCGCACCGGATTTTGATGGATGAGGATAAAATTGTCGACGAGCAAAAAAATAGCCGGCGGGGAGGTGCCGGCTAAAATACTCTGTTGTATTAAGAGTAGGAGTCAAGGTGTAAGTCTAGTGCTTGCCCGGATTCCCGTAATTGACTTAGGTCAAGTGGGCTTTCGCGAATTTAAACCGTTTTGGCGAACAGCCTGGCAACGCTCGCCGGCTGCTGGAAGGAATCGAACACCATACAGATGTTGCGCACCAGTAGACGACCCGGCCCGCAAACGTTAATTTCATCCTCGCCCAATTCGAGCAAACCTTGCTCTTCCATGCCCGAAAGGCGACTCAGTTCGCTAGCGAAGAGTTCGTCGAAATCGATATTCCATTTATTGTCGTATTTACGCTTATCCAGATGAAACTGGCTTGACAGATCATGAATTATTTCGCGCCGTAGCAGGTCGTCTTCGAGACTCACGTAACCCTTGACTATCGGTAGTTTCCTCAGATCGAGGCTGTCGTGATAGGCGTCGAGACTGTGCGTGTTCTGGCTGAAGTTATCGTGAATCTGGCTGATGGCCGCAACTCCGAAGCCGATCGAGTCGCATTGCCCCTGGGTCGAGTAACTCTGGAAATTACGCTGCAGGCGACCGTTTCGTTGCGCTTGTGCGAGTTCGTGGTCGGGTTTGGCGAAATGATCCATGCCGATATGTGCATAACCCGCGTCACACAGCCGGTCGGTAACATAGTGCAGTATAGCGAGTTTCTGCGCCGTATCGGGTAAGTCGCCTGCCGGGAATCGGCGCGGCCGAGGAAATCGATACGGAAATTGCGCATAGTTATAAATCGTAATCTGGTCGAGGTCTAGCCCGACGATCCTGTCCAGGGTCGCGGCGAAGCTTTGTACGGTTTGATGCGGTAACCCGTAAATCAGGTCGATATTGATCGATCGGATTCCGTAGTTATTCGCATCCTTGATGACCGCTGCCGTTGCTTCCGGGTTAGGATCCCGGTCGACCGCTTGTCGCAGTTGTGCGTCCAGGTCGTAAACACCGAGACTGATGCGGTTGAAACCCAAGCTGCATAGTTGGGCAATCGCGTCCTTTGCAATCACTCGCGGATCGATTTCAATCGACAATTCAGCCGGGCCGGCGCGACTCAGGTTGAAGTTTTGCCTGATTTTATCCATCAGATCTTGCGCTTGTCGATGCGTCAGAAATCCCGGCGCGCCACCCTCCCAGCGCAGTTGTACCACCTCGCGGTCTCGATCATACAATTGCGACTGAAGCTCGATTTCGAACTGTAATTTGCGTAGGTAATGTTCGGTATTTTGCCGGTCTCCGGTGATGAGCTTGTTGCCCGCGCAGTGGTAACGAATCGAGCTGCAAAAGGGGATATGGAAATAGAGCGATAGCGGTTTTGGGATCAACTCTTCGTTGCTGAGCCGGGCCCAGTTACGGAACTCCCTTTCGGCAATCCTGCCATGAAATTCGGCTGCGGGAGGGTAGCCCGAATAGCGCGGTCCCGCATCATCGACATGATTAATCGGGTGTTCCAGGGAAAGAAGCGGTTCGGACGTCACAGCACGAGAATTCATGATGAAATATAGCCTAACCGTTGCCCGCCGGGATGCATTGACCTGAATCAAGTACCGCGAAGTGATGCAGCGCCGGTGGATACTGTCGTCACCGGGTGCAAGATAAAAGTATTATGTGGCGCTAGTCTCGGACGAGCGCTTGCTCGATCGCGGCCGCAATTTCGTAAAGCGTCGAATCGTCGCCGTTTTTCGCCGATAACATCAAACCGACCGGCGCTTCTCCCGCCGCGTGGCAAGGCAGGCTGATCGCACAGCCGTCGAAATAGTTGACCGTCGCAGTATTACGCAGACAGCGTAGATTCACCCGGCGCGCTGCCGCGTCATCCGCGGTTTCGGCAATGGTCGGCGGCACGCAGGCGACAGTCGGATATAACAGTGCATCGGCTTCGAGCTGTGCGAACTGACGTTTGAACTCAGCGATGATTTCACTCCGCTCGCGATAGCGTTGCTGCTGCTCGGTTTCACTAATGTCGGCGCCCGCGGATATGCGGCTGCCGACAAAAGGGTCGTATTCGTCGAGGTGCCGTTCGAGCATTTCACGATGTTGCTGCCAGACTTCGTAGGCCACCACCGGCCGCCCGACGAAAAAATCGTCGCAGTGGTCGAGCACCGGCATCGACGCCTGCATGATTTCGGCGCCGGCGGACTCGAGTATAGCGATGGAGCGCTCGAAGGCAGTCGTCACTGCGGCGTCGAGATCGGTCATGACGCGCGCATCGGGCACCACAAGTTTCAGCGTTTGAAGCCGCGCCGGTTGCAGTCGGGGCAGGTCGGCGTCGGGCTTGATCCTGGCGCACATCAACTGATCTAGAATGAAACAGCTGTCGACATCGGGCGCCAACGGACCCGGCGCATCAAGCGTCGGCGACAACGGATAAATTCCTTTGGGCGACATGCGGCCAAAACTCGGCTTGACCCCGACGATACCGTTGAACGCGGCGGGAATGCGACAGGATCCGGCCGTATCGGAACCGAGCGCCGCGGGTACGATGCCCTCGGCGACGGCGACGGCGCTGCCCGATGACGAACCGCCGGGTAGGCGCCTTTGCTCCCGGTTCCAGATCGACAGGGGAGTGCCGTAGTGCGGATTCTTGCCAATGCCGGAAAACGCGAACTCGCTCATGTTGGTACGACCGAAAAACAGCAATCCGGCGGTGCGTAGCGGCGCGACTACGTCGGCATCGTTCGGTTCGGGTTGTGCATAGTGTTTTCGCACTACCGAACCTGCCAGGGTGATTTCGTTCCTGATATTGAACAAATCCTTGAGCGCGATCGGAATGCCGGCCAGCGGCGGTAGCGCCTGCGACCTGGCGCGCGCCCGATCGATCGAATAAGCCAGGCTCACCAATCCGGGATTGATCGAAATAAAAACCGATTCCGATACGCGCGCGCGCTCGAGCGCCTGTTCGACCAGCCGGCTCGCCGTTGTGTCGGCGTTGCGCAGTGCATTGGAAAGTGGTCGCAAACCCATCATGCTCAATTCTCCGAAATACGGTTGCCCCTGTCGCCAATGGCTATCTTAGTCACGCGGTGCTAGCTGCTCTAATTTATTCTGCCCATGCTGCTGCCTGGATACGCCGGCGCCTGGTGCGACAGTGTAACCAATCTATGCCCGTTGGGCGACGCCCTCGCGACCTAGAACGGTGTGATATGCGGACTGGTGGTTACGATTTTTTACCGGCAACTGCGGCACCGGCAAATAGAGTGCTTCCGAGGACATCATGTGCGAATGCGCCCTGCACCGGGCGCATACCAGCGAATATGGGTTAGGTATTTTGCAGCCGATAGCCGCGTAAGAAGGCCGCGAACTCCTCGAGTGCGAGAATCCCGCTTTGTTCCGAGGCGGCACACCAGGCTTGCAGTCGTTCCACGCGCCCGGGCTGACCCTTGGCGCCCCGGGTCCAGACTTCTTTCAGCTGTTGTTTGAACTGGTAAATCGTCGCCAGGGTCTTGTCCTGCTGCAGCACGCGTTCAATCGTTTCGGCGGCACCGACATCGGGTTTGATATCTTCACGCGTCATCAGCTTTTTCGCGCGTCGGATTAACTGCCGACCCATTTGGTCGGTATTGCGGCGCGCCTCGCGCAAGGCCGGACGGAGCACGATCTGGCTATACCGTTTGAGGATGTAGAAACGATGACTGACCACCGCACGAACGGTGTCACTGTCGATCCGCTGGCTGCCTTTTTTACTGATCGCGCGCGGTGCCAGGCGCCGCACCCGCGCCAGCCTGCAAAGCGCCAGAAAACGAATGTAAATCCACCCGAGATCGATTTCCCACCATTTGCTGGACAAGCGCGCCGACGCGGCATAGGCGTGATGGTTATTGTGTAATTCTTCCCCGCCGATAAGAATGCCCCAGGGCAGGATATTGGTGGAAGCATCGCTGGTTTCATATCCGCGGTAACCCCAGAAATGGCCCAGGCCATTGATAACGCCCGCCGCCCAGAAGGGAATCCAGAGCATTTGCAGCGCGAAGATTGCTACTCCGGGCAACCCGAACAGCGCCACGTCGATCAGCGCCATCAAGGTGATGCCGAGCCAGGGATACGCCGCGTAGATATTGTTTTCGAGCCAGTCATCGGGAGTCCCCTGGCCGAATTTATTTAGGGTTTCACGGTTTTTAGCCTCCTCTCGATAAAGCCAATAGCCGCCGAATACCACCCGCAGAATACCCTTGTAGCGAGGGCTATGGGGATCCTCGTCGGTTTCGCAACGGGCATGATGTTTGCGGTGAATCGCAACCCATTCACGGGTAACGATACCGGTTGTAAGCCACAGCCAGAAACGGAAACAATGGCTGATTAGGGGATTCAGGCTGAGTGCATGGTGAGCCTGGTGACGATGCAGGAAAATCGTAACGCTGGCAATGGTGACGTGGGTCAGTAATAACGTGACGCCAACGTAGCCCCAGACCGAGAATACAAAAACACTTTCAATGAACATTATCTACCTCAATACTGGCCGAACAGTTCTGGCAGATAAATCGGGGCAACTTGTAGATGAGCACTTAGTGGTTATTGCCAAGATGACCGGGCTAGCTGACTGCCTGTTCCGCTCTTCGTCGGATTAATTCGTTGCTGCAATTGTAGCCGATAAGGGCACGCTCGGGGCATAAATTTGTTTTTTAGCGAATACTCGTAACCCGGCGATATATTATCGCCGGGTTAATAAAGGCCAGCTAGCGAGAAGTGGCCGTGATTTTGGGCGACGGTTGCGGTTCTGGCATTGCCACGCCCGACCCGGGCGCCGCCTGATTTAGATGCGGTCGGCAATCGAGCTGAACTCGTGCTTTTCGCTGTGGATTTCGATTCCATTGGCATATATAACCAGGGTCCGCGTCGCGATTGCCTCCGGGATTACTAGGCGAGAAGTTTTCCTGGCCATGTCGAATTGCCTGCCAGGGTTATCGATGCGGGAGATCCAGGGTCGGATTCTCGTCGAAGAAACCGTCCGGCATCCAGTGAAAACTGGCGTAGACCACGGGTTGTACCGGCCAGTCTTCGGGGCGCGGCCAGTGGTGATAATTGAGCGTGTGCCAGAGCACGATGTCTTCGTTGTCGATGGCGCGGTCGGCCATGGTCCACTGCGGCAAGCCATCGCCGCCGGCGTGCTGATTCGGGAACCAGCCCGCCGGATAAAGTTCGGCCGGAGCATAAGGGGTGACCCACAGATGCTTATACATAAACGCCGCGCGCCGCCCGATGGAAGAATCGGGATCTTGAAACGGGAAACTGTTGACACCCGGCAGCAACTTGTAAGCGACCGGTTCGCCATGCCTGTTTTTCACGTTGGGATTTAATACGCGCCAATAGCGTGAGCTGCGGGCATTGATTTCACGTTGCGCCTGTTGCTCGGTTTCGAAGCGGGTTTCTTCGGTCAGGATGGCGTTGCCGTGAGAATTGCCGGTGCCGGCTGGCGCCGCGCTGAAATTGATTTCGCTGACCGAGTTGTGCTCGCCGTCGAGCGCCATATCGAAGCGGAAACTGAAAACATGCTGGTGCACATGAGATTCGATTTGATCGCCGATGATTCTGCCGTAGGGGCTGGGTTTGCCGCTCTCGAGCGCTGTCGGGAATGGGATTCCGGTGGCCTTGACTTCAACGCCGATAGTGCCGTCGAGGTAGAAATACCAGAAAAATCCATAGACGTAGTTACCGATGGTGGCAATCGAAGAGATCACCAGGCGGCGCGCACGCGCGACCGTGGTTTGGCCTGCGTCAGGCACCGAAAACTTCCACTGCATGCCGTAGTCCTCCTCGTGCATGCACACCGCATTCTCAATCAATCGCGGTTTGCCGTGCCAATCGTGGGTCCAGATATCGAAGTAGCGGATGTGGCCGAGGCAATCGCAGCCGAGCTGCAGCGAGTCCAGCGCTACGCCGATGCCGTATTCGCCGGTGTCGAAGGCGTTGCGGCGAAAATTGGCGCCGTGCGGAGCGCCATAGGGCACCACCATCTCCGCCAGGGAAGCGCGTCGCATGATAGTGCGCAGGCGTCCCTGGTCGTGAAAACCGATGTCGTGCAGCAGCAGGCCATCACGCTGGGCGAAGCCGATCTGTAGTTCCCAGTCCTGCCATTTAACATGAAAGCCATCGACCTCGAAGCTGGGGCCGTCCGGTTGCGTGATGGCGATTTCCCTGAGATCGTCGCGCTGCCGGGAACGTCGGATCGGGCCCGGGTCCGGCGGAATCGGCAGCACCCCGAAATCGTCGATGCGAATGATTTTGCGGGCGGCGAGATCGAATACCGGATGCAGGTTTGCAATCGGTCGCGCATAAGGGTTATCGCCGGCAGCGTTCATCAACCAGCAATGCCCGTAGGCCAGGCGCCGCTGCTGTTCCTCCGGATTGCCGAAGTTACCGGCCGACCAGCTTTCGATCAGCACTTTCGAGGCATCGTCTAGGCCGCGTTTTTCGAGTGCCTTTAGAAAACCATCGTGTTCACGCGCGAGCTCGCAGGCCAGGTCGAATTCGTCGGGTGGAATGCGCGCTTGTGCATTTTCGATTTGGCGCCAGCCGTACAATTGGTCGCTGGCAAACAACACGATCCCGCTCGACGTGCGGTTGCTCGACGGTTCATAGCAGCAGACATAGGCCGCGCGCTGATCCGGAAATTGCCGTGATTCGTCGAGGCTGATGGTTTCGAACCAGGCCGATGAATCAAGCCCGGACTCGCGTCTGACCACGCTCACGGCCTGATTGATTTCAGAATCGGTTAACGGTGCCTTTAGTGGATTCATCGATTTAATCCCCCCGGATTTCGATATTACCTCAGAATACGGGGGCGGGACATTAAGCAAAACGTCATGCCGCAAACCTGGAATTTCCAAGGTATATCCATTGAAACAGGGCAGGAGCAAATAACCTGAATAGGCAGGGTTGTTTTGGTCGCGATTATTCCTTGAGTTTTCGCCGGTACGCGGATTGCTTTTGACACCAAAAAATCGCAAAACATGCTATACCAATGCCAGCAGTTGTATAGAGGGCCTGACTGAAATGCAGGCGAAATTACCCAGCCCGGAATTGATTACTCGAAACAACGGGTCTCGGCAGTATGGGATCCAAGGCCTAATCCCTGATTGGCATTCGACGGGGATCCTGTCGAGGATTGTCGAACAAGGATAGTTAACACTGCCTATACGCAAATCTTTCCGCAACAGAGAGTTTAGCTCCGGAAACGGAACGATATTTACAAATTTTAAAAATGGCGATGCAAAGAACCCAAATCATCGGTCCATGGCAAGTTATCCACGACGCTAGGCGGGGCTTGCCTAAGTGATTCCGGTTGGCATTTACGAAGCAGATGTTACGGGAACGGTTACCTATCTGAACAAGAATTGGTGTGATTTCGCCGGAATTCCTCCGGGAGGACCGCTCGGCCTCGGGTGGCTAAACGCAATCCATCCCGACGACAGGCAGGCAGTCCTATCCGAATGGTCGGAAAGTGTAAACCATTCAAGGCAATTCCAGGCGGAGTACCGGCTTATTAGTGCGGCGGGAAGAATTACCTGGCTGTTGGATCAAGCCGAACCCAGATTGAATTCCGCCGATACGATTGACGGCTACATCGGGACGGTTACCGACATTAGCAATCTGAAAGAAACCGCCCGGCAGATTCCTAAACTGGCGCACATTTTTGATAGTCTGGACTTGGGAATAGCGATTGGAGAATTACCCAGTGAAAGGCTCGAATCGGCCAATCTGGCATTAGCCGGAATGCATGGATATGAAGTCGACGAACTCATAGGGCGATCGATATTTCAACTGTATGCGCCGGAAGATATCGAGCTCGCGCAACAGGCTGGGCAAATAGCAACGGAGCAAGGCACGCATGTTTTCGAAGCCCGCAGGCTCAGAAAGAATGGTTCGGTTTTTCCGGCGCTAATCCGTATTTCCGTGGTAAAAGACGAGGCCGGTGAAAGTCTTTACCGGTCCGCCATCGTGCAGGATATAACGGCACAGAAAGAGACTGAATCGATGATCGTAGAAAGTGAACGCAAGTTTAGGGCGCTTTTCGATAAGGCACCCATAGCTCATTTTGCCGCCGACAAAAATGGCAGGTTGATCAATGCCAATCAAAAGGCCGGGCAATTGCTGGGAACGACTCCGGATAAGTTAATTGGCAGAACCGTACTGTCGCTGTATGCGGATGCACCCGATGGAAAGCCGAAGGCGGAACAGCTGGTGAAACGTTGGAAGCAGGGTGAGCAAATCGAAAATGAAGAGTTGATCATGGAACATTGCGATGGACACCAAATCTGGATAAGCCTGACTGCCACCCCCGTGCTTAGCGATGAAAAAGAAATAATTGTTACTCAGGCTTCGGCGATTGATATTACCGCGCGCAAGCAAGCGGAAATCGAAAAGCTTAAGCTGATTGAAAAGCTGGAGCTAAAGAATGCGGAAATGGAACGTTTTACCTACACCGTTTCGCACGATCTGAAAAGCCCGCTTATTACCATCAACGGATTTCTAGGAATGCTGGAACGCGACCTCGAAGATAAAGATCCGGAGAAAATACGGGAAGACGTGAATTATATAAAAACCGCCGCCGATAATATGTATTTGCAGCTGCAACAGTTACTGGATTTATCGGAAGCGGTGAACAAAATCGTTCAGTACGAAGCCGTACCGCTGCGGGCGTTGATCCAGGCCGCGCTCGATAAGGTCAGGGGGCAGATTACCGAAAGCGGCGCCATAGTAAACATCCAGCCCCGCTTACCGGTCATTTACTGCGAAGTGGACCGCATGATCGAGGTGTTCCAAAACCTGATAGACAACGCCATCAAGTTCCGTCGCGGTAGCGAGGTTCCGCATATCGATATCAAGGCGCGGAAAATCGGCCCGAACGTGCTTTGCACGGTAACAGACGATGGGATCGGGATCGACGATAGATACCAAGACAAAATCTTCGATCTCTTCGAAAGAGTCGATCAAAGAATATCCGGTACCGGAATCGGCTTGGCCTTGGTCATGGGAATTATTGAAAAACACCAGGGTAGTATTTCGGTTGAATCGGAAGGTGCTGATATGGGAACCACTTTTCGTTTAAGCATTCCGGCTAACAATAATCATGAAGCAGCAGTTTCGGAACTGCAGTAGGTCACGCTTTGTGGGCGATCATCTCCACCGGTGCAATGTAACCCGCGGCAAGATTGTCAAACATATTACCGATTTTAACGGGCGTGCTCGCTTGCATTAAAGTATGCAAACCCAAAGCCGGTGGTCCGCCGGCGGCGGACATTTTTGAACCTAGCCGAGTTAAAAATTCCAGCGCAAAATCTCGCCGATTGTTGACCACGCTAACTTCGAATCCCGCAGTAGTCAGAGCCTGTCGGTATTGATCGGGGCTGGCAAGCATGCAAATGCTGTTATCGCTCGCCCATGGTACCGGGTAAGTCAGTTCGCCCTGATCGATACGCATTACGTCATAGACCCCGAAATACGCGCCGCCGCGCAGCACCCGGTTGATTTCCTGGAACAGTTCTTTTTTGTCCTCGATATTCATGCCGACATGCAGCATATAGGCGCCGTCGAAGGATTCGTCCTGAAACGGCATCGAGGTCGCGTTTCCCTGGTGCAGGGCAACCTGGTTTTGCAATTGCACCCATTCGCACAGCGTCTGGCCGGTGGTAATATATTCCGGCGTCAAATCGATGCCGGTCACACGATTGCGGTATCTGTCAGCGATGAACCGCGCGGCACCTCCGAGGCCGCAGCCGATGTCGAGTAGGTGATCGTCGACCGAGACATCGAGTTGAGCGAATAAATTCTCGGTGGCCAGTCGTCCGCCGATATGGAATTCATCTACCGGCGCGAGATCCGCAGGCGTCAGCCGATCGATCGACTTTCCGAGCTTGCCCAGGGCCGCTTGAATCTCCGGCAGCAGTTCCCCGTGCCGGTAGTGATCCGAAATAGATTTATCATCTGCCATAATCCATCCTCCGTGAGAATCTGCCTGTTTATCGCCGTCGAAGTCCTACGGCTCAATTCGGACCCGGCATCTCCATCAATTCCGACACTTCGAGGGAGCCGCCGATATCGAGAAAAGGACAGGCCTTGGACAGCGTCAGTGCCGCTTCCATCGAATCCGCCTCGACAATGGTGTAACCCGACATGGTCGAGTTGCCGCCTGCAGTTACGCTGCCATCCGGGTTCACCGTGGCCGTATCCTTGAGCGGGTTGGCGGGACTAACCGCCGCGGCCCCCAGGGACGACAGCCATGCCATATATTTCGCGAAATGCTGTTGTCCTTGCTCGGGGCTGGAAGGCTGATCGCCACCCAAATAGACTATGACATATTGACGCATGAGCTTCTCCATGTTGTAAACGATTCATCGATGCGGCGACCCTCGACGATCAGAGTTGCTTAGATCGGCTTCCAGGCGCGCTACTTTACCGCCCGCAATCGATAATTGCCAGGCCGCCGCTGAACGGCGGCGCTCGATTAGCGTCGTTCTAGACTGGAGTCGATGTGGTCCCAGGGCTGAGCGGATTCGGTGTAAACCACCATTTGGGGTTCGAAGCAAGCCGGATCGTCTAGCGTCGCCGCGTGAAAGAACAGGTACTGCGGATAGCCGGATGTTTTCTTCACCACGGGGTTGCCGCAGTTTTTACAAAAACCGCTGCTCACGCTACTCCCGTCGTCGGCTTGCGTCTGGTAATACTTGATCTTACCCTGGAGTCTGGTTGCATCGGTATTTACCGCGAAAGCAGCCGCATGGCCCGATCCGGTGATCCTCTGGCATTGCCGACATTGGCAAATGATCGAGAATTCCGGTTCGGATTGAGTTTGGTAGCGGATACCGCCACAGGCGCATCCTCCGGTGATCGATGGACTCAATTTAATCGCTCCTTAGCTCCGCGACACCGGACTCCACGCAGTGCTCGGCAGTGAATTTTGCGCGGCGTGACATGGTTTGCCTGTTTTCTCCCCTATGCGGAACTGGCTCAAATAGATCGCCGAATCCGGCGGTTATGCGGCTATTATAAGCTTGGCGAGGCAAAATGATAATTGCGCGGAACAGGTGGAAGATGCTAAGTTTTTTGGGGACGGATCTTAGCGAGGCGCGATGGCAGGCAATGGTCGATCATTCTATTCTTCAGTTTGTACTGATTTTTGCCGGCGCCGCCCTGTTCGCCACACTGTTCCTGTTTTTGAGGCAGCCGATTATCCTCGCCTACATCATGCTGGGTATCGTTGTCGGCCCGAAAGGCTTGGGCCTGATTAGCGACGCCCGGCAAATAGAACAACTCGCCCACATCGGCATTATCCTGTTGCTGTTCCTGATCGGCCTGAACTTCCAGCCGTCGAAACTCGTCGGCTTGCTCGGACGCGTCGGAATCGTAACGCTAATCACCTGCCTCTTATTCACCTTACTGGGCTTGTCTGCGGCCTGGGCCCTGGGATTCCCGTTCATCGACAGTTTGATAATCGGTGCCGCGCTGATGTTTTCCAGCACCATCGTCAGCCTGAAACTGATTCCCACGACCCAATTGCACCATCATCACGTTGGTGACGTAATGATTAGCGTGTTGTTACTGCAGGATGTGATTGCAATCGTGCTCATCGTGCTGGTGACCGAGGGCGGCATGGACAATATCGGAATGTCGGTGGTGATACTGTTGCTCAAGCTGGCGGCGCTCACCGCTTTGGCGTTTTTTGTCGTCAAAATCGTCATAACCCGACTGTTTATGAAATTCGACGTGATTAAGGAACATACCTTTGTGATGGCTTTGGGCTGGGGCCTGTTGGTTGCCGGCACCGCCGAAATGCTGGGCCTGTCGCTCGAGATGGGTGCTTTTATCGCAGGCATAAGCCTGGCAACGGTGCCCATCGCCCTGGTTATCGCCGAAGAGCTCAAACCGTTGCGCGACTTCTTCCTGATACTGTTTTTCTTCTCGATTGGGGCGAAATTCGATTTAGTGCTGTCGCAACAACTCATCCTACCCGGACTGATTCTGACCACCTTGTTGATGGTGGCCAAGCCAATGATATTCAAGCTGGGTTTTAAAACGATTGGCGAAACGCCGAAAAATTCCGCCGAACTGGGCGTCAGGCTGGGCCAGGCCAGCGAGTTTTCGCTGTTAATCGCTTTCAGCGCGCTGGCTTCAGGCGTGATACAAGCAAGTTCTTCCTACCTGATACAACTGGTCGTGGTGCTTAGTTTCGTCGTTTCGACCTATTGGGTAGTCGCTGTTTATCCGACACCGATTTCGTACAAGAGCGGCCAGCGAAAAGATTAGCGGCGACGCTGCCGCCGGCAAACGCCTATCTTGCATTGACTCATTTTTGTGACAGCTCAATTTTATCCGCTTTTTTCAGATTGCTGAAAACAAGATCGTAAGAATTGTCCACCAGGTCGATCAACATTTCGTCGGATAACTCGCCGCTCAATGATATGCTTATCCAGTGTCTTTTATTCATATAGTATCCAGGCATGATTGACTCGAATCGATCGACCAGAACTTCGGCATCGGGTGGGGTACATTTGAGCGTTACTCTGGGCGTTCCCTCCTGCTGCGATACCAGCGCAAACATCTTCCCCATGATTTTAAACACCAGCGCCGCGCGGCCGAAGGGATAGCTACTCTCCGATCCCTTGAGCTGCGCTAAGTATTTCTCAAGTTTAATTTGCGAGCGGTTAATTATTCTTCCGCCGGGCTATACATTGCAATGATCTCGGCTTCAGTCAGGTTATTCGTCTGGTTGGAGAAGCTGTAAAAGGATGGTTTTTTATCGATAAATACCTGGATTTCGAATTCCAGATCCTCCTGGTTATCGAACAGCCCGACGGCAACCATGTGCTGCCTGTTTTCTTTTAACCGATAAAACAGATTGCTGCCGCATTTTCTGCAAAATCCGCGTTCCGCCCAGTCCGACGAGTTGTATACGGTAATGTCGTCCTCTCCCTCAAATGTGATCTCGTTACCGCAGTCGATTTCCATATAAGGTCCGCCGCCCCATTTTCGGCACATGCCGCAATGGCATGCGCCTACTTTTCGACTGGCGTTTTTTGCGGTAAAATGCACGGCGCCGCAAAGGCAGCTTCCGGTTTGCTCATTTGTTTCAGACATTTTTTCTCCCGGGTTAATAGTCTTTATCCGCATCTCAAGGAAATTCATTTTAACTGCTGCTCCCAGTTCCTAAAAATTTCCCTTGATAAAATCTAGGACTCATTTACCGATTATTCTTTGTGATGGTGGCAGAAATCAAGTCGGTACTCATTGAGCTTGACCAACAATCATAGTCAAGACAATGTGTGGGCTGGTAGGCTGTCATGGGATCATGCCGCAGCAATAACCAAGGTCTAAAATCCGGTAAAATCCGAAGTCGGGCCTTACATCTCACAGGAAAAAATCCGGGTTCAGACCTTACATCTCGCAGGCCTTACATCTCGCAAACAGAATATTTCGAGTGTAATGCCTGAGCGCAATGCTTTCTTTTTTACATCAAAGGTTTGATGCGTTTTCTAGATGCTTTGCGATTGTAAGTTCAGCGTGGGCCATTTGTATTATTTCTTTGGGTCTAAATCGAAACGCGGAACAATCACCGACTTCTCCTTTAATTTTTCTGGCATGAAGCGGACAGCCTCCCATGCAAACCGGGAGAGCGGTACAACTCGAACAACCGGATTTTTCCGTTGGATCATACCCACCCCAACTGTCCGCATTCAGCATTTGCTGAATGGTTTGCTTTTCCAGCAGATGCCCCACCGCGGAATCCGGTCCCATAGCAATTTCTTCCCAGCACTTATATATCAGTCCTGTTGGCGCGATTACCCATCCATTTTCAGAATCTGCGGTGCATAGTGTGCAATGAGTCTGGGGAAGAGAGATTCCGGAGTTTAATCCTTTTTTTAGCAGATGGGCCGACAGGTTGAGCTTTGCGTCAGCAAATTGTGCACGCTGCAGAGACAAGTCTTCAATGTGTTCGTTTTCCGGAGTTCCGGAGGCGACATGGCCCAGGTAAACCCCCGCTCTGGGAATGATTCTTTCTTCAATGAGTTGATCGATTATTTTTTTGAAGTTCAATGGCGTTCGAGCGTCAACGTTCATTCGTATGACCAGGGGCAGCCCATGATCTAGTGCATTCTTACAATTTGAGACAATTTTTTCCCATGTCCCCTTTCCGTTTACAAGAATTCGACGATTATTATGTGTCTCGGCTTCCCCATCTAATGTCACCTGAATTTGTCGTCAATCGCCTAGCGCATTCAATTCAGAGACAGCCTTCGGATTTAGCAGAAACCCGTTGGTGATCATTTCTCGATTAATCGTCAAACCTCTTTTTTCGCCAAATTCATTTATATATTTTTGAATTCGTACCAGGGTTTTTAAGGCGAGAAGCGGCTCCCCACCATACCAGGTAACACTGATACCCTTGGCATTCTTACTTTTTTCTTCAATAAACTTGTAAAGCGCTTCCTCTGTGTCCGCATTCATACGTTCATTTGGGTGAGCTTCGAAGCAGTAATCGCATCTAAAATTGCACTGCAGCGTCGGAGCAATTGTCAAACCGAGAAAGTTCTTCTCCAGATGACGCAGATCCCGCCGCTCGCGAATTACCGCAAGCTCATCCAAGTCCTGCGGCACAATCACGCCCGCGTCTAACAATCGCTGGTTTAATTTATTGTCACCGGTATCTGTTGTGTGGCCGTCTAGAACAGGCTCGACTAGCTGATGCTCTTGCGGGCTAAGTTCCAACAATGAGCCGGTGAAAGAATTAAATATAAGTTTGTGATTACCCACTAGAGAATCAACTGTGTGGCAATACTGAGAAATACGATGCCGGCTTTCGTGTTGCAAAGTATTTGCGGCTTTCAAGTGCGTGTGGCTATTTTCCGTTTGTTCGATTCCTTTCATCTAGATCTCTCCTGTAGCCTAGATTACAAATATTTCCTACTGCAAAACTCGCAGCACTCAAACTTGCGAGCTTAACTAGTTGACCAGTTTTTTATCCGACGGAGAATCCAGATACTCTGAAAAATGATCAGATAACTGTTGGCGCAAGACGGTTGAATTAGAGCGCATTGAAACAGTGGAGGGTGAGATTGCAACTCCGCTACAGGTATAGTTCCCGCATTCGAAGCGGGGATAGCAACTACCGCCTGGCACTCCACCTGGCTCGGCATCTCTGGTGCAGCGGTCACGATCGCATATATTTACATCGGGGCAAGTCGTAGAGTTTGCGGGCGAGCAACGGGCCAATCCCCCGCACTTGTCGCCGCATTTTTTTGCGAGAATTTCATCGGGTTCCACAATAATGTCGCCAATACCCGGCAAGTTCATTAAATTATTTGTGGAATCGATCGAGGGGGTAGATTTACTAAAGCTTGGCTTATCCATAACGCTCTCCGTGTTCGCTTAGTTGTCCATTGCTGCATCCTGACATGGTCCAATAGATTGATACCACCCAGTTAAGAGATAATGAAACTTAACTGAGGTAACGATTAATGACAACGAGAAAGAAATATTCGAAAGAATTCAAACTGGACGCAGTCAGTC
>Ga0136654_1000245_pt1 | contig 17475 bp, 13 predicted proteins | sample InaspJWI70metaG_FD_94865 | JGI IMG/M metagenome (GOLD analysis project Ga0136654, IMG submission 94865) | Marine gutless worms symbiont microbial communities from Oahu, Hawaii - Inanidrilus sp. 1 OAHU.JWI-70 metaG (version 2) | ecosystem: Host-associated > Annelida > Digestive system >... | reverse complement strand
GAGGTGCGATAGCGCATTGCGAAAAATATCCCAGTCGCGGGCCAACGCGGCGTCGATGGTCAGGATACCGGTGACCGGATCGATAATACCGTCATAGAAAACGTCGAGCCGGCCCGGGCCGGCAACCCAGCCCAGCTTGGCGTAGAATATCAACAAGGCCACCAGGCCGAGCCAGAAGATCGGTGCCGAATAGCCGAGCAGGGCCACCACGCGCACGATGTGATCCGGCCAACGGCCCTGATGGACCGCGGCGAACACCCCCATCGGCACGCCGACGAAGATGCCGAGCAACGTGGCGACGGTAGCGAGTTCCAGGGTTGCCGGGAAGAAACGCCCGATATCTTCGAGCACCGGCCGCGTCGTCATGATGGACGAACCGAGATCGCCCTGCGCCAGCTGCCCCAGGTATTTCAGGTACTGGACATAAACCGGTTTATCCAGCCCGAGCTGCAGATAGACTTGTTGATAAACCTCGTTCGAAGCCCGGTCGCCGACGATCGCGAGCACCGGATCGACCGGCATAACCCGGCTAATCACGAAGGTGATCGCGGTCAGACCGAGGAAGGTCAGCGCCAGGCTGAACAGAACGCCGGCAATCTTGACTATCGCCGACGGCGGTCTCAGACCCGAACCGCCCCCCGCCGCCGAGCGGTCCACGCTAGCCCGCATATCTCACTTCTTCAGCTTCGGCGAACAACGATATGCGGGCTAATGGCCTATTGCATCCAGTCCCTTGCGCTACTGCTTGGCTACGTTACGGTAAAACACCAGATCGAAGTTCGAGCCGGAAACGAAGCCGCGCAGATTGCTGCGCCGCGCAACCTGCTCATTCTGCTGAAACATGATCACGAATGGACCTTTTTTCTGCAGCATCGCCTGCAATTCCAGGTATTGCTTCTTACGCTTGCCAAGATCGAGTTCGTTGCGTGCCTTGACCGCGAGCATGTTGCTGGAATCGTCGGCCCAGGCATTGCGCCAGGCCAATATGCCGGTCAGTTTCGCTTCCAGGCGATTATCCGGGTTGTGCGCGAAGGCGTCGGCGTTGGAATGCGGATCGACGTAATCCGGCGACCAGCGCGCGAGCATGATGTCATGCTCGCGGGCGCGGTACTTGGGCCACAGTGTTTTGCCTTCCAGGGTTACGATATTAACCTTGATTCCGCCCTTGGCCAGGTCCGCCTGTACCGCCTGTGCGATTTCCGGGAATGGCGAATTGGTCAGGGTATGAATCGTAATATCGAAGCCATCGGCATGACCCGCCGCTTTCAGCAGGGACTTGGCTTTGGCGACATCCTGCTTGAAAGGCGTCGTTTCGAGCGCCCCCCAGAGACCCGCCGGCCAAAACGCCTGGTGCACGACAAACTGGCCCGCCAGGAATGACTCGGCCATGGCCTCATAGTCGACCAGATGGCGCAAGGCTTGCACGACTTCGGGTTTGCCCAGAATCGGGTGCCCCGCGTTGGCCGCCATGTACACTATGGTACCTTTCGGGTAGCCGTCGATAGCGATGTCGCTATTGCCCATGATGCCCTTGACCTGATCCGGAGTCAGGTTGCGCGCCATGTCGATGTCGGCTTTTTCGAGTAATAACCGCTGCGACGAAGGTTCGGCGACGTGTCGCAGAATGACCCGCTTCATACCCGGTGCGCCGTGGCGATAATCGTCATGGGCCTCCAGCGTAACGATTTCGTTCGCTTTCCAGGTTTTGAGCCTGAAAGCGCCGGAACCGGCGCTGTTCGACTTGAGCCAGTCGTAACCCAGATCGCCATCCTTGGCATGGCCCATCACCAACTTCTTGTCGACCACCGAAGCGATACCCGCGGACAGCGCATTGAGTACCAGAACGGGAGAAAAGTCTTCGGTGATGGTGACGCTGAAGCGGCGTCCATCGAGCGTCTCGATCAGACTGTCGACATTGTCCACGGTCCAACCGAATTGGGTGATGATAAAGGCCGGGGTCTTGTTCAACTTGACCACGCGTCGCAGCGACCAGGCCACGTCCTCGGCGCGCACCGGATTGCCCGAGTGGAACTTGAGCCCGGAGCGAATCTTGAAAGTGATGGTTTTACCGGCGTTGCTGACTTCCCAGCTCTCGGCCACGCCACCGACCAGGGTTTGCAGATCTTCCGGTTCGAACATCATGACGCGATCGTAGACATTGGCGATTATTTCGCCGGTCGTAAGCTCGAACACTTCCGCCGGGTCCATGGTGATGATGTCGGCGATATCCTTGGCCATTACGAAAGTGTTATCCGGCGTGGCCGCCTGAGACGAGCCCATGCCCAGCGTCACCGCGGCGATAAGACTCAAGAGAATAGGTCTGAATTTGTTCACAGCTGCCTCCTTAAGATGGTTATAAGATGGTTATGACGAATGGCTGTTTTATTTTATTACCCGCTTATGCGCGGAAAGCCGGAAAATACTACCACATTCCAGCGGGCGGGGTGTTTATACTCGTCTTCGATCAAACCCACTGCTCGCTTCGATTCAGAGCGCCCCAGCGGCGGGTGGCGCCGACGCTATGTCGGTTGAAGTCGGCTCATTAAACCACCGTTTATCGACCGACTGGTTGCTTTTATCCGAAGCAGTTAACTTACCGCCGCTCGGCGGTATATAAGTAAGTAACGCAACCTGGCCGCCGGTACTCGATAGCGGTAGTTTATTGAAGACGGACTGCTAATTGGTTTGATTGAATGAACGATGAAATAACATCTCCCGGTCAGGAAAGGGCCGATCCTAACGATACAACCGGTAATACCCAAATTACCGACATTACCCAGGTTGTCAGTTGCGCGGTCGGTCAAAAGCGCCAGGAACAACAGCGTCAACAAATACGCAAGGAATTGGTGCGCGAGCACTTCGACAACGAACCGGGAGCAAGCTCTGTCTCTCCTTCGCTGGGCAAGCGACTACTAAAACTGCTCAAGTTCGACTAGGCGCAAGCCGGGTTGTATCGCATCGAATAGCTCGATTATCAGGTCGGCCGCCGCTTGCCCGAGAGCGGCCCGCAGTAACTGTCACAACCAACCCGAACCACCAGCCGAGGCCAGATGACAAACCGGTCGCGATGCCTTAGCTAATTAGCTCGCGACCGTCCAGTTTTACGAATATTGCCGATAATAGCGACTACAATCAGTGCGGGGGGAAGAAACGTGAACACGCCAACAGCGGAAGTCAAAAACCGGAAAATAGCTGCATGAAGGTCATTAAGAGCTTTTTGCCCGTAATGATTCTGACCATTGCGTCTATTTACGGTTTTCAGAAGTACAGCCTGTTGCCACCCTCAGCCGTTATCGGTGTCACCTATTTAACCCACATGCTGGCGCTTATCGTCGCCGGACTCAGTATCCGATTCAGTCGCAGCTCGGTGTTTTTTTATGTCATTCTGATAGTCGCCACGAATGTGATTTTGCGCTTCGGCTGGGCGGATCGCGCGCTTACCTACGGCTTGCTTTCAACTTTCTCACCGCTGCTATTGTTGTTGTTAACCCTGTTACCCGATCGGGGGATTTTTAACCTCAAGGTGATTCCCGCCTACGCGATGCTGGCGTTGGCCGGCGCCTTTTCAATCATACTGGCGACGACATCGCCCACCTGGGCCATGCAATTGTTTCTGAGCGACTGGGCGCCGGCTCGATATTTCGACTGGACTCAACAATCGCAAACCGTGTTATTCGTATCATTCTCGACCCTGTATGTACTGCTGACGCTATGCATTCTCAATCCGTCGCCGCACGTCTGCGCAGGATTTGGCGTGCTATTCATGCTGATCGTCCAATTACATTTCGGCGATCAACATCGCAGCTTGAACGTATTCAGCAGCGCAGCCCTACTGATGTGCCTTTATGCGATCATGCAGGAAACCTGGCGCATGGCATATATCGACGAGTTGACCGGGTTGCCGGGCAGACGCGCACTGCGGGAAAAATTCCAGAAACTGGGCAGCAACTTTACCGTCGCGATGCTGGATGTCGATCATTTCAAACGCTTCAACGATTGCTTCGGACACGACGCCGGCGACGCCGTATTGCGCATGATCGCGGCAAAAATGCGCAAAATATCCGGTGGAGGCTTGCCCTACCGTTACGGTGGAGAAGAGTTTTCGATCGTTTTCAGCGGCAAGAATTCACAGGAATGCGTGCGCCACCTCGAGACCTTGCGCGAAGCGATCGCGCGCAATCCTTTCATCATTCGGCGGGTTGGCCGAAGCGATCGCGGCAATCGAGCGCTGCCGAGCAATAATAAGTCGGTTAGCGTCACCGTCTCCATCGGCTTTGCCGATTCGGGCGGCAACGGCATATCCCCCTGGGAGGTGCTCAAAAAGGCAGATCAGGCGCTTTATCGCGCCAAGGGCAAGGGTCGCAATTGCGTGAGCGAGTGACGGCCGCCGCAGGATAAAATAAACTGCGGGCTTGGTATCAAACCGGCCGCGCAGGCCGGCCAAGAAACGTTACTATTGCAAGCCATGTTAATCAAGGCAATCGACAATTCCCCGTTTGGCGCCAAGGTGTCGAATTTCGACTGCGCGGCGCACGGCAACGCCGATATAAACGCTTTGCGTGACGCGCTGCATCGGCATCAACTGCTACTGTTCCCCGAGCAACTGCATTTGACCCCGCAACAGGAAGTCGCGTTTTATCGAGCGCTAGATACCGAAGGTGTCGGCGTATGGCGCGACCAGATCAAAAATCCCTGGGAGGTTTACAAGGTAGCGCAGGGTAATCAGGCCGGCACCTACCAGATTCCCGAAGAGCCGGGCGTACTAGTGCTCGGCAAGGGCGAGATAAATCACTGCGGACTCAAAGTCACTCTCGGCGGGGATCGGGGCGCCTACGGCGAAGATCGCGGCTCCCAGGTGCTCGGCGGCGGGGTGCTGCAATGGCATATCGACGGCAGCTTTTATCGAGACGCGCCCTGCCATTACACGCAAATGCGCTGTATCGAGGCGCCGGCCGGCAACGGCCACTGGCTATCCTACGACGACGGCACCGGAGACAGGTTATGGTGCGAAGCCGGTTCTACGGCATTTGCCAGCGGGCGCCTGGGTTACGACGAACTGCCGCCCGATACTCGACAAACCTGTGCGCATACGCGAGTCCATTATGCCATCCGTCCATTCGAAAAGAGTTATGCGCTGACCAATAGCAATAATGGCTTGCGCCTCTGCGATCCCGCGGCGGAACAACGCTTCCGCCAGGGCGAGGATACTCCGGGAACGGCGCTGCGTGACCCGCTAGCCCAGATGTACCCCCTAATCTGGACATGTCCCATTACCGGCCGCCCCGCCCTGATGCCGCAGCCGAGGTGTATGCACGCGCTCGAGCAAATATCGGAAGCAGGCGATCGGTTCCTCGGCGTCATCGAATCGAGGCTGAAGGTGGAGGCATGGATGCGTCCCGCGATCGCCCCGGAGCTGGTTTATGTGCACGCCTGGCAACCCGGCGACCTGGTGATCTGGGATAATCGCTCGCTGTGGCATTCGGCCACCGGCCGGCTTTCGCGGGATGACCGCCGGGTAATGCATCTAACCGCGTTTAACGGGGCGGCGCCCCCAAGCTGCAAACTTTAATCCCCATATTCTTCACATTCTCGATAAAACAGGTACCCTTCGCGTCAGCAGATACACTGCCGCCATCAGCTGCGGCAATCGCCTGATTGGCGCCGTGCAACCCTTATACAGGAAACACCGAATTATGAAGTATCTTTTCCGCCTGATTCGCTGGCCCTTGGGCCAACTCGTTATTTTCTTCGACTGGTTTACGCGACCGAGCCCACCGCTGCACCCGCCGGAGAAACGCGCCGAGCTCGACGAAATGACCGCAAGCATGAAACTCTACCACTTCAAGCAATGCCCCTTCTGCGTCAAAACCCGCCGCAGTATTCGCCGCCTGGGACTCAACATCGAAACCCGGGACGCGCGTAACGATCCGCAATGGAACAGCGAATTGATCAATCATGGGGGCAAGTATCAAGTGCCCTGCCTGCGTCTGGTGAAAGCCGATGGTTCGCAGCAATGGATGTATGGATCGAACGACATTATCGAGTACCTGGATCGACGCTTCGGATAAATTCACAACAGGCGATTATAATAGCGGCCGACGACTTGCCCGAAGTTGCCCCCGCGGGTTGTTTTCGGACAGTTTAACCACAACGCCAAGCCAGACTGAGATGGCCGCATCGATCGGCCGATTCATTTAATCGATAACACGCTAAAAATTTTTGAAGATGATTCGGCCGCAACCTGGGTTAAGCTGACAAAAATCTTAGAAGTGAGACCGCAAACGTGACCACGGGCCCCCGCGAAATCAGCGTGCCTTACCGGCCGATCCCACTTGCTATACCGGCAGGCATGAAAGCCAACGAGTTTTTCAATAGTACGGAAAACTTAAACGACCTGGTGCACAACAACGGACTGCTGCAAAATCCCGAAAACCTGCTTTTTTATCGCAAGGCGCTCGGCCATTCGAATGTTTTCGACGCGTCGATCATCTATAACACCTCGCGCCTGGTGCTCGATCCTTTGGGTCGACCGGTGCGCCGAAATCAGGTTCCGCCCGGGGTCATCAATGTCTGGAACCGGATGAACCAGGTACTAATCGGCTATATGCAGGAAACCTTTCCGGACGCGCAACAACACTTACTTATGTGCGGCGAAGCCAGCCTCGACGCCACCTGGCCGTTGACTTCCCCCGGCGTGCCGAGCATCCGCATGCTGCACAACCATTTCATCGTGTTTGACCAGCAGCAGCTTGCGAGCGCGGAACTGGCCGATCCGGATTGCCCCAATTTGACCGACGGCGGGCAACATAGCCTGTTCGAAAGCGCCATGCATGACGTTTATCGTGAATTCTTCGACACCCTGGATCTTGAACTCCTCGAGCCGATCGAAGGCGAGGCGTCGCAGTTGGCGCTTACCGGTTATCCCCAGGGCTTGCCTTGCTGGCAAATCACGGGCGGCCTCGCGTCTATCGACAGCCCGCGCTTTTGGCGGGAATACGACCTCATCCTGAAAGGCTTCATCGATTTTTATCGCAGCTTTTTCAGCCAGGTATCCACGCGTAACGCCGAAATCCCGGACAATGCTTACTTCCCCGACCAGATTACCGACAAGCTACTGCACAATAACAAATTCCTGGCAACCGCCAAAATCGTGCGCGATCGCTGTATCGAGGATGCCAGGTACGCCAACCTGATTCGCTGGCAACCTGCGTTCAAACAGTTGATATATCGCAATCAGGACGGTACCTGGTTTGTCACCATCAGCCAGAATTCCATCGGCAACGCGATCACCGAGCTGCTGGGCGTGGTCGTCAAGAGAGTGCCGGACGCGAGCGCCTATGAAGCCGCCGAGCCGACGCTGATCGAACACTTGCTAAGGGTTAGGCAGCGGCTCATCGACGCCGATCTGGGCGACGCCATCGCCACCCGCAATTGGCCTGGCGGCACTAAGGGATAAGCCGCATCGAGAAAAATGGTCGCTTAACAATCTGCGCCCGCCGATTGGGAACCGTCTCGCGGGCAAGCCCGGCCCCCGGCTCAAAGCAGCGGCCGCCAGCTGGAGAAACGCGTACGGCTATGGTAACCTGCCGGGGCTTGCAGGAAGCACCCGATCCGCGGGAAGGGCAAAGCCCACCTGAACCATGTAGCTTACTATTTTTGACAACCTCTTTTCTGTCTGAGGGCGCGGATACCGGATGAATGAAAGGAGGCCATCGTGTCGATTCGAAAACTCCCGCCCAAGGCCAGCCTCGAGAATCTCAAGAAGCAAGCCAAATCATTACTTAAAGCCGCCAAAGAAAACGATGCGGCTACGCTATCCCGGATCCGGTTCTACTTCGACAAGCCATCGTCAATTACACTTCAGGATGCGCAGCTCGTCATCGCCAGGGATTACGGTTATTCTAGCTGGCGCAAATTGCGCCAGCATCTCGAAACCGGGGCAGCGCTCGATCGACCCTCGAACGATCAATTGGCAAACGAATTTCTCAGATTGGCGATGTTGGTCTATAGCGAGACCGAGGGCGCGGATCCCAAGCGATTTCTGGAGGCTGCTAAACTGCTGCAGGATCACCCCCAGATCAGAAATGAAAATATCTATGCCGCGGTCGCCAGCGGAGAGGTCGAACTGGTCGAACAATGGCTTGCAACCGATCCTGACCTGATCAATCGAAAAGGCGGGTTTTTTCAATGGGAGCCGCTGATGTATGCCGCCTATTCCAGGCTACCCGGTGTTTCGACACTAAACGTCGGTCGCCTGTTACTGGAGCGGGGCGCTAATCCCAACGTCCATTACCTGTGGGACGGGCAATACCGGTTTACCGCGCTAACCGGTGTTTTCGGGCACGGCGAGGGGGGCTCGGACAAACTGCCCGAACACCCCGACTGCGACCGGTTCGCCCGGCTGTTGCTTGGCGCCGGCGCGGACCCGAACGACAGCCAAGCCGCCTACAACCGTATGTTAAGCGGGGACAATAGCTGCCTTAAAATTTTACTGGAGTACGGCCTCGCCAACAGCGATAAAAACAATTGGTTGCTAAGGGAAAACGACAAAACAATTGGTTGCTAAGGGAAAACGACAAACTGATCCCGCATCCCCAGGAAACCTTGCATTACCAGTTATGCCACGCCGTTCAAACCGATATTTTCGAAAAGCTCGAGCTGCTGGTTGCGCATGGTGTCGATGTCAACCAGCCCCAGGACGACCGCAGCCCTTATCAACTGGCCCTGCTGGCCGGCAACGAGAAATTTGCCGAATACCTGCTGGCCCACAGTGCCGAGAAAATCGAGCTGGCTACAGCCGACAGATTCCGCATCGCCTGCCTCAAACCGGATCGAGCGCTGGCAGCTGAACTGTTGGCTAACAACCCGGGCTTGATCGAAGCCGCGCTGCAAGCCTCGCCGGATATCCTCGAGCATGCGGTGGCGTCGGCGCAACCGGATGCGCTGCTGTTGATGCTTGAACTCGGCTTCGACGTCAACCATGTTACCTACCGCAGTGCCTTGCATCAGGCCGCCTGGATGGGCCGCATCGATATGATGCAGCTGTTAATCGATGCCGCCGCTGAATTTCTCGACAATTGCGCTATGGATATCTTTACCGCGGCCGCGCGTGAAAATTTGCCGCAACTGGAACAGCTGTTAGCCGAAGATCCGCAACTGCTGGAAATCCTATTCGGAGATATCAGGCCCAATAAAACCAAGGCCTGCGATACGGACTGGATGACGCCACTCGCGTTTGCGGTTGCCAACCAGAAAGCCAAATCGGTGAAATTCTTGCTCGATAGGGGAGCGAATATACAGGTTAGCGACGGCAAAGGCCGATCGGCCTCGAGTCTGGCGCGAGAGCAAGGATATCCCGACATTATGGCACTGCTCGAACTCAGTATGGATGCTGAAGGCTGAGTGTTCGGCTGTCGTCCCGGCGCGGATCCCAAAAGCGATCTCGCCGCAGCCAGGCAAGAGATTCGAGGCATTCCCTCGGATCCCCCACACCGCGGGCGGCCGGCAACGGGGAAAGCCCCGTCTGGTCGACGCGATGTTATCGGTTTTCAGATGCGACATGGTTGGACAGGGCCGCGACTTCCTGATCTCAAAGTTGTTGAAGAAGTCAAAACCGGATGTTTATACTGCCAAAATCCTACGCCTTGATTAGGCAGGAGCGTTCAACGCGGATTCGGTTTCAGGCAAACTGGGACGGCTTGTCGTCCTGCCGCTGCGCCGGATCGCGTAAACGGGAAGGTATTAATGTTTGAATGCGGGTGAGCCCTAGGACCCGGTTTAAGCGTGGAACATGAAACTCGGATATGAGTACTTTAGTTAGCGGCAACGGCGCCGGTCGGCCGTTAGCGGGAGAATAGTCATGGCACAATTTCCGGATAAATCCAATGTCGTCATCATCGGTCTCGGCGGTATTGTCGGCGCCTCGGTGATGCATCACCTGATCGAACGCGGCTGGCAGGATATCGTCGGTATCGACAAGACTTCGGTTCCGACCGACATCGGCTCGACTTCGCACGCCTCCGATTTCTGCTACGCCACCGATCACAACAAATTCACCTGCTATACCACGCATTACAGCATTGAATTCTACGACAAGATGGGACACTACGATCGCGTCGGCGGACTCGAGGTGGCGCGCGTGGGCGATGACGATCGCATGATGGAACTCAAGCGCAAGGTCGCCTCCGGCAAAGCTTTCGGTACCCGGGTCAAGATGATCAGCGCGGCCGAAGCCAAGCAACTTTTCCCGCTACTCGAAGAGGATATGATCCAGGGTGCGATGTGGGATCCCGACGCCGGTCTGGTGAAACCCCGCTCGCAAACCGTGGCCGGAATTCTGGTCGATAACGCGGTCAAAACCGGCAAGGCTTTATCTTTCGCCAACACCACCGCAACCGGCCTCGATATTGAGGAAGGCCGTATCGTCGGCGTCGAAACCAGCCGCGGTTACATTGCCGCCGACCATGTCATCGTCTGCGCCGGACTCTGGGGTCGCAGCATCGCCGAAATGGCCGGCGAAGATTTGCCGGTGATGCCGGTCGATCACCCGCTTTCTTTCTTCGCTCCCTACAACGAATTCGAGGGCACCGGCAAGGACATCGGCTACCCGCTGTTGCGCGACCAGGGCAACTCCGCTTATATGCGCGACACCGGCGATCCGAAAACGCCGGAAGGCGGCCAAATCGAGTGGGGTTACTACGAGGAAAAGGAACCCCGCCTGCTGCACCCGCGCGATCTGCCCGAAAAAGGCGAGACCCACTGGTCGCCGTCGCAGCGTGATCTCGAACTCGAACAGATTATGGAGCCGCTGGAGCGCGCCATGGAACTGACTCCGATACTCGGCGAAGTCGGCTACAACGAAAAACACTCTTTCAACGGGCTGCTGCAGGTGACTTCCGACGGCGGACCGTCGATCGGTGAATCCTCTGATACCCGCGGCCTCTGGTATGCGGTCGCGGTCTGGGTCAAGGATGCGCCCGGCATCGCCAAGGTGCTGGTCGACTGGATGACCGACGGCGTCGCCGACATGGATTTCTTCGGCATTGACACGGCGCGCCACTACCCGATTCAGAAAACCCCGTCCTATATTTTCAATCGCTGCTACGAATCCGCGTTCAAGATTTACAATCCGGCGGTGCACAACCGCGAACCCTACTCCAAGGGCCGCAACCTGCGCCGCAGCCCATTCTGGGCGCGCGAGCATGAACTGGGCGGTTACTTCATGGAATTGGCGGGCTGGGAACGCGCGCATGGTTACGCCTCCAACGAACACTTGTTGGAAAAATACGGCGCGCGCGTGCCGCAACGCGAACACGAATGGGATAACCGCCATTTCTGGCGTGTCTCCAACGCCGAACAGCTGGCGATGTCGGACAACGTCGGCATGATTAACCTGTCGCACTTCGCCGTCTACGACGTCTTGGGCCCCGACGCGGAAAACCTGATGGAATATGCCTGTGTTGCCAAGGTCGGCGGCGATACCCCCATCGGTAAAGGTGTTTATACGCATTTCCTCGACCAACGCGGCGGCGTACGCGCCGATCTCACGGTGATTCGCCATGCACAGGACCGCTTCCGCGTGATCGACGGCGCCGACGCCGGCCACCGCGACTACATCTGGCTCAAGCGCATGGCCGAAGATAACGGCTGGCAGGTTTACATCGACGATCGCTCGGATCAAGTGGCCTGCCTGGGTGTCTGGGGACCGAACGCGCGCCAGACCATTCAGGCGATCGCCGACGACCCGCAAGCCTGGGAAGACGAAAACTTCCCGTTTGCCGCCACCCGCCGACTCACGCTGCAAGGTATTCCGGTCGAAGCCTTCCGCATTTCCTATGTCGGCGAACAAGGCTGGGAGCTGCATGTGGATTTCAGCTACGGCATGTCGCTGTGGGATTTGGTCTACGCCCAGGGCGCGACGCCGGTCGGGATCGAAACCTACGCCAACTCCCGCCGCATGGAAAAGAGCCTGCGCCTGCAAAACGCTGACCTGCTGACCGAGTACAACCTGTATGAGGCAGGATTGGCGCGCCCCCTGGTCAAGCGGGCGGACTTCCACGGCAAGGCGCCCTACCTCGAGCAGCGCGAGCTCGATCAGCAGGCGGCCTACCTTTGTACCCTGGTCATGACGGACAATCTGGATTCGAACGGCATCGCGCGTTACCCGGTCGGCCAGTGCCCACTGATAGACCCAGAGACGGGCGAGGTGCCAATCGACGCCAAAGGCCGCCGTTCGTATCTGAGCAGCATCGCCTACGGCCCGAGCATCGGCAAGAACATCGGGCTCGCCTACCTGCCTTACGCGTATTGCCAAGAAGGCCGTGCGCTGATCACGGAGTACCTCGGCGAGCAGTTTTCGATGACGGTCGAGGCTGTCGGTTACAAGCCGCTCTACGATCCGGAAAACAAGCTGCCGCGATCCTGAACTCCGATTGAGGAAAAAGTGGGAGGGGATTGATGCTTTGTCTCGCCACCCCTTTTGTAGTTCGTATGGCCCACCCTTCCGATACCGGGCTCTAATAGTTAGCTATACCGGCGGTCCGCTAATCCGTCAACCCCGGGAATCATCTCGCCGTATATGCGACGCTTTTTCTTTAGGCGAAACGTAACATCGATACCCTGGAACGCCCACCTCCACGAACTGGTTTGATTGGCTATACTTATAAACGACAACAGGTTAGATCGTGAGGAGTATTTTCGATTTCGATCACTACATGGGCAAACGCGAGTTGAATTTTTCGCGGCATTGAAAAGTTTTTTATAAAAACTTTTTCTAACATAAACCATCGGAGGAAAACACGCAGTGCATCACATCTCCGCCGTTGCGCCTTTGCTATTATTTCGTGCAACTCTATTCCGCTCCAGACAGCTGAGTTAACTGATCTCTAATCATGTTTTGGCGACAAAAATATTTAGTCGGATTCTCGCTAGCGGCATTTATCGGTGCCGCGCTGCTGTTTGCCTTGGTGACCTGGTTCCCATGGGCGGAATCGGTCCGCATCGAGGAAGCCCGGGTCGCCAACCTGGCGGAGACGCTGGGACAACGAACCGAACAGGTCATCGTCGATGCCCGCGATATGCTCGATAAGTTCAACCGATACCCCAAACCCGCATGCTCGCCGGACCACGTCAAGGCGATGCAGGAGGCGGCCATCGCCAGGCCATATATCCGCGCCATCGGTTACTGGCGGGCCGCCAAACGAATCTGCGGCGTGGGTTTTATCCAGGCGATCGAACTCAAACCCTCGCAGGCCGACCGGGTCTACGATTCCGGCGTTATCGCCTGGTGGCCGAGCCCGCAAACCGAAGTCGGCGGTGTCCGCTTGTTCTTGATGCGCTACGGTAAACACGATATCGCCGTCGACCCGCGCATGCTCCTGGAAACCAGCACGGTACAGGAATGGCAAGCCGGGCTCTGGGTGGAAAACCTGCCGCTGGCGTCCACTCCCTGGAACACGGAGTTGCCCGCCCCGGACACCCTCCCCGTCGGCTTGACGGTAGATCATCAAAACGATCGGGTGGTGTCCCGGTTTTCACTCGGCACCATATTTCCCATCGACGTCGTCGCGATCGAGCCGATCGGCCTGTTTTGGGACCGCTACGCGGCGATGCTGGGGATCGCGACCGGTTTCGGACTGACGATTCTCATCGTCTGGGTATACTTCGTATTGCGCTACTCGCGCCACCGTTTGAGCCTGTCTACCGAACTCAGGGAAGCCCTGGAAACGGGTCAGGTACAGGTTCACTATCAGCCGATCGTGAAACTGTCATCCGGACGTTGCGTTGGTGCCGAAGCGCTCGTAAGGTGGATCCGCGAGGACGGCGAAATAGTCAATCCCGACGTATTCCTTCCGATCGCCGAAGAGGCGGGCCTGGTGCCGCGGATTACGCAGGTGGTGCTGAAGGCGACGATGCGCGATCTAGGGCAATTGCTAAGAAAATCGAATATCACCATCAACATCAACCTCGCACCGGAAGACTTGACCAGCGAAACCTTCGGCCCCGAACTCGCCGAATGTTGCAAGGCGGCCGGTGTCGGCCCGGAAAAAAACAAGCTTGAAATCACCGAACGCGCCATCGTCGACAGCGACAGCTCGCGAACTATCATCAGCGATTTTCGCAAGCAAGGCCATCAAGTCGCGATCGACGACTTCGGTACCGGTTATTCGAGCCTGTCGTACCTCGAGTCTTTCGAAATCGATACCCTCAAAATCGACAAATCCTTCGTCGATGCAATCGGCAGGGATGCGGTTACCAGCCATGTCATCGGCCATGTCATCGAACTATCGAAATCGCTCAGGCTGGAAACCGTTGCGGAGGGCATAAGAACGCTCCCACAGGTGCGCTGGCTGCGCCAGCAGGGCGTGCAACTGGGCCAGGGGTTTCTGTTCAGTCAACCGTTGCCGGCCGGCGAATTCCGTCAGTATTTCGAAGCGCAAATCGATTCGAAGGTGCAAGCAATCCGGCAACAACCGGCAAAGAAAGTTGCTGCCCGATACTAATGTCCGCGCTAGCAATCCAAGTCATACCGATAACCCTGTGGCGGTCAGCATGCTGAGTCCGATTGCACGATTTCTTATTCTGGCGGCAAGCCTGATTTCTCTGGGCGGTTGCGAAACCCTAGAATTAGATAGGTCGACAACACGGGCCACCGAACCCACGCCGGCGGCGCAAGCACCCGACACCGCCGATACCGCCGATACCGCCGATACCGCCGATACCAAAACTATCACAACTGCACAGCCAGCCGCGGCGACGAAATCGGCAAAACCCCCGGTAGCGAAAAAACCGCAGGTCGAGGTACTCGAATCCGCCAACTTTGCCCAAGCTAAAGCCCTGCATATGCAGGCGTTGGTACGAAGTGGCGCCAAGCCGCTTGCGCCGGCCGAGGTCGGCTATTACATGGACGTTCAAAATGCCCAGTTCATCCAACAGCTGCGGGTAACGGACATCGATATCAGACACGAGGGCGATCTCATTATCCTGACGCTGCCGGGTGGGGACAGTTTCGATCCAAACAGCACCCGGCTCAAACCCGCAGCAATGCGGAATCTGGTATTAACCGCACAGGTTCTGACCGAATATGCGCAAACCCGGATAACGATTCACGGTCATACCGATGACACCGGCGAAGCGAAATACAATCAATGGCTCTCCGTGCGACGCGCCTTGTCCGTCACCGGCCAACTCCTAAAAGCCGGGGTTGCAACCAGGCGCATCGCCGTCATCGGCTTTGGTGAAAACTCGCCTTTGGTCCCGAACACGACGCCAGACGGTCGCGCCCGAAATCGCCGTATCGAATTATATCTCGAGCCGATTGCGAATTAGCCGGTCAGCCGGCTGCCAATGAACCTTATCCTCGAAGTCCGATTCGGTAAAGCCGAGCGGTTTCAGTAAACCTGGATTGTCGATTCGCGGGCTTCGACGGTGACCACCGTCATGGCTGCGGGGTTCGATGGAAAATTGTCGGCCTCGCTATCGATCAACTTGAAATCATAACGGTTGAGGTCGCCGTTGGGAGCAATTCGCAGGCTTGCCTGGTTGAGGCTCGCTGCTACCGAGGCGCGCGGGCGGATCAGCACTACGTCGCCTTGCGATATATGCAAACTCGCGATTTGCGGCGGCAGCAAGAGCAGACAATAACCATGGCGAATCCTGAGGACGCTACCGGGTGCCGGATCCAACCCGTCGCGCCCCTTGCAACGCCAACGCAGTTCGGGGGCGTCGTGCCAGTATAGAACGGTGTGCGCTTGCTCGATTTCCAAGGCAATCGAGCCCTGCCATTCGCGTGACATCCATTCATTCGCGCCGAGGTCTGCGGCCAGCGCCGTTTCGTCGGCATAATCGAATTGGTCACCGGAAAAAAACCAGATCAGCCCGGTCAGGATCAGCGCCAGCGCCAGCGCCGCTCCACCAATACCAAGCAAAGCGGTTTTGCCGAGGCTGAGGAGTCTGGCGGATAGACTCTGCGATAATGGTTCGCCGTCAAGATACTGCTTGGCCAGCTCTTCTACCGGTCCGAATCGAGCTTCCAACAATTCGGTTTCCCGCGCATCTTCGAGATGGCTTCTTATCTCGCGCAGGATTTCCTCGCGCGCCGCTCGATCCATGCCCGCCAGCGCTTGCTTCAAGGCCGCAATATACTTTTCGTTGTTCATGATTTCTCCAGCAGGTAAGCCAGCGCAGCTTGCTGTTGTCGGAAGGTATCGACCATCGCCGGCAGCAGCTGCGATCCGACCTTACTCAAACTATAAAATCGACGCGGGTGGCCACCGTCGGTAGGGGTTTCCCAGTTCGACTCCAGCCAACCGTTTTTATGCATGCGGTTAAGCATCGGATAGAGGGTTCCTTCGTTTACCTCCATGCCTGACACCTGAAACTGTTGTATCAGAGCAAACCCGTAGGACGGGCCCTGCTCCCGCAGTACCACCAACACGCACATTTCGAGAAAGCCTTTACGCAGCTGAGCAAGCCATTTTTGTTCGATCTCGTTCATGCGATAATTCAATCACATAATACTTTGTTATGCAATGTATTATGTTAAATAAATCTCGGGCAAGTAAACATATCTGCCTGCTTATTACTATATTAGAGAATAGCCACGGGCTCTTGTGAGTGGATATATCTTGCACGAAACCAGCGGTAGGCGAGCTGGTCAGGGGATAATCGGGATCGGTTCAGCATAAAAAACCCGCCGGATAAAACTCGGCGGGTTTGGTTTCACGGCGGCTAGCTGCCCGCATTGTCCCGCAAGGCCTATAACCTGCGAAATTTGCGCAGGCACGCCGGTTGCGAATTACAACGCGGCGTCGAGCTCGGGCACGGCTTCGAACAAATCCGCCACCAGGCCGTAATCGGCCACTTGGAAAATCGGGGCTTCGCTGTCATTGTTGATCGCGACGATGACCTTGCTTTCCTTCATCCCGGCCAAATGCTGGATCGCGCCGGAGATACCGACCGCGATGTAGAGGTCGGGTGCGATTACCTTGCCGGTTTGGCCCACCTGCAACTCGTTCGGCACGAAGCCGGAGTCGACCGCGGCTCGAGAAGCGCCGACCGCTGCACCGAGCTTGTCGGCAACCGAATGCAGCATGGCGAAGTTGTCGCCGGACTGCATCCCGCGACCGCCGGAAACGACGACCTTGGCCGAAGTCAGGTCAACCTGATCGGTATTGGAAACAGCCTGCGACACCCAGCTCGAAAGCCCGGTGTCGCTGCCGCCGCTTATCGCTTCGACGCCGGCCGAACCGCCCTCGGCGGCAGCCGCTTCGAATTTGATAGTGCGCACCGTGATGACCTTAATCGAATCGGCGGACTGCACCGTGGCCAGTGCATTACCGGCATAGATCGGGCGCACGAAAGTATCCTCTGACTTGACTTCGACGATGTCCGAAATCTGTGCGACGTCGAGCAATGCGGCCGCGCGCGGCATGACGTTTTTACCAAATGTAGTTGCCGATGCCAGCACATGACTAT
>Ga0136654_1000243_pt1 | contig 17523 bp, 19 predicted proteins | sample InaspJWI70metaG_FD_94865 | JGI IMG/M metagenome (GOLD analysis project Ga0136654, IMG submission 94865) | Marine gutless worms symbiont microbial communities from Oahu, Hawaii - Inanidrilus sp. 1 OAHU.JWI-70 metaG (version 2) | ecosystem: Host-associated > Annelida > Digestive system >... | reverse complement strand
GGCAAGGGCGGTCGCAATAACTAGTCTCACGTCTCGAATCTTAGGTATTAAAAATAATATATGGCGATCACCAGCAACAGCGCGAATACGATTGCCCAGCCTATGATTTCGATATATTTCAGCAGCCGAGGTTCAATCGCCGGCCCGAATTTTGCCAGGCACCAGGCCAGCAAGAAGAAACGCAGTCCTCTGCCGATAATGGATGCCAGCAGAAACGGCAAGAGCGCAAGATTGAGAACACCTGCGGCAATCGTGAATATCTTATAAGGCACGGGGGAAAATCCCGCCACCAGTACCGCCCAGAAGCCCCACTGATCGAACCAGCCCATCACCGTCTGAAACCTGGCCTGATAGCCCCACTCGATAATCAGAGGCTCCGCCAGATCGAACAAAAAGGCTCCGATCAAGTAGCCGACCAATCCTCCAAGCACGGAAAAAAACAGGGTCAGCGCCGCAAAATACAGGGCACGCCCGGGCTGGGCAAGCGCCATCGGCGCCAGCATTACATCCGGCGGAGGAAAGGGCAGAATGAACGATTCGACGAAACTGAGCACGGAGAGATAATAACTGGCGTCGCTGCGCCGCGAAAACCGTATCACCCCTTGGTAAATACTCTCGAAAACCGGCACTAACCCAACCCCGGCAACAGCGGCACGAAGATAACTTTTTCCAGTTCTTCGCTCACCAGTTCATCCCCGTTGCGGGTTATTTTGGTCATGGTTTGATCTCTGCCATTATCGAAAGGCAACACCATGACTCCGCCTTCTGCCAGCTGGGTTACCACCGCCTGCGGTATTTCGGTACAGGCCGCGGTCATAATGATACGGTCGAAGCGATAGCTTGGATTGGGCCAGCCTTCGGTACCGTCGGTATGGCGCAGCTGCACATTGTAGATATCCAACTCGGCGAGGCGTTTCTTAGCCTGCTGGTGCAGGGCCTCGATCCGTTCGACGCTGTAGACTTGCGGAAAGATATTGGCTAGCACCGCGGTTTGATAACCGCAACCGGTGCCGATTTCGAGCACCGAGTTGGCGCTACCGCCGTCCAGAAGCAACTGGGTCATATGCGCGACGATGAAGGGTTGCGAAATCGTTTGCCCATAACCGATCGGTAACGCGGTATCTTCGTAGGCGCGATGCGCCAGGGCCTCGTCCACGAACAGATGCCGCGGCACCCGTCGGATGACATCGAGCACCTGCTCATTGTCTATGCCCTGCTGCTGCAGCCGATTAATCAACCGATCGCGCGTGCGCTGCGAAGTCATGCCAATGCCTTGATGATTTCGACCCGATGCGATCAAAGCTGTTCCAGCCATTGTTGCAGCGGTTCGATACCGAGGTGTCGGGTCAAGTCGATCTGCATCGGCGTAACCGATGCGGTCGCGTGTTCCACCGCGTAAAAGTCGGTACCCGGCCCGGCATCCTGGGCTTCACCGGGTGGGCCGACCCAGTAAACCGGTCGCCCATTAGGATCATTCTGCCTCACCATGGATTCAGACTTGTGACGAAAACCCAGTCGAGTGGCCTGGATTACCGGGATTTCGCCGACCGGCAAATCCGGCACATTTACATTCAACAGGGTATCGTCCGGCAAGGGTTTCAGCGTCAGTCGCTCGACCACACGGCGGGTGATCTGCGCGGCGCTCTGATAATGTTTGGCCGGCCTGCCGACCAGCGACACCGCAATTGCCGGCAAACCCAGGTAACGACCCTCCATTGCAGCGGCAACGGTTCCCGAATACAGAACGTCGTCGCCAAGATTAGGGCCGGCGTTTATTCCGGACACGACCATATCGGGTGCCTGTTCGAGCAACCCGGATATCGCCAGGTGTACGCAGTCGGTGGGGGTACCATCGACATAATAAAATCCTTCGGGAGACAGTTCGACCCGCAGCGGACGCGTCAATGTCAGCGAATTGCTGGCGCCGCTTTTGTTTCGATCGGGTGCTACCACGGATACGTCAGCGACCTGGGATAGTTCCTGAGCGAGGATTTTGATACCGGGAGCGAGATAACCGTCGTCATTGGTAATGAGAATATGCATCGGTAAGGAATTCTATCCGATTTGAAACTGGCTTGGCGCGCATTTTCGGATAATATTGATCAAAACAGGTAATTGCCCGACGATTAATCCATGAACGACGATGACGATTCCGAATTTGCCGACCTGATTCCAGGCGTCAGGCGACTGCGTAACGATCGCATTAATGTATATTTGCAGCGTCAAGCTAAAAAAATCAAGCCGCGAACCGGGGATAAAGATGCCGTAATCCAAACTGAATTTCCGTCCCAGGCAGCGCCGCTGCGCGATACCCATTTCAATAGCGGGATGCAGACTAAACTACAGCGCCGAATTCGACAGGGACAAATTCGACCGGAAGCCTGCCTGGATTTGCATGGCTATCGGCAAAACGAAGCGCTACAGGCGCTGGGGCAATTTCTCGCTGACGCCCTGCGGCGGCGCCTGCGCCTGATCGTCATTATCCATGGACAAGGCTATCGCTCGCAAAGCGACGCCGTACTCAAGCCGCTGGTGCAGCGTTGGCTCGCCAGCCAGTCACAGGTGTTGGCCTGGTGCCCGGCACAGCCCCGAGACGGCGCCGCCGGCGCCAGTTATGTGTATCTGCGCGTCTAACCCGCATCTCTCACCGTTTTACGTCGCAGGGGCGTCGCCAAGACACTGTGGCGGCGTCCGCGGCAGGAAATCGGTGAGATATGGGGTTTATTATTCGGCAGTTCGAGAGCGCGGGGCCGATTATTGGACCTCGATGGGCCAGTTAATTTCAGCCGCGGTATAGATACCGATCGAAACCTCGTCTAGGGTTTGCGGCATTTTCACCTCGAGCGCCGAGATCGGTATCCTGCCGCCCATGATTTCAGCCCTGGTCTGAGGATATAGCGGCTGGCGGTGGGGAGCGTCGAACCCTTGCGGATAAATCGGTAGGTTGGCCGCGTCATACTTATCTTTCGCCCCCAGGGTGTGCATCATTTCATGAGCGATCACAACTTGGTTGGAACCGCGGTAGGATTTATCGGCAAAGGCGTTGATAATGCCGATCAACCCGCCCTGCAATCCCGCCGAATGGCGCAACGATTGCGTGGTCGCGGTATCGTAGTAACTGACGAACAATTCGATATCCCCCAGTTATCCGCGTCGCTATTCCAGGCACGCTGCGCAGCCCAGGCTCTGAACTTCAGGCTCCACCAGATGTTTTCCAGTATGCTCTGTCCCGAAGGCGGTTGCGGCGGGTGCGATTGCAGGCGCCCGTTATACTCGACATCGATGGCGTCGATGGAGACACCGTAACGTCGAGCTTCACGGTTGACGAATTTTTCGATCGCATCGAAATCGCGTGCTTCCAGACCATCTATATATCGATCGGTGGCGCCGCGGCCGTCACCGTTGACCGCGTAAATTCGCACCCAAAGCGGGTGGTCCCAGCTTGTGGTTCGCAGCTTGTTGAGCGCTTCGTTGACCGCCACCAACAACAGGATCAGCAACAGAATAAGATAACGCAAATGTTTTGCCATCGTCGTTTAACCCAGCAGGCTTTCAGCGCGCTGCAGAACTTCGACACCGGCGCCCTTGCAATGCGCATGTTCGCTCAGGTACCGGCGCCAGCGGCGCGCGCGTTGGGTTGGCCGTTGAACAGCCCCAGCAAGTGCCGCAGCATGCGCGTCAGGGGTACGCCGAGACCGAGTTGTTCCTCGATGTACGGATACACACGCTGCAGCAGGGTAAAACGATCACCGATGTCCGCGCCTGCGCGGCAATCAAAAATCACCGCATCGACGTCGTGCAAAACATAAGGATTACTATAGGGTTCGCGACCGAGCATGACTCCGTCGACATGGCGCAAGTGTTCGATGCAGGCAGGCAGGGTTTTGATACCACCGTTGATGACGATTTCGCGATTCGGAAAATCCCGCTTCAAACGATAAACCCAGTCGTACTTCAAGGGCGGGATTTCCCGATTCTGCTTCGGGCTGAGCCCCTGCAGCCAGGCGTTCCGCGCATGCACGATCAAGGCTTCGGCGCCGGCATCGATTTGCGTCTCGGCAAAGCCGGCGAAGTCATCATAATCCTCCTGCCGATCGACACCGGTACGATGTTTAACCGTGACCGCGACCGAGGTCGCCGATTTCAATGCCGCCACGCAGTCGGCTACCCGCGTCGGTTCCAGCATCAGGCAAGCGCCGAAGCGGCCGGACTGCACCCGGTCGCTGGGGCAACCGCAGTTGAGATTGATTTCGTCGTAGCCATAGTCGTTACAGATGCGGGCCGCGCGATATAGCAACTCCGGGTCCGAACCGCCCAGTTGCACCGCCAGCGGATGTTCTTCTCGACTGAAGCCAAGCAGGCGATCACGATCGCCGTGTACAATCGCGGCGGCCGTAACCATTTCGGTGTAGAGCAGAATCCGCTGCGAGAACAGACGCAAGAAAAATCGGCTGTGACGATCCGAACAATCCATCATCGGCGCAATACAGAAACGCCGGTTAAGCGCCAGCCGGTCAGGATTCGCTTGCCGGGCTTTATCGACCGCCGACATTCAGGCGATTCTCCGGACGTCCTGCACGTTGGGCAATTGGGAAAGCTTGTCGATGATTGTCACCAGCTCGTCGACGCTGTGAATCTCCATGGTCATACGGGTGTAAACCATCTGCTCGGCCTGATTGGTGTTGGCGTTAATGTGTAACAGGTTAATCTTGAGGTTTGCCAGGATGGTACTGATATCCTGCATCAATCCGGTCCGCTGGTAGGCGGTCATGCTGACCTCCACCGGGTAAACCGAACTGCTTTGCTGACCCCATTCGACTTCGATCAGACGCGGTCGTTTTGCTTCCGGTAAGGCTAGAATATTGGGGCAGCCGCGCTTGTGGATAGTAATGCCGCTGTTGATCGTAATGAAACCGATAATTTCGTCTCCCGGCACCGGCTTGCAGCAGCGTCCAAATTGCGTCATCAGGTTGCCGACGCCATGAATACTGACCTGATCTTTCGAAGCAGGCGCTGGACGCTCCTTTTTGACCCGCTTGAAAGGATCTTGGTCGGTTGCGGCCTGCAGATATCCCAGAATCTGGGGCGCGGTAACCAGGCCGCGTCCGATATCGGCGAAAAATTGGTCCGTATCCTTGCGTTTGAAATGCGCCAACAGCTGTTTCAGGTCGGCATTATGAATCGAGTATTTGCTCAGGGTTCGATCGTAAATCGATTTCCCATCGAGCACATTCTGTTCGAAATCCTGATGGTTGAACCAGTTTCGCACCTTGGAACGAGTGCCCGCCGACTTGATGAAGCCCAGATTTTTATTCATCCAGTCGCGGCTGGGTCGGCTCTCCCGAGTCGTCAGAATTTCTACTTCGTCGCCGGTTTGCAATACCGTGGTCAAATTAACGATACGGCCGTTGACCTTGGCGCCGCGACAGCGGTGCCCCACCTCTGAATGGATACTGTAGGCAAAATCCAGCGGCGTGCCGCCCTGCGGGATATCGACGATTTGCCCGGTCGGAGTGAACACGTAAACCCGGTCGCTGCTCAACTCGGTCGAAATTTCGGACATCGCATCGGAAACTTCTTCCGCCGTTCCCTGTAACAGATCGCGCATTTGCGCGATGCTCGATTCCATGCGCTTATCGAGCTTAGCGCCTTCCTTGTAACGCCAGTGCGAAGCCACGCCGAGTTCGGAATTTTCATGCATTTCATAGCTGCGTATTTGCACCTCGACGATCTTGCCGTCTGCGGCAACCACGGCGGTATGCAGCGAACGGTAGCCGTTTTCCTTGGGATTGGCGATATAGTCGTCAAATTCCTTGGGGATATGTTGCCAAGTGGTATGTACCACACCGAGCACCGCATAACAGTCGGCGACCGAATCGACCAGGATGCGTACCGCGCGCACGTCGAAAAGTTCGTGAAACTCGAGATTTTTGCGCTGCATCTTGCGCCAAATGCTGACGATATGTTTCACCCGGCCCTGCACGCTGGCCTCGATTTCCTGTGCCTGCAGCAAGGCTTTCAATTGCGTCGTGAACTTGTCGATAAATGCTTCGCGTTCGCTGCGCTTTTCTTCCAGTAGCCGGGCAATACGTTTGTAAACCAAAGGTTCCAGCGCCCTGAAGGCGAGGTCCTCCAGCTCCCATTTGAGCAATCCCATGCCCAACCGGTTGGCTAGCGGCGCGTAAATATCGAGGGTCTCCCGTGCGATGCGGCGGCGCAGTTCGTAATCGCCATGTTTCAACAGGCGCAGCCGTTCCACCCGATAGCAGAGTTTGATCAGCATCACCCGCACGTCGCTAATAATCGCCATCAGCAGGCGCCGCAGTTTCTCGGCCTGTTCGGGACTGTCGATGCGCGCCGGGGATCCGTCTTTGAGGCTGTTGAGTCGGTTCACTCCTTGCGTTAACTTGGCTATGGTTTTACCAAACTGTTTTTCGATGACTTTGCTATCCAGCGCATCGCGCAGATCGGGATCGCTTAGCAAGGTGGCGATGACCGCATCGCGATCGTTGCCCATTTCGAGCACCCGCAGCGCAACATCGGTACAGTGAGGCCGACTCTTGTCGGACGGCGCCGAATCCGCCGCATATGCAAACGCGGCCGCGAGTTGCTCATCCCAGCCAAACCGCGCAGTGGTCTCGGCAATGAAGGGGTTTTGTAGGTCGGTACCCATCATCGGCAATATCAGGAGCGTAAAATTTTCATGGGCGAAACATTATAAACCCTGCGGCTGACCAGGGTACCCGCAATCGTCAGTACCAGGCAGGAAGAAAGTAGGCCATAGGTCCACACCGCGGCCGAGAAATGAAACTCGATATTGAAAAAATAAACGCTGATCGCCCAGCCGGCGAGGGTGGCAATAGAGGCCGAGAAAAAACCGATCAAGCCCCCCATCAAGGTGAATTCGAGAACATGCACTCGATACAGCTGGTTGGTGTGCGCACTCAACGCGCGCAGCAAGGATGACTCGATCTCACGTTCATGCCGACCGGTCTGAATCGCCGCCAGCAGTACGATCAAGGCCGAGGCCAGTGCGAACAGGAAAAAAAATTGCAGCGCGACGCTGGCCTTGTCGACGATATTGCGTACCCGCGCCATCAACTCGGTCACATCGAGCAAAGTAATCGACGGAAATCGTTGCAGCAGGCGCTTGAGGTCGGTTTTGTTGCGTTCGCCGATAAAGGCACTCAGCAAACCGGTCTGGGGTAAGTCCGCCAGCAACTCGGGATTCGCGATCAGGTAAAAGTTGGGCTTGAAATTTTCCCACTGAACCTTGCGGATACTGGTGACCGGCGCACGCAGGGTTTTACTGCCCACGGTCAGGGTCAGTTCGTCACCAATAGCAAGGTCGAGCTTGTCCGCCATCCCCTGCTCTACCGAAAGCTGGGCTCGGGGACTGTCGGGGTCGAGCCATGTCCCGGCAATAATTTCATTTTGATCGGGAACTTCCCGCGCGTGGGTGATATTGAAAGTGTGGCTGGTCATATGGTGTGCGCCCGGGTGCACGAAAACGATGCTTCCGACATCGACCGAGTTGATCTGAGACAGCCGCGCGCGCGCCAAGGCATAAGGCGTGGAGGCGTCGATCCGGTGCTGTTGCATAAAAGCGCCGACGGCTTCGATATCGTCGCTGCGAATATTGATCAGGAAATAGTTGGGTATATCCTCGGGCAGTTGCGCCTGCCAGGCGCCCAGCAATTCGTCCTTGACCACCGCGATTAGTAGAATCGCGATCAACACCAGGCTAAATCCCGACATAACGTATATCGCTCCGCGTGAAACGGCCTGTAGCCGGCTCAGCAGGTATTGGCGTAACCAGAAACGCCGCTGCGGGGAAAACAGCAAGAATTTAATCATCCAGCCCAGAACCAGCGGCAATATAAAAGCGCAGGCCAGCACCAGCGCCAGGGTGGCAACCGCCAGCAGCGAGCTTTGCATCAACAACACCAGCACGATAAAAACCGCGACCACGGCGCTCGCGCTTACCCACAGGCCGCGTATCCAGGAGCGCCGGTTGACCGAGGTACGCAATACCTGCATCGGTGCGGTAGCGGTCGCATTGAACAGGTGGGGCACCGAAAAACCGGCCAGCGCCAGCAGACCGACGAGCGCTGCCGAAAAATAGGGTTGCAGGCTAAAAACCTGCGGTAGAGCCTTGCTGAACCACCCTTCCAGCATCCATTGCAGAGAAAACTGCGTACCCCAGCCGAGCACTATCCCGGCGATCGTAGCGGCAACCCACAGGCTGCCAAGCTGCCGCAGGTAATAGCGCAACAGGCTCGCTTGCGAAACGCCGAATGCGCGCAACATGGCGATCTTGGATGCTTCGCGGTTGGCGGTATAACGCGCCGTAATTGCGATTGCGGCCATTGCGATCACCAGGGTCAAGACGATCGCGAGCGCAAAAAACTTGCGGGTGCGCTCCAGCGCCCGGCGCATTTCGGGGCGGGCGTTTTCGAGATCCTGAATTTCCTCGCCGGCTTTCAAGTTATCCGTGAGCCAGGTCTTGAAACCTGAGATAGCACTCGGTTCTCCGGCAAACATCATGCGGTAGCGCACCCTGCTGCCCGGAACCACGAGGCCGGTAGCGGCGAGATCTTCAAGGTTCATCAGTACGCGCGGCGCAAGGTTGAAAATAGCGCCGCCGCGATCCGGCTCAAAGGTCAGCAGCCAATTGGTATCAAAATTCGCGGCGCCGAGATCGAGCCTCGTAGCCACGAGTTGCGCGAGCTTGGTATCGACCCAAACCTCGCCCCTGGCGGGTATTCCCGCGGTAATCGAGCGCTCACCGGTAGTCGAGCGCGCGCGCTCCAGCCGCCCGCGTAACGGGTAGCTCTCGTCAACCGCCTTGAGTTCGACCAGCCGCGGATCGTCATCAATAAATATCGCGGTCCGCAGGCTTACGCTGTTGCTAACCTTCAAATCGTGCTGCAGCGCAGCCTGGCGGTACGCGTCATCGAATTTCCGGTTCGACAGGACGACGATGTCGGCTGCCAGCAATTCGCTGGCCTGGCGGTCGAGCAACAATCCGATGCGATCGGTTATCAGCTGACTCGAGGTCACGATGCCGACCGTAATCACGGTGGCGACGAACATCAGCCAGTAGGAATGAATGCTTGCGCGCTCGACTTTCATATACAATTAGCTGTTCAGCAAGCTTCCGGATTCGATCAGAATCTGCCGGTCGCCGCGTTCCAGCAATTCACTTTCGTGGGTCACCAGTACCAGTGTCGTACCATGCCGGTCGCGTAGTTGAAACATTAAATCGGCAATCTGTCGCCCGGTGACGGCATCGAGATTTCCGGTGGGCTCATCGGCGAACAATACGCGTGGCTTGACGGCAAAAGCGCGCGCAATAGCCACCCGCTGCTGCTCCCCGCCGGACAGATGTTCGACCAGGGTATCGGTCTTATGCTCAAGACCAACCTGCTGCAGGCTTTCCATGGCCAAGCGCTGCGCCGCCGCCACGCCCGACAGTTCTAGCGGCAGCATGACGTTTTGTATCGCGTTCGCTCCCTGCACCAGGTGAAACGACTGGAACACAAACCCGACCTTGCCGGCGCGAATCGACGAACGCTGTTCTTCACCCTTGCGGGTGAGGTTTTCACCGAACAGAAAAACTTCTCCGGAGCTCGCCTGATCGAGACCAGCCATCAATCCCAGCAAGGTGGTCTTGCCCGAACCCGAGGCGCCTTTGATCACCACCGCTTCCTGGTACTTAACATCGAGCGATATATTATTTAGGATGTCGAGCTTTCCATCCGGCGTAGCAACGGACTTATTGACCTGGTTTAAATCGATGCAGAGATTATCTTCAGCCATATTCCTATTTTTGCTGCTGGGGTTTCACACCGGTGGTTACGCGCATCACAGCGCGATTAACATCCTTATACTAGGCGACAGTTTGAGCGCCGCCCATAATATTCCTTTAGACCAGGGCTGGCCGCAATTATTTAGCAACAATATAAGGTCAAGTTTTCCGCAAACAAGCGTAATTAATGCCAGTATCAGCGGCGAAACAACCTATGGCGGCTTGCAGCGCCTGCCGCAGCTGCTGCGACAGCATGCGCCCACCCATTTGATTATCGAACTGGGCGGCAACGACGGCTTGCGCGGGCTCGGTTTCGGCCAGAGTACCGACAACCTGCGGCAAATGGTAAAGCTGGCCGCCGATAGTACGATCACGGTACTGCTGATCGGAGTGCGTATGCCGCCAAATTTCGGTGCTGCTTATAACACCCGCTTCCAACAGATATTCGAAAACATCGCCGCCGAGTTTGATATCCATTACCTGCCCCGGTTTCTGGACGGCATCGCGGCCAGCGATCCGGCTTTGATGCAGTCGGACGGAATTCACCCCACCGCTATCGCACAACCCCTGCTGGCACGGAAAGTCGAATCCCGCATGCGGGCAATCCTTAAACATTAGCCCGCCACAGCGTCTTTGCGATGCCCTCGTAATGCTAGACGGTGAGTTAGCCGGCCACTACCCCAAGGACTCTGGAACGGCACCGGGTCAGGGTCACGCGCTGGAATCGGGCTTTAACAATTTTTCGAGCTGGTGCAAATCCACGACCTGATGCGACGGATAGGGTAGGTGAGCGGGCCATGGAATTTGCTCGCGATTAATCCAAACCGCATGAAACCCGGCCTGATTAGCGCCCAGAACGTCATAAGCGGGATGGTCACCGACGTACACGATTTCTTCGGGCGCGGCCTCGAAACGTTCGGCGAAATGCCGATAAATCAACGGATCGGGTTTGGCGACCTGTAGCTCGCTGGCGCTGACCGAGTATTCGATTAAATGCCCGAGTCCGACCTGCTCGACGCTGGCATTTCCGTTACTGATGGCACCTAAGCGAAAGCTTTTTTTCAAGCGCCGCAGACAGGGCAACACGTCGGCATAAAACTCTACCTGCTGCCGGGCTTCGATAAAAACATCGAACCCCTGTTGCGACACCTGGACTCCGTCATAGTCATGTAGCTCACCGATATGATGCAAAAAATCGCAGCGCATCAGGGTCATGTCGATCGCATAGCGCCGATCGCGGGTGCTGAATTCACGCCGCAGCTCGACCATTTGCACCGGATTATAGTTGTCCGTGATGCGCGGATAGGATCGTTGCAACCACTGGTAAAGGGTATCTTCGGCGCGGTGTATGGTCGGCATACAGGGCCATAGCGTATCATCGAGGTCAAACGCAACAACGGTAACTTGATCGAACACGGCGGTCGGTTTCATTCATCGCAGGCGCAAATTCTAAATGTTTTATCCAGGTTGTGAAACCGATGGCGACGTTTTATCTCGGCGTCGCCGGATACCGCCGATCGGGCCGAGGCCCAACTTCGTCCCGCTGCCGATATCCGCCTGCACTGCTTTAACTGTTATCAATTGTTCTTTACCATTAACCCGGCGATAATTGATATCGCCGGGTTAATATAACCGCCACCCGTTTGCAGGCAGCAGTACATGAATCCAATACTCAGCAGGCATGCCGTCGATATTTCCGGAGTTGTCATCGGAGGCAGTGCACCGATCGCGGTGCAATCGATGACCAATACCGATACCGCGGATATTGCAGCGACGGTCGACCAGATCGGCCGGCTATACCAAGCCGGTTCGGAGTTGGTGCGCATTACCGTAAACAACGATGCCGCCGCACGCGCGGTACCCTACATCGTCGAGCAGCTTGAAGATCGGGGTTGTCCGGTGCCCGTCATCGGCGATTTTCATTTCAATGGCCACAAACTACTGCGTCAGCACGGCGCCTGCGCCCGCGCATTGGCCAAGTACCGCATCAATCCGGGCAATGTCGGGCGCGGTAAAAAACGCGATTCGCAGTTCAGCGAAATGATTGAAATGGCCTGCCGTTACGGTAAGCCGGTGCGGATCGGCGTCAATTGGGGTAGTCTCGATCAACAATTGCTGGCAAATTTGCTAACCCGTAACGCCAATCTCGCCGCCCCCCTGTCGCTGCAGCAGATCAATCGCCAGGCGGTAATCGATTCGGCGCTCGAGAGTGCCGCTTTCGCAGAGGAAATCGGACTCGCCGCGAATCGCATAGTCATCAGCTGCAAAATGAGCCGCGTACCCGATCTCGTCGATGTGTATCAAAACCTTGCACGAAGATGTCAGTACGCGCTGCACCTTGGATTGACCGAAGCCGGGATGGGCGACCAGGGTATCGTCGCGTCGAGCACGGCGCTCGCCATCCTGCTCAACCAGGGTATCGGCGATACGATACGGATCTCGTTGACGCCCGAACCCGGCGCGCAACGCGAACGCGAAGTTAAAGTCGCCCAGCAAATATTACAATCGCTCGATATCCGCTCGTTTGCTCCAAGCGTTACAGCCTGTCCCGGCTGCGGCCGCACCACCAGCGAATATTTCCAGGTACTGGCGCGGCAGATCCAACACGAACTCGACACCTCCATGCCCGAATGGAAACACCGCTATCCGGGCGTAGAAACCATGAAAGTGGCGGTCATGGGTTGCGTGGTAAACGGACCCGGAGAAAGCAAGCACGCCAACATTGGTATTAGCCTGCCGGGCACCGGCGAGCAACCGGTGGCGCCGGTTTACGAGGACGGTTGTAAAACGGTTACGTTAAAGGGAGACGATATCGCGGCGGAATTTATCGGATTGGTCAAAACTTATGTGCAGACTCACTACGGCTCGAACTAAGCTTTGATTTCTTCGATTTCGCAAGCGATTTCAAACAATAAATCGTTATTGACAACCCGCATTACGACGACCATGGCTTCCATCGGCGGCGTAATCGAATTGCTAGGTGTCAGTGTTATTTCCAGTTTGGTGCCGGCCTCGAATTTCTCATTCGAAGTAAACAAAATACCCCGACTGCTCAGATTGATTACATTACCCTGATATTGCTTTGAGCTAGCCGCGTCCGTAAAACTCAACTTACAATCGATAGGCATGCGCAGAAAGTCCCGTTTCTCGGCGTAATCGATCATTTGCCGATCCTTTTACAGTTTGAACAATTTGCCGAAGTTCGCCACGTCGAGTATTTTGCGCACCTCGGGAGTTGCCTGGGTAATTTCTATCATCGACGATTCGCCGCCGGCGTGTTCACGCAGCAGTAACAACATACCCAGCGCCGAACTGTCCAGATACTCGGTGGCGGCTAAATCCACCACGTACTCGACGCCGTTGCCGGCGGTATCCGCGTAGGACGCGCGAAACTCGTCGTAGAGTTGAAAATCGAATTTGCCGGCCACTGAGATGGTTACCTTGCTCCCGTCGTCCGAAGCCGTCATGTTAATGCCCATTTTTATTTCCCCTTTTTTTAATCAAATCGAAAGCGATTAAAACATTTCATTGTCGCCGTGGTCCAGCGCGTTTTGACTCGCGCTGCAAAATTGGACTCGATCGCGTATCGCCTGGGATAGCCCGCGAGCGCGTTACGCAGCGCCGTTTTGCGCACATATTCGCTACCGGCGGGAAACGGCGTCCGGTCGACCGATAGTATTTTACCGCCTGTTATTTGCTACTGTATAGACTATTTTCCGGCTTTTACAGTCGGTGCCGGGTTTACACTGGGGTAGAAGTAGAGCGGATTGTGTCGGTGGGTTTTGCAAAAGCGGCGCAAACAAAGTTAACAGATAATGATTTGATTCTTACCGTTTAACTTGGCCTGGTAAAGCGCCTTGTCGGCTCGCTTGAAGGTGCTCAAAAAGCAATCGCCTTGTTGCACCAGGGTAATTCCGATACTAACCTGGACCCGGCCCGTGACGCCGAAAGCGCCCAGATTCAGATTGTCGACGCTAGCGCGAATTCGCTCGCAGACATCGATAGCGCCGTGCACGTCGGTCTGCGCCAGCCCACCGACAAACTCATCGCCGCCGAATCGATAAACCAGATCGGTATTACGCACCACCTGGCAGATGACCTCGGCCACTTCGCGCAAAACCTGGTCGCCGATATCGTGGCCAAAGCTGTCATTGATTTGTTTGAAGCCGTCGAGATCCATTACCAGTAACGCCATCGATTGGCGATGGCGTTTCGCCAGATCGATCTCGCGCGGCAGATTTTTTTCCATCGCCAGACGATTATTCAAACCGGTCAGCGGGTCGCGGTAGGCCGACATGAGCGCGATTTGATACATCAATGCATTCTTTATCGGGTATATCAACGAACACATCAAATCCTCTAGTTCACACAACTCGCGACTATTGAAGCTAGCCAGTTTGAATAGGGTAAGCTCGCCCAGGGTTCGATTCTGAAGCTTGAGCCGGTAGACGGCGGTGAAGCCCTCGCTCATGCCGCTTTCTACGACCGCAGCAAGTTCGTCACAGCTGAATCGATATCCGCAGTAATTCCCGTTATCCGCTATTTCAGTCATGAAAGCTTCGATTATCTGCGCGATATCCAGATGACGCGACAACAGATCCGACAACTGCAGCACACGCAGGTGCTTGCTATTCCCCCGCGCCCGCCCGGTGGCGCGCGGATCGAGTGCGATCACCTGCGCCGCTACCTGCGGATTGGATTTTTCACTGTTAAACAGTTGTGTGGTTTGCGACATATATCAATTACCTGTGTCTTTACGGCTTGGTGCATAAATATACATGCTAGATGCGTGCCAAGTAATTATTACCTTTATAATCAGTAATTTATGTGAATAATCATCACGGAGAAAAGATATAGCGGCAGTTTTTTGTCGATTTTGGACTGAAAATTCCGGAAAACGATCGAGCCCGGGTCTCAAGAAGTCACCGCCGCTGCCGAATAATACTGCAGGTGACGGATTATCAACGCATGCGCCAAGCAAACCGCTCCTGATTGACCCATCGAGGGCAGCCGTCTGCCGCTCGAACGGCAGCTTCTTACCCGCAGCGGACAAAAATTGTCAATATGGACATCAAAATTTCCAGTGATTTGCCGCCGACAAAACCCGTGGTTTCGCCAGGCGACCTGCTGGCCCACCTGAAGTCGGCTGGCAGCCTAGAAGCCGAGGTCATGCAACGCTTGCAAGGGAAGCAACTGTTGCTGTCCAGTCGTCTCGGCGAAATCTTGACCACAAACAGCCTCAGCTTTAAACCGGGCGACCGGCTCATCTTGCGGTTCGACGACAGCGCCGGGCAAGCGGTGCTGAAAGCAAGCCCCCGAACCGAGAAACCGATCATCCTCGATAGTCGTCACAATCCTGAACTCGCGCGGGCATTGGTGCCGAATCACCCGCGGCTGGCCCGAGTGGTTCGGATCATCGCACAACAGGCTGAAATCCAGCTCGCCGATCAGCTTGTGAAAATGCCTCGCCAGCTATCGCTGGCGAGAAATCAATTATTGAGCCTTAGGCGCGCCGACACGGACCACGGCGTCGAGATTTCCCGGGTCGACAGCAAGTCGATTTACAAGGCCATTCTGAAACAGCTGCTACCGCAGCAGAGCGATAACAGGAGCTCGAGCCTAGTCAAATTACTCGAACTAATCCGTTACGGCATCGTAACTCCGGCACAGGCGGCGGTTCGGCAGCCCGCATCACCCCTGCAACAAAGCCCGGAAAATTCGATACCGGCGCCAGTCGCCAGCGCAAAAACCGATGCGGCAATAAAAAAGCCTGATTTGCTCGACTCGGCGCCGACTAAACCCGGTGTTAACCGACAAGCAAATGCCTCGCCGGCATTAACCCCGGCGTTTCTAGGGGAGAGAATCGATCCAGCGCGCCAGCCGGCTCCAACGGCGCAACCGATATCGGCAAAATCCCTAACCGGAACTTCGAGGATCGCAGCGCTCGCCAAGCAAACCGCAGCGCTCGGCACGCCTCGGGGCGCGAATCCGGACATGGGCGTTGCGGGCGAGCCAGTCCCCGCCAGACTTCCCGGCAGCCGGATACCGGCGACGCCGCTGCAGCCGCCGTCGAAACGCATAGCTACCGATGCCACTACCCGCTTCTCCGCGGACGCCAATAAGCTCGATCAAATAGGTCCCGCGCGCACCAATGGCGGCAACTCAACCAGGCCGCCACCGGCGGCAGCCGCCGAGGGATTCAATTCAGCCGGGATTACGCCGGCGCCCGGCTCGGCACAGGCTGCGACAGTTTCGGTCGAAGCGGCAGGGGCGAGTACGGCGCTCCACCGAGCGCTGCAGCCGCTGCTACAGCTGGTAACCCGGTTTCCCGACATCGATGCAAACCAGATAAAAAAATGGCTCGAATTTGCGCGCCTGATATATCCGTCCGGATCCACGGCTCCGTCCACCGTACAAACGGATATTTTCACGCTGTTGAAGCAGTTTGGCGCGGCTACCGGCACGGGCCGCGAACCCTCTCAAGCACAGCAACAATATCCCGCTGCGCAGGCAGGCGCCGACTCTCCGACAAATCGGGGACAGGCCGCGGAGGCATTATTGCAGCATTCTCGTGAGGCTCTCAAACTGATCGAGCAAAGCCTTTCGCAAAACCTGTTACTGCGGGCCAATCTCGGAATGCAACAGGAAACGCAACAGCCGCTTGCGCTTAGCATCGCTATACCTTTTACCGAAGGCGAGGATACGAAACCGCTTTATCTCGATCTCGCGCAACGCAAGCAGGCACCGGAAGAAGCAGAAAAAAGCTGGGATATCAGGCTCAGTTTCGAGTTAGCTGGGCTAGGCTCGATAGCCTGTCATCTGGTTCTCGAGGGCTGCGCCATAGCGGCAAGCTTTTTCGCCGAACAAGCGCTAACCCGCGAGCGTATCGAGGCGGAATTGCCGCAGCTGCGGCAGCAATTATCGCGTGCCGGGTTTAGCCCCGGCGAATTTCATAGCTTTCCGGGTGAGCCGGCGCCGGCCCGTCCCCCGTCCGCAGCCAATTTTTCCGAAACCCTGATCGACATAAAAGTTTGAGTATGAACAAATTGCCTAAATTCGCGATTGCACTCGAGTATGACGGTCAGCAGGCGCCGCAAGTTACCGCCAAGGGGCATGACGAGCTTGCGAATCAAATTCTAAAAATGGCGCAGGAAGCCGATGTGCCGATTCACCTGGACAAGAATCTGGCGCTGGTACTCGACCAGATCGATATCGGCGAGCATATTCCGGATTCGCTATTTGTCGTCATCGCCGAAATACTAAGCTTCGCCTACCGCCTCTCCGGCAAGCACAAGGACTTCATGGACGACATCGAAATGCATCCACAAGCGCAGCTCGAGCAACTGCCGACGGACGAAAGCCGCTAAGCCCGCGGGCGTGGCCCGGTGCGACACCAAGGCCTCCCCAGACACAAGACTGCGTTGGTAGTTTCCTGTCAAACTGGCATCCGTCACGCTGGCTCAACTTGCCTGGTCCTTGCCGAACAGGTTGAATAAATTGAAATTGTTGCGATAAGGCACCCGTTCCGCCGAATTCATTTTTTCCCTGACCCGCTCTAGATAAAATCGCATATGATGATTCTTCAGGTTGTTTGACGTGGTCAAGCTTTTTGATACACCCCAGTTAAGCGGCATCCTTCATTTCCAGACATTGTTTTTCATAATCGTTCGGGCTGACATAACTCAGCGTCGAATGTAATCGATATGGGTTAT
>Ga0136654_1000242_pt1 | contig 17594 bp, 11 predicted proteins | sample InaspJWI70metaG_FD_94865 | JGI IMG/M metagenome (GOLD analysis project Ga0136654, IMG submission 94865) | Marine gutless worms symbiont microbial communities from Oahu, Hawaii - Inanidrilus sp. 1 OAHU.JWI-70 metaG (version 2) | ecosystem: Host-associated > Annelida > Digestive system >... | reverse complement strand
TCGATTAAGATATGGGTCTGGATAATTTTAGGGTAGTGCTTAATATGTAGTGGTCGTGTGATGATCCCATCGAAGAAGAAAAAGGCTCACCAGAGAGTTCATCACTACACGTTAAGCACTACCCTTTAAAGACTTGTCCGTCCGCTCCTCATCATCGAGACTAAGGTCTTGCCCATGTCCGATCCCCACTCGATACTCTGGACCCTGCTTAAGGAACGCATCCTGATCCTGGATGGCGCCATGGGTACCATGATCCAGCGTCACGGGCTCCAAGAAGCAGACTACCGCGGCGAACGCTTCGCGGATTGGCCGCGCGATCTGGCGGGTAACCACGACCTGCTGTGCCTCACCCAGCCCCGAATCATCCGGGAAATCCACCGGCAATATCTGGAGGTAGGCGCTGATATCATCGGGACTAACAGCTTCAGCGCAAACGCCATCGCCATGGCCGACTACGGCATGGAGGGGTTGGTCGGCGAGCTCAACATCACTGCGGCGCGGATCGCCCGCGCGGCGGTGGACGAGCTCTCGACCGATGAAAAACCTAGATTCGTGGCCGGGGCGCTGGGTCCCACCAACTGTACCTGCTCCTTGTCGCCGGACGTCAATGATCCGGTCCTGTGCAACCTGGGTTTCGACGAGCTGGTAGTGGCCTATAGGCAGGCCGCCCGCGGCCTGATGGCTGGGGGGGTGGATATCCTGCTGATCGAGACGGTGTTCGATACCCTCAATGCCAAGGCGGCAATCTTTGCCTGCAAATCCGTGTTCGAGGAGGATGGCCGATCGCTGCCCCTGATGATCTCCGGCACCATCACAGATCGGTCCGGTCGCACCCTGTCCGGGCAGACCACCGAGGCCTTCTACAACAGCCTGCGCCACGCCGGGCCTTTCTCCGTCGGGTTGAACTGCGCCCTGGGCCCGGACCTGCTGCGCCCCTATGTGGAAGAGCTGTCCCAGGTGGCCGAGTGCCGGGTCAGCGTGTATCCCAACGCGGGCCTGCCCAATGAGTTCGGCGGCTACGACCTGGGGCCGGAGGATATGGCCGCGCCGATCGGCGAATGGGCGGACGCAGGCTTTCTCAACCTCGTGGGGGGCTGCTGCGGCACCACGCCGGAGCACATCAAGGCCATCGCCGCGGCGGTTGCGGGCAAGCCGCCGCGCGTGCCGCCGCGGCCCGAACCTGTCTGTCGGCTGGCCGGACTGGAGCCGCTCAACCTCGACCGCAGCCTGAATTTCGTCAATGTGGGGGAACGGGCCAACGTCACCGGCTCGGCCAAATTCAAGCGGCTCATCCTCGCCGGACAGTATGAAGAGGCCCTTCAAATCTGCCGCGCCCAGGTCGAGAACGGTGCCCAGCTGGTGGACGTAAACATGGACGAGGGCATGCTGGACGGGGTGGCGGCGATGCGTCGTTTCCTCAACCTGATGGCCATGGAGCCGGAGATCGCCCGGATCCCCTTCATGCTCGACTCATCCAAGTGGGAGATCATCGAGGCCGGGCTCAAGTGCATCCAGGGCAAGCCCATCGTCAACTCCATCTCCCTCAAAGAGGGGGAGGAACGGTTCGTCGAGCTGGCCCGGTTGTGCCGACGCTACGGCGCCGCCGTCATCGTCATGGCCTTCGACGAGCGGGGCCAAGCGAACGACCTGGAGCGCCGGATCGAGATCTGTGCACGTGCGTACCGGATCCTCACCGAACGGGTCGGCTTTCCCCCCGAAGACATCATCTTCGACCCAAACATCCTCACCATGGCCACCGGCATCGAGGACCACAACCGCTATGGGCTGGACTTCATCGAGGCAGTGCATTGGATCAAGGGCAACCTGCCCCATGCCCTGACCTCCGGCGGTCTGTCCAACGTCTCTTTTTCCTTCCGCGGCAACAACTCGGTGCGCGAGGCCATCCACGCCGTCTTTCTCTACCATACCGTCGCGGCGGGGCTCGACATGGGCATCGTTAATGCTGGTCAGCTCGCGGTTTTTAACGACATCCCCGTCGAGTTGCGGGACGCCGTAGAGGACGTCGTCCTCGACCGCCGACCGGACGCCACCGAGCGGCTGCTGGCACTAGCACCCAAATACCAGGGCGACAGCGGCGGCAGCAAGCCCAAGGAAGATCACCGATGGCGTGACTGGCCGGTGGAAAAACGCCTGGAGCACGCCCTGGTTCGGGGCATCACCGAGTACATCGACCAGGACACGGAGGAAGCCAGGATCGAAGCCGAGCGTCCGCTGCAGGTCATCGAAGGCCCCCTGATGGACGGCATGAACCAGGTCGGCGACCTGTTCGGGGCTGGCAAGCTATTCCTACCCCAGGTCGTCAAATCCGCGCGGGTCATGAAGAAGGCCGTGGCCTACCTGGAACCCTACCTGGAGGCGGAAAAGGCCCGCTGCGCGGTCCGGAACCAAGGCAAGATCCTGCTCGCCACCGTCAAGGGAGACGTGCACGACATCGGCAAAAACATCGTAGGCGTGGTGCTCCAGTGCAACAACTACGAGGTCATCGACCTCGGGGTCATGGTCCCGGCGGACGCCATCCTCGAAGCGGCGCGTGAGAACCAGGTCGATATCGTCGGCCTATCGGGCCTCATCACGCCTTCCCTGGACGAAATGGTCCATGTCGCCCAGGAGATGCAACGCCTGGACCTCGAAATACCCCTGCTGATCGGCGGTGCCACCACCTCCAAGGCCCATACCGCAGTCAAAATCGCGCCCTGCTACGAACAGTCGGTGGTCCATGTGCCCGACGCCTCCCGGGCCGTGGGGGTAGCGTCACGCCTGCTCTCCGAAGACACGCGAGAAGACTACGAGCAAGCCGTCCGCACCGAGTACGCCCAGGTGCGCAGCCGCCGCGCCGCCCAGGACGAGGCCCGCGACCTGCTCCCGCTCGACCGGTCCCGGGCCAATCCGATACGGATCGACTGGAGCAGCTACGCACCACCCGTACCGGTCGAGCTGGGGGTCCAGATCTTTTATGACATTCCGATCCCGGATCTCGCCCGCTACATCGACTGGACCTTCTTCTTCCATGCCTGGCAGCTCAGGGGGCGTTACCCACAGATCTTGGACGACCCAAAGAAGGGAGAAGAGGCATACAAACTCTACGACGACGCCCAGGCCATGCTCGAACGCATTACCGGGGAGAAGCAACTGCGGGCCGCGGCTGTCATCGGGCTGTTCCCGGCCAATGCGGTGGACGACGATGTCCTGGTTTTTAACGACGAGGAACGGGGCGATCCGGAGGTCGTCTTCCGCTTCCTGCGCAAGCAGGGCCGCCAACCGGAGGGTAAGTACAATGATTGCCTCGCCGATTACATCGCCCCGCTGGACACCGGGATCGCCGACTACCTCGGCGCCTTTGCCTGCACTGCGGGGCTGGGGATCGACGAGTCGGTCGCGGTCTACCAGGCAGACCACGACGATTACTCGGCCCTGATGCTCAAGGCCCTGGCGGACCGCCTGGCAGAGGCCCTGGCCGAGCTGTTGCACGAACGGGTGCGCCGGCGCTGTTGGGGCTATGCGGCAGACGAGAATTTAAGCCCCCCGGATCTGATCGCGGAGCGGTACCGGGGCATCCGTCCCGCCCTGGGCTACCCGGCCTGTCCCGATCACACCGAAAAGGACACCCTGTGGCGTCTGCTCGCGGTGGAACCGCAGATCGGCGTCCAGCTGACGGAATCCAAGGCCATGCTCCCAACCGCTGCCGTGAGCGGGCTCTATTTCTCACATCCGGATGCCCGCTACTTCACCGTCGGCAAGCTGGGTAAGGACCAGCTCCAGGACTATGCCGAACGCAAGGGCCTGGCCTTAAGCGAAATCGAGCGCTGGTTGGGATCCAACTTGGCCTATGGGTAGTGCTTAACGTGTAGTGATGAACTCTCTGGTGAAGCTTTTTCTTCTTCGATGGGATCATCACACGACCACTACATATTAAGCACTACCAGAATTTCGACCATTGGCTTCACCAAAAAGAGTGCGTAAGGCTCAACAACGTTTCCCAACTGGCAGGGTTCGCAAAGAAGAACGACCTGGTCTATTTTCTGGATCGGATTTGCCAGGTCGATTACGTGCACCTACCGAGCCTTACGCCTACCTAGGAAATACTCGATGGATACAAGAAGAAGGGTGGCAGCTGGGACGACTACGAGTGGCGTTTTCTAGATCTGAAGGAGCACTGGGGTAATGTCGAGATCAAACACCTCGGGTGATGAAGATATTTTCTCAAACGGCAGACGATGGTTGCGGGTGGATTTTTATCTTCATTCCAAAGCGGACAAGGAGTTTCGGTATGATAGAGACGATGACTATTACTATTCGAGCTATGTCGATTCCCTGGAGGCCGCTGGAATCCGCGTCTGGGTCATTACCAACCATAACAAATTCGGTAGTGCTTAATATGTAGTGGTCGTGCGATGATCCCATCGAAGAAGAAAAAGGTTCACCAGAGAGTTCATCACTACACGTTAAGCACCACCACCAATTCGATGTAGCCGAGTTCAGGGCATTACATAAGACAGCAAAAAGAGAGCGATCTTTCTCCTGCCCGGTGTCGAGCTCTCGGTGAATGATGGAGCCAATGGCATCCACATGCTGATCGTATTCGGTGACCAATGGCTAGCAAACGGACAGGACCATATCAATCCTTTTTTGCATGTTGTCTTTGAAGGGAAAACACCGGAGCAGTATGAAATGAGAACGACCGTAGTGCTTTTGGATTGATCGATACCATCAAGAAGCTCGAAGGATACCATAAGGATTTTTCCTGATTTTTGCCCATGTCGAAGAGCGTAGCGGCTTATGGAAGGAACTGGATGGTGGCCGCATTTAGGATCTCAGGGAAGAGGAGGTCTTCTGCTGCTGCTCTTTGGCATTCCAGAAGGTCAGGACCCACGACAAGCCGAACTGCAAATGTCGGATCAAGGTGCAAGGGTAGCTCGGGGACGCCTACCCGGCGGTGCAAATCAATCGACCGGATCGGCCAAGGGAAATCCTGTTATCTGAAGATCGGTGATTTCACCTTATATTGATTTCGTAGACGATCACGATGGCAACCGGTTTATGGTTACTATTCGGCGCAAAGAAAATGAGACTTAAATTCTGCCATGGACTCCCACACTAGGATGACCGCACCCAGCGGCGGCAGGACGAGAGGGATGGAATGCGGCCGACCCATCCGGCTTATGGGTTCGGAAGCTACGCCGCCCCGATTGCCGAGGTCTCTGCCGCCGTAACCTCCGGCATCCGAGTTGATCGCCTCCCGATAGAAGCCGGGCTGGGGTACGCCGATCCAATAATCGGGGCGGGAGAGGGGGGTGAAGTTGAAGGCGGCGACTACCATCTCCTTGCCGCTACGATCCCTGCGGAGATAGCTGATTACGGATTGGGAGCTGTCGTGGCAGTCGATCCACTCGAATCCCGCGCTGGAGAAATCCGGGTCGTGGAGCGCCCGCTGTGACCGGTAGAGTCGGTTGAGATCAGCAACGAGTCGGCGGATGCCCCGGTGCCGAGGGTCATCTGTCAGCTGCCAGTCCAGCTCCCCGGAAAAATCCCATTCCTTGCGCTGCCCGAACTCGCAGCCCATGAACAACAGCTTCTTTCCCGGATAGGTGAACATCAGGCTGTAGAGCAGGCGCAGAGAGGCCAGCTGCTGCCGGGCTTCACCGGGCATCCGGTCCAGCAGGGAACGCTTGCCGTGCACCACCTCATCGTGTGAGAAGGGCAGGACGAAGTTCTCGCTGAAGGCGTAGAGCAGACCGAATGTGAGCAGGTCGTGCTGGTAACGGCGATAGACCGGGGCCTGGGACAGATAGGAGAGGGTGTCGTGCATCCAGCCCAGGTTCCACTTCATACCGAACCCCAAGCCACCCAGGTCGGTCGGGCGTGACACCGCCGGCCAGGCAGTGGATTCTTCGGCGATCATCAGGGTACCCGGATGCCGCTCGTGGGTCACGACGTTGAGCCGGCGCAGAAACTCCACCGCTTCCAGATTCTCATTCCCACCGTGCCGGTTCGGAACCCACTCGCCCGGCTTGCGCGAGTAGTCTAGATAAAGCATGGAAGCGACGGCATCGACCCGCAATCCGTCCAGGTGAAACTCGTCCAGCCAGTAGAGGGCGCTGGAGATCAGAAAATTCCGTACCTGGTTGCGCCCGTAGTCGAAGATCAGCGTGCCCCAGTCCTTATGTTCTCCCAGGCGCGGGTCCGCGTACTCGTAGAGTGCGGAACCGTCATAACGCGCCAGGGCGAAGGTGTCACGTGGAAAGTGGGCCGGCACCCAGTCGAGGAGGACCCCGATCCCCTTGCAGTGGAGGTGGTCGACGAACCAACGGAAATCGTCCGGGGTACCGAAGCGACTAGTAGGTGCGAAGTAGCCGGTGACCTGATAGCCCCAGGAAGCGTCCAGTGGGTGCTCGGTAATGGGCAGCAGCTCGACATGGGTGACGCCCACTTCCAGGACATAGTCCGCCAGCTGCTCGGCGAGCACGCGGTAGGTCAGGAATTGCCCCGCGGGACCACGGCGCCAGGAGCCCAGGTGGACCTCGTAGATGGATAAGGGTCGGTGTTGCCAATCGAACTCGGCACGGGCCTGCATCCAGGCCCGATCATGCCAACGGAATTCATTCTCGCTACAGATATATGCGGCGGTCTGCGGCCGTTTCTGGAAGGATCTGGCATAGGGGTCGATTTTTACCTGGATGCCGCCGTTGCAGTCCCGAAGCTCGAACTTGTAGAGGTTGCCGACACCGATGCCGGGGATGAAGAGTTCCCACACGCCCGAGCTACCCCGCAGCCGCATGGGGTGGGTGCGCCCATCCCAGCCGTTGAAATCGCCCACCACACTGACCCGCTCTGCGTTGGGTGCCCAGACGGCGAAGCGCACGCCCGGTATCCCATCCCAGGTGCCTGGATGGGCGCCCAGGAAACGGTGGGCGTGCCAGTGGCGGCCCGCGCCGAACAGCTGCAGCTCGAGATCTGTGAGTTGCGGCGGGAAACAATAGGGATCGTAGCGGCTGCAGCGATTGCCCGTCCGGTCTTCCCAGCTCAGGCAGTAGCGCTCCGGGACCGCTTCCGGGTTTCCCCTCCATACGAACAGATCCGCACCTGGGAGCCGCGTCAGCTCGACATCGGCCTCCGGGATATGGACGGTTTCCGCCTGCGGCAGCAAGGCGCGGACCACACAGCGGCCAGATTCGAGATGTCTGCCGAGAACCTTGAACGGGTCCCGGTGACGCGCAGCGAGGATGCGTGCAATGGGGTCGGAGGGCTGGGTCTGATCGCTCATCCCGGCGGGCATGAAAGCAGTATGTCCCTGACCTCACCACATCTACAGGCTAGAGTTCCCGCGCCCGCTCGGTGCGTTCGAACACTTCGATCTGATCGCCGGCCTGGACGTTGTTATAATTTTTTACCCCTACCCCACACTCGGTACCTGCCTTGACCTCGGGCACATCTTCCTTGAAGCGGCGCAACGATTCCAGTCCACCCTCGTAGATGACTACGTTGTCCCGTAACACCCGGATGGGGTTGTTGCGCTTGATCAGGCCTTCGACGACCATGCAGCCGGCAATGGTGCCGAACTTCGAGGAGCGGAAAACATCCCGGACCTCGGCCAGACCGATGATCTCTTCGGTCACTTCGGGGCTCAGGAGTCCCGACAGGGCTTTCTTCACATCATCGATGAGCTCGTAGATGACGCTGTAATAACGCAGGTCCAGGCCCTTTTCCTCTACGATCCGGTGGGCGGCGGCATCGGCGCGGACATTGAATCCGAGCAGAATGGCATTGGAGGTAACGGCCAGGTTGGCGTCGGACTCGGTCAGCCCTCCCACTCCCGAGGCCACGATGGCGACCTTGACTTCGTCGGTCGAGAGCTTCAGTAGGCTGTCCCGCAAGGCCTCCATGCTACCCTGCATGTCTGCCTTGATGACGATGTTGACCGTCTGTGCCTCCCCTTCCTTGAATTGGAAGAAGAGCTTATCCAGGCTCGCGGCGCGCTGTTCTTCGAGCTTCGACTGCCGCCCCCGCTCCCGCCGCAGCTCCGCTACCTCACGGGCCCGCTTCTCGTCGGCGATCGCCACCAGGTCATCGCCGGCGTTCGGTGTGCCGGAGAGCCCCAGCACCTGCACCGGGATCGAGGGACCAGCGGATTCCACGCTCCGCCCCTGCTCGTCGAACATAGCACGCACACGGCCGAACTCGGCACCGCTGACGATCAGGTCGCCTCGGCGCAAGGTGCCGGCCTGGACCAGGACCGTAGCCACCGGTCCGCGTCCCTTGTCGAGCCGGGACTCGACGATCACCCCACAGGCAGGCCCAGCTTCCGGTGCCGTCAGCTCCAGCACCTCCGCCTGCAGCATCAAGGTTTCGAGCAGATTGTCGATGCCCTCACCGCTCTTGGCGGAAACCTTCACCACCATGGTCTCCCCGCCCCACTCCTCGGGCACCACTTCCTGCTGGGTAAGCTCCTGCAGTACTCGTTCCGGATTCGCCTCCGGCTTGTCGATCTTGTTGACCGCGACCACCAGGGGCACGCCGGCGGCGCGTGCATGTTGGATGGACTCGATCGTTTGGGGCATAACGCCGTCGTCCGCCGCCACCACCAGGACGATAATATCCGTGACCTTAGCCCCCCGGGCCCGCATCGCCGAGAAGGCGGCATGGCCGGGGGTGTCCAGGAAGGAGAGCAGGCCACGCTCCGTCTGGAGGTGATAGGCGCCGATGTGCTGGGTAATACCGCCGGCCTCACCGGCGGCGACGTGCGTGCGGCGAATATAGTCGAGCAGCGAGGTCTTGCCGTGATCCACGTGCCCCATGATGGTGACTACCGGCGGCCTCGCCTTCCGCTCCAGCTGCTCGGCCTGTTGCGCGACCTGGCGCATCATTGCGTCTTCGATATCCCTGACCTCAGCTCTGACGGCCCGGTGTCCCATCTCTTCGACGACGATCGTGGCGGTATCGGCGTCCAGAACCTGGTTGATCGTGACCGGCATACCCTGCTTGAACAGGACCTTGATCACATCGCCGGATTTCACCGACATGCGCCCTGCGACGTCGGCCACGGAGATCGCTTCGGGAATCTCCACCGCGCGGACTATGGGCGCGGTCGGCCGCTGGAAACCATGCTTGTCCTGGAGTTGGGGCTTGGCAGCCTTTCTCCTACGGCGCGGACGCCGACCCGGCGCCATGACCACCCCCGCCGCCTCTTCGCTGACCGCCTCTTCATACTCGACCCCCGGCGGCAACTCGCGGGTGCGCAGTGAGTCCTTGCGAACGGCCTTCCTGGGAGATTTTTCCTCGCTGGTACGTTTAGCCTGCTTGCGCGCCTTGCCCTTCGCCTGTTTGGCCTCGACGCTTTCGCCGTCAGGCTTTGCGGCCGGTGCGGAGGGGCCGGCCTTACTCCCCTCTTCCGTCGCCTTGCGACGCGCCTCATCCTCGGCCTTGCGACGGGCTTCCTCTCCCATGATCTTACGCCTGAGCTCTTCTTGTTCCGCCAAGCGCTTCGTACCAACTTCCGCCCGTCGCCTCTCTAGCTCGGAGCGCTGATCCACCGGAGCACCGGTATGCCCCCTCTCCTCGACCGGAGAGGGCTGATGGGCTGGCTCGAGGGTTACCTGATCCTTCGCTTCCGTCTCCGACGTCGGCCCCCCTCGCTTGACATAGGTGCGCTTACGCCGCACCTCGACGCTGACCGTCTTGGCTCGGGGGGCGGTAGCGGCTCTGACACTACCAGCGGCGCGTCCGGTAACCGTCGGCTGACGCAGCTCACTGACCGACTTGCGCTTGAGGGTAACCCGGCTGGGTGCCGCTCCGGTGTCGCCCTCGGCCTTACCGTGACTGCGGCGAAGATAGCCCAGAAGCTGGACCTTCTCCTGCTCCGTCAGCCTGGTCTCACCGTTGGAGGCCGAGATGCCCGCCTCATGCAGCTGGGTGAGGAGACGCTGTACCGGAATTCCCACCGTGTCGGCCAACTGGTTGACAGTTACTTCACTCATCTGCTTACCCTCCGGCCCTACTCGTTCTCCACCTCGGAAAACCAGGGTTCACGCGCCTTCATGATCAAGGCCGCTGCGCGCTCCGCATCAATACCCACCAGCTCCACAAGTTCGTCCAGCGACTGTTCGGCCAGGTCTTCCATGCTGACCACGCCGTTGCGGGTAAGACTGAGAGCCAGCGTCCGGTCCATCCCTTCCATCTCCAGAAGATCCTGCGCCGGCTCCTGCGCCAGACCCTCCTCACTAGCAATGGCACGGGTCAGGAGCACATCCTTGGCCCGATCCCGCAGCAAGGTAACAGTCTCTTCGTCGAATCCCCGGATGGCCATCAGCTCCGACATGGGCACGTAGGCAACCTCATCGACGGTCGAGAAACCTTCCTCCGACAGCACGGTCGCCACTTCTTCGTCCACATGGAGCTGTTCCATAAAGCTTTCTACCAGGCGTCCGGCCTCTTCTTCGCTCTTGATGGCCGCCTCTTCCTCGTTCATCACGTTGAGTTCCCAACCGGTCAGCTGGCTGGCAAGGCGCACGTTCTGACCGCCGCGGCCGATGGCCTGGGAGAGGTTATCTTCCTTCACTGCCACATCCATGCTGCGGGCTTCCTCGTCCATGATGATCGAGACCACGTCCGCCGGGGACATGGCATTGATGACGAACTGCGCCGGATTATCACTCCACAGGATGATGTCGACCCGCTCGCCGCTGAGCTCGTTGGATACCGCCTGTACCCGCGAGCCGCGCATGCCGACGCAGGCCCCTATCGGATCGATGCGTGGATCGGCCGTGCGTACCGCGATCTTGGCCCGGGCGCCCGGATCCCGAGCCGCAGCGAGGATCTCGATCAGACCTTCACCGACCTCCGGGACCTCTAGCTTGAACAGCTCGACAATCAGCTCCGGGGCCGTGCGACTTACGAAGAGCTGCGGCCCCTTGGCCTCGGCCCGGACCTCGAAGAGATAGGCGCGGAGCCGATCGCCGGGGCGTATCGATTCGCGGGGAATAACGTGATCGCGGGGCACCAGGGCCTCCGCACTGCCACCCAGATCGAGCAGGATGGTGCCGCGGTCGGCCTTCTTGACCACCCCCATAACCAGCTGTCCCTGGCGGTCCTGATAGGCCTCGACCACCTTGGCGCGCTCGGCCTCCCGGACCTTCTGCACAATCACCTGCTTGGCCGTCTGGGCCGCGATACGTCCGAAGAGTACCGATTCCATGGGCTCCTCGACGAAACCACCGATCTCGCTGGCCGAATCGCGCTCCCGCGCCTGCGCCAGGGTAAGCTGGCGCGCCGGTGCCTCTAGACCCTCTTCGCCCGGGTCCTCCACTACCTCCCATCGGCGGAACGTGCGGTAGTCCCCGTTCTCACGGCCGATCAGGACCCTCGCATCGATATCGCCACCGGTCTTCCTGCGGGTAGCGGACGCCAATGCCGCTTCCATGGCCTCGAAAATAACCTCTCGCGGCACGTCCTTCTCGTTTGAAACGGCTTCGATCACCAACAGGATTTCTTTGCTCATTTCACAGTTCCGAATTCAGAATTCAGGCACCAAGCGCGCGGATTCGATCATCGCCAGGGGAATCTCCAGGCACTCGTCGTTCATCCCGAGCAGTACCATCTCTTGCTTCAGACCGGCGATCCGACCCTCGAGGTTGCGCCGACCATCGAGCTTGACCGCCAACCTGACGCGCACCTTCCGGCCCCGGAAGCGGTCAAAATGTCCGGCCGTGAATAGCGGCCGGTCCGAACCCGGGGAGGAGACCTCCAAGACGTAGTGCCCGGCAATCGGGTCCTCGACGTCGAGCACACCGCTCAGCTGCTGGCTGACCGCGCCGCAATCGTCCACTGTGATACCCGCGGTGCGAGCGCCGCTCGGATGGTCGATGTAAACGCGTAGCACCGCGCCCTGCTTGCCACGCTGGAAATACTCGACCCCCACGAGTTCATAGCCCATCGGCTCCACCACCGACTTCACCAGAGCCGTCAACTCGTTATCCAGGTGCTGCATCCGCCCACGCCACAAACAAAAAATGGGCACGAGGCCCACTTTAATGAAGGACTGCTGCCTGCGGATCAGGGGCAAACCCCAATCCAACCGGAAGCCAAAAAAAACCCCGCTCACGGGGCCTCAGTGGCGATCAGGTTCCATGCTCCAAACCCTAATCCTCTGTTTCCTGACCTGGAATCAAGTCTACCTCTTCGAGCGATCCTGAGCAAGGAAGAGATTTTTGAACCGCAAAGGCGCAAGAGATGCGAAGTAGGGGCAACCCCTCGTGGTTGCCCTACCCCCGTAGTTGCCCCTACCTGTGTAAAGATGTGCGTCCGTGAAATGTGGTCTTTTGTCGGACTCAAGCACAACAAGCAATGGATTTGGTTGGCACCTGACAGCGATTCCAAAGAGATTGTCGGGATGCATGTTTGGAGCCGCGATCGTGCCGGTGCTGAGGCATTATGGAAATCATTTCCACCAGTCTACCGTCAATGCGCCGTTTGTTACACTGATTTTTGGTCTGCATATGAGCAGATTCTTCCCCAAAACAGACGCAGTTGCTAAAGAAAGCGGAAAAACGAACCGCATTTTTAACCGGATGCTAATGAAATAACCCATTGATTTTTTTGATATAGAGCTGTTTTCTATCCGGCTCGATGGGTTGAAAGCCGACCCCATGGATATATCAGTCAAAGTGCCGCCGGCTCGATTGAGCACTCGACTTCCCGTCCCTCCCAGGGCGAGCACCGTGCGCGATAGAGCACGAAGCCGGTGCGCCCGGCTCGGTGCTTCGCCTCTCGCAGCAGCCGCAGGGAGACCGCGTCCAGTTCCTCTCCGATGGCTACTTCGAGGCTCGGGTACACCTGCTCATAGTAGAGGGCGTCCGGCTCAACCAGGAGGATCACTTCCGCGTTTTGAGCAGGTTCCAGCGCGAGTGTCAGCCGCAGCTCCTGGCCGGGTCGCAGCCGGGTATCCGACACCTCCGTCCAGCCGGTGTCCGGATTCCAGTAAAGTCGACGCTGAATAATGTGCTCCAGTTCGGCGCTCCCCCTGCTGCGCAGCACCACCCGGATGCGGGGAGTCGCGTAGGTCGGTAGCGCATGACCGGCCCCGACGTTGCGCGCTCGAAGCTCGACCCCCCTGCGCCGACGCCGGACGTCTACCCGCAATGCCTTGCGGCTCATCCCCGGATCATGAATGCCCTTGAACTCATGACTGCCGCCGGGCATGTGGCAACTCTGGCAACCGACGCCTGCAGGCGCATAAGGAGAGGCGCGCCATTCCTGCTCGGTGTTTTCTAAGAGTTTACCGTTTACCCGCTCGCCCCAGTCCGGAAACTGGTGGCACGGGGAACAGAACGCCGAATTCTTGAACAAGGGAAGCGCTTCAACCCGACCATGGGGTGTAACCGACTTGGAACCGGGGCCGTAACGGCGATGGCGTCGCACATGGCAGGCCACGCAATCGACCCCGTTCAGTGACCGCACCTCACCCGCGTCAGCGGAAAAAAACAGGGCCTGTTGCTCACTCCCCGGGGCATGACAATTCAGGCATGAAACCTGGGTTTCCAGGTCGAATGCTGGAAGCTGCCCCAGTACCCCCCCGCGGGCGGCATGGGCATGCAGCGAGGACGACCACTCCCGGAATTGCCTGTGGTGACACAACCCACAGGCCGCCGGGGAAAGATCCTTGGCCGGCTCGGCATAGTCATCGGGTGCGAGCCCTTGGGAGGGGGACGGGAGCGTCCAATACTCATCGGACGCGAATACGGCGGAGAAGACCCCGCAGACCAAGCAGGCGAAAACTCTCACCCCGTAGGAACGGCGCATATCCCGGTTGTTCTCTCGCAAGTGTATCCACCTGCCTTCCGAGCCATGAGGGTTCCCTTTTCTTTTAACGCTTAACTTAATGGCATTGGGACATAGCCTCCCTACCGCACCATTGCAATCAACAGGACTACCAGCCCCACGACCAGTGCCAGCGGCAGCACTACTGCCTGCCAGTCTCCTTTCTGCGCCTTGGGGCCATGCTCCTGCCAGTATCGGTAGGCCCTCCAGGCATAAAAGACCATCATACCCATGGCCGCGGCCGCCACGATCTTGAGAAACAGGTCCATCGGCTCACCTCCGGTTTGAAAACGAAAAACCCCGGCGCAGGGCCGGGGTCGCTCACAGATTGCGGATCAGTGCATCAGTCATCGCCCATGATGCCGAGAATCTGGAGCAGACTGATGAAGATGTTGAAGATGTTCAGATACAACCCGTAGGTGGCCATGATGTAGTTGGTCTCGCCACCGTTGATGATCCGGCTGGTATCGTAGAGGATGAACCCGCTCATGATCAGGATGATGGCGCCGGAAATGGCCAGAGACAGGGCGGGCATAGCCAGGAAGATATTCGCGACGGCGACGATGAAGACGACCATGACGCCGGCGAACAGAAATCCGCCCATGAAGCTGAAGTCCCGCTTGCTGGTCAGGGCATAGCCGGAAAGACCCAGGAAGATCAGCCCCGTCCCAGCGAAGGCCGTCCCGATGATCTGGGGTCCCTTCGGCAGGGCAAGATACAGGTTCAGGATAGCGCCGAGCCCGAATCCGAGCAGGCCGGTGATCAGAAAAATTATGCCGATGCCGCTGCTGGAGCCGGCGGTCCGCGGCAATACGAATATACCGAGCACCATGACGCCGATGACCGAGACCAGATACATCCAGCTCGGAACCGCCAATACGATGGACAGGCCGGCCATCAGGGCGCTGAAGAGCAGGGTGGCGGAAAGCAGTAGGTAGGTGTTCTTCAACACCTTGTTCGCGGCGACCGCGTGCTCGGCGCCGCGTACGATAGTGTAATCGGTGTTAGGCATGGGTTTTCTCACTCCTCCGGTTCAAGCAACCTCGTGTCTGTTTCGCGGACATGGCCCAAGATCGAACCCGCACGCTCGAAGCATACCGCAGCCATGCCAAACTTCAAGTGACTTTGGGCGATCGACGGAAAACGGCACACCGCTGCCGGAAATCGCCTTGCATTGGTCCGGAGCCATACTTCCGATATCCTAGCATTACTAGCATTACTAGCATTAGAGGAAATTTAGGGCGATCGGTTCTGATACAAGAGTATGCCTTGGGAGAGGTGGCTGAGCGGCCGAAAGCGGCGGTCTTGAAAACCGTTGACCCGCAAGGGTCCGGGGGTTCGAATCCCTCCCTCTCCGCCAATTAATTACGATGCCCCTTTGGCTTGCTGAGAAGGCGAATTTGCGCAAAATATCCTACCAGTCTGGAATCCATAAAGAGCCAAACTCAAACGCAATCAATTGCCGGAAAAAATCGTAACCTTGCATGGCGGCACACTGATTCGTCCGACGGAATGGAAGTAGACACCTTCTCGGAGCAGGCCAAACAACGCCGGACAGTTCCAAGACTGGACACAGCTATCGAGGACGATCCCATGACGGAGCTGCAACGGCGTTCGCAACAGGTCCGTGAGGCACTGCAGCAGACGGTGGCAAGGGCCATGGAAACCAAGCGGCGTTTGGGTACAATATGCTGTGATCTTCAAGGATGGAAACCCGGTTCGGGTGCCGGCAGACAAATTAGGGGGCGTTCTCAATTAAGCCAAATCCACGTAGCGCAGGCGTCTCGCCTGCACCCGCCGGCGAAACGTCCGCGTTCCGATAGGCGGGACACCTGCGCTACGTGGATTTGGCTTAATTGAGAACGCCCCCTAGGATCTGTTGACATTTAACATACCTGCGGGCGCGGGGAACACGAACCACGAAGGCAGACACGAATTCACACGAATGAGGGGTTGTGTCCATTCGTGGTTCCATTGCGTTTGAAATCAGTCGCTCAGCTTTATATGTCAACACGCCCTAGTAGACAATTTCATCCGATTTTGCTGGTTGTCATTTCGATCGTAGCGAGAAATCCTGGGCGCTGAGGACTTTTGCCAAGCCGAAGATCCCTCGCTACGATCGGGATGACAGGGATGATTTTAACAACAAATTTTGGTAGTGCTTAATATGTAGTGGTCGTGTGATGATCCCATCGAAGAAGAAATAAGGTTCACCAGAGAGTTCATCACTGCACGTTAAGCACTACCAGGTTTTTTTCTGCCGGTAATGCGAGGCGGTAGTCACTGTGGTGGTATCAGGGACCATAGCAGCTATTGCCACACCGCCAGGCATAGGCGGTGTAGGTATCGTCCGTATCTCCGGGCCCCTTGCCCTGGCTGTTGCCGAGGGTCTGATCGGCTATGTGCCCGAGCCACGCCTTGCGACTTTAGCCGACTTCCGTGCCCGGGATGGTGAGACCATCGATCAGGGGATCGCCCTGTTCTTTCCCGCTCCCAGATCCTTTACCGGCGAGGATGTCCTGGAGCTGCAGGGGCACGGAGGTCCGGTGGTCCTGGATCTTCTCCTGCAACGTGCCCTGGAGTTCGGTGCCCGCCCGGCTCGGCCCGGCGAGTTCAGCGAGCGGGCATTCCTGAGCGGCAAGCTCGATTTGGTCCAGGCAGAGGCCATCGCGGATCTGATCGAGAGTGCTACCGAAGCAGCTGCGAGATTGGCCAGCCACACCCTGCAGGGGGAACTTTCACGCCGGGTCGGAGGTCTGCGCGAAGAGATCATCCGCTTGCGTACCTATGTGGAGGCGGCGATCGACTTTCCCGATGAAGAGATCGACTTTCTCGCTAATTCACAAGTCGGGGCCGATCTGCGAAGTCTGATTCGGGACACGAAGGATTTGCTGGCCAGTGCCTATCAGGGTCGTCTGATCCGCGAGGGTCTCAATCTGGTCATCGCAGGTCCCCCCAATGCCGGTAAATCGAGTCTACTCAATGCCCTTGCTGGGACCGATATTGCAATTGTTACCTCTGTTCCAGGTACTACTCGGGACCTGCTGCGCCAGCAGATTCAGATCGACGGTATGCCCCTGCACATCATCGACACCGCCGGGCTGCGTCCCGCACGAGATCCGATCGAGCGGGAAGGTGTCCGCCGTGCTCAGGAGCAAATCGAGCAGGCCGATCGTATCCTCTGGGTCTTCGAAGGACAGGCCGATCCGGACCATTCGGGCTTTGACGCGGGCACACTGCCGACCGGGGTTCCCGTCACCTATGTGCGCAACAAGATCGATCTGACCCAGACCCCTGCCGGTCTTACGCACGGATCCTCGGGACCGGAAGTCGCGATTTCCGCCCTGACCGGCGCCGGAATGGATGCCCTGCGTGGGCACCTCAAAACAATTTGTGGCCTTTCGGCGTCCACCGAAGGTGCATTCATTGCCCGCAGGCGCCACCTGGATGCCCTGGAGCGGGTGCTTTCGGGTCTGCTTTCCGCTGTACAGGTATTGGAGAACACCGCTGCTGCCGAGTTGGCGGCAGAGGAGCTACGTCAAACCCAACAGGCCCTGGGGGAGATTACCGGAGAATTTACCTCGGACGATCTATTGGGAAGGATTTTCTCCGGCTTCTGTATCGGTAAGTAAGAAACAGTTGTAACTATTCGGAGCCCTTGGCAAAGCGAGAGCTGCCTGTGTAGGCTAACCAGATGCCTGAACCACACGCCCCAAGCCGTTCTCCGGAAAGCTCCATCCAGGAGCGTGAACGGGAGCGTGCGC
>Ga0136654_1000241_pt1 | contig 17818 bp, 16 predicted proteins | sample InaspJWI70metaG_FD_94865 | JGI IMG/M metagenome (GOLD analysis project Ga0136654, IMG submission 94865) | Marine gutless worms symbiont microbial communities from Oahu, Hawaii - Inanidrilus sp. 1 OAHU.JWI-70 metaG (version 2) | ecosystem: Host-associated > Annelida > Digestive system >... | reverse complement strand
GACTGACTGCGTCCAGTTTGAATTCTTTCGAATATTTCTTTCTCGTTGTCATTAATCGTTACCTCAGTTAAGTTTCATTATCTCTTAACTGGGTGGTATCAATCTATTGGACCATGTCAAGGTGACGCCCTGTTCGTCGAAGCGAAGCAGCCGGCTGTTGGAGATGGCCACCCGGTGGGTGTATCGCGACAGATAAGCCAGCACGGCTTCGGGTCCAGCGAATGGACGCTTGGCGTAAACCACCCATTCGATTTTGCGAAGTGGCTTGATCCAGGCGGAAAATGCGTCGGCATCCGCAATTGCCCGAAGCTCGCCAAAGAATCGCAATTGATCCGCCTGATAGGCTTGGTTCAGTCTTTTCAGAAACAACCGCCGAAAGAGCCGCGACAATACGCGCACCGGAAGGAAGAAGCCCGGTTTGCAACCGATCCACCGCTCACCGCCGGTAGACAGGCCACCGCCGGTCACGATGCCGTGGACATGCGGATGGTGGGTCATCGCCGAACCCCAGGTGTGCAAGACGAGCGTCAGCCTCGTCCTCGCGCCCAGGTGCTGCGGATCTCCCGCAATCGTTTGTACCGTCTCGGTGGCCACCTGGGTAAAGAAGCTGGTGCTTTCCAGCTTGCTGTGACCGAGCAATACCTGGATCAGGCGGATATCGACCTTCTGCTCCAGCAGATGGGTCGCAAACGAATGTCGCAGCAGATGCATTGAAACCCGCTTATCGATCTCGGCTGCGGCGGCGGCCGCACGAATGGCGCGGGACAATTGGCGCTCATTTAACGGATTGACCGGGTCCTGTCCGGGAAACAGACAGCCGCCATCGAGTAGCAAGCCCTTGTCGCGACCTTCGCGCCACCAGCGGCGCAGGATGTCCAGCAACACCGGGGAGAGCATCGCGTAACGATCCTTGCGTCCCTTACCCTGTTCCACGTGCAGGGTCTTGCGTTCGCCATCGATGTCGCTGATCTTCAGTGCGGCCACTTCACTGATGCGCAGTCCAGCACCATAGGCCACCGCGAATGCCGCCTTATACTTCAGACTTTGGGCGGCTTCCAGCAGGCGGCTGACTTCTTCACGGCTGAGCACCACCGGGAGCTTACGTGGAACCGGTACGGTGTTGAGCTTGCTCGCGATCGATTTATCTCCAACGGTAACCTCGAAGAAAAACCGCAGTGCGGTAATCGTCGCATTTATGGTGATGCGGGAGGTGCCTTGCTCGGTGAGGTACAACTGGAACTGGCGCAGGTCTTCGGCCGTCGCTCGGTCGGGTGAGTGCCCCAGATAATCCGCGAACTTCTTGACCGTGCGGATATAGCAGGTCTGGGTTTTGGGAGCGAGTTTACGCAGATGCATGTCTTCGATCATGCGTTGGCGTAGCGGGCTGATGGGTTGAGTCGATTGTGCCATGGTGTCTTCTCCTGTTTTGAGACGGGGCGATCTTCTCCTGTTTTGAGACGGGGCGAAATGCCCCGGGACTCCAAATTTAAAAGACACCACGGTCAGTGATAAAGATGATGCGCTCGATGGGGCACTCGGTACCGCGAGAGCGGTTTAGTCCAACGGCACCAAACGGTCCCCGGCTCCTAAATTCTGAAGGCCGACTTTCCCCAGAACACTTGAAAACTCCGAAGATCGGAATTCGATAGTCTATTTATGCGCTTACCCTGAGATTGCCTTGACGAGATCCGGGATTGCCAATCGATGCCAAATTAGTCGACTAGTCGACAACTTCGATTGCGCTGACGTTTTGGTAGCCGCGCGGCAGCTTGCGGCCGCGCTTGCCGCGTTCGATGCGATACTGCTCGAGTTCTTTCAGATTCATGCTTTTGTATTTCTTGCCGCAATGGATAACCAGCCTTTGTTTACCCGACAGGCAGGTGATAAACGCGATCTCCTCTTCCCCGTCCTTGACGCGCTTGGGCGGGATGCCCTGGATCTTGTTACCCTTGCCCTTGGCCAGCTGCGGCACCGAGTTGACCGCCAGCAGCGCGATATAACCGTCGCTGGTGATCGAGACCAACTGGTCCGAATCGTAATCGGCGAGCGCCGCCACCGGCATTAATTGCGCTCCCTTGGGCAGGCTGATCTGGGCCTTGCCGTTTTTGCTGCGCGTCAACATATCCGAAAATTTGCAGACGTATCCGTATCCATGCGACGACGACATCAGAAACCGATCGTCATCGCGACCCATCACGCAACTCCTGAATTCGGCGCCGCTGGCCGGTTTGAAACGACCCGTCAAGGGTTCGCCCTGGCCGCGCGCCGACGGCAGCGTATGCGCCGTCAGGGCATAAGCGCGCCCAAACGAGTCCACAAACACCACGCTCTGGTTACTCTTACCCTGCGCCATGGCCAGGAAAGCATCGCCGGATTTATAATTCAGGGCGCGCGGGTCGATGTCGTGCCCCTTGGCGGCACGCACCCAACCCTTGTTCGACAACACCACGGTCAGGGCTTCGGACGGCATCAAATCGGTTTCATCGAGCGCCCGCGCGGCTTGCCGGCTGACGATCGGCGAACGCCGCTCGTCGCCATAGGTTTCGGCGTCTTCCTGGATTTCCTTTTTAATCATGGTCTTGATGCGACGTTCCGAGCCGAGCAGCGTTTCCAGTTCTTTTTTCTCGGCGTCGAGTTCTTCCTGCTCGACGCGAATTTTCATTTCCTCGAGCTTGGCCAGGTGGCGCAGCTTGGTCTCCAGAATAGCCTCGGCTTGGATCTCGGTGATCTTGAAAGTCTTGATCAATTCCGTTTTCGGCTCGTCTTCTTCGCGCACGATGCGAATCACTTCATCCAAGTTCAGGAATGCGATCAGCAAACCTTCCAGTACGTGCAGGCGGGCATCGACCTTGTCCAGCCGCCACTGCAAGCGCCGGCGCACGGTAGCGATGCGAAACGCAATCCATTCCTGCAGGATTTGCTTCAGGTTTTTGACCTGCGGGCGGCCGTTGGTGCCGATCATGTTCATGTTGACGCGGTAGGTACGTTCGAGATCGGTGGTCGCGAACAGATGTCCCATCAGCGCTTCGACATCGACCCGGTTGGAACGCGGTACCAGCACCAGGCGCGTCGGGTTTTCATGGTCGGATTCGTCGCGCAGGTCGTCCACCATGGGCAGTTTCTTGGCCGACATTTGTTGCGAAATCTGCTCCAGCACGCGTGCGCCTGAAACCTGATGCGGCAGTGCGGTCACGATTATGTCTCCATCCTCGCGTTCGAACACCGCGCGCATGCGAATCGAACCGTTACCGGTTTCGTAGATGCCGCGTATTTCCGCCGGCGGGGTGATGATTTCGGCCTCGGTCGGATAGTCGGGTCCTTCGACCAGTTCGAGCAAGTCTTCCAGCGGCGTCTTTGCCTTGTCCAGCAGCAGCACGCAGGCCTGGGCGATTTGACGCAGGTTGTGCGGCGGCAAATCGGTCGCCATGCCGACGGCGATGCCGGTGGTGCCGTTGAGCAGGATGTGCGGCAGGCGCGCGGGCAGCAATGCCGGTTCCTGCATGCTGCCGTCGAAGTTGGCGGTCCAGTCGACTGTGCCCTGCCCCAACTCCTGTAACAACACGCGCGCGAATCCGGACAGCCGTGATTCGGTATAACGCATTGCCGCAAATGACTTGGGATCGTCGGATGACCCGAAGTTACCCTGACCGTCGATCAGCGGGTAGCGATAGGAAAAGGTTTGCGCCATCAACACCATCGCCTCGTAACAGGCGGTATCGCCATGCGGATGGTATTTGCCGAGCACGTCACCCACGGTGCGCGCCGATTTTTTATGCTTGGAACTAGCCGAAAGTCCCAGTTCCGACATCGCGTAGATGATACGGCGCTGCACCGGTTTCAGACCATCGCCGATATGCGGCAGGGCGCGATCGAGGATGACATACATCGAGTAGTCGAGATAAGCCTTCTCGGTGTAAACATGCAGGGGCTGCTGTTCGACGCCCTCGTAATCGAATTCCATATTATCGCTCATACTTCCGCCAGGTCGCCTTTGGTTTGCAGCCAGGTCTTGCGATCGGCGGCACGTTTCTTGGCGAGCATCATATCCATGACTTTGAAAGTCTCGTCGCCCGGCTCGATGATCAACTGCGCCAGGCGCCGGGTGTCCGGCGCAATCGCGCTCTCGCGCAACTGCAGCGGATTCATTTCACCCAGCCCCTTGAAGCGCGTCACCGTCACCCTGCCCTTGCGTTTTTCGGCGGCGATACGGTCGAGAATGCCGTCGCGTTCGGCCTCGTCCAGCGCATAGTATTTGTCCTTGGCGATGTCGATTCGATACAGCGGCGGCTTGGCTACATAGACATGCCCTCGTTCCACCAACGGTTGAAAATGCCGCAGAAACAGCGCGCATAATAGGGTGGCGATATGTGCGCCGTCCGAGTCGGCATCGGCCAGGATACAGATTTTGCCGTAGCGCAGGTTGGCCAGATTATCCGAGGCCGGTTCGACACCGATGGCGACCGAAATATCGTGCACCTCCTGCGAGGCCAGCACCTGGTCCGACGGCACTTCCCAGGTATTCAGAATTTTGCCGCGTAACGGCATGATCGCCTGAAACGCGCGATCGCGCGCCTGTTTGGCCGAGCCTCCGGCCGAATCGCCCTCGACCAGGAACAGTTCGGTGCGTCCCACGTCCTGGCTGGCGCAATCGGATAGCTTGCCCGGCAGCGCCGGCCCGGAAGTGACTTTTTTTCGTACCACTTTCTTGGCGGTTTTGAGACGGCTTTGCGCACTCGAAATGGCCAGCTGCGCCAGTTGGTCGCCGACGTCGGCGTGCTGGTTCAGCCACAGGCTGAACGAATCCTTGGCGACGCCGGCAACAAACGCGGCGGTTTCGCGCGACGACAGCCGTTCCTTGGTCTGGCCGGAAAACTGGGGGTCTTCCATCTTCACCGAAAGTACGAAGCTGACCTTGTCCCAGACGTCGTCGGGCGCGAGTTTGATACCGCGCGGCAACAGGCTGCGAAATTCGCAAAATTCACGGATAGCGTCAGTGATACCGGTACGCAGGCCGTTGACGTGGGTACCGCCCTGGGAAGTCGGTATCAGGTTGACGTAACTTTCGGTTACCGATTCGCCGCCCTGCGGCAACCACAACACCGCCCAGTCGACCGCCTCGTGCTCACCCTGAAGCGAATTGAAGAACGGCTGCGGCGGCAGCAACTCGAATCCCTGCAACGCTTCGAGCAGATAGTCGGACAAACCGTCTTGATAAAGCCACTCGACCGATTCCTTGGTTTTTTCGACGTAGAACTTGACCCTTAGCCCCGGGCACAACACCGCCTTGGCGCGCAGGATATGCTTGAGTCGCGTCACCGAGAATGTCGGGCTGTCGAAATACTTGGGATCGGGCCAGAATCGCAGAGTCGTACCCGAATTCTTTTTACCGACCGTGCCGGTTTGCTGCAGCGGATCTTTTTTGTCGCCGCCGCTGAAGCCGATGGTGTATTCCTTGCCTGCGCGCCGTACACGCACGTCGAGCTGCTTCGACAGGGCGTTGACGACCGATACCCCGACCCCGTGCAGGCCGCCCGAAAACTGGTAATTCTTGTTGGAAAACTTGCCGCCGGCGTGCAGTTTGGTAAGGATTACCTCGACTCCGGGAATTTTTTGCTGGGGATGGATATCGACCGGCATGCCGCGGCCGTTGTCGATCACGCTAAGCGACTGATCGGCGTGCAGAATCACGCCGATCTGCGTCGCGAACCCCGCAATCGCCTCATCCACACTGTTATCGATCACCTCCTGGGCGAGATGATTGGGTCTGGTGGTGTCGGTATACATGCCCGGTCGTTTCTTGACCGGTTCGAGCCCCGTTAATACCTCGATCGAGGCGGCGTCGTACTGATTTTTCAAATGTGATGCTTCCTGAGCTGTGTGATTACGCGGTCTCAGACTCTTGAAATACATGAGCATCAGCCTGATATAATGCGCATCTTTTTCCAGGTTCCGTATTATGAGCGAGTCACCCTATATTCACAATGTCGGTATGCAGAATTTCCAGCAACTGGTGCTGGAAAAATCGATGACCAAGCCCGTGCTGGTTGATTTCTGGGCCGATTGGTGTCAACCCTGCCAAACCATTATGCCGATGCTCGCCAAACTCGCCGAGGAGTACGGCGGCAAGTTCGAACTGGCCAAGGTAAATGCCGACGCCGAGCAGGAACTGGCTGCGCATTTCGGCATTAAGAGCCTGCCGACGATGAAACTTTTTTACCAGGGCCAGCTGGTCGATGAACGCATGGGCGCGCTGCCGGAATCCGATATCCGGGCAATGCTGGACAAGCATATTGTTTCCGAGACGGACCAGTTAATGCAGGCCGCGATGACGGCCTACCAGCAGGGTCAAACCGAAGCGGCGCTGGAAATGCTGAATCAGGCGCTGGCCAAGGATCCCGACAATGCCGAACTCAAGGTCACCATCGCACAAATGGTATACGCGCAAGGCGACAGCGAGAGTGCGCTCGCGCTGCTGGATAATCTCGATGAAGACGGCAACAAGCTGGACGGGGCGATCAAGCTGCGCGCCGAGATCAAGCTGGCGGCCCAGCTAGCCGATTTACCGTCGCTGGATGAAATCGAGCAACGGCTCGCGACCAACTCGCAGGATCTCGAGGCGATGATGCAAAAAAGCCGCCGCCTGAGTGCCCAGGGTGACTACGAGAATGCGATGGAGTGTCTGCTGCAGGTCATGCGCAGCGATCGTGGTTATGATGACGATGCCGGACGTAGGGGCTTGCTCGAATTATTCGACATGCTCGGCGGCGAACACCCCAGCGTTCAGAAATACCGCCGCAAGCTTTTCACGCTGCTGCACTGATCGTCACTTCGAGGGAGGCAGGCCTGAAGTCCTGTCCCCAGCATCGGGAACGCTTTAACCTCTGGGATGATGTTCGGCGTGTAGCGACGCCAGGCGTTCCTGCGCGATATGGGTATAGATCTGAGTCGTCGACAGGCTGCTATGACCCAACAGCATTTGCACGGTGCGCAAATCCGCGCCATGATTGAGCAAGTGCGTGGCAAACGCGTGCCGTAACGAGTGTGGCGAGAATAGGGTTTTCACACCCGCCTGCAGCAGGTGCTTTTTGATGTTTTGCCAGAACGCCTGGCGCGTTATGCCACTACCGCGGCTCGACAGAAACAGGGCATCGCTGTTCGACTTCGCCCGCTGCAGGCTGGGCCGTGCCTGTTTTACATAAACCGACAACCAGTACAGCGCTTCTTCACCGACCGGCACCACGCGCTCCTTATTGCCCTTGCCGACGAGTCGCACCAGCCCCAGTTTGGTATTGACCTGATTCAACTGCAACCCGACCAGTTCGCTGACCCGTAATCCCGAACTGTACATGAGTTCCAGCATGCAACGGTCACGCATCCCGTAGGCACTCTCGAGGTCTGGCGCGGCCAACAATTTATCGATATCGCTTTCAGCCAAGGACTGCGGCAAGCTGCGCTGAATGCGGGGCGCGCTGATCAAGGCGGTAGGATTATCCCGGCGCGCTCCGATGCGAATTAAATGTCGGTAATATTGCTTCAGCGTCGACAACAAGCGCGCGTTGGAGCGCGCCGAGGCGCCTGCGTCAAATCGTTCCGCCAGGTAGCGCTGGATATCGGCTTGATCTGCCCCGATGAGACGGCCGTCTTGCTTCACCAGCCAGTGGGAAAACTGACGCAAATCCTGTTGATAGGCGCGCAGGGTTAATTCGGCCAGACCTTTTTGCGACCACAAGCTATCGATGAATCGATCAATTTCTGGATCACTATAGTCGGTAGACGTTTTTTTCATAAGCATAAAAAAAGGCACAGCAAGCTGCGCCTCTAGATTACTACTTATTAGTTACATCCGTTGTTATTATTTCTATTAGTTACATCCGTTGTTATTATTTCTTTTTCGGCTTGGCCGCTTTAGCCGCGCTTGCAATAGACTTACTAACCGCTTTGAGCTGATTCTTCAAGCGCAGGATATCCCGTGCCTGTGCCTTGATCTTGGCTTCTGCGGCTTTGAACTTGGCGGGAGATATTGCCTTTGCGGCAGCTTTCTTCTTCGCAACGGGTCTTTTCTTGGCAGCGGGTTTTGTCGCTTTCTTTTTAACTGCGGGTTTGGCTGCCTTTTTCTTCACTGCAGGTTTTTTCGCTTTAACTACTGACTTCGACTTTGCTGCTGTCTTTGCTGTCGCCATCGTCCAGTCTCCTCACGTTTACTTACGTTTACAAACGGCTGTCATTATAAAAAGCATTCACAAAAATACAATAGCACGTCAGTATTATTAGGAATGCTGCTAAGATTTCTCGATCTGTATTATAGTTGCGTGTTCGAAAAATGTTACCTGAATTTGTTTTTATTTTTGCGCGTAGCAAAATCTTTTTTGTTGCGTTATAAACAGTCGAGTCAAAGCCGCTTCGTTCTATGTCTACCGATAAATTTCGTGATTGCCCACCCGCAAGTTTGTTCAAACAATTTGCGGCAATGTTGTACGATAGTTTACTGATTTTCGCGGTGCTGTTTTTCGCCGCCGCAATCGCATTGTTATTCAACCGGGGCGAAGCGATCGAGTCAAATCCGGCCTTCAGTCTCTATCTTTTATTTTCGCTGTTTACTTTTTACGCATGGTTCTGGCACAAGTCCGGCCAAACGCTCGGCATGCGCGCCTGGAAAATTCGTATCGTTTCCGAATTCGGCGGCAACCCGAGTTGGGGCGGCAGTTACCTGCGTCTCCTGTTCGCGCTATTGTCGTTTAGTTGTTTCGGTTTGGGTTATTTCTGGCGACTATTCAAGCCTTATACCTGGCATGACAGACTCAGTCAGACCAGTATTATCGACGTGTCATCGCTGGCGCCCGGCAAACAAGCCGATGTTGTGTGACTGCTTTTTGATCAACAAAAAAATTGCCAGCGATAAAAACAGCAAGTTTGGCAGCAGCGCCACTACCAAGGAATTTAACGCGAGTTGGATGCCGAGTTGAGTCAGCAGGCGATCGGTAACTACGAAGGCCAGTCCCAGCAGAATCCCGATCAACAGGCGCTGCCCGCCGCTGGACTGACGCTGCGATCCCAGCACGAACGGCAATGCCAGCAGACACATAGCAACAATGGTTAACGGCGCCAGCAGTTTTTTCCAGAAAATCAATTTTTCGACACGTGAATCGAGTCGGTTTTCATCGAGGAAACTCAGGTAAGCCTGCAAATCCATGCTCGACATCTTGCGCGGTTCGATCATCAAAACCTGCAGCAGTTCGCGCGACAGACGCCCCTCGTATACCAGGCGTTCGAAATGTCGGGTCGCAACAGCCGGTGAAGCAATGATTGACTGCTCGACCTGCTGTAACTCCCATCCCTGATCAATGGGAACCGCATGCGCGGCGCGCAGCGTGGCGACCAGCTTGCCGGATTCGTCCAGTTGGTAAATTTCGATATCGCGCGCGTATCCGTTCGGTAACAACGCCTGCACATGAACTACCCGAGTGCCGTCCTTTATCCATAAACCTTCGCCCGACTGCAGCGCTGTAGTGGTTTCCTGCGCCCCGCTTTTTAGCCTGCTGGCGCCGGTCTCGCTGTCCGGGACCACCCAATCAGCCAACAGAAAGCTGATCAGTGCGAGCATCAGGGCTGCCTGCAGCACCGCGGCCAGTAGTCGAAATAAAGAAACACCCGAGGCTTGCATTGCAATGATTTCACTATTACCGGCGAGCGCGCCCAGGCTCAGCATGCTTCCCAGTAAAACCGCGAGCGGCATGAATTCCACTATTGTTCCAGGCGTGCTAAGGGCGAGATATTCAAACATCTGCCGCACACCGTAACCCCCACCCAAATCGTCGAGCTCTCGTACCATGAGAAAAAAAAGGCTCAGGCTGACCAGCAACAAAAGCGCGCCGAGGGTACCAAGGTGGATGCTGCGCTGGATATAGCGATTGATAATCATGCCGCTTCCCGCGTAAAAAAGAATCCACGATTGCGCTGATAGAGCAAGGCGCAGGCAAGGCCTAGGAAAACCAGATGCACCCACCAAAAATTCAGTATGACCGGAAACGCCTGGGCCTCGAGCTGCGCGCGCGTCAGCGCCATTAAATTGAAATAAACGATGTAAATTAACAACGCATACCCGACCTTGCCGAATCGACCCTGCCGCGGCGCGATGTAGGCCAGCGGAACCGCAATCAATCCCAATACCAGCAACACCATCGGCACTGCAATGCGCCAGTGCAGTTCCGCCTTGTGGCCCGGCTTGGGCGAGGCCCAGAGTTCGTTAAGGGTCATTTGTTCGCTGCGCTTTTTCGCTGCCGCCGGCTGGTTCTTGTTTTCGATCAAAATACCATGCTGCTCATAATTGATTAACCGGTGTTCGGCGGCTCCCGGCCGCCCTTCGTAACGCTCGCCGGGACCCACGACAAGAAACAGGTCGCCCGTTTTTTCTTCTACTTTTTGACGCCCTCTGTCGGCGATTTCCAGCGCGCGATAGTCATCCCGGGTCTGGCTGATGATAACGTTTTGCAGTTCGAGGCGATCGGCGCTGATCGACTCCATGAAAAAAACCAGATCGCCACTCTCGCTCTGGTTGAATTGACCCGCTTTCATCTGCTGAAACTCATGCTGGGTCTGGCCGCGATCGATGATTACCTGCGCCTTGCGCTGCACCTGCGCATTCAGCCACAGGCTGGCATAGGCGCTAAATACTAATGCCGGTAATAACACCATAGCTACCGGCCGGTAAAATTCGCGGTAGCCGATACCGCAGGCGTTCATGACGACAATTTCATGATCCTTGTACATCCTGCCAAAGGCGAAGACGATACCCAGAAACAGGCTTATCGGCAGCAACAACGACAGAATATTGATCGACTGGCTCAACAATACCGGCCACAGCGCCTGCCGCGGAATATCGCCATCGGCGATATCGGCGAGCACCCGGCCGAGCGCATTGCTGACCAGAATGACAAACAGCACCAGCAAGGTCGCAACGCTGGTTTTCAGAACCTCCCGAGCCAGGTAGCCTGTAATTATGTTTCGCATTGGTAAAGTTTGGGATCGCCTTCGAATGCCAGAGTCTATTCGGTGCCAGCTTAAACCAGGCTGAACTATTAAACATTTTCGACTGGTTTTTTCTGAGACTTCACGTATCTTAGCGCGTTATCAAAACAATCGACACCGGGAAGACCATGGAATTTATTGTTAAGCACAACGCGCCCGAAAGTGCCCGCGGGGCCTGCCAGATAATAACCGTTGGCCAAGGCCGCAAGCTGTCCCCCAGCGGGCAGCGGGTCGACAAGGCAAGCAAGGGATACCTGAGCGCTATCCTGAAACGCGGCGACATGGAGGCTAAACTGGGGCAAACCTTGCTTTTGTCGTCGATTCCCGGGTTGGCAGTGCAGCGCATACTGCTGGTTGGCTGCGGTAAGGAAAGCGACATGAATGAACGCGGCTTTAGCCGCGTGATTAATGCCATCGCCGGTGCCCTGGGCGCTTCGGGCGCGCGCGAGGCCGAGTTTTACGCGGATGAAATCAAACTCAAAGGACGCGACCTAGCCTGGAAAATCCGGCATAGCGCACTACTCCTGAGTAACAGCGAATATCATTTCGATCAACTAAAAAGCGGTAAGCAGGAACGCCGCAAGGGATTGCGCAAGCTGGGATTCAATATTGCTCGCGGCGCAGCGGCCAAAGCCAGGTCGGCAATCGCAGAAGCCAACGCGATTAGCGCCGGCATGGAGCTGGCGCGCGACCTGGGCAATCTGCCCGCCAATGTCTGCACCCCGGCTTACCTCGCACGGCAGGCCCGGCAATTGGCCCGGAGCGACAAACGCGTGCGTCTCAATGTACTCGAGGAAGCTGATATGAAACGGCTGAAGATGGGTTCGCTGTTATCGGTGAGTGCGGGCAGCCGGCAGCCGGCCAAACTGATTACGCTGGAATACCGCGGCGCCGCGGCGAAACAGCAACCGATTGCGCTAGTGGGCAAGGGCGTCACCTTCGACACCGGCGGCATTTCACTCAAACCCGGCGCCGCCATGGACGAAATGAAGTTCGACATGTGCGGCGCGGCTTCGGTGCTGGGCACGCTCAAGGCGGTCAGCCAGCTACAGCTGCCGATCAACGTGGTCGGCATTGTTCCGGCGACCGAAAACATGCCCGACGGTCTCGCCACCAAACCGGGTGACATCGTGAGCAGCATGTCGGGCCAAACCATCGAAATCCTGAACACCGATGCCGAAGGACGCCTGATTTTGTGCGATGCGCTGACCTACGCCGACAAGTTCAAGCCGCGCTGCGTCATCGATATCGCCACCCTGACCGGCGCCTGTATCGTTGCGCTGGGCAAAATCCCGTCCGCCGTGCTGGGCAATAATCGGGCCCTGATCGACGACCTGATCAAATGCGGCGAGCAGATCGAGGACAAAATCTGGGAACTGCCGCTGTGGGATGAATACCAAGACCAGATCAAAAGCAATTTCGCCGATATGGCGAATATCGGTGGGCGTGATGCGGGCACCATCACCGCAGCCTGCTTTCTATCGCGTTTTACCCAAGCCTATAAATGGGCACATCTTGACATCGCCGGCACCGCATGGAAATCGGGCGAAGACAAGGGCGCGACCGGACGTCCGGTACCCTTGCTGACTCAGTATCTGCTGAGTCAGGTGAAATCATGACACGCGTCGACTTTTACCAGTTGAACCCCGAACGCCACCGCTATGATCAAGTCGTGTGCCGGCTATGCGAGAAAGCCTACGATAGTAATCAGTTCACCCTGCTATTGACCCTAAACCCGCAACAAAGCCAGTACCTGGACCAAAAGCTGTGGACTTTCCGCGACGACAGTTTCCTGCCGCACGACACCGACGCCGGCGCGAGTCCGATTCCCCCGATATTGATTCACGATAATCCCGATCCCCAGGGTGACCGCCAGCTGCTGATCAATCTATCGGCATCGGTGCCGTCTTATTTTGCCCAGTTTGAACGCGTCATCGAACTGGTAACCGACGACAACCGGCAGCAAGCGCGCTCGAATTACAGTTTTTACAAGGAGCGCGGTTACCCGCTAAACCACGTCAATCTATGAGCGATCAAAGCGACATTCCCACCTTAACCGACTTGATCGATGCGGATAGCGAAATCAAGATTTCCGATCTGGGACTGGACGAAGATCTGGAAATCAGCACTGCCGGTTCTTATATCGAAGATATCGAGATCGCCGCCCCCGGGTCAGATCGGACCGAACCCGAACTGGGTGTCATCGATCCGTTCAAGAACAACCCCGCGCTCGAACAAAGCATTCGCCGCATTCTCGACAAGCACATCGAACTCGCCTGGCAGGAAATCAAAATCGCCATTCAGCGAAATTTAAATAAACCTTGACCTAGCAGGTTCCTTCGATTGGGGGTTCCAGGTTGCTTCGAGGGCACAGAGCAAACGCCGCTCGATGCCTGGGGGAATTTGGCAGGTGGACGGCATTTGGTCTGTCCCCGAGCATCCAAAGGTTGGCAAGCCTGGGTTCAGACCCCGACAAAGCGACCTGGAAACCTTTCAATCGGGGACCACGGAAACAGTGCAAAAGCCCGAGGGGGCAAGGTATAATCGCGCCCTTTGATTTACGCCGCCTGAGAGATGGAAAAGACTTACGATCCGCACTCGATTGAACAGACCTGGTACCAGCGCTGGGAAGACAAAGGCTATTTTGCCGCCAGCGGCGAAGGCGATCCCTACTGCATCGTTATCCCGCCGCCGAACGTGACCGGCAGCCTGCACATGGGGCACGCTTTCCAGGACACGATCATGGATACCCTGATTCGTTATCACCGCATGAAGGGTGACAATACCCTGTGGCAGCCGGGCACCGATCACGCCGGCATCGCGACCCAGATGGTGGTCGAGCGCCAGCTCGCACAAGAAGGCAAAACCCGCCACGACCTCGGCCGCGAAGCCTTTACCGAGCGCGTCTGGCAATGGAAAGCCGAATCCGGCGACACCATCACGCGCCAGCTGCGCCGCATGGGCGCGTCCCCCGACTGGTCACGCGAAAGATTCACCATGGACGAGGGTTTGTCCGCCGCGGTCCAGGAAGTATTCATCAAGCTCTACGAAGAAGACTTGATTTACCGCGGTAAACGTCTGGTCAACTGGGATCCGGTGCTGCATACCGCGATCTCCGATCTCGAAGTCATCAACGAGGAAGAAACGGGTTTCCTCTACCACGTACGTTACCCGTTGGTGGACGGCCCGATCGATGGCGTGACGCACTTAGAGATTGCCACCACCCGGCCCGAAACCATCCTGGCGGACGGCGCGCTCGCGGTCAGCCCGGGCGATCGGCGTTATCTTAAATTTATCGGCCGGCAGGTACAGGTGCCGCTGACGACCCGCATTATCCCGATTATCACCGACGAATACGTCGATCCCGAGTTCGGAACCGGCTGCGTCAAGATCACGCCGGCGCACGATTTCAATGACTACGAAGTCGGGCAACGTCACGAGATGGAAGTGATCAACCTGTTCACTATCGATGCCATCATGAATGAGAACGCGCCGCTCGCTTACCAGGGCATGGAGCGCTTCGCGGCGCGCGACCAAATTGTCAAGGATCTCGATGCCGCGGGTCTGCTGGTCAAGGCCGAGGAGCATGTTTACAAACGGCCTTACGGCGACCGCTCGGGCGTGGTCATCGAACCCTATTTGACCGACCAGTGGTTCGTGCGCGCCGAACCCCTGGCGAGACCGTCGATCGAAGCGGTCAAGCAGGGTCGCATTCGCTTTATCCCGGACAACTGGAGCAAAACCTATTACAACTGGATGGAAGATATCCAGGACTGGTGTATCTCGCGCCAGCTGTGGTGGGGACACCGCATCCCCGCGTGGTACGACAACTATGGCAATATCTATGTTGCCGCCAACGTCGACCAGGTGCGGGAAAAATTCGGTCTGGCCGACGACGTCGAACTAAGCCAAGACGAAGACGTGCTGGACACCTGGTTTTCGTCCGCGTTATGGCCATTCAGCACGCTTGGCTGGCCCGACCGCGACGACCCGGCATTGCAGGCGTTTTATCCAACCAGCGTGCTGGTCACCGGTTTCGACATTATCTTTTTCTGGGTCGCGCGCATGATTATGTTCGGCCTCAAGTTCATGGACGAAGTGCCTTTTCATCAAGTGTATATTCACGGGCTGGTGCGCGATGCCGACGGCAACAAAATGTCGAAATCCAAGGGCAATGTGCTCGATCCGCTCGACTTAATCGACGGTATTTCGCTCGACGACCTGCTGGCCAAACGCACCACCGGGCTGATGCAACCCGAGATGGCGCCTAAAATCGAGGCCGCCACGCGCAAGCATTTCCCGGCCGGCATCCCGGCCTACGGCAGCGACGCGCTGCGATTCACCTTTACCGCGCTGGCCACCACCGGACGCGATATTCGTTTCGACCTCGGGCGCATCGAGGGTTACCGCAACTTTTGCAACAAGCTGTGGAACGCGACCCGTTATGTATTACAGAACACCGAGGGCGAAGATTGCACCGCGGGCAGCCCAACGCTGGCGGATCGATGGATTATCGCACGCCTGCAACAAGTCGGCGGAGATGTCGCCGCGCATATCGAAAACTATCGTTTCGATCTGGTGGCGCGCGATCTCTATGAATTCGTCTGGAACGACTATTGCGACTGGTATATCGAATTGTCCAAACCGGTATTGTATTCAGATGACTACCCGGTGGCGGCGAAAAAAGCGGCACGCCATACGCTGGTTACGGTGCTCGAATCTATCCTGCGCCTGCTGCATCCGATCATGCCTTATATCACCGAAGAACTTTGGCAACGAGTCGCCCCGCTGGCCTGGATCGAGGGTGAAACCATCATGCGCCGCGGCTATCCGCAAGCGGACCCGACGCTGATCGACGACGCGGTGCTGACCGAGCTCGACTGGGTCAAGCGCTTCATCATGGGCGTGCGCCAGATTCGTTCCGAAAATGATCTCAAACCCGGGCAGCCGCTGCCGGTGATTTGTCGGCATGGTAGTAGTCAAGATCAGCAACACATCGAAAACAATCGCGGCCTGCTGGGGTCGCTGGCGAAACTCGATTCGATCACCTGGCTCGAAGCCGAAATGCAGGCGCCGGACGCGGCAACTTCGCTGGTAGGAGACATGCAATTGTTGATTCCGCTGGCGGGATTGACTGACAAACAGGCCGAACGCGCGCGGCTACAGAAAAACATCGGCAAACTGGAGCAGGAAGTCGCGCGCATCAGCGCCAAGCTGGCTAACGAAAATTTCGTGGCGCGCGCGCCGGAGGCGGTGGTCGACAAGGAAAAAGATAAGCTCGCCGATGCCGAATCCGCGCTCAACAGCCTGCGCCAGCAGGCCGAGCGTATCGCCTCGATCTAATCCGCTTACAATTTACTCTGAGTAAGTTCCCTCGGCGAGGCGCCTGGTTAAGGAACTTTTCTTAGCGGCCCGGTTCAAAGCTCCTATCAACCTAAACAATAATACGGGGAAGCCGCATGATGGGGTTAGTAGAAAAGCTGGATGCGCCGACGCAGACGATGAGCGATATGCTGTCAAAACTGCAGGCGCCCTTTCTGTTGTTTATCAGGGTATATGTCGCCTGGGTATTCCTGAAATCGGGTCTGCACAAAATCGGCGACTGGGATACCACGCTGGTGTTGTTCGAATACGAATACCAGGTACCGCTGTTGAACTTCGAGCTCGCGGCCTATCTCGCGACCTTCGGTGAACTGGTGTTTCCCGTGATTTTGATCGCCGGGTTGGGCACGCGTTTCACCGCCATTGCGCTCTCCTTTATCAATATTGTCGCCGTGGTTTCCTATTATGCGACCCTGGCGAAGGGCGCCGGGTTGGTATGGCACTACCTGTGGGGATCGATGCTGTTGACTACGGTACTCTACGGCGGCGGCTGGTTTTCGCTCGACTACTGGCTCAAATCAAAACTCGGCAGAAATCACGGCGACTGATTCTCAAAGCTGCCGTCTATGCTGCGTGACTAGATTATCGGGTAGGGTTTGAGTCGGCCGACCACCAGCGGGAAGGCGCCATACCATTGCCGGTAACGCCGATTCCAGACACGAACTATTTTTTTGCACGCATAGGCCCGGCTGAAACTCGCCAACGGCAGGAAATGATTGTGGCCAATACCGTCGATCACGACCAGGCTATACTCGTCGAAACCGAGGCGTTTAACCAGGATGTTGGTCGGATTCAAATCGTGAAACACGACCCATTGCCGATACAAATTCTGTTTTCCCATTGCCGATACAAATTCTGTTTTAGAGATTCGATTTCTCCGACCACCCAGTCGTTGAAGGCGTGATCGTTTAACGCGAGGTAATATTCCAGCGATCGGGATACCCGGCCGTCGTCGTCCAACACCAGATCGAAGATCGCGCCTTTGCCCAGATTGGTATCGAGCAAACCATGAAAGCGGGTGAGATGATGAAAGTCGACCGCGCGCCGACGCAGGGTCATGTAATACCTGATCTCGCGCCAGAATCGGCCCGGGCGTCGCTCCGGATGCAGAATTTTGATGCAACGATCGGGGTGTTGCGGATGCCGAAAACACTTGCGGTCGGTGCCTTCGGCCACGAAATCCCGTGGGGCCAGTGAAACCGCATCGCTCATGAAGATGGCGCTATCCGAGGGATTAAGGAGTCATGGTTCATCCCTGAACCAATTCTCCAGGCAAGAGGAGTGCCCGTTAGCCTGCATGTTGCATGAGTAACACAAGATATAGGCTTGTTTTCGATTTTTCGTTGTTTTGGATTTAGGTTTGGCGAGATCGGGACGCTGCAGCTGATGATTGCTTGGCTTGTACTGGCAT
>Ga0136654_1000240_pt1 | contig 17819 bp, 17 predicted proteins | sample InaspJWI70metaG_FD_94865 | JGI IMG/M metagenome (GOLD analysis project Ga0136654, IMG submission 94865) | Marine gutless worms symbiont microbial communities from Oahu, Hawaii - Inanidrilus sp. 1 OAHU.JWI-70 metaG (version 2) | ecosystem: Host-associated > Annelida > Digestive system >... | reverse complement strand
GTTTATCAGCAATGCTTCGATCATTTTAGCAATTTCGGATTTGTTTCAACTGGACAGAAAACGGGTCCCATTGATGTTAAAATCACAAATTATCATTAAATAAACATGCACAAGAGGAAGATAGAGGGACTCCTTTGATTTATACGTTCATATTTTCCTCTTAAATCCCAGTCCCTCACGATCGATGATTTCAGAATTTGGTTTTCAGCTTTGTGTCTTTGAAGTCCTTGATCGCTGCCGTGATCGATTTTTCGACCGGCAACCTTTCGGCCGTTGATCCCCCGACATACCCATCCAATCCTTTGGTGTTGTCAAGAAGATATTGAACATCTTGAGGCGTGACGGTAGCCCCTCCGTGGCACGTCAAAAGAGTTTCAGGTTTTTTCGTTTTCACGGCATCAATAATGTTTTGGACCAGCTCAACCATGCTATCGAGCGGGGTCACGGTTTGGGAACCCGTGGTGCCTCCGCTTGTATTGCCGCCATGAGCGATGATGTTGTCACATCCAGCTTCCAACATTTTGAGCGCCTCTTCGGGTGTCGTACAGAATGCTTTGGTATAAAGGCCTTTTCGATGTGCGATCGCCATCATTTCGACCTCGTTGTCGAATGTCAGACCCGTCTCTTCCAGGGTTTGCCTGAAGTTTCCATCAATGAGGGCGATCGTAGGACAATTCAACAATCCTGAAAAACCGGCTGCTATGATTTCATCCAGAAAGACCTCCATGTCGCGGGTGGGATCGGTTCCGAGAAGCCCGGCCATAACCGGCGCGTCTTTGATTATGGGGATAATATCTCTCTTTCCAAGTTCCAAGGTGACGGCATTGGCATCGGCAATCGAGAGATATCCTGCCATTGAAGAAAGGCCGGCCATACGGAACCTGGCAAGAATATGGGTGGTGACCATGTCGGCACCACCTGCCTCAGCAAATTTAGCCGAAATGCCCGTTCCGGCAAAGGTATCAAAGATTGCTCGCCCTTGGTCGGTTTCCGCCTTTAGCCTGTTTACAATTTCCTCCCTTTCAAATCTTTTTACCATGGTATCTCCCTCCTATTAAAGTAATATTAAACTCGAAATCTATATCCTCACTCAGCTGAAACTGTCAATAAAAGATGCATGTGTAAAATAACTTGACAAAGGGAAACACTTATGGAGTAAATTTCCGATATTCTCAAAGGAGGTGAAATGTTATGACAGACATTCGAAAAGAACGCGCAGTTTATTCCCCGACAATAGATCGCAAGCCTCTAAAGCTTCCGGATGGCGCCCGCTTGGGAGTCTGGTTTATAGTAAATGTGGAGAAATGGGATATCAATGCGACCATGGCACGAACGGTTCTTCCGGCACCCCAGGGTGTAACCGTAATCCCCGATATTCCTAATTACAGTTGGTTCGACTATGGGCTGCGGGTTGGTTTTTGGCGGATTAAAAAAATTCTAGATAAACATCAGGTCAGGGCGACCATGAGTCTGAACGCACCCGTTTGTAACGCCTATCCCGTTATCGTTGAGGAAAGCCTCCGCAGCCGTTGGGAGATTCTGGCCCACGGGTGGGAGCAGCGGGCCATAAACCTGGAAAAAGATGAACGGGAGGTTATTCGCAAGACGGTTAAAACGATCCGCGATTTTACGGGCAAGGCGCCGCGAGGATGGATGGGCCCCGGACTGCATGAAACCTTCGACACGCCTGATATATTGGCAGAAGAAGGCTTTGAATATGTGGCCGATTGGGTTAACGACGACCAGCCGTACCCTCTCCAGGTGAAATCCGGCAGCCTGGTCGCCGTGCCTTATACGGTCGAATTGAACGATATCGTCATATATGCCATCCAGCACCACAGTTCACCGGAAATCTATGATCGCGCCCGCGATGCTTTCGAGACACTCTATGCGGAAGGGGCCGAAAGTGCCCGGATCATGGGAATATCCATGCATCCATATATCACGGGGGCAGCCCATCGGGTGAAATACCTCGACAAAATCATCCGGTTCATCAAAGAGCATGAGGGGGTTTTGTTCATGACCGGCGAGGAAATTCTGGATTGGCACAACGATTCTTCTGCCTGACACTCGAAAAATCCTCGACCGGATTTGCAATCCTTGCCATCATTGTCGACGGTGACGCTTACGCAGAGCACTGAAATAAGAATTCTGTATTTAAAAGGAGCGTTTGATGACAAATACGATTCTCATCATCGGTACTTTGGATACGAAGGCCAAGGAGTTGATGTACCTTCAACGGAGAATAGAGGCTGAAGGTGTGCAATCTCTTTTGATGGATGTAAGCTGCAAGTCTGAACCGTCCGAGCTTTCCGCCTCCGTCACATGCAAGACGGTCGCAAAAGAAAGCGGCAAGGAATTCAGTGAAATCGTCCAACTGGACAAAATCACCGCGGTAAATTTGATGACAAAAGGGGCGATCACAACCGCCAAAAAACTGCTCGATGAGGAGCGTATTCAAGGTGTGATAGGGTTAGGCGGTGCAAACGGTGCAGAAGTGAGTTGCAGTGTCATGCGCAAACTTCCGATCGGATTTCCCAAAATCATGGTTACTTGTGTGGCTTCGGGAAACGTACGTCCCTACGTGGGAACCAAGGACATCATGATGGCGAATTCAATCGGTGATATTTCTCTCAACCGCATAACCAGAAAGGTAATCAGCAATGCGGCCCGGGCCATCGCACACATGGCAAATGAAGAGCTCCTGGAAGGTGAAGAGATAAAACCCCAGATTTGCATGTCCACCTTCGGCACCACGCTGCCGTGCGTCGAGCGGGCAAAAAGCCTGTTGGAGGAGAAGGGCTTTGAAGTCATCGAGCTGCACGCTTCCGGCACTGGCGGCATGGCCCTGGAAGAGCTGGTGCTGTCAGGGGAAGTGAGTGGTGTTTTGGACATCACAACGTCAGAACTCGTCGATGATTTGGTTGGCGGTATGTACAGCGCCGGGCCCAACCGGCTGGAAGCCGCAGCAGCCATGGGGGTGCCCCAGGTTATCTCTTTAGGGGCTCTCGATTTCGGGAATTTCGGTCCCAAAGAAACCGTACCGCCGGCATACCGCGACAGGAATTTCTTTTTCTACACACCCTCCATCTCGCTGATGCGGACCAGCGAAGCCGAAAACGAAATTCTGGGCAAGAAAATAGCCGCAAAAGCAAACGCCGCTACCGGCCCCACAGCTATTATCATCCCCAATCAAGGTTTTTCGGCACTGGACAAAGCGGGGGGCAAAAAAATGACCAGGATTGACGACACGGTTGCCGGAGAATGGTACGACGAGGCCGCCAACAGCGCTCTAATCGGATCGATCAAAAATCACCTGGATACCGACAAGGTTCAGTTGGTCCAAGTGGAGGCCCATATCAACGATCCCGAGTTCGCGGACCGGGCTGTTGATTTGTTAATTTCGATGCTAAAAAAGTGACTAAAGTGAACTAAAGTTTGGAGTGCCTAAAGTTAAGGTGTCGCTGTACTCCATTTTTTAAAATATAGAAGACAGGATTCCTCAACTTTAGTCACCTTAGCTCACTTTAGGCACTTCTAACTTAAAAGCATTTCTGAGCTAGATCCCCAAATACTGGGTCTTGACTTCTTCGTTTTGCCAGAGTTCATCCGGGGTAGATGAATAAACAATTTCCCCCTTGCCGAGAACATGGGTGTAATCGGATATTGCAATGGCAAAGGGCAGATTTTGCTCGACAAGGAGAATGGATAGTCCGCTTTCTTTGAGCTGCAAAATCGTTTCGCCGATCGCCTTAATTAACAAAGGTGCCAAACCCTCCACCGGCTCGTCCATAAGGAGTAATTCGGGATTCGTCATGAGAGCCCTGGCAATGGCCAGCATTTGCTGCTCACCGCCGCTAAGCTGATCGCCCTTGTGATATCGGCGGGTCTGAAGGACGGGGAAAATTTCATATATCCGCTCTTCATTCCAGGAATTGGCTCCTTTATTTTGTTCCCGCGCCCCGACACGTAAATTTTCCAGAACGCTCAAAGAAGGAAATATCCTTCTCCCTTGGGGTACCAGTCCCATATTCATCCTGACAATCTTATATGAAGGAATACGTGTGATATCAATGCTTTTGAAGAAAATTCGACCCCGGCGAGGCGGCGTAAAGCCGACGATGGACCGAATCAGGGTTGTTTTTCCCATGCCGTTGCGGCCCAGAATGGCAACCACGCTGCCTTCACCCACCTCCAGGGATATTCCTTGGAGAACATAACTCTCACCATAATAGGTATGGATATCGTCTATTTTCAGCATTACTGGCCTGTTCCCAAATATATCTCTTGAACTTTTTGATTGGTTTTTATGTCCTCGGTCGTCCCGGACGCAACCAAGGCCCCCATTTGCAAGACGGTGATATTTTCTACGAGTTCGAACGCCACGTCCATATCGTGTTCGATAAGCAAAATGGTCATTTCGGAATTCAACTTCTGCAAACTATTGGTGAAGGTGTTGCTTTCGGCCCGCGATAATCCTGCGGTCGGCTCATCTAATAGCAGCAGTTTAGGGTTTTCAATCAGGGCCAGGCAGATCTCTATCTGACGCTGGTCCCCGTAGGAGAGGTTATTCACGAGGATATCTCGCTTCTGCCACAAGTCAAACTCTTCTAAAATGCTCTTGGTTTTATCATGAAGATAGTTATAGGAAGAAATGGGCCGATACATGACATACTTCGTCTTTTCAAGCCCCTGAGCGGCCAAAAGGACGTTCTGACGGACTGTCAACTTCGGAAACAGATTGTTGATCTGAAAAGTCCTTGATATTCCGAGGGCAATCCGCTTGTGAGTGGGAAGCCGGGTTACATCCTCGCCGAAAAAGACCACCTCGCCCTCTGAGGGGATCAACTCACCACAGATGAGGTTAAAAAGGGTTGTTTTCCCGGCGCCATTGGGCCCGATGATTGCGTGACGCTCCCCGGCCCCGATCTCAAGGTTTAAATGATCAACGGCTACCAGCCCGCCAAATTCTTTCGTGAGCTTCTCTAGGACCAGACAAGGCGTACCCACCCATTTCCTCCTTTTGTTAACGTTGAAGAATTTACGTTTTGCTACTTCTTTAACGGTGGAAAGTCCCTCGTGTAGAGGGGCTTTTTTAGGTACTCTTCCGGAGTCCACTTCCAGAACTGAGATACATTCGGGTAGGTTTTAATAACGGTGTTCTGGAGCTCACCTCCAACCCTTTCGACTTTCCTGATGTAGGCATTCTGGATGGGATTCCCGAACTCGTCAAGCTTGAAATCCCCGCGGGGAGTTCCCGTAATCTGTAGATTTTTCATGGCATTCAGGAACTTTTCACGATTTTCCACATCCCCGTTGATTGCCTTGATGGATTCGACGATCCACTTTCCACCGGTATGCGCAAACGCGCTATAATAATCGGCGCTTCTTTTGGCATGTTTTCTGAAAGCCGAAACAAACTTCTTGTTTGCCGGGTTATCGAGGGCTGCGCTGTAGTGAAGCGTCGTTATCGTGCCGATAGCTTCGTCTCCCATGGAAGGAAGTACGTGTTCATCCGTGGTGGTACCGCCACCGATAAGGGGAATCTTGGCCTTGAGTCCGTAATCTTTGTACTGTTTTACGAACTGCAGTGCCCCGGAACCGAAGAAGAGCGCGTAAACGGCATCGGCGTCCTTGTCGATTCGCCCTAAATAAGGTCCGTAATCCTGAGTTCCGACAGGGGCCCACAACTTTTGAATGATCCTGCCTCCTAACTCTTCAAAGGTCGTTTGAAAACCACCGACATTTTCCCATCCAAAGGCGTAGTCGAATCCAATGGTCACTATTTTGCGGTACCCGAGCACTTTATAGGCATACTCCCCGAAGGGATGATTCGGCTGGCTGCTGGTCCATCCCGAACGGATGATCCACTTAGCTCGTTTTCTTTGGGTGAGATCGTCCGGTGCCATGACAGGATAATTTGTGGGTATCTTTTTCTTGTCCACATAGGGTTGAAGCGCATATCCCGTGGATGCCAAAAGGCCACCCATGATAACATGGCAGTCGTCTTTTTCGACTAGCTTCCGCACCTTGGTCAAAGCAACCGCGGGTTTGGTCTCTGTGTCGGCTGTGAACAACTTAATTTTACGCCCGGCCACTTCCCAGTTTTGGCTTTTAAGAAAAACTTCCAGCCCCGAGAGCATGTTTCTTCCCGTCTGGGCCGCATGCCCGGTAAGCGGGCCGAAGTAGCCGATCCTTATCGGTTCTTTACTCTGTGCCAAAGACGAAGCGGGCATAATTGCGATACCGATCACCAAAGCGCCTATGACAACCAATAGCGTTTTTTTATACATGATTCTTCCTCCTTTCGTGATTTATTGATCAAAACAAAAGGACTTCTTATCCATTATAGATATTTATGTCTCCTTATCCCCTCCTTTCACAAATAGTGTTACCAATTCTTTCAAACCACCAGGGGCAAACATAATGAGCAGTATATAGATCGATCCAATGATCAAAAGCCATCTATCCGTGTAGTCGCTAACGAAATTCTTCAGAAAAACGATAATTCCGGCCCCAACGGCGGGGCCAATCAACGTACCGGGTCCCCCCAGGATGACCGAGAGAAAGGCCTCGAAAGAAGAATTCAAGTTAGCATCCACGGGGCTTACAAAACCGTTATAATAAGCCCAGAGTACTCCTGATAACCCACCGAAGGTCCCGGCGACAACATAGGCCAGGTATTTGTGCAGCCATGTGTTGTACCCGAGAATTCGCATTCGTGATTCGCTTTCGCGAACTCCCATGAGACTCTGTCCAAAGGGTGAGCGGGTAAAGATGTACAAAAGAATGAATGCCACGAGAAAAACGAACAGGACAACAAAATAGAAAACGATCGGTTCATCGAGAGAAATGGGAAGTCCCAGCTCGGGTGTTGGAATACCGGCGATGCCGTTATCGCCTCCAGTCATGGACACCCATCTGTAGGTTAGCCCCCATATAACCATTCCCAGTGCCAGTGTAAGCATGAGAAAATAAACCCCACTAGTATGGGAAACTATCAGACCGAATATGGAGGCAATTACAAGCGAGGCTAGAAGGCTGCTTGTTACGCATCCCAGGAATCCAACCTGATAGCGCGTACTTAATATCGCTATCACATACGCGGACGCGCCGAAGTAGGCGCAATGCCCAAAAGATGGTAATCCCGTGTATCCCATCAGGATATCAAGGCTCATGGCCAATATTCCATATATGAGCATCTGGGTGAGAATTGTTAACCAGTACTCTGAGATAACAGGAGGTAGGATACATAAAATGATGAAAGCCGCGATAATCCCCACTATTTTAAGTCTGGATATAGAAATCGCCCACATTAATCAATTCCCTAACTCGGTTTTGCGCCGAAAAGGCCTGTTGGTCTTATGGCGAGCACTATCGCCATAGGAAGAAAGAGGGTGAAATAAGAGAGTTCCGGAACCAGAGCCTTGCCCCAGCTATCCACCAACCCTACCAGGAGACTTCCAACTGCCGCTCCCTTGAGGCTCCCCATACCCCCCACGATTACCACAACGAATGCCAACGGCAGCACAGCAAAATCAGCCCCTGCATATACCCCGAATATCGGGGCGGCTACAACCCCGCCAAATGCTGCCAGAAAGGCGCCAACGCCGAACATGATCCCGGAAATCAGGGGGACATTGATGCCGATTCCCCGGGCCATCTCGTTATCGTCCACCGTTGCCCTAAGCTGGGCGCCGACGGCGGTCTTCTCATTGAATAACCATAAGAGTGTGGCAATTGCGATCGAAAGCAAGATTACAAAAAAACGGTATTTAGGAAATATAACGGGCCAGGAAATAGAACCTTCGAGGAAAGCCGGGGCCGGAAACGATAAAGGGTCTCCACCCCAGGTATACAAAGCGATGTCTCTGAAGATCAGGGCAAAGCCCATGGTCATCAGGACCTGGGGAAAAGGTTCAAAATATTTTCGAAGGAAGAAACGCTGCATCCCGAATCCGATTATAGCAATAGATAATGCCCCTCCGAGGATAGCCAAAACAAAGCTTTTGGTGAGCCCGTATAAAGAGAACCCTATATATCCACCGAGCATATAGTAAGAACCATGGGAGATGTTCACGATGTTCATCACCCCGAAAATCAGGGAAAGCCCACTCGCCAAAAGGAAGAGGATAGCTGCATAGGAAATGCCGCTGAGAGTTTGGACAACAAAAAACTCCATTGTTAGCACCTTTAACAGTTGGGAAGTTTTTGTTTATGGGGCGGCAGAGCATCAGGAGACAAGATTGCACATATGTGCAGTTTAAGCACATATGTATACAACTCTTAAAAGATAAAGTTCCTCATTTGCAAGCCCTTTGTCAAGGAAAAAAATGAAAGACCATCAGTTTGTAAATACAAACAACCTCTTATTTGCTACCAATTGACAAAAACACTTAGTGAAGTTATAAATATTTTCTCGAAGTTCTCGACAAACAGACTGGACCATTCCGAAAGTATTTATGAACCCATCAGATCTTGCCAAAGGAGAGAACCATGAAAGGAGTGTGCGGGAGGCTGCTCGAAGTTAATCTGGGCAATGGGAAGACAAAAGATCGCGCCGTCTCTGATGATATGGTAGCAAAGTACATGGGAGGCAGAGGATTGGGGGCAAGGCTGTTGTTTGATATGCTGCCTGCCAACATCCGACCGCTTTCCCCGCAAAATGTACTTATTTTTCTGACCGGCCCGCTGACCGGAACGAAAGTCCCCGGTTCATCGAAATTTGTTGTGATCACCAAGTCACCGCTCACCCAAGGCTGGTGTGACAGTTATTCGAGCGGAAAGCTGCCGGGAGAACTCAAGAAGCTGGGTTATGACGGATTGATTATCCGCGCAAAGTCGAATTACCCATGTTATCTGAGGATTGACGACAGCGGCGTTCATATTAGGGCGGCCGATGCGATATGGGGAAAAGACAGCTTCGAGACCGACAGAATACTCAAAGAAATCGAAGGCGATCCTTCGGCCGGGGTTACTTCGATCGGACCGGCCGGAGAAAGGCTCTGTCGATTTGCCAGCATCAATAGCGAGCTATATCGGCAGGCCGGAAGAGGCGGCGTCGGGGCTGTGATGGGCTCAAAAAACCTGAAGGCCATCGTGATCAGGAGCAAAGGAAAAGTTCGGCAGCATGATCGTAAAAAGCTGGCCGAATTGAACAAAAAAAACTATGAGCTGTCCCGCAAAAGCGAAGTTGCAAAGGCCAGGATGAAATACGGCACTTCGATGACCCTCAACATCACCCATACGGGTGGAATTTTACCCACCAGGAATTTCCAATATGGAACATGGGAAAAGGCTATAAAAAAAATCGATGCTGAAGGCGTCTATCAAAGCACGATATCACGCAAGGCATGTATTTCTTGCTTTACCCCCTGCAGTCTGGTTACCAGGGCCTCCGGGGGCAAATACAAAGGCAGTACGATTGAAGGACCCGAATACGAAACGCTGTCGATGTTGGGGTCAAATTTGCTGATTGACGCCTTGCCTGAAATTATTCAGGCCAATATACTGTGTGATAAATTGGGAATGGATACCATATCCGCAGGTAATGTGATCGGTTTTGCGATGGAGTGTTTTGAAAAAGGATTGATTTCTTCTGCCCAGACAGAGGGCCTGGATATCCGTTTCGGAGATGGCGAGGCCAGTCTGGCTGCCATCGAAATGATCGCCACCAGAAGCGGTTTCGGCGATGTACTCGCCGAAGGCGTGCGCAAGGTTGCGGCGCATGTCGGCAATGAGTCCGAGCGCTTTGCTATGCACGTAAAAGGTATGGAGTTTCCCGGATACGAGCCCAGAGGCGCCTTTGGCGCGGCGCTTTCTTATGCCGTCAGTCCACGGGGTGCATGCCACCGCAGGGCCTGGCCGCCTGCCCAGGAAATCCTTGGAGACTATCCGCCTTATACCGCAGAGGGCAAGGCGGAAATGGTCAAAGCGTTATACAATGACAATTGTATTTTGCATTCGCTGCTGGTCTGTGATTTTCAATCAAAATTCATTCCTTTGTCTATGGCGGATTACGCCCAATACTTTCAAGCCGTCACCGGTGAAGGTATATCAGTGGAAGAATTTTATACCATTGCCGAAAGAATCGAGACATTAATCCGGATGTTCAATCTCAGAGAGGGACTGACGAGAAAAGATGATACTCTGCCCTATCGAACCCTGAATGAACCGCTTCCGGATGGTCCGGCAACAGGACAGTGTATCGGCGATGATAATCTCAATCGGATGATCGACGAATACTATGCGTTGCGAGGATGGGATTCATCCGGTATTCCGACTGAACAGACTCTCAAAAAGTATCACCTGAATCCTGCATAAATAAGATGGCACAAAAAAGGTAATGGATCGATATTCTACCTAAACTCACAACGAAAACACCATTTAAAGCAATGAACGTGACCATCAGTGTATTGGGTCCCGAGCTTAGCCTCAAGCAGGATCTGGCCCTGGAACCCGAATCTCCGACCCTAAAAGATGTTGCCGGGGCCCTTTTGGAGCAGGACCGGACAAAATGGGAGCGTATTTTAAATGAAAACCTGCCGTCGACGGAAGGCTACGCCGTCTTGATCAACGGGTTAAACATCCAATCTCTTGAAGGCCTTGAAACAAAAATACGCGACGGAGACGAAATCGTCTTTGCGGTGCTTTTAACGGGCGGGTAGAGTCCCTGCCAATCCGTGATTCCGAGAGCAGGGCCCAACCCGGTCAAGCCGGAAATGAAGATTGAATATTGAAGATTGAAGATTTGTGGTATTCAATCTATTTTATTTCGCCTCCACATTTTAAAAGCGGAAATCAGATCATAGATTCATAAATCCTGGGTAAACATGATGTGATTTCAATAGATAGGGTCTAAGCATTTTTTAACAAATCGCTTGAAAATGGGGACCGGGTTGTCTGCCAATTCTACCTGACATGTAAAGTCTGCAGATTCTGCAGAAGCGGTAAAGAGACACTCTGTGAAAATTTCGCAGGATATGTCGGTATGGCCTGCGACGGGGGCTATGCCGAATACATGAAAGTCCCTGCACTAAACCTGTATAAGGAAATGGAGGATTTTGATGAATTTGAAAAAAATTGACGGTCATCGGCACATACTCTTTTCAGAGGCAATCGACGTTGCCAGCAAATTGGATCCGGTCCGTTCGGTGAACATTTATCCACCGGATATCCAGGAAAAATCCGAAGAAATTAATCGCAAAATGGGCGTGGACTGGAACCGCAAGATGCATGATTTCGACGAAAATGTCGCCGATCTGGAAGCGGCCGGAATGGCTATGGGCATCCTGCAACCGACACAAACGATGTTTTTTTATTGGGCAGAATCAGCTGCGGCCGCACAGCTGACCCGCATGGTTAACGAATACACCGCTCAAAATGTCCGGCAGCATTCCGAACATTTTTGGGGCCTGGCGACGATACCCTTGCAGGATGTGGATTTGGCAGTCAAGGAACTCACCTTCGCGGTTGAAGAACTTGGATTAAAAGGTGTGGTGACCGGCTCTAATGTTAATGGCCAGGGATTTGATGAGCCGCAGTTCCTGCCGTTCTTTGAAAAAGTAGAAGCGCTCGATGTGCCGATTTTTATCCATCCGAACAATCCTTCGGGGATTGAGCGGGTGAGAGACTATTACCTGGCAAATTTCCTGGCTTATCCTTTGGAATCCGCGATAACTGCCGCCCAATTAGTGTTCGGCGGCGTTCTTGACCGCTATCCCGGACTAAAGATCTGCTTGTCCCATGCCGGAGGTGTCCTGCCCTTTTTGCTGGGTCGCCTGGAACACGGCCGGTCTGTGCGCCCTGAGGCTCGGGAGCATTGCCAACATCCATTCCCCCATTACCTGAAGAATTTTTACGTGGACACCCTTACCTTCCGATCCGACACACTGCGCTTCGTGCTGGAAATTATGCCCGAGGGACATGTTTTTATGGGCACAGATTACCCCTATGATATGGCAGACACCAATCCGGTCGGGTCGGTTGAGGCGGCGGTTGCAGATGAAACTCAGCGGGCAAAAATTTGCGGTGAAAACATTGCTGCGGTACTGGGAATTTCCCAACACGGATAGGCGGAATTGAAGATTGAAGATTGAAGATTTATGGTATCGCTTTGCTCCGTCTTTTCTGTCTGAATCGATCGTTCGACCCTGTCATTCGATCCTGAGGCCCTCGGAGGGAGGCTTTCGACGGGTAGCATGTCTGAAACCAGAATTTGGCAGAGCCAAATTCTGGTTTTAATCAAACATGGAAATCCTGGTGCTATCTCGATAACAATTTAATCCCCAAGGCAAGACAGGCGAGTCCTCCGATGCGATAAAGATCGATAGGGTTTTTAGTAGTAATCAAGAACAAGTTTTTTACTTCCCATGCAGGGGACCTAATAATTCTCCATTTAGATCTCCTTCAACCGCCTGAACATAGTATTGAGCGACTTCATCGGCCGTCATTGCGCCCTCACCCCAACCCATCTTCTCAGCTGTCTCTTTGACCAATGGTGGGCAGACGACATTTATCCGCTGCCCCCGGGGCATATCAAGTGCCATTGCACGAGCAAATGCTTCGACCCCGGAATTGATCACCGATATCAAAACTGTCCCCGGGTTCGGGCGGTGGGCTAAAATTCCACTGACAAGTGTAAAGGAACCGTTGTCATTCAGATGTGAACGCCCGTAACGGACAAGATTGATTTGTCCCATGAGTTTATTTCCCAGGCTAGATTCAAAATCTTCATCTGTTAGTTGATCGAGTGGCTTGAACGCTCCCGTGCCAGCTGCACAAACCACTGCGTCAATATGTTCAACCGATTCGTACAAGCTTTTTATAGAATTCGGTTCACTCAAATCAACACGAACATCTTCGTTTCTCGAAGTACGAATCACCTCATGGCGACTTCCAAGGGCGCGAACGACAGCGCTGCCAATGGTTCCACTGGCGCCAACTGCAAGTATTTTCATATAGGCCTCCTTTAATCCGGCGATTAATAATTTCATACCGACAATCCTCGTCCGCCTCTGGAGAATTCAATCTCCAATGCCGGCTTATCCGGATTGGGTTTCCAACAACATAAGGATCAACTGCAAGGTTTCAAGCGCCCGGCCTTGCAACGGATACCTTATCCGCCGGCCGGTGAAAGGAAAGAACATCGGTATCAGGCGCCTTCCGGATCGGGTGCAAGAGGTTGGAACAGGCATTCCACCCTCACTCCGTGGTTAACCACCTCAATCACATGTCGTTAATTCAGGATTCTAGATTAGGCATGTAGGAAAATTCGATTTGGCCCAGAATCTTCAATTTTAAATTTTCAATCTTCAATGCCTTGGCGTATCCGGGTCCGGTCTTTCTTCAATGAAGATTGATTGGTTGTCTGCCTGGATCGCCGATAAAGGGAAGCACCATAAGCCAGGGCAAGGTCAATTTATTGGGTTTACGAAATTGCGACAAACCGATGGTCATGTCTTCATGGCCTTTGGCCGGTTGAGAGAGATAGGTGCCGAACAGGCGGTCCCAGCATGACAGGTTGAAGCCGAAATTGCTGTTGGTCTCACGGATGATCACGGAGTGGTGCACCCGGTGCATGTCCGGGGTGACCACCAGATATCTCAGTATGTGGTCCAGTTTGGGCGGAATCCAGATATTGCCGTGATTGAAGATGGCCATGCCGTTTAATATAATCTCGAATGCCAATACCGCCGCAACGGGAGGACCGAGTGCTGAAACCACGGACAGTTTGATGACCATCGACAGGAGCATTTCAATGGGGTGAAACCGCGAGCCGGTGGTCAAGTCATAATCGAGATCGGCATGGTGCATCATGTGCAAGCGCCACAGAATCGGAATGGAATGAAATATAACGTGCTGAAGATAGATGACCAGATCCAACATTACCATGCCGATGACCAACTTCAGCCAGAAAGGAAGGACAACATTGTTCAGCAGGCCCCACCCACCCTCCTGGGCCTTCAGGGCCATGTCAATCGCCAGGATCGGAAAAATTAAAGATAGTACCAGCGGATTAAGGAAGGTAATGCTGAGATTGCTGATCCAGCGTGCTGTTCTGGAAGTCGTCAATGTGCGCCGTGGCGATATCCGCTCCCAAATGACTATCAAAACGAAAATACCGGCAAAAAATACCAGTCGGATGGCGACTTCACTGTTCATAGTGCTCACCATTTAATCAAACATAGAAACCCTGGTCCTCCCTCCGGGCTGTAGGCCTACGGGCCGGAAGCTGGGCCAGGCCAGAGTAAACTGGCTATGCCGTAGACAAATGTATTGGGGTGATGGAATACTGGAATGTTGGAATATTGGGTTCATAAGGATGAGATCTTTTTTAGATCAACTTTCTAAATAAGAGGTTAAAATCAAGATAATTTGCGTTTTTATACCTAATATTCCATCATTCTATTCGACGTCTAAAGGTAAACACCACCCCTCTCTCCGAGCTGTAGGCTCTGCGAGCCGGAAGCTGGGGTGAACTCAAAGTCGGGTCCTACGGGTCCGGATTCTTTACCTGCCCATTCGGCTCGTTGAGAAAAATTTTTACTTTCAGTATGCGCTTTCCCGGAAACTCTTCAATAACTGCCACCGATTCTTCCTTTAACCTTTTCGGCCGATCCGCCCAAGGATGCCCTTTTTATGTGCGGTCGGTTTCGGCAGGCCGAGGTGCCTGCAGATCACTTCCTCAAGCTGTTTATCTGAGACGTCGGTGCCTTCCACGACGATTTCATCGCCCACCATTACAGCCGGTGCGACCGGCAGGTCGAGCTCGAAGTATTCGTCGGTCATGTATTCTTCTTTTGGTTTTTCAATTGTTTCAATATCGATGTCATAATTTTCACCCAGACCGGGCATCATCTTATAAAAATGCTTTCAAGGCTTTCCATTGGGCAGGTTGATAAAAAATCTGACTTTCAGCATGTCACCCTCCTTTCAATAAATCATACTGATTGCTCTGGATTTGTGTATTACTGATTTCTATTATCCGGGATAGAAATTGATCAGGGGGGAGAAAATCCACCAGACGTAAATCGCGGCGCTCGCGGCCCGATGGGTCCAAAAATACAACCGTGGGAACACCTTTGACCTCAAATTGCCGCAGCAGCCGTTCATAATCCGGATCTCCTTTGCGGGTCAGGTCTATCTTAATCATGACCACATCCTCTTTGGATCGCTTGACAATTTCAGGATGATGAAAGGTGACCTCATCCAGTTCGCGGCAGGGAGCGCACCAGGCAGCGGAAAAATCGATGATCACCGGCTTTTGCTGTCCGGCCGCCCGGGTTAACAGCTGGTTCGAATATGGCTGCCAGGCCACGCCGGGACCGGCCATAACCAGCGAAGCGACAAGGATTGTGGCTACCACCAGACCCGCAATGCCGGCGCCTGTTTTCAGCCATTCAAAGGCTTTGAAAGCGGCCCGGGTGCGGTCGATCCACCCCAGGTGCAAGCCTGCACTTAGTGCGACGGCGGCCAGCACCATATCGCCGGCTGTTTGGGAAAAAATCGGGCGTACGAAATAGGCGGCCATGGCGACCAATACCCAGCCCATTAGCTTTCGCACCCACAACATCCATTCGCCGCTGCGGGGCAGTTTATCAAGCTGTCCGGAAAAAAAGGCCAGGAAAAACAGGGGTAGACCCAATCCCAGACTCAGGGTGAAAAAGATCAAAAATCCTGAAAACGGGCTGCCCAAGCTTCCAACCCATGTGAGCAGCCCCAGCACAAATGGCCCAATGCAGGGTGCAGCCACAACCCCGAGGGTCACGCCCATAAAAAGACTGCCGAAATAACCGGTATAGGATTTTGAGGCGGCTTGCGTCAGCCAGTACGGCAGTCTGAGCTCCCACAAGCCGAACGAACCGGCGGCAAAGGCAAGTAAAATTGCAGCCACCGCCGCCACGACCAACGGATTCTGCAGCAAAGCACCCATCAATCCTCCGGTCAGGGCTGCCGCCACGCCGAGGCTGGAATTGGTCAAGGCCAGCCCGGTGATGTAGCAAAATCCGTGGGCCGCAAGTGCGCCTTTTCCGCCGGAGCTGCGTCCACCAAAATAAGAAACAGTGATGGGAATCAATGGATATACACATGGCGTCAAATTCAACGCCATGCCGCCCGCAAATATACCCAAAAGCGTCCAGATCATGGCCCAGCCAGTTAAAGGGCCATAGGTCTGGGGCTTGTCGGCGATGCCGGCCAATCCTGCGGGGATTTTGGACACCGGCAGGCCGATACGGCTCCATTCCGGGTACCCCCTGGGATCACGATAAACATTTTTGTAATCAAGCTTTACGGCCACCCGGGCCGCCGAGTCGCTGCGAACTCATGCCAGCCCCGCTCAGTAAAAGACAATGAAACGGTTTTTGTCCGGTCCTAAGATTTTTTTCAGCGCTCCTTTTTTGCGCCACCTGGACCACCATGTGGGCTCCATGGGAAAGTTTACGGCACCTTTGATGTGACCGGTTCTGTATTCCCACTCCTGGCGAGTGTCCACCAATAGCAGGTTTTTTGAGTTCGCTTGATAGCGCTGCCATAATTCGTCTGTTTCGATAATACGGTAGCCGCCTTGCCGGGCTTCACCCAGCACATCATTCCAGGTGGTCGTTTCGGGCACAACGACACGGTTTGTATACCAGAGCACTCCGAGTGTGAAGGCAATGGACGCCAGGGCCAATAAAGCTTTTCCTGCAGTTTTCATGGGCCTGCTCTCAGCTGTTACTTATAAATTCCTGATCCGAATGTTTGATCATTCAGCAGCTTCGCCCTCGGCGATGGGAAATCCCATGGCCCGCAGATCCGGGACGCCCTCTTCCAGACGCACGGCATGAAATCCCTTGGCTTGGAGCATTTCCACGGCTTCCATGGAAAGAACGCAATAAGGACCCCGGCAGTAGGCGACGATTTCCTGATCGCAAGGCAGCTCGGCCAGGCGCCGTTCAAGTTCTTTTAAGGGGATGGACAAAGCGCCGGGAATGTGGCCGGCATTGTATTCTTCAATGGGTCGAACATCCAGTACGGTTACCGCACCTTCTCGAACGCGTACCAAGAGCGCTTCTCGATCCACAGGTTCCATCCCCTGGCGACCCTCCAGAAAGCGACGCTTTATATATTCAACCTCTGCCAATCTGCTCTCAGCGAGCACTCGCATGGCACGAAAGAATTCGCAGACGGTCTGATCGGCGAGACGGTAGATGACAAACAACCCCTGTTTTTCTGCCTCCACCAGACGGGCTGCCCGAAGTACCTGCAGGTGCTGGGAGGCATTGGCGACGGTCAGGCTCGATTCCTTGGCCAGAACTTCGACCGTTCGCTCCCCCTGGCATAAAAGATCCAGGAGTTCGAGACGTTTGGGACTGGAAACCGCCTTACCAATGCGTGCAAACTGCTCATAAATCGCGTCTTTGAAAACCCGATTAGGATTTTTCATTTGACCACCTCAAGTATTCAATAAAATAGTTGATTAATTGAGTAATATAATAGATCTTTTCAGGTGTCAAGAAAAAAAATACGTATTTATAGCGTTTGTTATAGTAACGTTCCGATACCGGTGGTTTTACGACATTTTTCGGACCATCATGACGTTGATGGCTTGACGCAAACGCTATATTTTTTTTAATTTGAATTCTCCGTTGCACCGGGACGTATGGTGACACTATGGCTATTGACGCCGCACTGATTGAAATGGATAAGGACCTATCTTTATATAAAGCGTGTTGCTATCAGAGTATCGAAAGCTAGTTTTGCGAAGGTACCGGTTAATCGGCTTGGATGTCGGTACAGCATGTAGCGATTAAATAGCCATCCACACGGCGTGATGG
>Ga0136654_1000239_pt1 | contig 17891 bp, 9 predicted proteins | sample InaspJWI70metaG_FD_94865 | JGI IMG/M metagenome (GOLD analysis project Ga0136654, IMG submission 94865) | Marine gutless worms symbiont microbial communities from Oahu, Hawaii - Inanidrilus sp. 1 OAHU.JWI-70 metaG (version 2) | ecosystem: Host-associated > Annelida > Digestive system >... | reverse complement strand
GATCACACTCTGACCGATTCCGCCGTTTCCGACGACGAAGCCGCCGAGGCTGCTGCTGCGGCACTGGCATCGGTGGACAACGACTTCGGGCGCACCACTGACCCGGTACGCATGTACATGCGTGAGATGGGTACGGTCGAGCTGCTGACCCGCGAGGGCGAGCTGAGGATTGCCAAGCGCATTGAGGACGGTCTCAACCAGATCTTATCCGCCCTTTCCATCTATCCCCGTGCGGTCGAAAAGCTGCTGAACGCCTTCAGACAGGTAGAAAAGGAAGAGGTTCGCCTTTCCGACGTCATCTTGGGGTTCGTCGATACCGAGGATCAGGTGCCGGCGTCGCCGGGCGCGACGAAGAATGCCAAGGCCGAGTCGGCCCCGGATGCTGCCGACGAAGAGGCCGCGGTAGATGTCGGCCCGGATCGGGAAGAAGTTGCCCGCCGGGTAGAACTGCTGCATGACCGTTATGCAGTGATGTGCAACTGCCTGCAGCGGTTCGGGCGGCAAGACGAGCGCACCCGTGCCGCCATGGAGGAGGCCTCCGAGGCATTCCTGCACTTCAGGCTGGTAGCCAACATCTTCCAGGTTCTGGTGCAGATCCTGCGCCGCACCGTCGAGCAAATCCGCACCCAGGAGCGCGTGATCATAGACCTCGCGGTAGAAGTGGCCGGGATGCCGCGCAAGGTCTTCATCGACACCTTTCCGGACAACGAGACCGATCTGGGTTGGATCGATCGGCAGCTTTCCGCAGGGAGACCCTACGTCGAGCGACTTACGGCGAGTAGGCGGGACATCCGCCGTGCGCAGCGTAAGCTGCAGGATATGGAAAAGGAGAACCTGCTCACCATCGGCGAGATCAAAGAGATCAACCGCCGCATGTCCATCGGAGAGGCCAAGGCCCGGCGGGCGAAGAAGGAGATGGTCGAGGCGAACCTACGCTTGGTCATTTCCATCGCCAAGAAGTACACCAACCGCGGTCTGCAGTTCTTGGATCTGATCCAGGAAGGCAACATCGGTCTCATGAAGGCGGTGGATAAATTCGAGTACCGCCGCGGCTACAAGTTTTCCACCTACGCCACCTGGTGGATTCGTCAGGCCATCACCCGCTCCATTGCTGACCAGGCGCGGACGATTCGCATCCCGGTGCACATGATCGAGACCATCAATAAGCTCAATCGCATTTCCCGCCAGATGGTCCAGGAAATGGGCCGTGAGGCCACGCCCGAGGAGCTCGCCTCGCGCATGGACATGCCCGAGGACAAGGTGCGCAAGGTCCTGAAGATCGCTAAGGAGCCCATCTCCATGGAGACCCCCATCGGTGACGATGAGGACTCCCACCTGGGCGATTTCATCGAGGACTCCAGCGTGATTGCCCCTGTGGAATCCGCCACGGTCGAAGGCCTGCGCGAAGCGACTCAGAACATGCTGGCCAGCCTGACCTCGCGGGAGGCCAAAGTCCTGCGTATGCGCTTCGGCATCGATATGAATACCGACCACACCTTGGAAGAAGTCGGTAAGCAGTTCGATGTCACCCGCGAGCGGATTCGGCAGATCGAGGCCAAGGCCCTGCGCAAGCTGCGCCACCCGACACGTTCTGAGAAGCTCAAGAGCTTTCTCGATACGGAGTGAGAGTCACGGGCCGTTAGCTCAGCGGTTAGAGCAGGGGACTCATAATTGACAGGGACATGTAGTACAGTTGAAAAAATTAGTCTTAGAGGGCCTGTAGCTCAGTTGGTTAGAGCAGTGGACTCATAATCCATTGGTCGCTGGTTCGAGTCCAGCCGGGCCCACCAAACCCACTAACGACGCGGTTCTCAGCCGATTTCACCCCTTCGAAATCTATAACCTTACTAAATTCTTTCCTTGTCTAAGGTGGAATACTTTGGGCAAGGTTTTTCTGGTGTGTATTACCCCATTCCAAAGTCCACGGTTTGTATAGGCTCAGTCGTCGTAACGATAATCGTGTAAATTCCAGGTTTTTCTCACTACCCCTCTCAAATCCCTATTTCCCGAAAATCTCTTAACATTGAAGGCGATCGGGGATTAGGAAAGCGCACTAAGTCATTGAAAAAAATGATGGCTACACCCTGATTTGATCAGGGGACTCCATCATCATCAGAGTGATTTTGTAATTCTATTCAATATTCTTGTTGTTCATTCTCTACATCTGCTTTTATAACTGAAAGGACTAATGCAGCTTCGCTAGAAGGAAGCTCACGTAGGTTTGAAAGCAAAACTTTCATTGCTGGCCTCCAAAATTTGCCTCCCCAAGATTCTTCGGAAAAATCGTCATCAAATTCTTCCAGCTCTATCTGGGCTTCTTCCTCACGTAAAAACTCTATTGTCTTATCCAGAGAAACTCGGACACTAATTGCATCGACACCTTTAGGCAAAGGTAATCCAGCTAAACCACTTGAAAGAGAGAAAATTACTTTGGGGGTTTCTCGCTTTTCCGTATCAGAAATATTCTGTTGGACGATATCAATCAAGTTTCGAGCGTATACATCTACAGGAGATAGATTCGCATCTAAGATCACCACAGAAGGCACCCTTTCGGCCAAAACATCATTAAAATAATTATCGTCTGTTAACCCTATCCCGCAATCAAAAACTGAACACGTTGCATCAATCCTAGATCCCCAACTCTCCGCTATAAATCTAGCTGACAAACCTTCAACCACAAGAATCAAACCCGACTTTAAAACTACATTTCCCGTAATCTCTAGGGCAGATGAATATTTAGATGACAAGCCTATAGATTTCAGCGTATTGATCAGCGGTTTGTCGCCATTTTTGCTAAGTCGATGACGTCTAAGTTTCTGTTCACTTTCTAACGTTTGCCTAGCCTCTCCCGTACTGACGGATCCGTTTATGAGGGCATCATAAATGACTACTTCCCCCAGTGTGCTAAGAACTTCCGATTTGGCTTTCTTGAGAGATTCCTTAACAACTTTGTTGATCGACTGCGGCAAGTCCTTCAATTCTTTTTCTTGTTTTGTAATTTTTCTTCTCAGATTAGCACTTTCCTTTCGAATCTGATCTAGTTCATCCAGCAAATTGCTTTTCTCTTTTGCTCTATGTTCAACAATTTCTTCAACGCGCTGTTCAATTTTTTTCTTCACCACATCATGGTTCATTGCTTCTTCTAGAACGACTTCAATACCTTCGTCAGTTGCTCCAACATGCTCAATTTCTTCAAGTAGCCTCGACTTACGCACCTCGTTCTTATTCCATTCACCTGAACTGATCCATTCCTGCAGCTTTCTCTGCTGAGACCGTGTTAAGCCATCAGGACTATCCTTGATACTAGAGAAAAACTTCTTTAACGTAGTTGTCAACGAAGCACACTCATAAAGCTCGTGGGCAGGTAAAGGACCAAGAACCAGTAATCTTCCCTCAAATCTAAATGCATCAAGGGTCCTCCAGTAAGGTAAGCCCTCGCTGTATCCCTCATCTTTACTCATGTCTTTTCCATGCGGACATCCTAGAATCACCCCATCGCGCAGTTGGAACAAATACGGGACTGTTTGTCTCAGCCCAAATTGAGAAAAATGCTCCTTCAAGTACTCACGTACTGATTCATAGTCCGTGGAGCTAAACGGCACCAGGTGTACTTCATACACGTTTGTTTTAGTGCCTTTTATGTGGAAGTTTGTAAAGTGATCTGCGGTGCTAGATTCATTGCGATCCACATACCAAATACCTAATTCATGCTTTTTCGGCTGCTTAGGGAAGTGTTGACCAGTAAATGACTGAACATCCCCTGAATTTGGAAAAATTAATTTTCTGGTTTCCCTTTCCGCTAGAGATAATAATCTGCCATCCCAAGTCTGTACGGCAAATGGTTGCACAAAGACTGCTGTTTCCGGATGATCTTTTGTGCATTTGCCTATTATCTGGTCTCTATCAAAATCGAAAATTGGCTCTTCTAAAAGTTCAGGTTGGATAATTCTTATCCCGGACGGTAAAGATTCAACAGAGGCAGTCTTTTTTTCTAAGCTGATTGAATAATCGGAGAGAATTTTCGCGATTTCAGTTTGCTTAAGATCGTTTAGATTCTCTATTGCGCTTTGCGCCTCCTGACTCTCCCCATTTCTAATTGAATACAACCCCGAAATAAAGTTTGCTGTGCTTGGCGACTGACTTGCCAAAAATTCATCCGGATCCTTCCCTCTTAAAACTGCAATCAATCCATGCGCCAAGTCGGAGTCTAAAAATTCTGCGCTTTGATCGTTTGCACCTCCTGTAGAAATTTCCTCGGATTCAGTTTCTTGTTCAATTTCAGGCTCCGGATCAGAGCCATCCGGTGAAGATTTTAAGAAATTAATTAGGTCTTCTGATAGATCATCCGAGAATAAATGCATCAAGCAGGAACGAGCGTATCGTTTGGCATCACTCTCAGAGAGCACTTCAGTGGAATCCTCATAAAGCGAATACATTTCGATTAGCTCACCCACGGGTTCAGGTTCAATCATGGATAAATTTTCAGAAAACCACTTCTGTACAATTGCTTCTGTCGCAGCAGGAAGATTAAGCATTGCGGAAATCCGAGCCTCTCCACCTCTAGGAAGATTTTGGACTTTCGCCCCCTTCATAATTAGTAAAGGTCGGTTGGCTGAGAAAAAACTTCGTAGCTCATCATCACCTAGGCCGAAATAAAGCAAGTATCGGAATCGTGATTTGTTTATTCCCTTGTAAGCCATTTTGATAGATTAACTTTGTCTGTTCGCTTTAGATGAGTTGAGTATGTAAGGCATTAAAGGACTTGTAACTATATCACCTAGCTTTTGGAGATTACTTTGAATCGGATTGCTAAAGTAATTTGAAACCAAATTAGCTTTATGTGAGCCATAGCGAGATCGAACTAAATTTATAATCCACTTTTCCTGACTTGAAACGCTCTCTTTATTTGCCACAGAAATGGGTGGCAAGTAATGAGCCTCTGATTTAACTTGCCCTATTTCACCGAAAGCACCCGCCAGAAAAGTTTTTTTAGAATTACTCGGTAGTGTCAAAGTCTTCCCCTCAAACTCGAGCCCAACATTTTTCTTCTCGAGATATTTTACAAGTCTATTATTTCCACACGTGATCTTGACCTCTTGAGCATATAGTTGATTTTGATCCAGCTTAGAATCTGATACTAAGCTCCATCGTAAACCGTTAGATTCAGCCTCAATTCCCTCTGGTTTGATTAATTCACACTCCTCCACTCGAACTATTACTTGTTCTACTCCACCTATCAAAATAGTTGTATCTCGATCGGATAACTGGAGTCCTTGAATTAGAGTTAACTCTTCGGAAATTACCTGGTAACTAACACTTTCAATCACAGCTGAGGGTCCCTCGACACTAAGCTCTTTTGTGCTTGTTTTTCGTAGTAAAAGAGTCCCAGGAGACCTAGGATAAACATAAGCCCCATCATCTCCTATGTGATGCGGCAGGGGATAAACTATGTGTGCTCTGGGCCGACGTGTACGAATATTTCGACTAAAGAACTCCGTTATAATGTTTTTTATGTAATCAAACGTCTTCGAACTGAACGTTGATGGCAGCCCCAACTCGTAGACTTTCCATCCCGATAGGGAACCACGAAGAATCCACTCGGTATGCGCCAAAATTTCTTCTCCTAGCGAAATGTAGTCTTCCGATGCTATCCAGTATTTCCCACCCCACTCTAGCGGTTCATCCTTGAACAAAATTCGCCCTCGGTTTTCACTGACAAAAAACACGTTCATGCTAGAGCCAAAAAGACTTACCTGTTCATTGATATGATCAGACAGTGGCAATAAGTCTTCTTCCGCAGCGCACTCTAATAAAGGGACGCCAGGTTCTACCTTTAAATTCTGAACCTTCGCCAGTTGAGACACAGCAAGCTCCTTCAGTCCTAGCTTGTGTTGCAGGTGCAACGATCCAGATAAATCCAAGTTGAGAGGCAACGAAGGTATCCGAATTGAGAGTTCAAATTCGGATGGGTCTTGGCGATGTGATAAAAATAATCCGCAGAGTAAAGAATCACGTTTAGGAAGAAGTGAATTTCTTTTACTTATCCCCTGCGATCTGTATCGATTTATTACGTCACTCGGGGGGTGATATAGCTCGCAATCAGGCTTCGCTCTGTTGCTATAGTGAGCAAAGTGCGCCCTACGCATTGGGCCTTGCTTTAGGTGGACAGGCTCACCGCATGTGGGGCATGACATTCCGAAACTGTAGTATGCACCTTTCTGAGCGCGGACAATCTTTCCATGATAATCCTTTGCCCATTCCACTATTTAGCCACTCCTTGAGCTTCAACGTTCTCCCCACTATTTTCGTCGAGAGAAACCAATGATAAAAAAGTTTCGCGATGCCAATCCCTATAAAGGGGCATCCGCTCTGTCCTTGGTATGACCCATCGATTTAAGGCACTTCGGGATCTATTCTTTATCGTTGATAACCCAGAGTAGGAAACTTTGCTACTCTCTCCACGCAGAAGTTTTAAAGCATTGGTAGCTATTGGGCAAAAAAATACTTCACGATTAAGCCCATGCTTGGCCAAGGAAGGTCTCATCCCCAGGATCGAAAAAGCTTTTTTTACAATTCGAAATCGATAGTTAGGTCCTTGACCATAATCGTGCGAATCAAAGTCATCATAGCCAACCGACTTAAGAAAGTTTCTGAGTTCTACAAAAAGTTCGTTTGATATGTGGAAATGACCCCAAACAGACGTATAGCCTATTGGTATGAAAATAGGTTTCCCTTCAAGAGCAAGTCTATTGTAAACGGATGAGCGCCCTAAAGCCGAAGTTGTCGTTACTGCGGCTAGTCGTGCTTTTTTACTCTCACCTGATATCAAGCCAACAGAATCGTGATATTTGGAGTGGAATTCGTTTACCACTTCACGTGTTTGTATCAGGCTTGCAATTAATTTTCCACCTAAAATCGTGTTGTACGGAGGAACCGCCCCCAAGACATATGCATCCATGAGATTTACTAGTGCTTCAGATCTGCGATTATGGTCCCACCCTATAAACTCATCGCGTGCCTTTAGATTAAAGACAGCATCTCCCAAGGCAAAAATTCCAATCAGCTTCTCGTTAGAATCATCCCAAACCAGGAATCTCATTCTACGTCCGTAGCCTTCGGAGATTGGAACTCGCCAATAATAGCTAGCGAGGCGAAACAAGTTAGATTGCCATGTGCTAGCCTTTATAACCTCAATTCTCGGAAGGATTTTTTTTGCGTTTACTTCTGAACCAGAAGCAAAGTGATGTATCAATTTGCCAGCATTATTTTCTATCCAGATTCGGTTCTCAGTGAGCTTTGCTATTCTTTGGTGCGAATGCATATCACGATAAGCTTGCTTATCAAGGCCTGGGGGAACTAACTGCCCATCGCATCCTTTCGTGAAGTTTAATTTTTTGAAATGCCGCCGAATTTTCCTTCTTAGACGTGCCTCTTCGCCAGGAATTTCGACTAGTCGTGAAGTGGTCACGCAAGTACTCCGTACGCGCCCGGCAGGTCTCTCGACAATTCATAGGCAGTGAAGGCAAATGTTGAATTGTCAGGTTCAAATCCATAATGCTCAGGTCTTACAAGCGAAGGAAACAAGTGTAAATTTATTGTCCTTCCCTCGCGATTAGTTGCGATTACCGGGACCGTATTTGAGCCAGACACGTCCCAACCAGCTAGTTCCAACATAGTTGCCAACGGACTTAGCATGACTCGCTGGTCCTCAATGGGTTGAACTTCTGGCAGGACCCCATCCAAGAGATAATTCAACAAATCAAGAGCTATAAAGCGATCTAAGGTGGAATGATGGAATCGATTTCCATAGTGCCTTAGGCATTTATCGCACGAGGAACTACAGTCACAATTTTCTAAAAGCTCCCTAGCTAGGAGGATCACACTGTCTATCGCCTCCCCTGCTTGAGTTGCATACCCGGCCCCTCCGGAGAGGGTGTCGTAGACGAAAATATCTGCAAAATTTTCATCTCTGACCGGTTGAAATCTAAATCCAGCATTTATCTCTCTTATATCAATATCTAGCGCCCGCCCTATACCCAAAACTAAGGCTTCTGCTAGAGATTGTATAGCGTCAGATATAGGGGCTCTTTCGAGCCTATTAACCGGGCTAAACCTAAGCGCATTACTAATTGGAATATGGATTAGCAAAGCATCAGAATTAAAATTGCATCCAAGATAGACATTTTCAAATCTACCTAGACATCTCCTACTGGTCGTATTTCGACCTGAAACATGATAGTCACGTTCATGAGCCCCTTCATGTGATTCGTCAATTGCGGCTTTTCCACACTGATTGCAAATCGAAAAACCTTCATAGTTGCCATTTTCTTCTTCGCCTTTATTCACCATTACCAACTGCTGGTTTCTGGCAAAGGCAATCTCGCAATTGTTGCCGTACTCATTCCAATTAAAATTGCTATCTTCCGGTACAGACAGTTGAGCACTTGTAGCACTAGTAAAAACCTGCTCGTCATCGTACTCATTAACTTCTCTACCTCCATCCGGAAATACAACTTGAGGAACGATAACCCTTTTAGCTTCGAGTACAGACATGCCGCAAAGAGGACATTCTTCTGTACTGGGCTCCTCGAATCTAAAGCCCAGGGTAAACTCACACTCTGGGCAAAATAGGTAATAGCGAGGTTCAGAAAAAAGTCTTGCCGCGCGATTCTCCACGGCAGTTGATCCACTAGCAGCAACCGAACCTACTCTATAAGTCTTTTTATCAACGACAACAAATCGACCAGGGGCATACTCAGAAAGGGCGATATTAAGTCCTTGTTGAGGGCGTTGAATAATATTTACTTTTGTGAATCCATTGCGAACCACTGGTGGCCCTTCAATTTGCAGAGCGCACAAATCTCGAGGAAAGGCATATGAAGGTAAAAACCCACGACTGAATAAAAATTCAATCAACTTTAATTCTGAGTTTTCTAACTCATCCCCATTTTGGGGACGTACTTCTTCCAGTTCATCACAAAAATCTCTTGCTACTGACAAGGGCGATTTATCAAAGGAACACGGAAGCCATTTCTCAATAGTATCGAAACAGGTCTTGGCAGAATCCACGCTTTCAATCCACTCTTTAAATGCAGCTAGGCTGAACGTGCTAGTTTCACCATAAAATTCTAATGTCTTGCCCAACACTGAGAACACATCAGAACCACTTGGTATCGGGTTCTCAAAATGAAAATACGCCTGTAGCAGTTGAGCTCGTATATGCCTCTCGACAATTTTAGGATTTTCAATATCAATGCCTGGAAGCGTTGGTTCACCAGAAATAATTTGTTCTGGGAAGTCAAAATAATGATTATCATGCGGACTATTTTGCGCATATGTCAGCACTGTCGATATTGCGGAGCCCCGGCGTCCTGTGCGTCCCGCTCGCTGTTGATAGTTTTGCCTTAGAGGGGGAACCTTTCTAAGGCCAACAGCAACCAAAGATCCGATATCAATACCAACCTCCATAGTTGTTGTGCTACTCAAGACATCAATCGAGGTATCGGAGGGGCTAACAATAATGTCTCTAAATCGGCGCTCAAAATCCTCAGTTGTGGTACTCGGATCCTCAATGTCGCGATAGGACAACTGGGCCGTATGTTCCTCAACAGAAAGATTGAACGGATTCACCTTACCATCTAGTACATCGACGACCGGATCTCTAAAAAATGCTTTCCTGGCACGTAAATAATCAGTTTTGCCTGGGTTAACCGAAGCAGTGCCAGAAGATAGACAAACAGGGCAATGCCCCCACCATTCGACAGGCGAAACCGCGGCACAATATGAACACTGATACCAAGATTGATTCTCTGAAGATAACTCAATGGACAACTTGTTTGGATCTAAAAACAAACCATCGCGGCTGGGGCTAGACTGACATACAACGTCTGAAAACACCTCACAAACTTCATCTAGGTTCGAAAATCTTTCTCTTAAAAAGTCTTGAGTCTGGCGATTGAATCCACCCATTGAACCTAGCCCGCCTGATAAAAGATGACCAGCTGCTTTTATTCTAATGCCCTGGGGCAGATTACTATCAATCGCATATGCATTTGCAAAAGTCTGTAGCCACCTAGTGATTAGATTTTCGATATCCTTCCGGCCTAGGGCAGGCAACCTATCAGCAATTGATCTCAGGGCTCTTTTCACAGGGGCAATATGAGCCAGTGTTAGTGCACTTACAGAGTAGAATGGTGAACCAAGATGCCGCAGCAATAAAGCGCTATAACTTGCAGGGGGGTCTAATGGATCTTCAAGCGCGTCCCGAAGACTGTTTTGATTGTATTGCTGATGTTCTCTTACATGCTGTTGCAAAATCTGTTTATCATCGCCATCGAATAGAAATAAAGAATGCTTAGCCAATACATGAACCATCGAAACATATAGCCTTCTTAGGCGTGGCTCCACGCCTATGTCTAACAACTCATTTACACCAAGAATTAGTAGCTGACGAAATACGTCATTTTCGATCTCTCTAGGAATATCTCTTGCTAACCTTGCTGCTTTCTGGCGACCATCCGAAAACAAAAGTGATTTTCGACCGCCATTCGGTGATCTCTCGGTTGGTTCCATGGTCTTGGGTTGCAACTCAACTTGCGTGCGAACAAGCTGCGCGAAAGGTGCTTCTCCTTTGGTAGCCAAATCCATGATCTTGGTACTACCTGGGCGCCAATTGGTTGTGCATACAGGACATTGATTGTTGAAAGTAAGAATTGGCACCCCTGACACTTGCACAAGGCCTTCAGGCCTTAGTAATTCAATAAACTGGTCGAGAATTGAATCACCGGGTTTTCTTACGCTTATTTGGCCAGTAGATTTATGAAGCCAATTGGTGGAACCCTCGTTTCTTCCGGAGCTATCTTGAGACCTTCGATTCAGTTCAACCAAGAAATGAGCTTCTAATAGCCCCCCTGTTCCCCAAAGGCCATGAGATGGTTCGTGCCACAGAAAATCCCCTTGCAAATCCTTTAAGTAGCCTCGAATAAATGCAGCGCCACAATCACGATGAGTTAGAATCTCGTAAACCCTGGATCCACATTCGCAGGTGAGATTTGGTGTAGAACGAAGTCTACCTAGTACTCCAATCTCTCCATTCTGGGTACGACCGCATGCCGGATTAATACAGGCATAAAGTCCTGGTATTCCGCGAAAGAAAAGGTGCGCTCTGGCGGGAGCAAAGACTTTCTTCGATTCTTTTTCTTTTGCGAATGACATAAAAGCCAAAAGGCATTCCAGCGCTGCCTCAGAATCTTTAGACTTCGGAAATGCAATTTTCGCAATATCTCTCAACTTTTGAGGGCTAGATGTTATTCGGTTTGCAATAAAAGCAGCGGGGCCAAACTTAACTAGCCACTGATAAACTTCGTTCTGAAAGCCCTCAACATCTGAAAACTCTTGATTGCTAGTATCGCCTAAGTTAGTTCTCAAAAGATGGAATTCGTTGTAAGCCTTAGACAAATTACTGCCGGTATCGAACAGCAAGGAGTAATCACATTTGACTAATGCATCTGATTCACTTTCAGAAGCAACTCTCTCCCCGTCTTTCGACTGTTGTTGCCCTGTAATAAGCGAGAACGCTTCGCTCTCATCTTCGTGGCCACTCAAATGAGCAGCAAAAGTTTTCATTCGTAACTGAGCCTCTTCAGAGGATCCCAAGCTTGCGCTTGTAAGAATGTATTTCACTCTTTCGCGGGGTACCCCGAGACGAGAATGTAACCTTCTCAATAGGAACGCGACCTCCGCTCCCCCGGCTCCCTTGTACATATGGGCCTCATCTAGCACAACGATAAATTTATTCGAAGTGTCCTCTGACAACCACTCTGCTGTTTGATCAAATATCGGAGCTTCAATTGGGCGAAGCAACATATATTCCAGCATGGAATAATTTGTAACCAGAATATCGGGGCATCTGGTCATCATCTCTTGGCGAGATATCATTTCGGCATCCGTTGCACCGGTCCTAAACGACGATGAGACAAATTGACGTAAATCTTTTGCAGGCCATTTACCTTCAACCTTTAATCTTTCTTCGGCCTCGGCAGGTAAATTCAGGAAGGCATTTTCTATAAACTTCCGTAAACGAATCCTATTTTTCTGCGCACTCTCTTCACCAGGGTAGGGAGTCCTACTCGTATACATACCGAAAGTTGCCATGTGGTTGCGACTAGCCTGCAACATGCTGGCGACATCCTCTTGACCTAGAATCTTTCTCAAGCGAGAAATCTGATCGTTCACAAGCGCATTCATCGGATACAACAGCAAAGCTCGGCAACCTGATCTAAGCCAGGATTGAGGCCGACTTTCTGACTCCTCTGCCATTGTCCCCAAGATAGGCATAAGGAAACTTTCTGTTTTCCCGGAACCTGTTCCTATTGCGACTATAATCTCACGCTCCTCTCCCAAGAACTTTTCGAGGGCCTGAGCTTGGTGTAAATATGGGATCTCTGGTATTCCGGTTTCTCGTATAGAACTTGTGGAAGTCAAGAATCTTTTTGCACTACTGGGAATGTTCAGTTCCCCATAGTCGCTTCCTGGAACATAAAACGGAGTTGCCTCGAGTCGCGGTTCTTGGTAAGTGCAGCCTTCTTTGTCCAAAAGCTCTACACGATTTGCAATCAACCCTTCATCCCAAATGTGGTATTGGGCCTCCAAATATTGATGCAGCTTCCGTTTCATACCCTCAAACACGGAGCGAGCAGAATATGCCTGAAAATCATTCATAGATTACAATCTCTGACCCCAAGCTCTCCACGACTCCAGAAATTAATGCTTCGCAGCTAGGTTGGAGACACAACCAGCTAGATTTGGCACGCATGGGTGTATCAACACAAAGAGCCAACAATAAACGTTTTAAAGAAACAGGTGGAATTAGTGGTAAATCAATCTGAAAAGAGCCAGATTGTTTTTTAAGTAGAGTCGTCAACGGTCGTCCAATAATCGCGGCCAACCCATACTGAAGCGTCAAATTATCTTTTACTTGAGGTCCCTCAAGAATTCTCTGGTTTTCTGATATTTCCCCCAAGAAATAACGGTGATGCTTTTCACCGAGTTTTGAGCGGAAAAGGCTTAGTCCTCTCCAGGTAATCATTCGCGGATCAGGAGGAACTACCCAAGTAGGAGTAGAACGGCGTTGTATGGCTCCGGATCTAGCGGTTTTTACACTAAAGACTTCAAGATCTGGCGATAGTATTGAAGCATTGAGTTCGCTCGTAGCTGAATCAATAAGCATGTCCACCCAAGATCTAGCATCAAGAATGCTTCTACCAAGCCAAGAGTCAATTGATTGAGTAGAAATTTGGTGGGCTTGACTGGTCTCTACTACGCGGCCTAGGCCTGCTCTCTTTACACTTGGAAAGTGTCGCTCAAGCTCCATAGTTGGAGCAATGCTAACAACAATTGATTTTCCGTCTGTCAACGGGACGGTGCGGGTAGGTGCGGGTAGCCAATACCCGTGACCCAGGTGCTCAGCTTCTCGGAGAAAACTTAGGTGCTTTAGTGCAAATTTTACGGATTCTGGAGCATGGTCGAATCTTGACCAGATCTCTCGCATTCTTCCAATATGAACTTCGTGAACCTGGTTATTATCTGATTGGCTTAGGCACGCAAGTGTACTTCTAGCTACTTCTGCAGCGTCAAACTCGTGTGAATATGTTGTCGAATCCATTTCATCCAATTATGCCCACTAAAGAGATCGTAATGCAAAAAACCTTTGTACTTAGACTGGGTTTTCCACTGATTTTACGGATACATCCGAAAAGGTCGATAATGGTCGTGGAGGATATCTGATTGAATGGGGCTTATTTCAGGCTACTTCTCCCACGAGGGGAAAATTCGCATTGCCTCCCCAACTCCAGCCTTTTGGGACAGTCATGAACATTGGCGAAATTTTTCCTCAACCTGCAGACTAGAATTAACAGCAGCTCTGTCAGAAACGCTATTCAAACTCTCCATAATATCTCTAGCTCTCTGGCTTACATCTCTACGCTCCAGATGCGCATATCGCTGGGTTGTCTGTACATCGGTGTGGCCAAGTATACTTGCCACTTCGTATAAACTCAGTCCATTCTGGATAAGCCGACTGGCGCATGTGTGTCGAAAATCATGGATCGTTACACCTTCAATTCCTGCCCTTTTCATCGCTTTTTTGATTCCGTTTGTGGCATAGTTTCTTGGACCATCGCCCTTTTCGTTAGTGAAAACATAATTACATTGTTTTTCCTCACTATAGAAAGGCTTATTTGAAACGTAAAGCCCGTATCGAAACATTAAAAGAAATCGAACTACTCAATGAGGTTTTACAGCCCGATAATTAATTTTATTAACGGACCAACAGCATTCGCAATCGACCTTTAGACAACTACTGCACAGCCAAAAACCCTGCCCTTTTCGACTATAGTTATTAGTCTGATCACTTCCAATTATTTTTAGCTACAGGCACAAAGTCGGCAGTAGGGGCACGGGGTTCGTAGCGAAGGCTGTTAGATGCAACTTAACGTATTCCTCAGAAAAACTGATAACAAGATAAAACCAGTCGAAACAACTTGGGATAAAATCGTTCAGTTGTTTACAGATGAGCATCAGACGTTTCCGAAGAAACATCAGGCTAAGCTATTCAACGCAGCGGAGTATCTGCTGCCGTCAGAGATATCTGAAGATTCGGATGACCTCGTAAAAGTTAAAGATGGTAATTTTTACACGACCAGAAGACAGGTTAATCTGACTCGCAACCATGTTGCGGTCCTTGATTTTGATTCAGATGCAACCCTAGAAGATGCCTTGCTTCGCTTCAAAAAATACGAATTGGTCTACTACACATCACACAGCCATCTTGCTGATGATAATACTCAAAAGTTTCGAATACTCATTCTTTTCCACAAACCGATTCCCTCCCACAGGAAAGGGAACGATGTTGGCGACTGGTACAGAATTGTTGTACCCATTAAAAGAATTTGCTGGTCCCGGCTGTGATCCGAAATCCTTCGATCCTAATCAAATCTATGAAATGCCTTCGGCCCCTGAAGAAAGGATGCATCTCGCGAGGAGCGGCCATAACAATGGTAAAAAACTGAATTGGGAAGAGTTTGAACAAAGTGAAGTAGGCCCTGTCACTAACGATTACTCAGCGGTCAAAGGTTCTACCACTCCCAGTAGCGATCAGTTACTCGAACCAGATCAAATACTCGATACTAAACAAGGGCCAATTAAAGTTAAGGATGTCGTTGGGAAAATCGATGGCGTTGTTTGCCCTTTTCACAATGACAAGAGAGGATCCGAGTTTGTTCGAAAGGTAGAACACACAGGGAACATATTTTTGTACTGCAAGAAGTGCGAGTTCAAATATTATATGAGGCCAGATAAGGATTCGGATGATCGACCAAGAGAGATAAAGAAACCCACAAAAAGAAAGAGAAGAACAAAGCGTGAAATATTCGCTGAGAAGGAGCTGGATTTCGATACCGTCTATAGTGACGCGTCTGATCGCTCGAGGGTAATCACACAGCTAGAATCAATTCAAAAGGAAATCGAATCAGACACGGGTTTTAAGTTCGTTTCCGCCAACAAATCTGGTGAAAAGCATTTTAAAAACTACGCCTCACATATTATCTATATGCCAGAAGGAACGGGTAAAAGTAGACTAGTAGTTGATATAGCCAAGAACGGAAGAAAGATTGTTTTTGCTTGTAAATCCTGGGACCAGGTTGAAAGCAAAGTTCAAGAATACTCTCAGGAAGGAAATAAACATGGATTTAAAGTTGCCATCATTCGAAGTAAGGATGCTAAGGCGAGAAAACGCTTCAACAGTAAAGCCAAGCGTTCCCCACAAAGAACACCATACAAACCCGGATACATAGACGATGTAGCCACAATAGATGAATTCATAAAAAACAATCCTGATTTAAGCGAGGCATTTATACGACTAAGTTGGGAGTTCTTTACGACAGATGAGTTTGCATTCCAAACCATTCCTTTCAGAGAGCTTGACGAAAACATGGAGGAGGTCGGGGATTTACTGGCATCTATGTTTGACGACAACATCCGAGTTATTGTCACTTCATTTGAGCAGCTACGAATACACAAACTAAAAAATACTGAAATCCCATTCGATTGGACAATCTGGTTTGACGATCCGGATATCAACGATGTTATAGATATTGATCCTTATGATTTAAAGAAATGGGATGAGTTACCTGATGAGAAATTAGTAGCCGAGTCAAAAGTAATTAATGACAGACACTACTTCCGAAGGGATATCAAGCAGTCACTAGGCTATGCGCAACGTGAACATCAATGCATCTACACAACCACCGAAGGTATAACAAAACAAGCGATCGAATTGATGCTGAGCAGGAGAAAGGAACATTATTTGGTTCACGATCAAATGGACAACATCAAAGGTGGGAATATTACGATTCTAGGAACAGATAAAGTTCGAAGACGATTTGATGGTCTAATACCAGCTATTTCACGAAGACTGTTTAAAATGAAATTCGAAAACATATTGATAGCCGACGGATTGGCAGCGAGATGGAATCATAGTAACAATAAAGGCCGCAATGATTTATCTGGGGAAAATCTTTTAATTGAACTCAGTATTCCACATGACTTCCAAGTACAAACTATCTGTGACGCTTTGGATCTAGAGTATGCAGCTAACAGGCCCAAGGTACGAAAACAAATTATGCTTGACCGGCTTCACCAAGCTATTGGCCGAAACAGTGGATATAGATACAACGGTAAGGAGTGCGTCGTTCTTATTGATAAGATGTTTCATAGAGATATCGTTAGTGAAACGCGGTAAAAAATAGATGATGAAAACAGTGTCATTATCGATAAAACATCCAAAATAAGCCGGCTAGATAGTCGGTTGAACAATACGGCCCGACCAATGGTTAAACAAATCGATTCACTGTTAAACAACATCGATGCTTATGTGAGTGATTTCAGAAAATGTAAATTTGATATTGAGTTCGTATTAAAAAACGTAGTTCGTATTAAACAACGTACTCGATAGTAAGAAACAACATAACTTGGTGGTTAGAATCCTTGGCTCGTTGAGCAGTTATGCAGATATCGATCTAAAAAAAGATGGAGATGACGAAAACCCACTTGGACAGGGGCCCCCGATAAATATCGGGATGCTTATCAAAAATGGTTCGAAAATTTGAGGGATTCTGGCCAACAGTCTAAAAATCGAACCATTCTCCCGTAAAACTTTAACAAATCCCCACTAACTCATTGTTTTTATTAATTAAACACCTCACCAGCTTAAATTTAATATATTAAGAAATGGCACCAAATTTCCTAATAATCAATAACTTATCTTTAGATAACCTAATATTTAACCGAAAAATCGACCAAATACAGTCTGAATCCCTCCAAATCGAGGACTATTTGGGATTTATAAATCCCAAATAGTCAAAGAACGAAGTGAGTCTACTTCTGGGATTGTCTGAATTTACGTCGACAATTGTAGTAGTACGTCATCGAACCTTTTTCCGTGAGATTGGCACCTTAACTCCTCCACCTCCAGCACAGGAATCTTTTTGCAATTACTGGGAGGTCGTTCGCCTGTTCTTTTAACCAAGCACTCGATGTTCGGCGCGAGACCCCAGACATCCGTTCAATCCCGTGCATATCTCCCGTCGCGCGTTCTTTGCGCGCAAGTACGCCCTAGGCACCACAGGCTTTACAGTGATATTGCGAGCTACCGGACGCACTTGTGCCATTTTTAACGAGACCTTCGCTCTGACGTTTGCGACAGCTGTATCACAGCTGTATCCTTTAGTCTCGATAATCATAATTGAAAACTCTTTGGTTAGTTGATCAATGAACGCACTCGTTCAGACCAAGCGTATTCTTCCAGAAGAGAGCGCTAAAATCTAGAATCAGGT
>Ga0136654_1000237_pt1 | contig 17952 bp, 16 predicted proteins | sample InaspJWI70metaG_FD_94865 | JGI IMG/M metagenome (GOLD analysis project Ga0136654, IMG submission 94865) | Marine gutless worms symbiont microbial communities from Oahu, Hawaii - Inanidrilus sp. 1 OAHU.JWI-70 metaG (version 2) | ecosystem: Host-associated > Annelida > Digestive system >... | reverse complement strand
TTGATCTAAAAAAGATCTCATCCTTATGAACCCACTATTCCAACATTCCAGTATTCCATCACCCCACGACATTTGTCTACAGCATAGCCAGTTGCCTCTGACCTGGCCCATAGGACCAGGATTTCTATGTTTGATTAAATACCCGGAGAAGATGCATCAGCTCACTAAAATGTGAATTTATTTTTGAGTGCGCCCTAACCTTCAGGGCCGGCAAATACACCCAACAAACCGACACCGTCCACCCGTTCATGAATCTCTTTGACACTGGTTGAATAAAGTTTTCGTGCTTGCATGCGATCAAAGAGAACGGAACCGGAGTAGGTGTATTTCAGACCCAATCCTTCTTCAGCCTGCATCCGGGTTCGTACATAAGATATGGCGTCCCCGACCGTCAGCGTATCGGGAAGACTCAGGAGTTTTTCCTTTTTTAAACTTTTGACGGCATTATAACCGGCCAGCGTTCCGGTGCAAATGGCTTCGGTATGACCAACAAGCAGGCCGGCTTTTTCTCCACCACAGAAGAGATTTTGAATACTATCCACTTTGAGCGTATCATCCCGGGGAGCCATACCGACATAGCGGATGGAATTTCCCAGCCCACCGGCATACGGATCCTCAAAGCGCGCATTTTCGAATCCCGAAATCTGTCTTAACAGGTGTAATGGGAAAAAAGGGCTCATCAGTTTGGCATGCCCTGTATCCAGAAGGACGATGTTCTTCTCGAATTCGGAAATGGCATATTGCTGGCACGCCTTGAGATCAAGTTTACCGGACAGTCTTTTGGATTCCGGCAGGGGGATCACAACCACTCCTTCTTTATTTAAAGAACGGGTGATATCCTCTGACAGCGATTCTTTCAGAACTTTGCACGAACCGCTCATCGCGCCGATCTGCGGTCCTTTACGGCCGATATACTCCTTGACACCTGCTTTAGCGGTCAAGCTGACCCGGCCACCGAATGAATGACAGCGCAATACACACATGACGCAGCCGTTGCCAAACTTATTGCAGTTGGCCGGAGGACCGGCCGTGCCCGTGGTGTCGACGAATGCATCGCCGTCAAAGCGAATGTCCTGTTTGGCACATTTTCCGGTGACGGCCTCGATTTGACCTTCTTGCATGGCCACATCGGTTATGCGGGTTGACAACTGGATCTGCACCCCTTTATCGGCCAGAAAATTGTGGATGATCGGCTCCATGGTCGCTACATTATAAAGGGACGCGTGATGATGGCCCGGAAAATCAATCGTGCGGTGAAGGCTGTTTTGGTCCGTCAGTTCAAAAAGCTCTCCGCCGGCCATGGCGATCATTTCTTCGGTTGCCGTAAACCGTCCGTTGTTGCGCATAATGCCGCCGACCAGGCCTGTGCCAAGCAACATATCCGTGCGTTCGATCAAAACGACCTGGGCCCCCTGCTTGCGAGCCGACAATGCAGCGGCGCATCCACCCCATCCTCCGCCTACAACCACGACTTTCATCCAGTATCTCCTTTTTTATGCATGTTTCCGAGTAAAGATCCTGCAGTTGTCTTATTCAAAATTCAACATTATATATATTTCACATATTGAAATGCCAATCAAACATGTTTTTCTCCCGTCTATTCGGAAGTACCAAGATGCCATCTACAATAAGGATAGTTACCTTTTAATATCCAGCATCCAGAGGCCAGCAGCAAACATCGAGATGTTTTCTTACACCTTTTTTATACGGAAAAACAGCGCATTCTGCAACCAGAGCTGCGGCCTATCACTCGTACAGGTTCTCTCCTTTTTCGACAAAGCGCCTGAAACCATCAACATCATCACCGGCGGCCGCAATGCGTCCGACACCCTCGTCAAGAGTTTCAAGGTCGGCTGCGATGGAAAGCCTCAAAAAGTGCATGTTTTCCGATCCGATGGCGCCAAAAGATCTTCGATCCAAAACGGCGACTTGGTGCTCGTACAGCGCAAACATCTGGAAAAGAGTTGATGGCGACGCTGCTTGTTTAACCTCCGGTGGCAGTTTTTCAAAGGCTTCAAGGGCCCCCAGCTTTTCGCACAATTTGGCGATGTTCGGAAAGAGATAGAAGGCCCCGCCCGGCCTTTGACAGGTGACACCGTCGATAGCGTTTAGTTTTTCAAGAATGACATCGCGTCGTTTTTCAAAAGTCGCGGTCATTGCAGCCATCCAGGGACCGGACTCCGGATTTTCAAGCGCCTCTCTGGCGCCTTCCTGGTTGTAAGGCGGGATACACGAAAAGTAGTTGATGTTCATTTTCTTAAAAATATCCGCCTCGGCAATTGTCGGCAGCACCGCGTAACCCACGCGCCCGCCGGTCCAGGCAAAAGATTTCGAGAGACCGCTGCTGATGATGGTGTGCTTATCCATACCCGGTACCGAAGCGATTGAAAAGTGCCGTTGTCCATCGAAAATGATGTTTTCGTATATCTCGTCGGAATAAACGCGCACATCAGGCCGGCACTTTGACAGAATGATATCGGCAATGGCATAAAGCTGCTCTTTGGTGGCCACACCACCGGTGGGATTGGACGGAAAATTGAGAATGATCAGCTTGGTATTAGGTGTAATGAGTCTTTCCAGCTGCTGGGGTGTGAAGGTAAAATTCTGTTCCTCTCGGAGGTGCAACGGAACGGGGACGGCATCCACATATTTGATAAAAGATTCATAGATCGGAAATCCGGGGCTCGGGTAAATAACCTCGTCGCCCGGATTGCAGTAAACCTGCTGCGCAAATCCAATGGATGGTTTTCCGCCCGGAAAGACACAAACATGCTCCGGTGTTACATCCAGTCCGCGAGTTGCGTTGACCTGGTTTGCGATAGCCTTTCTAAAAGCAGGAATTCCCTTGGGATCGCAATAGTGCGCGTTGTCCTGTTCAATATTTCGGATCACCTCATTTTTAACCCACGGGGGCGCACTGAAATCAGGTTCTCCGAGATTCATCTTGATAACCGGCGTTCCCTGTGATTCGACCCTCACGATATGCGGTCCGATTTTGAATGCGTTTTCCGTTCCGATGACGAGCGTGCGATCAGCATATAGTGACATTGAAGATCTCCTTTCGAATATCGTAAGAAATGATCGGATCTTTATGCTACATTGCAGATCAATAATCAAAGGAAATTTGTGCAGCCTGTTTGCGCCGAAAACCGGTGTCGGATAGATACAGGCTGCGGTCATCCAAACATTATACGCCCCATTGTTCATACGCAAGTCTTTAAAAGGATCTCCGATCCTCTAATGTCGTCTTCGGTGGTTTCTGCCTCATCGGCAAACTGTCTGAACCGATCATCCTGGCCACGTTCGCTGCACCATCACCTAAATCCTGGTATTTCTCAAAATGCAAAAAGCGTGCAATTGTAGCAACATTGCACGCTTTCTCACTGTTTAGTTTAAATTATCGATGATAGCTGAATTAATTGAAAAGGATAGCCTGTTGATGACTCCGAGTCCCACACCGGGCTCGAACTTCAAAAGCTAAAAGTCCTTTAAATCCTCATCATCCACCGGGATCACCTGCTCCGGAATCACTTCTTTTGCCCGGTGAGCGGCAATCGCCTTATCTCCGGTTATTTTTGCCGGAATGGAAATCTCCGGGTCCGTATGATTTTTGGCTATTGAAGCCGCAGTCACCGCAGATGATTCCATCTTGTCATCAATTTCGCTCCTTCCAACTAGTGCTGCGAGTTCGCTGACCATGGCTTTCATTTGATCGGCCTGACTGCTCATTTCCTCAGAGGCACTGGCAGATTCCTCGGCCCCGGCGGCATTCGTTTGGGAGATATTGTTCATTTCGCAGACGGCCTTGTCCACCTGTTCGATCCCCTGGGCCTGTTCTTTGGAGGCCGCAGCAATTTCAGCAACCAACTCCCCCACCTTGGTGGTACTCTCATTCACCTGGGTGAATACTTCACCCACCATGGTTACCGTTTGAGAACCGCCTTTGATGGTTTTAACCGTATCTTCAATCAACTCGGAAGTGTTTTTGGCGGCCTCGGCACAGCGCATCGCCAGGTTGCGAACCTCATCGGCCACCACTGCGAAACCGGCGCCGGCTTCGCCGGCTCTGGCAGCCTCGACGGCGGCATTCAGCGCAAGGAGGTTGGTCTGAAAGGCAATTTCATCGATAGTTTTGATAATTTTTGATGTTTTCTCGCTTGATGCAGAAATTTCATTCATGGAAGTGTTCAAGTCGTTCATGGATTGATTGGCCTGTGATATCACCTGATTGGCTTTCTGCATCAGGGTATCGGCTCCGTGAGCATTGCCGACGTTTTGTTTGATCAAAGCTGCCATTTCTTCCAAGGAGGCGGAAGTCTCTTCGATAGCAGAGGCCTGTTCGGATGCGCTTTCCGACTGTGACTGGCTGGCAGATGAGATTTGAAAGGAGGCGGACGTCACCTGGACAGCGCTTTTAGACAGCCCTTCAATGACCCTGGTTATTGGACGCATAATGCCCTTGGAGATCTGCAGAGAGCTTAGGGTAAATAACAAAATGGAGACGAGTGCAATTCCAATGATCCATTTTTGAACATCCCGTTTGGCCTTGATGCCGGAGGCAATGAATGTCTGTGTGGCGGCAGTAACTCGTGATTTTAGGGCACCCACCAAAACAATTCCAATTTTTTCCTCCTCAAAAGACGTTATCACTGTATATTTGGTAAGATATTTTTTATTTCCAAGCCTAATTTCCGAATAAACACCACCAGGACGATTAAGGATGTTCGTTCGTATTTCCGCGTTTAATTTTAAGTTCGCGGCATCAAAAGATGATTCCTGATCATTTGAAAAGCCTGCAAACAGGATAGGCACGCCTTCAAGATAGATCGCACTCACCGAGCCGGTTGAATGGTAGAGCCTGTTTAAAGGATTATCCGAAGAACCGCTTAATAGCTTTCCAGTAATACAAATTCCAAGGGGATCTCCAAAATCGTCCAGGATGGTATCCGCCGATAAAATGCCAATTGAACCTTTACCTGAAACACTTTTATGGCTTAAGTTCAGGGCATTAAGGAAATCGGGTGTCGCCTTTATGACAAAACCATCTGTAAGAAAATCCTTTTTCGTACCATTTTCAAGGAGACCTCTTAGGAGGATTCCAAGTTTTGATGTTTGGAAGTGATTATCCAACCAAATTGAATCCACCTCATAGGGATAAGACGCACGGTGTATGCCCTTTAAATCAAGTACGATCAAAAAATCTAATCTGTTTTGTTGACCGAAGGTAACCAACTGAGCCGTCAGGGACTTATGCTCATCTATTTCGATTGCTCTGCGCACATTTAGATTATTAGAAAAACTTTTCCTAACTGTCCCCATATCTTTCTTGACATCGTTGATAAAAATATTAAGTACATTTTGATAGTTGGCGAGTGCTTTACTATTTTCATTCGCCAAGCCGTTGCTAATTATGTCAGCTTGTTTAGAGATGCTTTTGTCCAGCTGCAAGGTTACAATGAAGCCGATGAAAACCACGACTAAAACCATCGCAATATTGAACTTTACTAGCATCTGATTCTTGATGGTTTTCATGGATCTTTCCTCATGTTCAAAAATTGATAAAGGCGGGCACTTAAAAAGACCATTTGTTACGGCAATCATATTCGCTCAGGTTCTTTTAAAGAGGCACTCCCCCGACCTTTATAATTGCTTCATGTGCAGCTGGAGAGGTCGCAAATTCTACGAACTCTTTAATGTTTCCATTTACGTTCTCCTTTTTATAAACAAGCGCAAGATGACCAAAAGACGGATAACCGGCAGAAGTAGGACCTTTACCGTCGATGGAAACAACATGCACATCGGCACCCTTTGCGACATCGTAAGGGCCGAAACAAATCGTATTGGCCTTTCCCTCGACGATGAAAAAGGCTTCAGGAGTACTAAAGGCTGTTTTTGATTTAGTAGTTAGCGTTAAATCTTTAAAACCAGGGAAGGATTTGCGCAATACTTTCAGGGAACTGTCACCATCTTCCCTTCGTACGACTCTAATTTTGGCATCATTTCCACCCACGTCCTTCCAATTAGTAATTTTGCCGCTATATATGTCGCAAACCTGTTCGGCTGAAAGATTTCTTACACGAACGCCTTTATTAACGAAAAATACAACAGGATACCTGGCATATTCAAAATAAGATAATCCGTAGGGTTTTTCCTTGTCTTTAATTGGCCGGGCAACACGACCGATCTGATTCTTACCAGTGCCAACCGCTTTTATCCCACCGCCGGACCCGATGCTTTTGGGAACCTCGATAGTGACCGCAGGATTCAATTGACTGAACGCTTCCCCAACCGCTTTGAGAATATTCACACCGTCACCGGTTCCAACGATGGTAATCTCTTCTGCCAAAATAAAATTTGGTACTGTAAAACAAAATCCTAACATAATCATTACAGTTACAGTTTTTTTCATTTTTTCATCCTTTCAAATTTATTGTTGCTCTTTCAGTATCTCTCCAAACAAACGAGCGGACCTTAAGGGCAACTTTTAAAAATTAGTAAAATTGATTCTCGACAAGGATACTTTACGGCAATGGTCGGATACTGTGTTGGTGTGTGCTATTCGGCATCTGGTTTGCCGCTGATCAACATTAAGGAGTTACTTCAGAAATCAAATGTGTTTCATTGCATTTCGCCGTCATAAATTTTATGCACTTAAGAATCCGGCATGCTGAATCGGGATGATATCCCCCTGAAAATTTAAATCGACAATTGCACCATTAACTTTAGTTTTTTTCGTGACATTTAACAATTAAGCCTGTGATTTAGTAATTACACTGGTTTTAGAATGGAAGGATGGGTCACATCGAATGGTGGTTTCAATGGAGGCATCTGCGATAGAATATGATGCTAACAAATCTCGGGAACTTTGATTATCGGAAATTCAACAATCAAACCATTTCATATAGTTTCATACCCAAGCCTCTGTCCGCCACGCAACCAGTGATAAGATGAATTCTATAACCGTTTTAAATTAATATTTCTCACAGTAACCCGCCCGGATACTGCCATCTTCAAAGATTTGCAATGATACTGCAGTCAAACCTTCAACGCGAATGCGACTTGCCAAGGCATTATGGAAAATGCGGGCAAAATGTTTCAGACTGGGATTGAGCCCTTTAAATTCCGATAAATTATTTAACGGTTTCCTCTTGAAATGAGCGACCTGTGCATCTAATTCGGGTTCGATCTCACAAACATCGACCTTGACAATCACGTTCGGCTTGGATAATTAGTGTCCATCGGGAAATAGTAGATCTTGGCCAAAGACAAAGCCGCAGGGATTTTTCGATCGCAGGCGTAGTGCGTCTACATCAAGGATCGAAAAATTCCAAGAACGCAGTATTTGGCCAAAAGATGCAGTTTCCCGATGGACATTAGTTAACCGCTGTCAGCTCCCTCATTTACTTTGGCATCCACTTAGACATTAGGGCCAACGATCAAACTATCCGGCATATCTTAAACCATTGACTACAATACCGCCGCAAAATTCAACATCACGGTTTTCCGTTTATTACGGCTGGTATATTTTATTCGGTTGCTTTTTGCTGCTTTTTTTCCAGGCCGGCGCCCGCTTCTCATTCGGTGTCATGTTCAAACCAATGCTGGCCGATTTCGGCTGGGATAGGGCGTCGATTTCATTGGCGTTTTTTTTGAATATGACCTTCTTTGCGTTGACGATGAGCCTGGCCGGCAGGCTTTATGATCGTTATGGCCCCAAGTGGATTATCTTCGTTTCAACCCTTTTTCTTGCCGCAGGCTACGGCTGCATTGCCATTATCGACGGCCTGCTGGAATTTCAGATTTACTACGGCATCATTGCAGCCGTCGGCACGGGCGGCGCATCGATTCCATTGATTGCGTCATTAATGAGCAAATGGTTTGATAAACATCGGGGGCTGGCCATCAGCCTAGCCCTTTCCGGAAATTGTATCGGCCAGTTTATTCTGGTGCCGGTGTTCAGCCAGGTAGTTTTAAGATTTGGCTGGAGAGCATCTTACGCTGTTATCAGTTTGCTCATTCTGGTAGTCAATACCATCATCGTCCTGCTGGTGATAAAAGGAGAACCGCAAGATCTTGGATTGATGCCTTACGGCCATAAGAACCAAAACCGATCCGAAACTATTGACGATAAAGCTTCACAAGATACAGCAGACATCGCAAAGGACCTCAATCTAAGACAGGCCATGACAACATCCTCCTTCTGGCTATTTCTTGCGGCAATGCTCGTGTGCGGCAGCGGAGATTTTCTGGTAATAACCCACCTGATTCCCATGGTGACCGATTTTGAGATCTCGGCCACGATAGCTGCCAACATGCTGGCCTGGTTCGGTTTGCTGAGTATGGGTGGAATCCTGATTGCAGGGCCGCTTTCGGATCTGATCGGCAATAAGCTGCCCCTCGCCTTCACCTTTGTGCTGCGGTTGTTTTTATTTATAATGATTCTCAAGTATCAGAATTTGGTATCTTTCTATATCTTTTCCGTGGCTTTCGGTTTTACGTTTCTGATCACCGCACCGCTTACCACCACCTTGGTGGGAAGGCTTTACGGATTTTCCCATGTCGGGCTTTTGTCCGGTTTTATTACCACTATTCACCACCTGGGCGGTGGCTTTTGGGCCTACATGGGTGGCGTCATCTTTGACACAACCGGGAGCTACCGGCTGTCATTTGTCATTTCGGCAATCTTGGCCGGATTGGCCGCCGGCTGCGTCCTGTTGATCAGGGAAAGGCGGCATCACCTTTGACGGGCATTGCGGCGTGTGTCTAAGCGGATGGGTAACACAGGACATGAGTCTGAAGTCTCAATCAACACTACTCGGTCTAGTATTCATTATTTTCTCACTTGGATGTTCGAATTCACCCGATTTGCCGACTCCCGGCAAGATAGGGGCGAAAGATCGCGTCCGATTGATATCCGGCAACCAGGCGGCACGGGTGATAAATAAAATGCATCGCAGCTCTGTGTCCGGCGATGCCAATATTATTGCCGAGTATGGCAAGGATAAGAAGGATCTTTTATATATCACCTATTACGCCGATCAAAAAAATGCCCAAGAAGCGTTTGATTTAATGGTGGAAAAGATGGCCGCTGCTAAAAACAGTCCTTTCTTCCATTTAAAGCCGCTGGAAAAGTACCATAACAAAGCTTATCTAACACTGGGTATGGGTGCCGTGCATTATATCTATGTATCCGGCACATACCTTTTATGGCTGCAAACGTATCAATCATTTGGAGATCAGCTGCCTGCCGATTTGCTGGAATTGTATCCGATTTGAATAAAGGCTGCATTAGATGACCTCCCTGCGGCAAGTCACCGGTGATTAACCCGGCAGATTTCGCACTTTCCAGCATACATTCATAGTCATCCGTGTCATCTTTCGTATCCGGTAAGGACCGATTTGAGTCTGGCAACGGCACTGTTGGGGCTGGTCAGCACCTTGCTGTTCAGTACACGGCTGACATCATCCAGCGCCCGTGAAGTCGAGAAGTGGGCCAGCATCACGGCATCGCAATCGCCAAGACGGGGGGCAGCTTCTGCCAGCAGCCGGTTGTGCGTTCCGGTATCACTGGCTCTAAGGGCAGTCATCGCCGCTTCTACCAGAAAAGCTTCCAGGTAAACGGTTTTACCCCGCTTTTCAACCAGATCTCGAAATTCCTTTTCCATAGAAGGCACACTGGGTCCAAAGGTTGCCAGAAGACCGATGCGTGATCCGGCTTCCATGGCTTCATCGAACATGGCTTCATTGGGTTTGAGCACCGGCATGGCGAGCGATGATTTGGCAGCGTCGATGGCGTCGCTGAAGGCGGAACACGAGTAGAGAATACCCGCAGCGCCGATATCGCGTCCATAACGGGCAAGCGCAACGATGCGCTCGATGATGTCCGGCGTCTGACTGCCGGCGGATTCCAAATCCGGGCTCAATGAGTCATCGAGTATGTTCACCAGCTCCGCCTCGGGCCAATCTTGGCGAAATGCTTTCTGGATGGGATTGATGGCAACCGGTGTGGCGTGGATAATTACAATTCGCTTGTTCATACGACTTTCCTAAATTTGGATAAACATAGGCATCATCGGATTCAAATGTATGGAGAATTGAGGATGAAGTTAACGAAGTTGAACCATTAAGTCAACTCTGGCAATTACCTCCCCAGGGTAAGGTCAAAGTAATTGTGCATATCATCCTTGACAAAAATTGCCTCACGCAAAGCCGCAAAGACGCTAAGTTTTCAATATCTTTCATTGCGTCTTAGCGTCTTTGCGTGAGAATTTAATAATTTCGCCTTAATGCAATAATTTCAAGGCTATGTCCGAAAGAATGACTTATCCCTGACTATATCCCTCTTTTCGAAACTATGGTAGATTTGCCGCTACCTCCGCGTAGAATTTATGGATGCGCTCCAGTAGTTCATCTTGGGTCTCGCCGTCCAACAATTGAGAAATATCCCACCAGCCCAGCTCGTTGAGATGATCCGTTTTATCCAATACGTCTTTAAAATACGCTCCCTTCCATTTGGCCGATTCGACCGAAACCAATCCGTCATTTTCTCCTTCCTTTTCTTCAATGATACGAGCTGGTCCTTTGAGCAAATTGAAGATCCCCCAAAAATCCTGTTTGCCGGCATAGGTTTGGAAAGTAACCGCAGCCTGGCATTCACGTTCAAATTCAATCACCTGCGGGTTTTCATTAAAGGCTTTACAGGTATGGGTTTGCAAATCTTCAAACGCGCTGACATCCAATCCGATGCGTTTGAGCAGGCCCGGGATGAGAGAGAGATTCCTGAGTCCCCAGTCCGCAAATGGCGATCCCCAATGGGGAGTGGAAATGGTTGTCAACGAAGCCACGTGATCATGAATTTTGCCTTCATGGCGGTCGTTGAACATCATGTGACGCGCGTCCAGCCCGCCCATGCTGTGGGCAATGATATTTACTTTTTCGGCACCGGATTGCCGGAGGATCTTCAACAGGTTTTCTTTTAAATCTGAAGCCCTGCTGTCGACATCCGCAGCCCAGCCGACATTGGAGTGAAATACGGTAAAGCCTTTTTCCATCAGCATGGTCCGGATACCCCTGAAGTAATGGAGTCGGTCCAGGCCGGGATCATCATTGTTATCTGCATCAAGTGACTCATTCCACAGGATATCGAACCGGCATACACCATGGGCCAATACGATCGGGTAGGTCATGGCAGACGCCTCCTTTCTATTGGGAAAGGAAATTGTAGATGCAATGGGTTGAGAGGATTCATTTGCGAGCATTCTGGATCAGCCGAATGGCTTTTTCATGTTGCCCTTGGATTGCCAGACGACTTGCCTCAATGCTATTTTGAATGTCACGGCCTATCTGGTATGCCTTCTTGATGGCCCGCGTGAGTAAATCAGCTGTTACCGGATCTTCCAGAACATCGACAGCTCCTATTTTTCTGGCTGCATCCGCTGTCTCTGTATCGCCTTTGGGCGCAAGGACGACAACTTGCACATCCGGACAGGCAGACTTAATCTTATGGATAATGTTCACATCGCTACCCGGCACCTCCAAATTGCACACCATTACATCGGGCTGCTCTGCCTCCAACAGCTCCAGGGCTTCAGCCCGATCAAAAGCCTGGCAGGTTGTAAAATCTTCGGATTCCAAACAAACATTCACCTTTTCACCGGTATCCAGAATTAATACCTTGGTTTTTTTAATATCCATTGGATAGCAACTCCTTTTAAATACCACCAATATAAAACCTGCCGCAAAACAGTCAATGTTGCCTGGGCAAGCCTGCCCCGAGCGGAGTTGGGAGGGTCTCCCAGGTAAATAGGTTATATTATCTGTAGATGTCTGGCTGTTTCTGTGGCTAACCTCTTTACTATATGCGGGCTTAACGGCTACCCCTTACTACCAGGCAAGCAGGATTGATCTTTCCCCCGCCTAAGAATGACTCGACATTTTCCACTGTCATCATCAACCCGTTGATAACCGACTCCGGCGTCATCCCGGCATTGTGCGGGGTCATCACCACATTAGACAGATTCGTCAATGGATCCCCGGCTGGTAGGGGCTCTTTATCAAAGACATCCAGGGCAGCACCGGCAATTCGTTTTGATTGGAGAGCGTTTAAAAGTGCATCAGTTTCAATCAGACCGCCGCGAGCGGTGTTCACCAAAAAAGCAGTCGGTTTCATCAAATCAAATTCTATCTTACTTAAAAACTCTCGGGTCTCATCGTTCAAGCGCAGATGAAGACTGACCACGTCTGAAGTTTTCAGCAATTCTTCTTTGGAAACGAAACGCAGGCTGCTCTCTCTTGCCCGTTCCGGTGACGGATTAAGTGTCCATGCGATCACTTCCATGCCAAATCCTTTTGCCATCTTGGCAACGTATGTGCCGATTGCTCCCAGTCCAAGCAGTCCCAAGACCTTACCGTTGAGCTGAACCATCTCTCCTCTGGGCCAGTTTCCCTGCCGGATCTCATAATCTAGGCTGGGGATTTGTCGCGCAAGGGAGAAAAGCAGCGCGATGGTATGCTCTGCCACAGCCAAAGCATTTGCGCCGGGCGTGTTGGTGACGGTGATTCCCATTTCAAGGGCCGCCTGCAAATCTATGTTGTCCGTTCCCGTTCCCCAGATGGATATCAACCTCAGTTTCGGACAGCAGGTGAGAACTTCCCGGTTCAAATGGGTATAGGCCCGAATATTGATGACCGCCTCGGCTTCTTTGATCCTATCGATAAGGTCTTCTTGAGTTTCTGCCTTATTGGTATAGATTTTAACGTCTCCCAGGGCCCTCGCCCTTTCCTCTGCTTGCGTTCCGGAAATAGCCATTGGATAATCATCCGGGATGGTGATGTGATGTGTCATCTCTTGCCCCCTTTTAAATTTATTATAAAATTTCCTTTCCAATTACCACCGGATATACCATTTAAACAAGCTGATTATGGATATTGTCCTAATTTTATGTTCGGATGGGATTGACAAAATTTTTAGGATTCGTTTAATCATAATCAGCCTGCCATATGAATGCGTCCGACCGCCAATCGACTGCAGCAATAAAGATATGTCCTTGCTATTGCGTGAATGTGGATCGTACGGATCAAATTGTGTTAACTCTATTCAATTCGAAAGGAGGTTGCATGAGCGCTGATGACCGGCATGCTGATTTTGAAATCAGCTTTATCGAAAATGATCGCGTCAAGATCACAACCGATGCCTGCTCAATTGTTACGGAATACTTTGAAGACGTTGATGCCAAACGAACGACAATGAGTCCGGCAAATATCTTTTTCTCCGCCTTTGCATTGTGAGCATCCATCGATATTCTGGCATTTTGCCGGAAACGCAGCATTGCAACCGATGGATTTAGAATCAGGCAGGTTGTGGATTGGAACCGCAAGCACACCGATCAATCAAAGGTTCTGCTCAGCATCGAGCTTCCCGATCAGTTTCCCGAAAAATACGAAAAAACAATCGGTAAAGCTGTGGATAATTGTTTGGTAACCAAACTGGGTAAAGGCATCAGCCAGGCGAGTTTTAAAAAATCAATTGTCCGTTCACATACTAAATGATGGGGTAATCCAATTTTCCGGTAAGTCGCGAATCCGATGAGCTGGAAAGAATCTATGATTTTTCACCCAAACAAAAATGGAAGGAGAAAGTCCATGAATATGAATATGTTTATCAAATCGTTTGCTATTATAGTCGGTATATTGACGGGTTTTGCTTTTATCAGTATTCCGGCGGCTAAAGCCGATGAGGTTGATAAGTGGTTCGAACACAAGATACCGGCAGCCGAGCCGGAAATCACCTACGACGGCCAAGCGTTTAACTTGAAGTTCTCGCACCCTTCGCCCCCGGCCTCGCTGGTTCCACCGGTTTGGCGGGCCGGACTTACCTGGCAGGAAAAAGCCACCAACGGCAAACTTGTCTTCAAGGAATACGGGGCCGGTTCTCTGCACGGTGCCAAGGACGGTTTCAAAGCAGTGCGCTCTCACATCACCGACTATGCGACCTGCTTCGTGGCCCATGAAGGGCGCGGTTTTCCTTTAACCAAGGCTTTCGAGCTTCCGTTTGTAACCCCCAGCAACCCGCTGGCCGGTGTGCGGATCGTTGCCGAACTGGCTCCCAAGTATTTCAAACCGGAATTTGAAAATAGAGACGTTTATTTTGGCTACATGGTCCTGGTGGGCGCCGCCGATATCATGAGCCGCAAACCGATCCGCAAGCTGGAAGACATGAAAGGACTTAAAATCATTGCCCAGGGATTCGATCCTCTGGCTGCAAAAGCCCTGGGAGCGGTGATTGTCAACATTCCCTACCCGGATATTTACGCTTCGTTCCAGCAGGGCATCGTCGACGCCGTACTCTGGGTGGACCCGGGCTTTGTGCCTTTCAAAATCTACGAACTTGCCAAATACCACACCACATTGAATATATCGGCCCAGCATATCGATACATGCATCAATCAAAAAGCCTTTGACGCCCTGCCCCGGGACTTGAAGGATACCTTCTATAATTTTCAGCAGCGAATGTCCTATGCAGTTGCCAAACGCGTCGGTGTCGACTTCAGGGCCAAGGCCATGGAAATCTACAAAAAAAACGGGGTCGAGATGATTACACTTCCACCGGAAGAGCTTGCCCGTTGGCGAGCAGCCATGAAGCCGGTCCTGGATAAATGGGCCGATAAATACGCAGCCCGGGGTTTGCCGGCCAGAGAACTGCTGGCGGATATTGAAAAATTAACCCAAAAATACAACAGCATGGAGGGTGGTGAACTTTTCAAATTGATCGTTGAAAAACCTGTTCCTGGCATTATCGATTATTGATTCTTTGCCGAACCTGTACGTGAATTGTTTCCCGATTCAGGCTGTATGCCTGTTCACTTTGCGGAGGCAGAAAAAGGCTGCCTCCGCAAAATGGTTCTTGATACTCCGGAAAAGCTGTGTCGCACCGCTGCATAAGGAGATGCCACAAGATGTCGTCGCAAGTAAATGCTCTTATCGAAAAGCTTTCCCAGGGACTTCACTGGGCGGGTGTAAATATCAGCATCCCGGTACTGATTATCATTCTAAGTATTGATGTAACCTTACGATATATCTTCAACTCTCCGCTTATATGGGGCGGTGAAATCAGCGCTCTGATACTGTTAATTGTCTTCTTCGCCAGCCTGCCGCATGTGACCGGCATCCAGGGTCACATCCGAATGGATATTCTATACCGATTGATGGGCCCCAAAATGAAGGGCGTAACCGATGCCGTCACGGGTTTTTGCGGCTTCATCTTCGCCCTGCTGCTTACGTATCAATCATTTAGAAGCACTGTCGAAATGTATCGCTGGAATGAAGGCGCCGAGATGATTGATATTCCGTACTGGCCGTTTGTGTTGTTTGCGGGCATTTGCGGGTTGATTCTCACCGCCCAGTTTATCATCCAGATGATTCTCCCATTTTTCAAATCTTCCCAGGAGGTCGACAGTTAATGGATCCATTCGTGTTGGGAATCCTGGCCATACTCTTGATGATTGCGCTGACATTTTTGGGAGTGCCGATTGCACTGGCTCTCCTGGCAATTGGGGCCGTCGGCAATATCTATCTCTTGGGGCTTCCTCAAACGGCCATGCAGATCCACATGATCACCTGGGAAACCGGCACCAACTTTTTGTTGATCGCCGTCCCTCTCTTTGTCTTCATGGGCCAACTGGTATATCACACCAAAATTGCTTCGGACCTTTACGATTTCGTGCACAAGTGGTTCGGCCGCTTGCCGGGCGGGCTGGCGGTAACCGGCGTCTTCACATCGGCCGGATTCGGGGCTGTTACCGGATCCAGTGTTGCGGCAATTGCCACCATGGGCATCATGGTTATGCCCGAGATGAGAAAATACAATTACAACCTCCGGCTTGCCACTGGAAGCTTGGCTTCGGCCGGCACCCTGGCCATTATGATCCCGCCCAGCATTCCAATGGTTATTTACGGCGTCTGGACCGAAACTTCCATCGGCAAGCTGTTTATCGCTGGGGTGGTACCCGGAATTTTATTGGCCGCCGGTTTCTGCGGCATGATCGTTGCCCGATGTTTGCTGGATCCAAAATTGGGTCCGGCAGGACCAAAATATTCATGGAAGGATCGTCTGAGCGCACTAACCAAACTGCTGCCGACAACCATAATCTTTGTCATCGTTTTGGGAGGGATTTACGGCGGAATCTTCACCCCGACCGAAGCCTCGGCCATCGGTGCGGTGGGTGTGCTGGCGGTGGCCCTGGTGATGAAGCGTTTGACGCTGGAGCGGCTCAAGGAATCCCTTTGGCAAACCGGCGAGATCAGCACCATGATCTACGCCATTTTGATCGGCGGCGTCATGTTCAGCCGGCTGTTGGTTCAAACCGATGTGACGCCCGCATTGGTGAACTATATCGGTTCGCTTAAAACAAGTCCCTACACCATCATTTTTTTATTCTCGATCATGTTTCTCCTGCTGGGGGCCGTTCTGGATACTTTCGGAATGTTGATTCTGACCCTGCCCCTGGTGTTTCCCATCTGCCGCAATCTGGGTTTCGACCCGGTGTGGTTTGGAATCTATATGACCGTAATGATGGAAATCGCCATGTTGACGCCTCCCATCGGGCTCAATGTATTCGTCATGCAGCGGGTCACCCCTGAAGTTCCCCTGTCCGAGATTTTTCGAGGCGTCTTACCCTTTGTAATCGTGTGTCTGATTTTGGTCGTGCTGATTGCGGCGCTCCCTCAGCTGGCACTGTGGCTGCCGTCAACCATGGGGTAGAACAACCGCCTTACTCAGTTTGGCCGGCGAGAGATGAATCATTCTGCTGATTGGCGATGATCAGGTTCAATTTGCGATTGATTTTAACGATTATCACAATAAGGACCACAAGAAGTATTAAAGGTAGTATTGCGAGCAGGAGCAGCAGTAAAATGTATATGTCTGAGTCTGATTCTTTTGCATCTTTATGCTGCACCGGGACGTTGTTTTCTTCCAAAAATCGCAACAACAAAGTATCGTTTGATGAACCGGTAGCAGCATAGGTGTGAAAATTTTTTTCAATCCCTTCGTCGGTAAAGGTTCCCTCGATCTGCGATAATTTATCGAGTTGAACAGACTCAACTTTTCCGGATTCGACAAGTTCGATAAAGCGTTCGTAAGGAAAATATTCAGTCGCGTCGGCAAGCGCTGGTGACAGCGCAATAATCAATGGCATGTATAAAACCAGAGAAGATTTCAGAAGTTTTCCGTTGGTGAACATATGTTATGCCGGATTTATAATCTTCAACATCGTAAACGATAAGTCGTATAAATAATCAATGATGGGTAATATTTCGAAAAATTAATTGCGAATTTACTGATTCTAATGGAATTAAGGGTTCACGAAGAAATAAATTCACAATTTTAGACGTTGAGGCGCCCGGCCGGCAAGACGCGGTAGCACAGGAATATCAAGCATATTTCGAGCTTCCGCAACGCAGCTGGACGGGATGGATCGGCGTATAAAATGTGAAGTTAATTTTGAGTGAGCCCTAAGTCCACATCTTTTATCGGGTTTATTATCGAAGACTTAAGAAAGATTTGACAGTGGGGGATACGTGCCCCTTCCGCATGCCACATGCGTTGGCTGAGGTCTCCCCCAACTGCCTAACTGCAGAAAAACATAAGACTTTCGACAATGTATCAAAAAACTCCCCGACCCATCATCTAAATTCTTTCCGGGTCTTGCAGCTCATTTGCCTTCTTCGTTTTACCTCGCCGCTATCACTCGCAGTCAGACATTTTTGCGTTATAGCGGTTGTCATAAATACGTTCCGTTTGAGCCATTACAAAATAAGGAGGTTCTTATCACATTTCCAGGTAAAAGTAACTTGTGACAACCGCTATATTATTTTTTTATGCAAATATGCGTATGTTCTTTGAAAATACTGTCTGTGTACCAACACATGAAACGGCTCTTCATTATCCCAAGC
>Ga0136654_1000235_pt1 | contig 18105 bp, 9 predicted proteins | sample InaspJWI70metaG_FD_94865 | JGI IMG/M metagenome (GOLD analysis project Ga0136654, IMG submission 94865) | Marine gutless worms symbiont microbial communities from Oahu, Hawaii - Inanidrilus sp. 1 OAHU.JWI-70 metaG (version 2) | ecosystem: Host-associated > Annelida > Digestive system >... | reverse complement strand
TCACCATCCGCAACGCCTGGCAGAAGTAATTAGAGGAGTTAAATTTGTCAATGGTGTCGAAGAAAAACGGATTGCCGCCTAATTTCTTCATACACAACTATTGACTATATCTCTATAAATCAGCGTGTATAAAAGATTGAGATGTAATGGAGTGGCAAAGCCACAAGGTCACTAAACGGGCCGCCTTATCCCCAGCTTCTTCATTCGGTAGCGGAGGGTGTTCGGGTGGAGGTCGAGGATTTTGGCGGCGCCCTTGGGCCCCTGGATAATCCAACCGGTTTGTTCGAGAACTCGCAGAATGTGCTCTCGTTCCACATCTGAATGGGACTGAAAAGCATCGTTGTGAGGCTCATCAACCGCTGAAACCAAACGATCGGTAAGCTGAAGGCGGCCTTGTCTGGAAACGATGATAGCGCGCTCGAGCACGTGCTCGAGTTCGCGGACATTTCCGGGCCAATCGTATGCCGTCAACTCGTCCAGCACCGATTTTGGAAATTGGGAGATCTCTTTGCCGATCTTCTTGCCGGTTTTCTTGATAAAGTAGTTTACCAGCAAAGGGATGTCGTTTTTCCGAGTGCGCAAAGGCGGAAGGGTAATTGGGAATACGTTGAGCCGGTACCATAAGTCCTTACGGAATTTACCGGCTTTGACCATGGCTTCGAGGTTCCGGTTAGTGGCTGTGATCAGGCGTACATCGGTTTTGATGGTTCGACTGTCGCCCAATTTTTCAAATTCGCCGTCCTGCAGCACACGCAGAAGTTTGGCCTGCATGGTCGACGACAATTCACCGATTTCATCTAAAAACAGGGTGCCCCCATCGGCCAGCTCGAAGCGGCCCTGCCGATCATTGTTCGCACCTGTAAACGCCCCCTTTACGTGCCCGAACAGTTCGCTTTCGATGAGTTGCTCCGATAGCGTGGCGCAGTTGACCTTAATTAGGGGCCGTGCGGCCCGTGCACTGGTGCTGTGAAGAGCCCGGGCGAACAATTCCTTTCCGGTGCCGGTTTCGCCGAGGATGATCACCGCCGCGTCGGTTTCCGCGACCTGCTCCAGGCGGAACAGCGAATATTTGATTTCATCGCTGTTGCCGATAATTTGATCGAAGTTGTGTTCGAGCTTGATCTCTTCCTGCAGATATTTTTTGTCGGCTTCGATTTGGTTCTTTAGTTTTATTATCTCCTGGTAGGCATTTCTTAATTCTACTTCTTTTCGCTTCCGATCAGTAATATCGGTGAACAGGACAATCGATCCTTGAAATTTGTTGTACCGGTCCATGATCGGTGCGGCGCAGACAATTACCCAGATGGTCACGCCGTCCAATCGTCGAATTCTGCATTCATAGACTTGATGTTTACCACGCTTTCTCTGGTTAAAGCGCTTTCGTATGATCTCACGATCCTCAGCGTGTATGAAATCGATACTTTGCCGCCCTACAATCGCCTCGACCGAACCACCGAGCAACTCGGCCATTATCTTGTTTGCATAAACGATTCGGAACTCGTTGTCTGTGGTGGCAATGCCTTCGTTGGCCGTAGTTACTATACGGCGATATTTTTCTTCACTTACTTGTAGCGCTTGTTCAGCGGCTAGACGTTCTTCGATCTGTTGCTTCAGGATTAAGTTGGATTCAATCAGATCCGCCGTTCGTTCCCGGATTCGCTGTTCAAGCACCACATTCATATCTTCAAGACGCTCGTTTGCAATTTTTAAATTCTTCTCCAGTTGAAGCCTTTTGGTAATGTCTTTTGCAATGCCGTCAATCATTATAACTCTGCCGGTTTCATCAAGAACGGGTACGTTCTCACATTCCAGGGTATGAACGCTATTATCGGAGTGATAGTAATGAAACAAACTGGTTGGTGGAGCATTTCCCGTTGCCACCTGTTTTTTATCCACCTCATCGTGATAACTCAAGCTCTCATCGGTAGGATTCAAATCTCGCCAGTTTGTTCCGATCAGTTCTTGAGGTTCTTTACCAAAAAGCTCTTTGGAACCTGGAGACATGTAGGTAAAAATGCCTTCCGGGGTATGCGAGAAGACAACGTATTCATCTCCAATATTTTTTATCAGGCGGCTGTACATCCGCTTTTGTTCTGACAACAGGTTCGTCTTTTCTTCCAGTTCGTTCTGGTATCGGCGGATGGTCAGCTGTGTACTTACCCGTGCCAGAACTTCTTCGCTCTGAAAAGGTTTGGTGATGAAATCGATACCCCCAAGCTCAAAAGCCCGTACTTTCTCATGGATTTCATCAACAGCACTGAGAAAAAGCACCGGAACGTCTCTGAGGTCGTCACTGGCTTTCAGCCGGCGACAGACCTCGAAGCCGTCCATCTCCGGCATCCGAATATCGAGCAGTATTAGATCCGGCGCTTTCATATGGGCGGATCGCAATGCGGCCGGCCCGGCCGGAAAAGTTCGCACGATATATCCCTGCTGTGTGAGCATCGTGTCCAGCATACGCAAATTCTCATGGTCATCATCGATAATCATGATCGAGTCGACTCTATTTCCAGGTTCCATGCTCAAGCATCCTTGTTCCCTGCGTCATAAAAGTTTTGCAGAAACAAACGGAAAAGGGCTTCATAGTCGTAATGGTCAATAAGTTTTAGAAGCCGCTGGGATAGTTCCAGATGATGGTCGGCAGCACTTCGGGCCAGGTCAGACATACGCTGCATGTGTCCATCTTTAACCGCTTCCTGCATCGCCGCCACCGTTTCATTCGGCAACGCTGCGATATCCTTTCTAGTCAGCGGAACGGTCTCGGTTGATTCGACCGTTAGCTGTTTTTGATCTTCGACTAGCACCTCGACTTTCAAACACTTGCCAAGTTTTTCCCAGAGTTCGGTTTCCTGGATCGGTTTGGCTAAAAAGTCATCGGCGCCACTCTCCAGGACTTTATTCTGCTCTTCCTCGAAAACACTGGCACTTACTCCGATGATCGGCGTAGTCCGGCCTTGCTCTGTCGATTTAATTTTTTGGATGGCTTGGATACCATTCATAACCGGCATGCGGATGTCCATTAATATTAGATGCGGCGACCAGGTTTCAAACTGGGCAATTGCCGCCTGACCACTTTCCGCCTCGTGGATATCGAAGCCCGCCGGTGACAGCATTCGAATGAGCACATCCCGGTTGGAACCTTCATCATCGACCACCAGAACACGAAATTTCCGATTCTCACCGGCAATGTCGACAATCTTCCGTAAATTCTTCCTTTCCGTCTCTGATCGAGCCGATTCAACCGCTAATGCCGGCGTCATGAGCCGAAAGATTGAGCCCTGTCCCAAACGGCTTTGAACGGTCAGATCACCATCCATCAACCGCGCGTACTCATGCGAGATGGCCAGGCCAAGACCAGTTCCGGTTTGCTGGGGTCTGCCGGCATCGCTCTGGACAAAGGGATCGAATATTCGCTTCAGATCTTGCGCGGCAATCCCTTCACCGGTGTCTTCCACTTCGAAAATCAGATGGCGCTGTTCGCCGGAAGCCGCTGCCATCATCACACGCAAGGTGATGACACCATTTTGCGTGTATCTAACGGCGTTGCTCAAAAGATTGATCAAGATCTGGCTGATCTTACCGCGGTCAGCTTCAACGGAAGAGATGATTTGCGGGTCTTTTTCGATAATAAATTCTAGGCCCTTTTCCCTTGCCCTGTCGCCGAAAATGATCTCCATATCGCTTATAAGCGATTCAATGTTAAAGTGAGTAGGGTTGAGATTCGCCCGCCCGGCTTCGATCTTGGACATCTCCAGGACGCTGTTGATCAGCGTCAGCAGGTGGTCGCCGCTGCGATTAATGGCTCGAATGCCATCATTCTGCTCGGGTCGCAATGATCGATCCCGGGATATGATCTGCGCGTGACCTAAAATTGCATTGAGTGGCGTGCGCAGTTCGTGGCTCATATTGGCAAGGAAAACGGTCTTGGCACGGTTGGCGGCTTCGGCAGCGTCTTTGGCACTCATTAACTCCAGCTGGAGATGTTTCATTTTGTCAATGTCCATGACAACACCGTATGCCAGTAGAGGATTTCCGGAAATATCCCACTTGACAATTTTCCCATGATCTCTCATCCAGTTCCATTGTCCATTTGCCATACGAAGTCTGTATTCAACTTCAAATGTTTCATTATCATCGATCATCTCGCCAAGCTTTTCTGCATACCTTTCTTTATCATCAGGATGAAGCAACTTCGCTGCCAGAGATTGATGACCTAATTTGTATCCTCTCCATTTTTTGTCCGATTCCAACAATATATCGCTTGGGTCGTATCCTAATAAATGGGGAAACATGTCAGTTACAGCTGTTTCGCGAGTCTGTAAATCGTACTCCCACACTGCCAGACGAGCGGATCTGAGCACATGATCTAGTCGATCTTCACTTTCCTGTAATTCATTTGCTGCGGCCTCGGCGACATTCTTAGCCTTCGAGAGCTCCGCCGTCCGTTCTTGTATCCGCTGCTCAAGTTCGATCGTCAGCAATTCCAGTTCGCGCTCCGTACCGATGATTTCATCCGACAGCACAAGACTCATCGTTACGATCAAGGCTACATAGCCGAATTGCAGCAAATATATGGAGGTGATGAATCCGAAGTCGAGCAGTTGATCGTTAATGATGGTAACGACGAAAATCGCCATTCCTAAACCCAGAAGCAGTGCTTTTCTCCGCTCTCCCCGATGATACTGACGAATCCCGGCATAGATAAGGTAAACCAAGGAAAGTAACAGAAGTGGTTGATTCAAAATTGCCCATTTCGTCAGTGCTATATCTGCGAAAGTGACTGACTCTCCCCAGGGCAAGGTGACCGGAAAGAACCCGGTGACATCATAATACAAATAAGTACCAGGAGTCGTAAAATTCACCAACAATAATATCCCATACGCAGCACTCAAAGTGACAAGAACGAAATAAGGCTTGACTCTGGCGTAGAAGGCAACAAACCACAACAGGAAGACCTTGCCCAGTAAGTTTCCCGCCAGGCCCCATCGATCTGCAGAAATGAAATCTGACGCCGAGCCGGCAGCCACTGCCGGGTGAAGCAGAATCTGACTGAAGTTGTAGATACCGAAGCCCATGCTGGTCAGCGCAAAGAAAATATGAACAAGGTCACGTGGTCGGCGCCGCAACCCAACCAGCAGGTGATAGCTACCGACATAAAAGCAGATGCCGGATACAATGGCGACTGAAATTTGGATGCTGTTCATCGTCATCCCTCTGTAGATGTGAAATACCGGTTGCCAAAAAGAATCCGGAAGCAACGGCTTGAACCACATCGGCAGTGTTCATGGTGTCTATCTCCATTAATCGATCAGCCTTGTGATCCGTGACGATATTCAGTGGCTAATGCTTAACATAATTTGAACCCAAGACTTCGATCCTTGGAAAATGGGGGTTTTATTTCCGCGTTCATGTTCTAACATGCATTTGAAACATAGGCTTTATAAAACACTTTAAGTGAAGTCAACAGAAACCAAGATCCGACCTTAGGAGACGGATCCGGCCAAGTATTTGAAGAAGTAGAAATACGGACTATTTTCGGCCTTAGGTATTGTTAAGCTTAAATCAAAATTTGCTTATTGCCCCTAAACTTGATAAACAAAACCCGGAAAAAATCGTGCTGGAAATACACCAGAACAGACAACAATTGACGGCGCTAACTGGCATTGGATAAAGAAACAGAAAGCGATGAATCATGAAGGAGGTTAAACCGGCCGTGACCGTTTCGACACCTGAACACCGAACGCAACAGGGAAGTTTTCTGATCCTTTTCTGCTTTGTCCTGTCCCATGGCACCTTCCATTTCATGTCACAAAGTTTTTCGGTGATGCTTCCGGCGGTCAAAGATACATTTGGAATCAATCCTGTACAAATAGGCGCCATCATCATGGCAAAAGAACTGGCGGCAGGTTTGTCCTCGCTTCCTGGAGGTATGCTTTCAGATTATCTGCGTCACCACCGGGTGCAGATTATGGCCCTATGTATGCTTGTCTTCGCAGCCGGCTGGTTGATGATCGCTTTTTCCCCCATCTATCAATTATTGATGGTGGGAATGATGATTATTGCCGTGGCCGGAACAATTTGGCATCTGCCGTCTCTGGCTGAATTGGGAAGGCTTTTTACACAGAGTCGCGGAACCGTGCTCGCCGTCCACGGCGCCGGCGGCAGTCTTGGGGATATTCTCGGCCCGGTTATCACAGGGATGCTCCTGGGTGCAATGTCCTGGCAGGGTATTATCTCCATGTACACGGTTGTCCCGTTGATCATCGCGGTATGGATTCTCTGGGCATTCGGCCGAAACCACAATGCAATTAACGTTGCAAGAGAATCCGGCCTGGAAGAGAAAGATGATTTGAAAGCCCAGTTGAAAATCACGCGCAAAATATTGAGACGTACCCATATCTGGCGGGTTAATCTGGTAGCGGGATTTCGGGGCATGTGCTTCACTATTCTGATTACCTTTCTCCCCCTGTTCATGAATGAAGATCTCGGCTTTAGCTCAAAGTCCATCGGATTTCATTTCGGATTGTTGTGGACGATCGGAATTGTTGCCAGTCCGATGATGGGTCACCTCTCCGACCGCTGGGGCAGAAAGGTTGTGCTGGTGCCTTCGCTTTTATATTCATGCCTGTTCATCATCCTGCTGGCCCTGATTGGAATCGGAGGTTGGTTTACCCTGATTATCGCTATGTTGGGAATCTCAGTCCGCAGTGATTATTCGCTTGTATCAGCCACAATCCTGGATATTACCGGAGATCAAATGGCGACAACCATGCTGGGTGTCCTTTCGTTTACGCGATTCTTGATGGGTGCGGCTTCACCACTGATTGCCGGAGCCCTTTATCAGTATTATGGTATGCAAGCCACGCTGTTTTTTGTAGCCGCACTTTTTTTGGCCTCGGCCATTATATTCAGCAGTGTGGATCTGAATAAGAAGGCAGTTCAGACATCTTAGACATCTTCTAATTCGTTGGGGTTATCGCATGGGGTGGGCGTAAGGTAGGATCCTGGATGCCGGATACCAGATGCCGGATACTTGACGAAAGAAATGCCCTTCGGTCTTATCGATCTAAAAATAGACAGAATACCTCAATCCGCCAGAGGCGGATAAATTTTAGGCATTTTAGCGCATTTTAGGCACTTTAGGCATTTTCTTCTAAGATGAACAGTAAAAAGGTCATCAAGTGGGTGGGAATCACCATCGGCGGTTTGCTGCTTTGTTTGGTAGTCGCCGTATGGATAGCAATGACCCTGGGCGTCACGATTAACCTGGATGGTCTGCGCCACAAGGTGGACGCTGCTGCCACCCAGGCCCTGGGCCGGGAGGTCGCCTTTGAGGGTTCAGTCAGTCTGGCCGTCTCGTTTCAGCCGAGCCTTGAAATCCAGGGGGTCCGCATTGCCAATCCCAGCGATTGGGCCCCAGGCGATTTCATTCGGGTGGCACTCCTGCGCGGGAAAATCGATCTAATACCGCTGCTGACCGGCAGCATTCGTATCGGAGAATTCATCGCTCAGGGCGTTGCTGTTTTTCTCGAAACCAAGGCCGACGGAAAAAACAACTGGCGTTTTAATGTATCCGGTCCAAAGCCTGACTCGCAAAAAAAAGCGCCATCGAAATCGACTGCGATTTCCATAAAATTCGTCGAACTGCGCGAATTAACCTTCCATCGGATGGCGTTGACCTACCGTGACGGCGGATTGGAGAAGACATTCAGGTTCAAACTGGATGAACTGGAAGGCACTGCCACACTCGGCGAACCGCTGTCGATCTCCTTTCAGGGCTCGTTTCAAAAGAACCAATATCGCTTCGCACTCAGCGGCAGCCCGATAGATATCATTATGGATCCCCAAAAACCACATACTCTGGAGTTCTCCGGTAATATTGACGAAAGACCTGTAAATATCAAATATGCCTTCGATCCGAGCCAGGACGTCATTCATGACACGCTGGAGATATCAGCTCAAAAAACAGCACTTGGCGATATTTTACAGGATCTCGGGATTGCGGAGGGAATGAAAGTAAGTGTGGATGAGCTTTCGATGGCTGTGATCGGAAGAGGCAGAAATCTGAAAGAAATCCTGGAACTATCGGATCTTAGCATGGATCTTAAGCATGGCCAGTGGGTGTGGAATGATCCCAAGTTTGGTGACAGCATCCGGTTCGCCATCGATCGGGGACACATACGTTCCCTGGCCGGTAAACCGATGACACTGGAAATAAATGGGCGAATACAGGGTGCTCCATTTGAGTTGAATATTGCCGGCGATTCACTTGCAGAACTGATCGCAGCGCAAAAACAGTGGACGATGCAGTTAACCACTAAATTTCCCAATGCCACGCTGCGCGGGATAGGTGCTTTAGATAGAAGTAGTGAAATACCAGCCGTTACATACGATCTCGCTTTAGAGAATGTTGATGTGGATGAAATACTCAGGCGGTTTCATGTCCCACGAGATGATGAGGCAACCATCCAGACAATTCACATGGTCGCTGTTGCCAGGGGCAGAAATCCCAGTGAGTTATTGGAATTATCCGATGTCAGGATGGTGCTGGGAAACGGACACTACACCTGGTATGACCCAGACAGTGAACGTTCGTTTGAATTCGCTCTTCACAAGGGGATTATTCAGTCACCGGCCGGAAAATCCGTAAAGGTGAGCGTCAACGGCAAACTGGCAAAGAAAGCTTATGCATTGTCTATCTCCGGGGACAAACTTGCAACGCTCCTGGATAAATCCAAGCCTTGGTCGCTCAATCTATCGGGTAAAATCGACGGAACACCGCTGCGGGGCAACGGCACATTCACGCGTGCCGGTAAATCCCCCGTCTCCGAATTGAATCTTTCAACCGGGAAGATGGATCTCGGGGATATTTTAAGCTGGCTGAACATTGCCCGAGGCATCGAAGCGACTGTTGATCGCAACACGCTGAGCATTACGGCCAGAGGCAGCGACTTTATAGAATTGATGGGAAAATCTGATATAAGTTACGCCCTGCAAAACGGCCGCTGGATCCTGAAATATCCGAATATGGCATCCGCGTTACAGGTTAATATTGCTGAATTCAGTCTCGGCAAACTTGCAGGCAGACCGATTAAATTAACCACCCATGGTCAGTTGCAGAAACAATCCGGTCAGGGTGCAGACAAGCCGGTACCATTTTTGGTCAAAGTAACTGCCCGGCAGAAATCCGCTCCGGCATCCAAACCGGACAAATCTACCAATGCCGATCACCAGCCATATGCTCTTAAGGTCAATGGACAGATCGCGAATTCGAATTTACAACTTAATGGATCCATTGATCCGTACGCCAAAATCCCAACCGCCTCTCTGGATCTGTCAGCTGAACAGGTCAATGCCGGCGAGATTTTACACTGGCTTGAAATCGCTCACGGACTGGAAGCCACCGTTGAAAAAATTAACATGAACATAACGGCCAGGGGCGGAAGCTCTCGAGAAATTCTGGCAAATTCGGATTTCAGGTCCTCTGTTGAAAGCGGCCGGTTGACGCTGCGCGACGCCAACTCAGGGACCAGTGCCGATATAGACATTGCCCGGGGCCAAATCCAGGCTATGGCCGGTAAACCAATCTCCATTGTACTGGACGGTCGGTTGAAAAGCACACCGATTGCGTTCGAAATGAAGACCGAAAAACTGGCAGCGTTTAACTCGAAAATCGAACGGTTGCCCCTCGATTTGAAAGCCGAAGTTGCCGGCACCCGGCTTGAGTTATCGGCAGATGTCGCCCTTCCGATCACGCAGGTGGATTTGAATTTAGACATGGCGGTTGCCGGAGAAAAATTGAGCAGCCTAAATGAACTGCTGGAGATTGCCCTGCCGCCGCTGGGGCCCTACTCCATTAAAGGCCTGTTCAGCATAAACGCTAAAGGTTATCAACTTACCAACCTGGGTGTGAATGTCGGAACAAGCCATCTAACCGGAAATGCGCGTCTGATAACCACCCGGGATCGACCCCTTCTGGATTTGGATCTAACCACCCACAGGCTGCAATTGAACGATTTTGATTTAGGTCAGTGGTCGGCAGTCGAAAAAAAGGATGATAGCGAAAAGCCAGAAGAAGAAAAAAAGATCCCCGATAGTATCAAGGAAAATAAGGATCAAATTAAAACGTTATTGAGCCCTGAAGTCATGGGTGCATTGAATGCCGAATTGGCGTTAAAAGTCGATGAAGTGCTTTCCGGAAAAGACACACTCAGCAGCGGTTCGGTGCTGGTAAAACTGGAAAAGGGCCGCTTGGCGGTTCAACCGCTTCGGATCAACATACCCGGTGGTTTAGTTGATCTGGCATTTGTCTACCAACCCACTGGTGAAGAAGTATTTGGAGAAGCCTTTGCGAAAATCGATAATTTCGATTACGGCATCCTGGCACGCAGGGTGGATCCGGACACGACTATGAAGGGTCTGTTAAATCTCGATATTAAGCTAAACTCCCGTGCTTCTGAGTATAAACAGATTCCGGGTAACATGAACGGATATATCGACTTCGGCATCTGGCCGGAGGACCTTGAATCCGGAATTTTCGATCTGTGGGCCGTAAATCTGCTCCTGGCCCTTTTGCCCCAAGTAGATAAGAGTAAAAACTCCAGGGTCAATTGCGTGATCGGGCAATTTGATCTTAAAGACGGCATACTCAAAGAACACAAAATGATAATCGACACGACCCGCATGAGAGTCAGAGGCGAAGCCAGAGCCAACTTCAATACGGAAGATATTTATGTATACGCAAAGTCCAGCGGCAAACGACCGGAATTTTTCAGCCTGGCTTTACCGATTGAAGTCAGAGGAAAATTCCAAGATTTTAAGCCCGGTATCGCGCCGGGGGGACTTGTCGGGAGTGTGATACATTTTATTACCAGCCCCCTGCATGTACCGTTGCGGCGTCTGCTTAATGAGGACTTGCCGCCGGAAGGCTATGATGTGTGTGCCGGGTCATTTGAACGCCCACCGGATGAGCAATAATTTATCATTACTCTGTCTATTGCGTTTAATGCTTAATTATATTTTGGAATGCCTTCACGGTTTCATTTCACAAAAAGGATGCTGAGCAAGCGGATATTAATTTTCTGACATCTGCAGGTAAATGAGAAATGTGGATTTGACAAATCGGTTATATGCAGGGTATGGCTATACAGTAATGATCTGTACGCTTTCGCTAAGATGCAATTATTCACCGAAAAAACCAGAAGATTAAATACCTCGAAGCGGAAAAATGAAGCGTATACGAAATAATGGAAATTCCGAAAGTCAGCGAAGGATGACTGCTCAGTTATTTGCTAACTCACTAAAAACGCAAGGGGGGCAAGATGGTTGAGATCAACAAAGAAGTGATGGAAATCGTAAATAAGCCGGGCCGCATCGGTACCCTGGGTACCGCAAACAAGCAAGGGCGTCCCAACGTCGCCTACTTCGGCAGCCCCAGGCTGTCCGAAGACGGTACGATTGTCATGGGTCTGGGCAGCAACCGAACATTGAAAAATTTGGAGGATAATCCTTTTGCTGTGTTTTTCTGTGTGGCAGAGAGTCCGGTTACTTTCACGACACCGGGCTACCGCCTCTACCTCAAGGCGCGTGAAATTCAAAAAGTGGGTCCGATCGTTGACGGCGTTCGCAAAGCCATTGCCGAACATGCAGGGCCTGATGCCGCCAGAATGATTGTCGCCGGAGTGGTATTTGATGTCACCGAGGTTCGGCCCTTAATAGCTGGGGAGTAGAATCGGTTCAGGGGTGGCGGATTATGGTAGTTGTCGGAATGATGTTCCGTTAACCATTTGCTGTGGATCTAAACGTTTAGTCGGTTAATGATATTGGATTAGTATGTTGAAGTCTTAAATCTAAATTTTGGATGCTCTACAGTTTTTTTGTAGAAAATCTCACGCAAAGACGCAAAGGCGCCAAGATTATTAAAAATAAAAAACTGGGATTATTCAAAATTTTCTTTGCGGCTTTGCGTCTTTGCGTGAAAACCAATCATCGTTAATCGAAAAGACTCAATCCCGTTCCAAACGGAATGTTATTTTGAAAAATGCTATAATTCCTTTTCGCTGAGCCCCGCTAAAGAGCGGCGGGATGTAAACAAGCGCGAAAAGGAATAAACTCAAGCACTGACGAGCAAAATTAAAATTTACTTAAATTGCAGAAGGCATGGTAGTTTTCATTTGCCGGCGTTTGGCGCGGTGAAGCTTCATGCGAAGACGGATCTCAGCGGCAAATGAAAAAGAATATTCTCTCTGCGTCCTGCGGTGAATAAATTGTCATTTAGACAGTGAAACACTTATATGCATCTTTTGAATAAATACAAAGTTTCAATGCCACTAATTTACTATCCATAAAACCGCATTGGATGCCCGGTTAATGATATAGCGCGAAACACTGCCCATGAAAAAGGCCTTGTTCGTACCTCTTCGTCCTATAACCAAAGTACCGAAGTTCCCTTTCCGAGCTTCTTCTAATATGGCCTTGCCGGTGTTCAAGCCACCCTTGATGGTCTTCATCTCGAGCTGATCTTCTGGGATGCCGCTATCCTTAATTTTGCCTAAGGCGTGTGAATAAAATTGATCGATGCAGGCTTTATCCCCGCGGGCAACGATTTCTTCCAATGCCGCACTGGGTTCTTCTTCAAGGCTAATTTCGCAATAATCACGGGCTTTACTCGTGACGTGCAAAAGGGTAAAACGGATATCGGGGTTATTGGAAAACATGAAACTGACATGGTCTATGGCGCGCAGGGAAGCTTCGGATCCATCAATCGCCACCAATACATCGGTGCCGGTTACTTCTCCATCCACCAGCCAAACCGGAAGCACCTGCGAATGTTCCAGAATATTGGAGGTTACACTTCCCATAAACATTTCTTGAAGGCGGGTTAAGCTCCTGCGACCAACAAGAATCGTGTCATAACGCCGCTCTTGAGCAAATTCGATAATATCCTTGGCCAAACCCAAATTTCTGGTCCGGGTGATGATTTCGATCTGATCAGGATTGATGCCCATCTGCACCATTTCATTCCGATAGTCCACAAGAAGCTTTTGAGCAACCTCATTATTCTTCTTCAATACCTTATCCAGCTCAGCTTTCGATTTCAAACTTTTCTGAGCTTCGTCCTGTAGAAAAAGAGATATCGTCGGCTGAACATGAAAAAGAACATAATGTAAGTTTTTAGCTAAAGAAGAGACCCGAACGGCATAGTGAACAGCATTTCTCGATTGTCTTGAATCATCAACGGCCAGCAGAATTTTCTTTTGCATCGGTTTTCACTCCTTTCTCATATTGTGAATTTATTTCCTCGTGAACCCTAAGCTCGATCAAGGTCAAGAATTTCCATACGATTATCTCTGTCAGGATGCTGCCGTGAAGGACCTTCGGTCAGTATTACAAGATTACCCTTGATACCTTTAGAACGCAGTTTTTCTTTTATTAATGGCTTCCAGTCCCTTGGATGCACGCTCACATATACCGGAAATACCCCATAAGAAAACATGAGATTCTGGCACGTACTTTCTTCAGAACTCACGGCCGTGATCCAGACCGGTGGTCTATATCGTGAAATACTTCTGGCAGTTGCGCCACTGCGGGTCGGAATAATCACAGCCGCAGGCGTGATTCGCTGTAAAGTGGTCTCAACGCATAAGGCAATTAGATCTTGTATGCGAATCTCTCCTTCCTCTCCGGCAGTTACCAGTGTCTCTCGCATGCGTTGACTGGGTCGATGGGGTTCGATGGCTGCAGCGATCTTAGCCAGCATCGATGCCGCCTCCACAGGATACTTGCCCATGGCGGACTCCCCTGAAAGCATCACGCAGTCTGTTCCGTCCAGTATGGCATTGGCCACATCGGTTGCTTCAGCGCGGGTCGGAAGTCGGTTGTCCGTCATGGACTCCAGCATCTGTGTGGCCGTAATGATCGGTTTTCCGATGAGATTCGCCTCATACATGATGTGCTTCTGCACAACAGCAATTTCTTCAATCGGTATTTCCACTCCAAGATCACCCCGGGCAATCATAATTCCGTCCGCAGCTTTTAAAATACTGTCCAGATTATCAAGGGCCCTGGATCTCTCGATCTTAGCGATGACAAAAGGATTTTGCCCCGATTTCCGTGCGGCTTCACGGACGCGGCGAATGTCTTCCCCACTTTCAACAAACGATTGACTAATCGCATCGACACCGTGTTCCATAGCGAACTTCAAACAATTATGATCGTGATCCGTAAAGGCACTGATCCCCAAGTCGATACCCGGAAGATTCAGTCCCTTACGGGAGAGAAGTTTGCCGCCAACATCGACCTTGCATAGGACATCTTTGCCCTCGATATTCACCACGCTTATCTGAATAAATCCATCGTTCAAAAACAGCTTGTCCCCGGGCTTTACTGCTTGCGGTAAACTTGAGAAGCTCACAGAGACACGCTCCGCACTGCCGATGATCTCTTCTGTCGTCAGCGTAAAATAATCGCCCGGTTTTAACTCAACCGGCTCCGGATCGAGCTGACCGATGCGCATTTTTGGACCGGGTAAGTCGGCCATGATGGCAACCCGTTGATCGGTGGCCCGGGACGCAGCCCGGATTTTATCTATTTTATCTTTATGACCGGAGAAATCGCCGTGTGAAAAATTGAGCCGGACGATATTCATGCCGGCCAGAATCATTTTTTCCAGTACTTCTTGCGAATCTGATGCCGGTCCGATTGTGCAAACGATTTTGGTTTTATTAGCTGGAAAAGCCATGGTCATTCTCCTTTTATCTATTTAAATCTCCTATTGAGCGTTTAGAGCAATAGCCCTGCAATCACCGCAATGATTCCGTAAATAATGGTGGGGAGAAATGTTCGCTTGAGGATGTCTCCTTCTTTTTTTTCAATTCCCAGAACCGAACAGACCGCAACGATATTGTTGATGCAAACCATATTGCCCATGGCGGCGCCAACGGATTGCAGGCTGAGGATCGCCGTACTATCAAGCGTCAGATTCTGCGCAATGGATTTCTGGATACCGCCGAAGGTTATATTTGAAATGGTCGCAGAACCGGAGAAGAAGCTTCCCAGTGCGCCCAGATACGCCGCAAAATACTGCCAGTACCGACCAACTGCTTCGGCAAAGGTATTACCGATGATCAGCACGGGTGCTCGTTCACCACCGGCCATTAGTAACTTTACCATGACCAGGGCACCTAACAATGCCAGCATCGGCTTCTGTATCCGTTCATAGGATTCGGCTGCAACCTGTTTGACTACTTCTTTTTTTAGACCGAAAAGAGAAAATGTGACGAAGGATATGAGAAAAAATGGGATGAGTGCAGGGATATACAACGATTGAAACACCCACGAAGTATTGGTTCCAAAAATATGCTCCAGCCGGATCACCAGTGCAGCACTGATGTTCATGTCGGCAAGGGATCCCAGTATAAGTTTTAAAGCTGGTGTCTCAGAGTTCAAAATCCCTTTCAAACCCAATTCTGGAATTCTGGTAACCAAAAGGATGATGACGGTCCCCCAGAGTGGAAACAGTGCTTTAAAGAGTTGCTGGAAACTAACTCCGTTGTGACGATTTTTTTTATTGGGTTCGGGGATCAGACCGATGCCTTTCTGGGCAAGAATGACGGATGTGATCAATCCAATCATGCCACCCACAATCGCCGGAAACTCATAATTAAACTTTGCAAGTACTACAAATGGTAGGACACAGCTTAAAATGGAGAGGTAAATAAAAATCAGATTTGCTTTAATTTCCTGCCAGGTAACAACGAATTTCAGGGCAACCGGAAGTATGACCAACGCCGCACATGCATGCATCAATGCGGAGTCGAAACTGATTTTCAATATCTGGCTATTTTCCAGCTGCAGTGCTCCAAAACCGAACCACGTCGGTGTTCCCACGGCGCCGAAAGATACCGGCACCGTGTTTGTCATCAGACAAAAGATGGCCACCTTAAGCGGCTCAAATCCCAACCCGACCAGAAGCGGCGCGGCCAATGCCGGAGGTGTCCCAAATCCGCTGGCGCCTTCAATTAGAAAAGCAAACGCCCAACCAATGATCATCGACTGGGCCACCCGATTATCACTGACTTCAGAAAGCCAGGATCGGATTACATCCATGGCACCGGAATGTTCCATTGTCTTAAATAGAAAAATGGCTCCCCAGATAATCAAGATGGGTGTCCAGGCACTTAAAAGGCCATCGAGAACGGAGGCATGAATCAAATCAGGATCTGCAGCGAAATAGATCAGCTTTATACCATACGTCAACAATGCCACTGCAGGTAATGCCACATGGGAAGGAACACTGTTTTTCTTTGTCATCAGATAGATAAGGATGGCAATCGGAGCTGTGGATACAATGAAATCCATTGAGGAATGTCTTAATTCTTTATCATCATATGTTCAGTTATATAAGCTTTAGGCAACCGAGGGAGAACCGAATATGAGAAAAAGTACTTACCGATCTCATAGTTCTGTATAACTGTATCTTCACATAATTTGTTATCTTCTAAAATTTCTTCAGCTTACATCGATTTCGGCTGCCCAGTACACGCCAACACCTCACGCCACAAATTGCCGTCAGGAGCAATTTGCTTGTGTTCAGATACGGCCAACGGAATCGGTACGTGAGTGAAATTATTCATCCAGTATCCCACCAGCATATTCGTCCTTCCGGCCATACCTGCGTGGACGGCATTGTGGCCTAAAGCCAGACAGAATGCAGAATCGAAGGCGCTCGCCGGCATGCTCCGAATGGTGTAGCTGGGATCGATATATTTCAGTGTTACTTCTTCGCCTGCCTTCTTAAAGTGTTCCTTGATTTTATCCCCCAGGAAGATACCGATGTTTCCGAAACGGATGTTGCCCGAAGCGTCTTTCCCCAGAGATTCTCCCATCAATTCTTGTCCGGCGCCTTCACCCACAACAATTACGGCGTGGCCTCTTTTTTGAAGCTGGTTATTTAATGCTTCTAAAAACCCGTTGAGGCTGAAAGGGACTTCCGGCACCAGACAAAAATTAACATCGGCGTTGGCAAGGGTGGCGTTTGCGGCAATAAATCCGGAATGACGCCCCATCAACTTCACAAGACCGATCCCATTGCGGGCGCCACGAGCTTCCATATGGGCAGAGTAAATTGATGTCCTGGTTTCGGTTACGGCCGTCACGAAACCGAAGGACTGTTGTACAAATGCGATATCGTTGTCGATGGTCTTCGGAATTCCGATGATTGCAATTTTTAGCTTGCGTTTCCCAATTTCTTCGGCAATGGCCTGAGCGCCGCGCAAAGTACCGTCTCCGCCAATGGCAAATAATATGCCAAGATTCATTCGCTCCAGGGTGTCGACCATCTCGGAAACGGCCTGAGGTCCGCGTGACGATGCCAATATGGTTCCTCCTTTCTGGTGAATATCTTCCACCAGTTCCGGAGTCAGATCCAACGGCGTGTGACCATATCGGGCAGAAAGCCCTTCGTAACCAAAGCGGAAGCCATATACTGTTTGTACGCCATAATGATAATGCAGTCCCATTACAATCGCACGAATCACGTCATTGAGCCCTGGACACAAGCCACCGCAGGTGACAATGCCGCACTTGAGCTTGGAGGGATCAAAATAAATTTTTTCTCGCGGTCCCGCCGTCTCAAAAGTTGGCGGCTCTTTATCTTGCTTCAGATACGCCTTTATTTCCCGGAGATTTGAATGATAAATCACGTGTTCATGGTCTTTTATATATCGCTCGGCAGGCATCGGCGATGAGATGCGACAGTCGCCCAGTCGTGATATGGTAAGATCAATGTCCATGTATCCCATAGATGACACTCCTCAGTGCTTGAGACTCGTTTAGGGTTTGATGTGATTCCGCATTCCGATATCCCTGCCCCGGGCCGGAATTGTATAGATCATGTTTCAGTCACAAAGTATCCCGGTCAGGGTGGAATGTTTTGAAGACGCCTCGCCCTTGGATGTGTAAGATCTAACGAGTCTGTAGAATAAGTAGAGATATAGTCAATAGTTGTGTATGAAGAAATTAGGCGGCAATCCGTTTTTCTTCGACACCATTGACAAATTTAACTCCTCTAATTACTTCTGCCAGGCGTTGCGGATGGTGAAGTCG
>Ga0136654_1000234_pt1 | contig 18126 bp, 8 predicted proteins | sample InaspJWI70metaG_FD_94865 | JGI IMG/M metagenome (GOLD analysis project Ga0136654, IMG submission 94865) | Marine gutless worms symbiont microbial communities from Oahu, Hawaii - Inanidrilus sp. 1 OAHU.JWI-70 metaG (version 2) | ecosystem: Host-associated > Annelida > Digestive system >... | reverse complement strand
TATGAGTTAGTTGCAAATTTACCAGTGAGTCTACCAGTGAAAGAATTGCGAAAATCGGTTAACATTTGGGGAAGTTATGGGCAAGAGTTTGGTGTCTTGTTTTTTTTTGAGACACAGTGTACATTATATTGTAACCGTATTAACGTTGCATGCAGTGACATCCTTTCCCAATGCCACTGCAGTGTGCCTCCCTAGCTTGCATAGGCCCCTAATAATTGGTAACGGAATTGTGGGCCCTTGTCTAAGATGGGTCTAAAATGAGCTGGGCCTGAGGATTTTTAGAGCATGGGCTACGCTGCGCCTAGTGAGCAACAGGCCAGCCTGGTCAGGCCAAGCTTAAGAATTTCGGCACATGCAGGAGTCTACTGCAGAGTATCCACTGATGTATCCACTTGGATAAACAAGTGTCGACATTATTAGGCTGCATTGCACGCATGGATGAGGCCTAATGCTACAGATCTAGCATGGTTAGTGTTTATCTGACGAACATGACCATAAGTCCTACAAAAAAGCCAAACCAATCAAGGTGTCATTTGGGATGTAGAATGTAGGGGTCCAGGAAACCATGTTTCTGGATCTGGGGGCCCAGATCCAGCACACACAGTAATATTTCTGTGGGGGACATGCCAACAAGAATGCATCTAGCTTACAGGAAAAGACACAAGTTTTCCTCGGTGGTATTACCTGCATCATGTCCGTAGAGTTATATAATATTAGTCACAGTAAAAATTCTGCAGGCTAACTTTACCTTTACATGTTGATGGAGAGATAGTTGACACATTGAAATTAGTTTGCTCAGTGGCTGATACAGCCATAAAACAGCTTATACAATGACTTTATATATCCATCTTCTCAAATGTATTTAAGTTTTTAATTTCAAATGTATAGTGTTGTGACTTAGTTGGCTGATTCGCTGATTTCGCTTTAAAGCATAAGCTTGAAATGCCATTAAACTTTCAATACTAGATTGTGCCGTTAAGAGAATAATGTATTACAAAGTTAAGACTTCAGCTAATGAGCGATTCAGAAATCTGCTACCGCTATGAATCACAAAGTCAAATAAGACACTCTGTTTACAGCATAGGTCCAGAATGAGCTTTTTACAGTTTACTACAGTAAAAATTTTGTGATGACGGAGCAGTGACGACAAAGAAGCAAAGATATTGCAGCTTGTTGTGCCCATCTGTACCCTTATTAGAAAATTACAGAGTATCCACAACAACTGATCAACAGAAATAATTTCAAAGCCTGACAACAGTTCTTCATTTCCTTTTTCACAATACTGTACAGTGAAATACTGTACAGTGTTTGAACTAATTTCTCAGCAAACACAACTTCACAATGAGAAAAACGGAACATACAAAAATCTCCAATGACAAACACACAGCTCGAAAGACATTACAAATCAAATTCCACAACAAACACACGCAGGAATGCAGCACGGCACAGGCAGATATGGTGAAAATAGTTTCCAAATTGCAACATATATACAATTTGCTAAACTGACAACTTCTACTATGCAAATAGCAAATACCATAACATCAACTCATAACGTTGTCATATGAGCTTTCAGAAAGAAATTCAAACACTATATACAAAATTCAGTTACAGTCTTCTATACGGTACTGCTACAAAAACCTTAAATACAATCACTTCTATCTGCATGATGGCCTGCTGGTAAAGCAGCCACAGCTACTGGCATAGGCCGGGGTTTAATCTCCAGTCTGGTCAGATAATTATTAATGTGCGTGTGCAGACATTAACCTCTTTGAGCAGCCAAGAGGGTGTGAAGACGTTCTCTGAAATCTGTGACATTTAACAGCATTAAAATAGCAGAACTTCAATGTCATGAAGGAGCTTCAAGGGTGGACCTCTGTTAAAAACTGACGTTATATTCGGTGACTACTTTGCACGTCTAGGCTAACATAACTTTGGAGACTGGACAGGAATGCCTGCTGACTTCGCTCTAGTTGCCTGGGTGTGCTACACTCCAAGTTAGTGCAGTAACACCCTCATGTGGCAGAATAAATGCTAGCGATGGTTAAAAATGTTGGGCTTGGGAGAGTGTCTAAAAAAGCCACCTGACAGTTTTTGGTACCATAACTGGCTTCGACAAACTCTATCAATCACATTCACATCCCTGCATTACCCATGAAGCACACAAGACACAGACACAGTATATAATAAAATCCAAGTAGCAATTACAGTAGCACATCACCTACTAAGCAGAGTACATGGCAGTAAGAGTAAAAGTGGGCATGAAAAACAAGGCCTTAGCCGAAATATCTCCCCGCCCACAAGATAAGATAAAAACATTCATATTTTCTAACTTAATAAAAATCATATGTAAATGGTGTACTGTCAACACGCCACGGCAACAATGGATTAATGAATAAAAACGCACGACGTAAAAGCTGGTTATCAGTTCAGATACAGACGATATTGATCATCAACAGATGCTATTTTAGCTGAACGACTTCATCAAAGACACACATCACCACATACTCTTTCAAATTCAAACATGTCAACAGAAATGTAAACAGCCATCTTATGTGCTTAAACACAACTCCAATGAAAATTTTACCAAAAACAACTGTTCACCTTTGCCTAACCATTCAAAATTTGCTTTAGCACACATGTAGTAACCAAACTCAGACAAAACAGACACCAACACTCAACTTGGTTAACCAGTTCAGACAATACAGTTAAAGACCATACAGTCAACATTGTTTTAGCTGAACGATTTGCTCAGTGAAACCACAGACTCAGTCAGCATTTCATTTGAGACTACAGGAGCCGTGCGCAAGTAGGCTACAGGCTCCGTCATTGACTCGGCCTTTAACGAACTGGACTGCGTACAGTGGTGCTGCTGGTCTCTGCTAACAGGCTCCATTAACGGCTCGGAAGAAGCAATACTTCCAGTGCCCGGCAAATGAACATGTGCCCTGACTGGGCTGAAGTGACGATCGCTCGACGGCTCGGCTGATGGCTCAGAAGAAACACTACTTCGAATGCTCTGAGAGTTAATGCGTGCGTTGAGTGGACTGGTCTGCATAAAGTGCTGATCCCATGCAGGCTCTGTCGATGACTCAGCTGAAGCACTGCTGCCAATCCTTTGCAGACGCAGGTGTGGTACAGGATCTTCGTCCGAAGCATTGCCTTCCATCCTGTGAAGACGCCAGTGTCGCTGGTCCCACACTGGCTCTTGCCCCTCTCCGGGCAAGTCTGTCGATGACTCGGCTGAGGCATTGCCTCCGATCCTGTGCAGCCGCATATGAGTCTTCATCGAGCTGGACTGGGTGAAGCGCTGGTTACACACGCAGCAGACGAAGGGTCTTTCTCCTGTATGGGTGCGGACGTGCGTTCGCAGGTTCCCGATCTCGGCAAATGCCTTGTCACACACCGAGCAAACAAATGGCTTTTCTCCCAGGTGCATTGCCCGCTCGTGCCGCCGCAGGCCCCAGCTGAACTTGAACCTGACTGGACACTTGGAGCAGGCAAATGGCTGCTCAGAGCTGTGGACCCGCTGGTGTCGCCGCAGATGTGTCAACATGATGAATGAAGCGCCACACTCGTGACAGTGGAACCGCCGAATGCCAGCATGCACCAGGAGATGTGCCGAGAGAAGACCCGGGTGACGAAACTGCCGCCCGCAGTCAGAACAGATGTACGGCGTGGCGTCGGAATGGGTGCGCGTGTGGTACTGCAGCCCGCTGGCCTGTGCAAAACGCTTGTCACATCCCGGGACTTGGCAAGCATAGGGACGTTCGCCTGTGTGGATGCGCATGTGAACAACTAGCATGGCGGCAGTACGAAACCGACGACCACAGACATTGCACATGTGCTTACGGTCGGGCATCATAGGCCCTCTGTGAGTTGTAGCTGGCTTCTGGTTGTTCATGGTGGCTTCCGTGGAATCAGCTCTCTCTGACTTCACTTTCGGCTGCTTCAGGGGCCGCCACTTACGCACACTGGAGTTGCGGTACGAGCCTTTTGGACGACCTCGCCGCCGGCGTTTGCACTTCACCTCTGACGCAACATACACATATAATGCACACTGCACAAACCGCCTACTTGACTTTTCTGCCAATTATCATATCAACAAAGTGCACACCAACCATGCATAACTTTTTGGCTATCTTTACTACTAGTCAGCACTTCTAACTTGCCTATGATCTGCGGGCACCACAGGCAGCGGTGCCGCAACAATTCAGCAGAAACGTGACACAATACACAGTGTGATTAGCAAGGTAGGAGTCACCAGGAGAAACTACAGATAAAAAGGTCTGCCACAGCAAGTCCAAAAGCCATGGCAAGCTGGCCGGTGAATGCCTCCACCCTGTTATTCATGGATGCATAGACTAATGGAGAAACCGAAAACATAATGCTTCCAGACACATCTATATGATGGGTGGAGGCATAATTAACTCAAAGGTCACTGGGTCATCTGGAAGACTGTCCTTCCTCATTTTTGACACACTGGACAAGTGTCCTTTCAGTCTAGTGGCGTAATTAGGGTTCTCGACGCCCAGGACAAAAGCAACGAAGTCTGCCCCCAAAATTTTTAGGGCGCACGGAGCCCCGAAGTCAATGAAGTAACCAATATAGCAATGTTTGTTGTGACAGGCTACTTTTCGCTCATGCAGCAAACTTTATCACATTAACAGTAACAAGTTATTTATATTGCACGCACTAATGCGAGACTGAGGGCAGGTGCATCACAAAACAATCATCAGTCAGTTATACTGGACTCACTTTTGTGTTCATTAGTCACAAAATATTTTTGTTAGACTGTTTTGCACCCACTCGCCTGCTCTGACCGGGGGCAATGCCTCCCTTTGCTCCCCCCTCCCTAGTTACGCCACAGCTTCATTTAACAGGGGAACACTGTCAAAGCAACAGACAGCAACAGTCTCTGTATTGGAAATATTAAGATATTGCCAGTGGTGGCACAGAATGGCCCAAAAACATAGACTACCATACATCATATACACAAAATAGATGTGTTCACTGAATGCAAGCACCGTTATTATGCAGTCACATTTTTTACTGAATTCACATTCATTTACGTCACAAGAATCCAAACGCAAATAATGTACAGCATTTCAGACAACAAATACAGCATATCAACCCATATGCAGCTATCCCTATTACAGCACACTCCAGTTCACTTGTACTCTTTACATGCAATTTTTTTGACATATCAGAAAAATGCACCATAATGAGCTTACTTTCATAATTTTGTATGATTAAAAGCTAACGACTCCGATTAAGTTTTGCCTGAGGTCTAAGCTCTACTCAGTGTCCTTAATAATTAACATCATAAAGAGTGTTTGCAAAAGGAAGAAACACAGTTCATGAAAATAAATTAAGTACATCAACCACACTCTGACGGTACTGCGAAAATCCTTGCATCAAATCACAGCAAACTCCATCATGTTTGGCACAAAGTGCAATACAACATTACCACTCAATGCCCAACTTAGGTGTAAGGTTTTTTCTGTGATACAGTCGTCTCCCTTCAAAAATTAAAGCACAGGCCCTATGCTATTTACAGGACAGGACACACCATCTCAACACTAAAACGACAACAACACCCTATGATCTGCCAACACAAAAACAAACAAAATCGAAATAAGACAAGTGTCATCAGTCTATCACTCGACAAACACAGCAGGAGCTGGCGACGTCAGCGGCAGTTTGTCGGCATGGCAGCGCATGTGTGATTTCACGGTGCCGGAGTGCGAGAATGTCAGTCCACAGACTGGACACTGAAATGGTCTTTCACCGGTATGTACCCGCATGTGTGTACGCAGATTTGCCGCCTGACTGAACAGCCTATCACAGACACTGCACCGGTGTGGCTTCGACTGATCGTGCACAGCACGCCTGTGCTTTTTCAGGCCGCCCTGTAGCTTGAACTGAGCTGGACAGTCTGGGCACAGGTAGGCGTATTCGTCACTGTGTACCTGACGCACGTGGCATCTCAGCATGGCTGGCAACTTGAACTGTTTTCCACAGTCGGAGCACGTGAACGGCCGATCATCAGTATGTTTAAGAACGATATGGCGCCTCAGCAGGCCCGCCCACTTGAAACTAACTCCACACTGGCTGCACACATGCGGAGCGAGGTCAAAGTGAACTTTCTCGTGCGTATACCTCGTACTTGTCTGTGCAAAAGCTTTGCCACAGACATGGCAAGGATAGGGTCGCTCTCCCGTGTGGGATCTCATGTGCTCCGTGAGGGATGTTGCAAATGAGCATCGACGTCCACAAACGTTGCAGATATATGGCTTATCTTCACCACTTTCATGTTTACGCGTGTGCTTATTGAGGAATTCCAACTTCCGGTACTGCTTATTGCACTTGGTGCAGGAATACCACTTCTGCCGGTGGGTTGTGCTCTTGTGATGTTTTAGACTTCGCCCAGCTCGAAACCGTCGTCCGCATTCAGAACAGCAATGCTGTTTCGCACTTCTTGCATCCGCTCCGTCTGGCAAGAAACCAAAAAATTTGTGTCACCATCCTTCGTAGCTGTTCGTTTCGGTAAAAATAACTAACCTAAAAGTCGACCTACAATGACCACAAATGCTGGCAGACAAATTACACATTCCTGAGAATAACAAACCAGGCATCCAGCCTCATAAACAAACCAAAAGCAGCATTCACTCCACAAATGCACGACATAAAACTGGAAGAACGGTGCACTCTATTGAGACTCAGACCAACAGCAAATACCAACACTGTGAATGTGTATAAGTTCTGATACAATTGCACAACTCTTGACAAGCAATATGTTACTTATGTACAGTTTTCGTTAGAACTGTAGTTCGTTTTTACCACAACTAAGATATTTTGTATTCTGATGCAAAATATCATCACATCATCAATTTCACAATGGAATCCTATGATCATAAATTGACCTTTCGATTAGTTAGGCAATGTCAAGGTCTGAAGTCAATGAAATCTGACACTGGGTCGCTTTATCTTTTGCTGAGACCAAAGTGTCAAACTTGACCAAAAGTTTGTTCTGAGAGAGACCTAATTAATATACAAAACGTGAAGTAACGCTGAACTTTGGTCTGAAACCAAAGTATCAGACAAAATCACTTCAACTTTCACTTAAGCAAACATAAAGTAAACAAAACAAATACATCACGAATGACGTTTTAGGGTGGCAGAACAACCGCCAGGACCGAATGCTGAAAATGTTTGTGTGTTTGCCAGTGAGATGGGACGATTGATCTGAAATGTGGTGCAAGACATTTTGCATATTAATTAGGTCTCAGACTTTGGTCTCGGACTAACGTTTGAGACTGGTCGCAGTGAAAGTTAAAGTGACCCAATAATGTAGTACTACTGAATAGAAAATTGTAATTTTAAACAATAGTGGACAATGGACAAAATAGCTGGACTAATCGTTTACTATTTTATCTTATCAGCAAATATTATCATAAATATTCATAATACAACACTTAAATGACTGACCACACTTGTCTGAGCATGCAACACGTTTGGAAGAAAATATGCTAATGTTTAAAACTACTGGTCTGTAAACAGTATAACGAACGCTAATGAAACATTTCTCACATATGTAATTGGCTAAGATGTGGTTACCGGTAATTATCTAACATCCACTTATTTTTGCAGCTAAGTCCAGATTCTGCCAGATGCCTAACTTCTCACTGCGAGAATGGCAGAAATGTGACACTGCCACACAAGTCCGCCTGTCAGCAAACCATCTACATTATTATGCGCACAAGTGAGTGTCTGCAACGGAAGTTACATCACAAACGCTGACGTTATTAGCACTGTGACGTTGGACATGACAAAGCCATCGAAATGTCTGACTGGCTGTCCGCTGGTGGCTTGCAGCAGACAACAGACTGCAACCTGGTCATTTGTTCGCTCACATCCAAACGAATCACTCTCACTGACTCTCACTCACGCGAGCCTCACACGACAGGTAATGCTGTGGCATATAGACAACGCGCTCTGTGACGTCATCGGTTGCTACGGACATGACGTAACCATTGCAGCTACGGTGAAATGACAAGGATGCAGCGTTAGACCCGTCTAGCCCAAGACGGGTCTAGTGGTTGAGCATCACTCAAACACCACTCAACAGAAACATATGCAATTTTTACTACAATAATTACAGTTTATTTTAATGAGACTGTACAAGTTTCCGAGCTAAAAGTTGAAAAATATCAGTTCAAGAGTCTAGTTGCCAGTGTAGAAAACTGTACTTGCAGCAGTCAATCAAGTGATAAATGAGATATGACAAAATGATAACATTTCTTCAATAACCATTTGAACTGCTCTTGCTTCCAAAATCTTAATAAAACCCTGCTCTGCAAAAAGAATTCTATCAACAGAAATGTACACATTTCATCACTATGCACAACTTGCAATGGCAACAAGTTAGCCAATCACCACAATGGATTCACTGCAGCATAAAACCAACAATGAAGTATACAGGATTAAGTGCATTTTATTATCTTCAAATTTTCACTTCTTTCATTTCTTGAGGCCAGCTGACTCCAGGCTCTTTTATCAAAGACAGTTCGTTGACTCACCAATGGGCATTCACATCTTGGACACCGCAGTTTTGAAGTTCAAGTTTTTAAAATTTCATATCTCAGAAACTAAACTGTATATTGTATTGTAACTTGCAAAGTTGATGTACTAATGTTTCTGTCGATTTATGTTGCGTTTAAATACATCTGAATGGCTGCACTTCAATTAGGACACTGTGTAGTTTATAAATCAGCTGCATATAACGGTACTGTTATTTTACATCTTTACTTAGGCTGTAAACCGATGTCCCAACAATTACTTTGCATGCACTTGCATTGTGATTATCAAATATTATCATTAGCTATATAGCAGTTTACAGACGTTGTACATATACAACTGCATCTTTCAGAACGAGTCGACCTCGGGATTCATTGTACCTTCAAGAATTTTAGAATATTTTGAGGTCTGTAAAAAATAACTGAGAATATTCATTTCAATTCCACCAATGTAACTCTCTCAAACAGCTGTTTGCAGAGTGCAGACTGACAATTAAAAACACACCTGATCATAACACATGTAATCATTAATATTTGTAACACAGCTATTCAAAAGTGCTACCGAAAATATTTTAACTAACAATCTTCTCAGGTCAAAACATACCTTTACATTAACTGACAATTTATTAGGCTAGTATATAATTTCCAAGATTTCAAACGTTCCTGCAGCATTTCAAAATGCACTGTGTGATAATCTTGTATCAGATGCAATCACAAGAAATCCAAAATCACAAGAACTTTTATCACAGTGCATGACAATATTGTTGCGCTTTGAATTTGAAGACCATTTCTGTCACAGCTTCAACAACGACAATGTTTGTAACATTTTATATCAACACACACACACACACACACACGTACGCACGTGCGCAAGCACACAAACACACACACACTTAACGGCCTTTTTTCTGGGACTACCCAGGTAAGCCGGTACCAGAAAGGCAAAAACATTCTGGATTTTACTGAAGCAAGTGACAGTGAGTGGAAGTGGCATCAGCTGGGCATGCAAGTCTGCACCTCGCTCCAGCACCCCACCACTCAAAGTTTTTTACAGGCCGGAAGCCCTTCCTGCCGCCCAACCAACAGTGTCAAAGCACTGAAGGCATTTTATATCAAATATACATGTATTTTACAGAGTCCTCTGCCTGTCGGTGTCAGCAGTATACGCAAACATACAAAACTGCAGAACTAGCAATATGATGAAACTAACAAACAAAAAACGAACCAAATGTCAAACGTTCAAAAAGGTACATTTACATCCATCATACAGGGTACAGTAAATATGACACGCGTCCACTGTGAATTTAGCAAAGCTTCACAGCACGAAGATGGAGCAGCTGCTTTAGCTTTCTGATTCATCTTTAGGTTATTATTAATTCAAATTTATCAGCCGAAAGGCATTACTTAATTTTCACTACTTTTGTCAATCAAAAAAGTCCACTACAATGAACCAAGACAGCTCAAGAAAATTAAAAACCTTCAATTATGTTAAGCTTAGTAATTACATCACTGGGTTAAACCTGCTACAAAAGTATGTTGCATTAAGCAGTTGCACTGACTATGGAGTGTGGAAAAACAATCTGACCGTCACTGCATTTCTCAGATGTGGCTTGTGAGCACCCGAATGTGCACAAAGCATGCTACATACAGTACAAACAGCTTTCTCTCATGTGAACACTCATTAGTAGGGAAAAGGTAGACAGGGGAAGGACAGGAAGGAAGGATCATGCAGCAGCAGACAGGAAGTGAAGCGAAAGGAAAAAGAAAGAAAGAAAGAGACAAGACACCGAGCAATTCGTTGGTGCTAATTCACTGGCACTGTACATGAATATCACCACCTCTTCAGGAGTCACAATCATGACTCACAAGTTCAGTCGGCTTAATGCAGTCATAGACATCGAACTTCGACCCTAATGCTGTCCTTTGTTGAATTACTTTTGAGTATATTCTCTATTAGCATCATTTCTGCTTGACCTATTACAAGCAGGTGGGCAGACATGTACATGCAAATATAGCTCTAGTTCATGTAGTGTATCTTAGCAAGTTATTTTCAAGAATTCAGCAGTAGCTCTGACTGTGGAGAAGCAATCTGACTATTACCGTGAGTTCTCAGATGCGACTTATGAGTGCCTGAATGTGCAAACCGCATGCCACACACAGCACAAACAAATGGTTTCTCTCCCGTGTGAACTCGCATGTGAGTGCGGAGATTCTCCGGCACCGTAAATGCCTTGTTACACACACTGCAATGCCATGGCTTCAGACCCAGGTGAACGGCGTTCACGTGCCTCTTCAAATCATTCAACTCCTTGAACAGTCTCGGGCAATCTGAACATACGTATGGAAAGTCATTAGTATGCACTCGTCTGTAGTGAATTTTCAGCGAAAACGCTATCTTAAACTTCTTGCCACATGTTGAGCATACATGAGGACGAGTGTCTCTGTGATTACGTATCGTATGGACTTTGAGATGTCCACGGAGTTTGAACTGCAATCCGCACTCACTGCATACATGTGGAAATACATTCTTATGGACCATTTCATGGGTATTTCTGGTGCCAACTTGGGCAAACTTTTTGTCACAGAAGCGACAGCCAAATGGACGCTCGCCCGTATGACAGCGCATGTGCTCAATTAGAGTAACACGTTGCACAAACGCTTGGCTGCACACGCTGCACACATGAGGCCTCTCAGCATAGGAAGCATGAATTAATACATGCTTGTTGAGATGGCACTGATAGCGAAACTGCTTGTTGCATTTGTCACATTTGTACCACCGTTTCGGTGGATCATGAGTGCATCTAACATGGCGTTTCAACAACCGAAATGTGGTGAATTTTTTTCCGCATATATAGCATTCAACAGGATCGCATGAAGAACTGGCAGCTGGATCGAGCTGGAGCATTTCTTCCCCTGCATCAGCATGTGTTTTCTCATGATCCACTCGTGCCTCTCTATCTTCAAACGTTCGGCGACAGTAACGGCACGTATTCGTCGTACAGTTCTGACCATGAGAACGCATGTGATAAATCAACGTGAGGCGATCACAAAATCCCCGATCACAAATGCTGCATACGTGTAATCTATTTTTTCTACGTTTATGGCTCAATGAATGCTTCTTAAGGTCCGACTGAAAACGAAACTGTTTACCACATTCATCGCATTTCAACCACTGCTTTGGTGGATAATGGCTGTACTTCACATGCCTTCGTAGAAAGTTTTCATTTGCAAATCGTCTGCCGCATACAGAGCAGATGCAATCACGCCCACAGCGTTTCACAGATGATGAATTTGTCTTGAACTCTGCGTCTGACAAGCAACCAACAAAAACTGTTCTCAGACCTCCAGCTTACTTCAGTCTCCAAACTACTGCACACTTTGCATGGCGGAGGCATATTTACACCGTACGGGCACTTCAGCAAGTTACCTGGCATAAAAGAATGCTCTTTGAGTTTAGAACCACAAAGCAGTCGTAAGGCACACAACACAAAGCCAGCACAACAGCCAGTTTTACATCTAGCAAACAAAGATTTAGTCCCAGACCACAGTAAATACACAAAGTGCTTTATTTTCAGTCTGTGCTGTGGTGTGTACACTGTATGGTGACAATGTTACTGTTACAGTGAAGATTCCCGGATATCATACTTTCGCATTAATAACTCCAGCAATTTGTTCATGCGTGCTTCAGTCACAGACCCGCACAACTCGATACCAGGCAAATGTTGATGACGGTAGTTATTGACGGACACGGTTCATTCCACTCATAAATTAAATATATGAGTGGCATATAAAACTAGTAGTTGACCCACGTTAATACACACTGCAACATACTGCAATAAAATTGACTGCTTAACTCCGCAATTACAATATTAAGAACTAAAACTTCAAAAGCCTAAAAGTGAGCATGTTCCAATCAAAATTTTTGATAGCAGTGATGTTACGCAAGGTACCAGGGTAAAGAAAATGAAGAAACAGTGGGCAGTTCTGAGTGCAAATGCCAAACATTACTATCATAGATTCAGCGGCTTGGAACCAACCACTATTATGAACTCATCACAGTCACCACAGATTATTACTGACATATAGACAAGACCAACACAGTCAACACTACTGCTATACACAGCAAAACCACAACAACTGTTTTATCACGTTTCCATTAAATACTATGTTAGAAGAGAGACTAATCAGACTAACTACTTCTAGACTGTTGTTACAATCACTGTGCCATTGAATAAGCTACACCCAACAGAGTGTCACCACCATGTCCAAGCTTATGCTTCTTCAACGAGCTGTTGTGTGCAAACTGTTGTCCACACAGCTTACAAATGAAAGGTCTTTCGCCCGTATGAACTCTCATGTGAGTGCGCAGATTGCTGCGCTGGGAGAAGCCTTTGCCACACACATTGCAGTAGCAGTGGCTGATGTCTGCATGTGTTCTCATGTGACGACGGAGCGCCGAGCGTGACTTGAAGCGTGCTGGACAGCGCTCACACGCTACCGGTTGTTCTCCTGTATGCACACGCTGGTGCAACTTCCACAGATGGTAGTTGCGAAACGCTTTGCCGCATGTTGTGCAGGCATACGGCCGCTCCTGTGTGTGTACACGCATGTGGTAGCGCAGCAGCGAGCGCTGGATAAAGCCACGGCCGCAGACTGCACAGACGTGCGGACGAACATCAGTGTGAATGCGTTCGTGAACATTCAGCGAGCCATGCTGCGAGAACTGGCGGCCACAAAACCTACAGGAGTAGGGACGCTCGCCCGTGTGCCTTCGCATGTGCACGATCAGCGAGCTCCGATTGCGGAAACGTTTACCGCACGACAGGCAGGCGTGTGACGCATTACTGGCATGCAACTGAAGATGCTTCCGATACTCCTCAAGGCGTATGAATCCACGTCGGCAGACTCCACAACAGTACGACGTCGTTTCCTGTTTCTCTGCCACAGCGATACAAGCCCCTACACAGTCATGTTTCTGAAGCTCCTGTGCCGATGAGAACTCCTGCTCGCAGACAGTACATGAGAAGGTCTGACCATCGGACGTGTCTGCCAGAGCGAATACGCCGTTCATTTCTGGCAATACACCAACAACATAAACTGCTGTCACTTCCACTTCATTGCATTTTGCCACTTCAATCCTTTTACCTTATCAAATGAATTCTTCACTGCTCTAAGTCCCACTTCTATTCCACTACTGTTACTAATCAAGCACACAGCAAGACATCAATCTATGCAGGACCACCACTTCAAATCATATTCAGTCCAATCATAAAGAATCAGCCAATTTTGTGTCCAAAGTATGCAGCTGCATGGTAATTCAACCAGCATGTCTAATAATGTGTTGTGCAATTCCAATACTTTCTTATGTCAAGTGTCAAGAACACAACAACACTGTCCAATTAGCAGGAATACAAACATGAACGACACAAATCTAAAAAAACAATTAATGTATAGCATCTGCACTTGCAGTATAATTCAATCTATTAAACACTTTGGAAAACTGATCTGTATCGAGATAACATACTAGATGTTCAAAAATTATGTAACCATCACAAACTTCAATAAATCCACAACTTTACATAAAGCATCTGGCTGTTATAACTTCATAAAAAAAATTCTAAAATATCAGACATACATGCAAAATGTTAAGTACAGCTAATCACTGAACAACTCAGAAGAACACATAACATAAAATTGTTCATATGCATTATGTAACAGGAACAACAACTATGTACAACTGTGTTTCTTCCACACTGCAACTGACAAAAATCAAAATATCAAAATTTATACCAATACATTACTGACTGGCTCTATTTTTATTTTAGTACTAAAATAAAAAATACCCACTAAATGGAGTAGTAAACATTAAAACTACCGTTTTTTAATAAATCAGTGTTATAGGCTGATTTCCTCATCATCAAGTGTTACGTAGCCTTTAATGCAGGTACAACAAGAAACTGATGGCAAGCCAGTTGGAAAATGCCTCAGCCCTGTTACTGCACAGAGCATGCACATATGCACACATAAACAGACAACCTTAAAACAGAATGCCACCACAGTCCACAGGATAGGAAATGGAGGCACAACAACCTAATAAATAACAGCATAGTCCACGACATATGGCTCAGAGGTAATGAACTGGACCCGAGACCACTGAACATCGAGCCTTCATATGCATGCAGGACGGCAGTCCCTCGAGAACACTGGCATTCGACAGTGGACAAAGCTATGCACGAGAAGAGTATGACAACAAAGGCAGCTCATAAATTTTCAACAACATCTAACAACTAACAGTGGTTGAACACTGAACAACAAAAATGTCAATGCTAGCCTGCATTCCAGCCTTTCACGTCTCACTTTTCATTACCAATGTTAAATAAACAGCACACTTCAAAAACACAGACTGATACTAAACTCAGTGACGCATCACTAACGTTCTCCAGCAAAATTAATTATTTCAGTTAACCAGTTCCACTGTGACCAACACTCAAGCTGTAACAGCACATGGTAGAATAAGCAAAAATGTCATCGACAGAAAATTTCCGAAACTGGATACTTCAACTCATACTCTATGCAATACTTCTGCAGTACTTTTCTGCTTTCAATGGTACTGCCTCAAGACTGAACACAGTCAATCAACATTTGGACCACAATAAAAACAAACTAGAAGTCAGTGGCACACATGTACATACAGACAGACAGACAATCCCGAAACATGATGCCTCCTCCCCATCAACAGAATGGGCAGAGGCAAAACAATTAGCACTTATTTGTCTGCTATTAGTCGGAGCTGAAGAGGTTATAGGGCACAGCCCATATTTCGCACACGTTATGAGAACCCAACAAGCAAATGATGTTTGTTGAATATATGCCAATGACAGTCAGCCATTATGTAAATTTTATGGGCATTTCAACAGAAGCCACACAAATGCCCATAAAAAAGCACAACTGTGCCATATTCTGCTCAGAATGGCAGGAAAAAAGGCTATAAAATAGAAGAATTCTGCCAACAGCAGGAATATTAGCATCTCTGCTGCAATGCCATGCAGCAACTGCTGCCCTGTCATGTTTTGTTTAAGTATTGCAACAAAACTTACAATTTCTCTAATCCTCTTATGTCAATGAAACATACAAACAAGAAACTTATTTTCATTGGACGCACTCATACCACACTACAGCAGAATGTAACAATCACAAACTTCAATAAATCCACAACGCTGGATTACTTGGATATGTTGAGAGTGAATGCCACTAAGCAATTGCATTCATTCAATGTAGGAGAGCACACAATGAAAAACATCCAACAGAGTAAAATAAACATAAACTGTATAATAGTTCTTGAAAACGTACATCAGGCCGCATTGCACAAATGCGGCCTATTGCTACACATGTCGCACATTACATGGTCTGTGTGTTGGAATGTGCAAAAAATGGCTGAACCACTTGTGAGCCAGTTTGGTGGGCAGACTTTCGCAGGCCCAAGGAATCACGTATTAAATGCAGGTGCACAATGGCGCCACCTAATGAATGAACGAACACTCTGTTTCCAGAGGCAATGCGGCCTTATGTCAAATTACTTGTTTTAAAATGAACAATCAACCTCACCTTCATTGCTAGCTGGTCTGTCGCCTGATGTTGCTGCATCACCAGAACCCTGTTTGTGGCAGCGATTGATGTGTTTGTTCAACTGATTGCGGTATGCAAACTTCTCACCACAGTGTTGACATGCAACACGTTTCACTCTGCGAGTAGGTTTCTTGGTTGTTGGTCCTGGCAACAATTTCACATCTGACAATTAATGATTCAATGACAGACCACAAACAAATACATACAGTACACACCTCAGCCTGTGTCATGATGGTGTAATATGGTATATAATTTGGTATCAACCAAACAATGTTGATGCTTTATGTGAGGTAACTGTAAGTCAAGTATGACTACTCTGGTGGATGTAATATACAAGTGGCAGACTCAGTGTGTGATTCCTCATCAACACGCGACCTTACACCTGAGTGCATTAGAGATTAGTACATAACATTCTGTCTTAACTTTTTAAAAGCTGTAACTGCTCAATTATAATAATTTGGCAGAAACGTTACTAATAAATAATGCAAAGAAACAGAAAAGGTGAAGAAATCAACTAGTCGCTAGGCCCACTAACGGCACTAATTGTAAGTCTGGCAAAGCAGTAATACACTATACAGCACTTGAATGAAAAGATGTGATTTCTGTTTCAGATTTTGCCAGGTATTGCAAAAGTATTAGTTAGGAAAAATGAAGCAGCCTATTGCTGTCGATTTTCTAGGTAATGCTTCTACTACAAAGTGACAAATGGCTTATCGAATCATGCCATTTCCAATGCAAGTCTTTTCATCTAAGATTATTACTGTGCATCTGTTCACAAGGTTTCAGCAAACACAGTGCATCATGCAGTCTCTCGTAACACAACACACTGTTATCACTCTTACAACTTAATGCAGCTAATGCACAGAATGGCAGAATAGCTAGCAGCAAAAACTTACGATACTCATCACCACCATCATCTTCAGCACCATCATTCTCCTCTACTGCCAGCTGAAGGTCTGGGGCCTCAGTACCATCATTAACAATACCAACACTGCTGATATCAGGCTTCAAGTCAACTGTTGAATCAGACCGTGCATCCCAATCAGCAGTATTTGAAACAGGTACTAGAGACGATAAGCCACCACCATCATCATCTCCATCACTGTCTGGAAACAATGCATCGGCTTCAGCACAAGAAAGCTGCACTGAGTCGAAGCCCTTTGTCCAATAGCGCTGCAACCTTGAAAGGATTGCAATTCGTTGGAAAAACTGTGCAACTGTTCCCTGTGATGTCAGCAGCGCCAGGTTATTGCAGATTGTCACGGCTCGGATGTATCGATCCAACGGTAGGATTTCTGCTGGTACACACACACACAGACAATCTCATCGTCATACAACTTCAAGGCTGAAAGAAAAGGCATTACTGCACAACACATATGACGGTTCAATGCTGTCAGAAACCTTACCAGCACAGTGCTGCTAATGCATGTTATTTCTATGCTCAAATTGCGATTTACATAAAATTGGCTGCTAGTGAACTCCATTTACCTTGGAATATCCGTCAGTGTGACACTATGGGCATTAACTGTTTCCAGTAGTGCCATACTCAACCTAATCTTTTTGTATTTTTGTTAGGTGTGGGTCGTGTACATTACCACAACAAGAAGCTCAGCTATCGCCGATGCATCCTGTCAGTTGAAATCTTGCCAATTGCAATGCAACAGTGCAGAAACTACTTGTACGACAAGTCCTGAACAAATCGAAGTTATGAAGTTGGAGTGTTAATGTGTGCCGATGTGTAATAAGCATGCGCACTCAAACGTGATGTGTCCAAGTCGCTTTCACTGTCTTATCGGTGTCATAAACAAACCGACGACGGTCGAGTTGTGTATATCACCTGTATACCGACGACTTGCTGTGGCGAAATTTTCTAAGTCCACAATGTAGAAATTGCTCACGTGACTCTGACCACGCTCACTTAGGG
>Ga0136654_1000233_pt1 | contig 18127 bp, 16 predicted proteins | sample InaspJWI70metaG_FD_94865 | JGI IMG/M metagenome (GOLD analysis project Ga0136654, IMG submission 94865) | Marine gutless worms symbiont microbial communities from Oahu, Hawaii - Inanidrilus sp. 1 OAHU.JWI-70 metaG (version 2) | ecosystem: Host-associated > Annelida > Digestive system >... | reverse complement strand
TATCCTGGTTCATGGGTGGTGTATCCTTTCCTTTTTAGTGTGGCCGGTTGACTGCTGCTAACAATCTACCGGTGGATACACCGCCTTTTCCTTTAAACACAACTTTTAAATATAACTCAGCAGCTTTTGCAGATGATCAACGATCTCCTCGATCCGGTAGTGTTTCAATCCACGCCAGCACGGCTTGCCGTAGAAGCAGCAGATTCTTCGACTCTTTTTCATAACATAGTGCCCCGAAAACGCCTCTTGGTATCTGACGACGCCAGCACCGCTCAATTTCCATCGAGTCGTTTGCTCGTAGTAGACGACAACGAGGGCAATCGTGACATGCTTTCACGGCGTCTCAGAAATGAAGGCTATAGTGTCGAAACGGCCGAACATGGACGTAAAGCCCTTGAGGTGATCAAATCCCGGCCGGTTGATCTGGTACTGCTCGATGTGATGATGCCGGAGATGAACGGGTATGAAGTGCTCAAATACTTGAAGGCCGACAGCACCTTGCGAAACATTCCGGTCATTATGATCTCGGCCCTGGGTGAGATTGAAAGTGTGGTGCGATGTATCGAAATGGGAGCCGAAGACTATCTGCCCAAACCTTTTAATCCTGTGCTTTTAAAAGCGCGTGTCACCGCTTGCCTGGAAAAGAAGCGCTTGCGGGACATCGAGCGGCTCTATGCACAAAGCATGGAAAAGGAATTGGAGATCGGACGCAAGATTCAAAGCAGTTTTTTCCCGGATCTTTTACCGGAACTGCCCGGATGGGAAATCGCGACCTACTTTCAGGCCGCAAACCAAGTGGCCGGTGATTTCTACGATGCTTTTTATCTATCCAACCGCAAGGCAGTGGGGCTGGTGATTGCTGACGTTTGCGACAAGGGCGTGGGCTCTGCATTGTTTATGGCGCTTATCCGCAGCCTCATTCGCGTCTTTTCCGGACAAACCCACCTGTGTGACACTTACATTATCGACAATCAAGACAGAGTGGAGGGTATCATCACACCGCAGGAAACAAACGGCATCGATCCGACCAACGCCCTCATCGCTGTTGCGCTCACCAATGATTACATCGAGCAGAACCACAGCCGGATGAGCATGTTTGCCACGCTTTTTTTCGGGGTTTTGGATCCTGAAACCGGCTCACTCGCCTACATCAATGCCGGCCACGAACCTCTTATCGTCGTTGGCCCGGGCGGCATCAAGGAAGATCTTCAACCTACCGGGCCGGCAGTCGGAATGATGCTTGAGGCCAAGTTCAAAATTAAACATGTCCGACTGGAGCCGGGCGACATCTTAATCGGATATACCGATGGCGTCACGGAAGCCTGCTCACCAAGCGGCGAATTATTCACCAAGAAGCGGTTGCGATCGATCCTTCAGCAGCCGATATCCTCGGCACCCGAGTTGCTGGAGCGCATCAAAGCCGATTTATTTACTTACACTGAAAGCGCCCCCCAGAGTGATGACATCACCCTGCTGGCTATTCAAGGTGCCCCTGAAGATAAAGAGTCCTAAGCGTGGGTCTCAAAACAGCCTCCTGAATACAGAGAAGAACATTCAACCGGAGTAGCGTTTAAATACCCTCTGCAAAGACGGTTTTGCTACCAGTCGGCATTCTTGGACCACTCCTGGAGGGTCACCGGGCGGATGTCGGACTCATTCGCGGTTTTCGCAATATCTGCTTCATATCCAACCCGATCGAACCATTCGAGCATGATTGCGAAGTCTTCACTGAATTTGCGAACCTCCTCGATCGGTACCGAAACAAACTCCACGCTCTTTCCGGCAGCCTGACCGATTATCTTTGCCGCTTCGGGCATGGTTTGAGCATCATCGGCTATATCAATGGCACGACCGTTCAGGTTTTGGTGGTTTTCAAAAGCCCAGCATCCGTACTTGCCGATGTTCGCCACTGAAACCATCTGGAGCACGGTTTCAGGTTGAATCCCGATCATCAACTTTCCATCGTCTATTCCCGGTTTAAACCATGGAGAAACGAAATTCTCCATGAAAAACACGGGGCGAATGATGGTATAGGAAGGAAAGCCCAGGCCGCGCACCGCCTCTTCGATCCGCCACTTGTTGTCGAAGTGGGGTATGCCGGTGTTGCGATGTGCCGATCCGACCGATGAGTAAACGAAGTGTTGCACGTTCTCTTTTTTTGCGATCTCTGCAATGCGTTTTCCTTGAACTTCTTCGTTCTCCACGCCGGCCTCCCAGGTGTTCTGCACCGCAAAAACACCCCAGGAACCTCCAACGGCTTTTTCCAGTGAAGCCGCGTCTTCCAGATCCCCCTGAATCAATTCAGCCCCCAGTTTCGCCAACTCGCTGGCAGCGGGGCTTTCCGGGTTGCGGGTCAACGCCCTTATTGGATAACCTCTAGTTAACAGCTCTCGTGCAACAGCACCTCCCTGTTGTCCGGTAGCTCCTGAAACCAATATTGTATTCTTATCAGTCATGATAGTTCTCCCATATCATATCCGGTGTATCATCCCCGGGTTATTCGTGAAAAGCAGATAACAAAAGAAGATCTCAAATTTATCGTTTTGCCGCCCGGAATCTTTTGTCGCTGGCCTTCAGTCTGAAATTTGAACCACGCCTTCACGTTTTTTCAGCTTCGTTTCATTGATCTCCTTCGCATACAGTGGATGAAATTAATCCAGCTCTCACCATATTGATTCCGAGGTTGGTGGGCACAGCCACAATGAAATTAATATAATGCATATGGCCATTCGATCAAGAAGGGATTAAAGTCGCTAAAACTAATTTGTCGATCCGGGTATAAAATTAAACATAGACAATAATATCCGCTATTGTTACTCGGCGGCTTACGGAGACAACAATCATTTTCACGTTGCTCTGAATCACAAAACAATTTACAATTTTTCTAACACTGAGAATTCTGAAAACAAGATTTTCATTACACTGAAACCAAATTTTCACAGAATACCGGCAGGGGATTATGAGTACCAGGAATGAGGGACTATTTCGTCACATTATTAATGCACTTATTTGGTCAACCGACGGTATCAAAGCCGCCTGGAAGTACGGGTTGGCCTTTCGAACCCAGGTAATTGTCATCGCCCTTATGATGCCCGTCGGCGTCTGGCTTGGGGAAACTGTGGTTCAGTGGGCGCTTTTGTTCGGATCAGCTATGGGGGTGCTGATAACGGAATTGTTGAATTCTGCGCTGGAGACCATCGTCGATCGTATTGGCCTTGAGCAAAATGAATTATCCGGAAGGGCTAAAGATTTGGGCTCTGCAGCCTCATTTTTCAGTATGGCAACGGCGGCTGTTATCTGGGGGCTGATCGCCTATGGGCGCTTTTGGGGTTAACGGTCGAATCAGATGGCTGACAGAATGTCTGTATATATTTGCTTTCGATTTTTTCGGCTTGAAATTCATTTTTCATCTGGATGATATCTGCGCCGCCCATGTTGGGATCTATTTTTCCATGTTGCATAAACTGAAAGTAGTGTGTCAGCTCGTGGGCTACAATCGCTTCCTGTTTGCAGCCATCCAGAAAGCTTCCCACATAGATCTTTTTGGTGTCGGGATTGAATAATCCAATGACTTCCTTCAGAAAGAAATCCAATATTCTCTCGGCTTCTTCGCTGCCGTACATTTGCGACCACCGTTTGTAGGATTGACCCGTATTGTCTTTAAATACAATTTGAAGTTCTTTTTTTGATACCAGCAGTATTTCCGGCATTGAATAATTGTTGGTGATGGAAAGCTCGTCAAAGACCCATTTGAAAATCTCATCGTGGGAAACACTTAGTGCCGGCGGTATCAACATTGTCACCGGCAATATTAAGGCAAAGATCAAAGAAATCAAAATTCGTTTTGGACACATAAAATCAGACCTCATCATATATTTTAAAAACTCACTTTGTACCTTTAATTTGTTCTGGAGGTTTTGCGGGCGGAGATTATGAGACTGGATTTTATCTTGCAGACTTGATACTTGCGGTGAGAAGAATAATTTTCGAGAAGTTAAAATCAAAGCCATTTTAAAATTTTGGCAGCCCTTTACCTCAAAAGCATTCATTTGGACCATCTCGGTCTCTATAACGCAAAAATGCAAAAAGCATGCCCAAAAAAGGCAAATCGTATTTCATTTATAATTTCAAATAATTATATTAAAGATGGGCGAAGAACGAAGTAAATTTGCTGACGGTGGGGCGTCAATTTTTTTGAAACACTGGATAGTTGCCATTGGCAGCGCGGATGAAATGTTAGCGTAATGTATTGATCGCGTTAAAAGATGAAGGACTCAAAAGGGAAAAAATCAGAATTGGAAAAAGCGGGCGAGGATCTGCTGGAATTTGCCATAGACCGAACAGACGTAAACTGGCTGATGGATCGATTGCCAAAGGAAGCCGATATCAGGCGGGTAACGGTTGAATATGAGCTTCCGATACTGAAAATTATCGCTGTCGGATGGGGCCTGTCCTATTATTTGGAAAACAGCCCTCAGAAAACCGCGCTGCTGGAACTCTACTGGAATTCGGTGAATGAATTCTCCCGGGGAATATCGACAACAACCGAGTATATGGTAGGTCAAAAGATTGATTATTTTCAAATATTAAAAGACCGTCTGCACATGTATGTGGCTGCCCTGGAGCAACATCCGGATGTTTCGGAACCGGTACATGTGATCGGCCCGGAATTCTCCAGAATTTGCGGCAATGTGAATGACATATTCACATTTATGACCGGCTCTAAGATGTTCATCTCGACCATCAACAAGGTCAAGGAATACCTCGAGGTGGTAAAATTGAGATGACGGCCCAGCAGAATCGGGATCGGTGTTCAGCCCCTGCCGGTTGCTGGAAATGCCGGGTTGATCGATTGATAGTAATGAATCCTGGCCAAGAGGACCAGATTTCATGATGCAATTGAAGCTCGATTTCAGGTAATGGAAGGATATAGTTCGAGCAGACGGTTTCCCAGCATTTGAGCCAGACGTTTGAAAACCAGGGCTTCCTTCGCGGGATTTTTATGCAGCAATTCAAGAAAGCTGTCTCGGTCGAATTTGAGTAAATTAACTGCTTCCTTGCACTGCGCCGATGCGGAAAAAACATTCCGGCCCACCAGGCTCGACCAACCAATAACCTCTCCCGGATATCTTGCCATATATACCACCGGTCCGGTTGTGCCTAGACTTAGCTGAACACTCCCTTTGACCAATACATAGAAATGTTGGGCAGGTTCTCCCTCATTAAACAGCGTGGCTCCTTCGTCCAGGGATAATTTTTCTGAGATCCCCATTGCTTCGAGGGCAAATTCTTTGCCCATGCCCGTGATAAAATCACCCATTTTGAAAACCATGATAGCAATCCTTTCTTCCGCTGATTTTAAAATAGTGCTTATTCTGGTTTTGTCGATTTGAGGTAGGAAAAAGAATGGCAGGTGTTGTTGTGTTATTGGCTAAACAGAATAAAAAGCTTTCCGACTGACTTCATAGACCTTGGTGCCGACCCTAAAGTTATGCTCTTCGATAAGTTCGTCGAGGAGCATGATTGATTTTTTGGGTGTCAAAATAGAGGCTTTCGTCGCACGCAGCAGGACTCCTATCGTTCCGATTACCCGGAGACCTTCTATAACCGCAGTTTTTCGGAGCAGCCGATCATCCGATAACACAAAAATTGCTCGTTCTCTGATCGCCAATGTGAGGATGCAATTGTCCGCAAAACTCAATACTTTGGCAAACCTGGTGGGTTTACTTAATTTCAAGACCTTGCAGCCGGAAATAAACTTCGTAAGCAATCTTTCTTCGTCAGGAGGTACATCAGGACCCAAAATTACATTGCGCACGACCAAGGGTACCAGAATTTCCGGTTTAAATAACTCTGTTAACAAAGGCAGCTGATTGATCTTGGAGAGAAAAATGATAGGAGAACAGGTTCCTCAAGTTGGGCCGCATAGATGGCAATAGGCCCGGTGGGTCGGGGAAATATAGGAGATACCGGGATCTACCTGCTCACAGATCGGTCCGATCTTTTCCTGACAGCGCGTATGGTAACAGCAACCCTCAGGTATATGCAAAGGACTCGGAATATCCCCTTCCAGAAGGATTTCTTTATCGGCTTGTTGGGCCTGGGGCAACGGTACGGCCGACAACAGCGCTCGGGTATAGGGATGCGCCGGTGCGTCAAAGAGTTCGTTGACCTCGCCTTCTTCGACAATTCGTCCCAGATACATCACCGCCACCCGGTCGCACACATAGCGAATAACCGATAGATTGTGGGAAATGAACAGATAGGTGAGCGACATTTTCTCTTGAAGCTCTTCCAGAAAGTTCAGGGTCTGGGCCTGCACCGAAACGTCCAGGGCGGAGGTCGGCTCATCCAGAACCAACATTTTGGGATTCAATGCCAGGGCCCGGGCGATCCCCACCCGTTGCTTTTGCCCTCCGCTCAGTTCGTGCGGGAACCGGTACATGTGCTGTTTTTTGAGCCCCACAATCTCTATCAGTTCCTGAACCCGCTCCCGCAGAGCGCGGCCACGCATGTGGTCGTAAATGACCAGCGGCTCCCCCACGCTCTTGATGATCGTTTTGCGCGGATTCAAGGATGAATGCGGATCCTGGAAAATCATTTGCATATCGCGCCGGCGGCGGCGAAGCATCTCCTGGTCAATTTCGCAAAGATTTTCACCACTGAAATAAATATCTCCGTCCGTCGGATCGATCAGACGCAATACGACGCGGCCCAGGGTGGTCTTGCCCGAACCGGATTCGCCCACAATCCCATATGACTCCCCTGCTTCAACCTCAAAGCTGACGCGCCGCACAGCTTTCACGGTTTCTTTTGAGCGGCTCAGAAATCCTCCCTTGAGGGGGAAGTGTTTGCTGACTTCTTTGACTTCAAGAAACTTCATCGCAATGAATTGAGTTCCTCCTTGGGTTTCGCTTCGCTGGGCCATGAGGAATCAAAAAGAAAACAGGCCACCCGATGCTGCTCATCGATATCGCTCAATAACGGTTTTACGGTTTTGCAGATGTCCATGGCGTGAGCACATCGGGGATGAAATCGGCAGCCTTGCGGTGGATTGATAAAATCGGGGATGCTGCCGTCAATCCCTATAAGTTTATCCTCGCGTCGGGCCAGGTTGGGGATGGATCGCAAAAGCCCCTGGGTATACGGATGTGACGGATTCTCAAAGATCCGTTCGATCGTGGTCAACTCCACGATGTTGCCGGCATACATGACCGCAATTCGCCGGCAAACACTGGCCACAACCCCCAGATCATGCGAAATCAAAAGCACCGAGTGATGGAATCGCTCCACCAGTTCCTTGATTAGGCGCAAAATTTGGGCCTGGATAGTGACATCCAGGGCGGTGGTGGGTTCATCGGCGATCAGGATTTCGGGGTCGCCCACCAGGGCCATGGCGATCAGAACCCGCTGGCGCATACCGCCGCTGAACTCATGGGGATATTCCTTGATCCGTTGCCTGGGATTGGGGATGTGGACGGCATCCAGAAGGCTGATGGCTTTCTCCCGGGCCGCCTTGCGGGAGACAGATTCATCCGTATGGCGGGCATGTCCCTGGATAACATCGATCATCTGCTTTACAATCGAAAAGACCGGATTGAGGTAGGTCATCGGATCCTGGAAGATCATTGCGATCTGGTTGCCCCGAATTATTTCCAGTTCCTTTTCAGGTAGGGTGAGAAGATCCCGGGAATGAAAACGGATCTGACCCGATACAATTCGCGTGGGGGGTACCGGAAGCAGTGCCAGTATGGCCTTGGCGGTGATCGACTTGCCGCAGCCGGTCTCTCCGACCAATCCCAGGGTGTCCCCCCGACCGAGCCTGAAAGAACAGCCGTCCAGCACCTTGGCCGTCCCCTCAAAGGTATCGAAATGAATCTTGAGATCTTTTACTTCCAGAATGCTGGATTCGGCTTTGGTTTTCATTCGCGATAATATCCCCGGCTCTGCGGATCCAGTATGTCTCTGAGGCCATCCCCAAGCAGGTTGAAGCCCAGTACGGTAATGAAGATCGCCAGTCCTGGAAACAGGGCATACCACCACCAGTTGGGAAGGTAATTGCGTGCGATACTGATCATGGCGCCCCATTCCGGTGCGGGGGGTTGGGCGCCCACCCCAACGAATCCCAGGCCGGCCGCGGCCAGGATGGCCATCCCCATGTCCATGGAGGCTTTGACGATGATGGGCGAGGTGCAATTGGGCAGGATATGCAAAAAGATGATGCGCGTTTTGCCAGCTCCCACCGAACGCGCTGCCTCGATGAAGGACTCCTCTTTGAGGGACAATGTCTTTCCCTGCACCAGGCGCACGTACCCGGGCCACCAGACAATCGATAGGGCTATCATCGAGTTTGTGATCCCGGGACCCAACGCCCCGATGATGGCCAGGGCCAGGATAAGTCCGGGGATGGCCAGAAAGATATCGGTGATCCGCATGATAACTTCATTGACCCACCCGCCGATAAAGCCGGCGGTAATCCCCAGAGGAACGCCGATCCCCATGGCCACGCAGACGATAATAAGGCCGATTCTCAAAGAAATGCGTGTTCCCAGGATGACGCGGGTATAGACGTCACGGCCCATCTCATCCGTTCCGAACCAGAATTCAGAATCCGGAGACATTAGCTTCCGGGACATATTGATCGATCCGGTGGCGTCCTCGGGAAAGGGAACGATCAGCGGTCCGATCAAAGCAATCAACAAAAATGCCCCTACCAGGATCATGCCGATAACCGAAAGGGGACTTCGGCTGAACAGGTAAAAGGATAGGCGGATATCCCGCCACAAACTCTCGTGCTCTGCTCGCCACTGGGCCCAAAAGCCCCCTGACGGTACGGATCTGGCTTCGATGGGAATTCTTTTCTGATCCATGGATTGGTCCCCGCCTTTATTCATACCTTACGCGCGGGTCTAATGCCCCGTAAATCAAGTCGATAATCAGATTGGCCAGCATAAAGTTTACTCCGATCAAAAGGGTCACGCCCATGATGGGCTGAAAGTCCGAATAGACCGCCGACTGCACGGCGTAGAGCCCGATGCCGGGCCAGTCGAATACCGTCTCCACCAGAATGGTTCCGCCCAGCATCCACCCGTATCGAAGCCCCACCATGGTCATGGTGGGAATCAAGGCATTTTTCAAGGCATATTGGCCGATGATGCGAACCTTTGAAATACCATGCGCTCGGGCGTTGACGATAAAATCCCGGTTGAGCACCTCAAGCATTTCGGCCCGATTGACGCGAATGATGCTGGCCAGGGCCGGAAAGCACAGCACGAATGCCGGCAGAAGAATATGTCGCAGCGCATCCATAAATACCGGCCAGTTTCCAGTGATCAGACTGTCCACCAGATATAGATGGGTGATTTTTGTCGGGGGCACGGTCATCATCCCCAGGCGCCCCCCCAAAGGAAGAAAATCGAATTTCAAAGCTAAAAAGAGCTGCAGCATCAAGGCCAGCCAGAACATGGGCAAGGCCATTCCCGAGACGGAGAAGACCCGGGCCGCATGGTCTAAAAAGCGATCGCGATAAACCGCGCACAGAACCCCGAGAGGGATGGCCAACACCACGGCCAACAGGAGCGAGAATATGGTCAGTTCGAAGGTGGCCGGAAAGAACTGGATCAGATCGTCGATCACCTGGTGGCGGGTGCGGATAGAGCGGCCCAGATTGCCGCTAGCCAGGCCTTTGAAATACGAGACGTACTGGACGATCAGCGGGCGGTCGAGGCCGAACTCCTTGCGCATGACCTCCACCATCTCCTCGGTGGCATCCGGACCTGCCGCCAGACGGGCCGGATCCCCGGGCGCCACCCGCGAGATTAAAAAAACCACCGTAATGAGGCCAAAAAGGGTTAAGCCGATAAGCAAAAGTCTTTTGAGGATAAATTGCTTCATGGATTCATGCGAACGATCAAAAGCGCGATGACGCTAACGGAATGCGGAGTTCGGAATTCGGAGTGCGGATTTCGGAATTTAGAATCTGAAATCCGGCATTTCGCATTCCGAATTCCGCACTCTGAAATCCTACATCCTGTATCCCACATTCCGCATTCCGAATTCCGAACTCCGCATTCAAAAAAGGGGGGAGGTCCCACCTCGACGGGAGGTCTCCTCCCCCGAATCGCTTCTACTTTTCTATGTAAAGTGGATACATGTCGGTTTCGCTGGTAAAGCGCACAGGACAGAAAACAAATCCCTTGACGTAGTCCCGGAAGGCCCAGCGGCGATTATACTGCATGCCGAAAATCTCGGGAGCATCCTCCAGTATCATATTCTGGATCTGTTCATAGTACTTCATGCGCTCGTCGAAGTCCGCAATGACGCGGGCTTTATCGGTCAGCTCCCAAACTTTTGGATTGTTATAATGGGCGGTTCCGTAGTATTTGCCCCACGATTCCTTATGATATTGATACGCCACCACATCGGGATCGTTGAAGACGGGGGTGGCGAATATCGCTATCATATCCGGCGAAGTATCCACCTTGGATCCCCGGGCGACCATGTTGGGCCAGGTCAGGGGAACCATCTTGACCTTGATACCCAGTTTGCCGAGGTTGTCGATCAGGACAAGTCCCATTTTGCGCTCTTCTTCCAGACCCTGGACATAAACGTATTCCAGCTCGAAACCGCCGTCGGGATAACCCGCTTTTTGCATATATTCCTTGGCCTTTTTCAAATCCTGGCGGTACATCTTGTCCTTCAGGGAAATATGCCCTTTCAGTCCGATGGGAAACGGGCTGTCCTCCAGGATCGCATTGCCGTTGTAGATCTCGATAAAAGAATCATAGTCATAAGCATAGGCAATGGCTTTGCGGATATTGATATCCTTGGTATAGCCCCGCTGGTTGTTGAATTTGATGCCAAAGGTCGTCAATCCGGGATCGTTGGACACCCATATTCCCGGCATCTTCGACACGAGGTCGAATTCCTCGGGATTTAATCCCTCGACGATGTCGCACTGGCCTTTTTGAATGGCAATGCGCTGGGAGCTCGATTCGCGGATCAACTTGAATATAAAGCCGTCGATGTGATTGGGATTTTCCCAACCCCGCCAGTAATCCTCCACCGCCTCAAGCTCATAGAGAACCCCGTGTTCCCAGCGCTTCTTTTTGAAAGGACCCGAGCCCGCATCGCCGTCCTTCATCCACTCCTGACCCATATCACCGTCCTTCTCATTGGCCATCACGACCTTGGGATTCATGATATACCACCAGGGAAGTACCGTCTCAAAGGGTGCATACGGTTTGTTCAGGGTAAACTGGACGGTGTAATCATCGACCACCTTGATACCGGAGGGATCCAGCACGTCCAGAAGCATCCAGGCCGGACCCTTTTTGATTTTCAGGGTTCGCTCGAAGGAGAATCTTACCGCTTCGGCAGTCACCGGATCGCCGTTATGAAATTTGGCGTTTTTAACCAGATGAAAAGTCCAGACCTTGGCATCCGGGCTCGATTCCCATTTGGTGGCCAGCCATGGGATGACTCTGGGCGGGCTGTCCACATATTTCAGCAGGCCGTCGTACAGGCTCTGCTGAAGCATCCGTGACGACCAGTCGTAGTATTGGCTGGGGTCAATATTTGGGGCTGGTTGTCTGGCGCCGTATACCAAGATTTTTTTCCCATCTACCATTTCAAGGGCCTGGCTCATCCCACCGGCAAGAAGGATAACAATCACCACTGCCAAAAAAATCAAAAAAGATTTTTTCCTGATCATAATTTGCCTCCTATTTTTTTGTGGTTAAGGTATCGCCTGAATTTTGCAGGAATACTAATGAGAAGTTGATGTTATGTATACCCTAATGTTGCAAATGTCGGAGGGCTTCAGAGCCAAGGCGTCAAGGGTGAAGCTGTAGTAGGCTACCGCGAATCCTTGACAATACAGGATCTGAAGCTCTCCGGCTTTCCCGCAGGGTAAACAACTTGGCAAATCCGATCCCATCCTTGGATTTCACGAAACGGAATATTCAAAAAATGGTGCATTCACTATGATATTGGTAATAATTACATATAATTAACTATGCTTTGCCATGTTGTTTATGCAATATTGGGGTTTAATTACAGCAGACTAAGTCAACTATGGAAGTAAAACAACGTACCCATCATGTAAAGATGTATGAAGATTATTAAGTTAGATAAAACGAAGACGCCATGTCAAGCACAAACCATCCTGCGCCAAGGTAAGGTCAAAGTAATTTTGCATATCATGCTTGGCCAAAAATTACCTCTCGCAAAGGCGCTAAGTTTCATGAATTTCCTTTGCGTCTTAGCGTCTTGCCGTGCGAATATAAAAATTTCGCCTTAATCCAATGATTCAAGGCTATGTCCGCGAGAATGATTTATCCTTGTATCCTTTACCAAGGAAGGACTAAGCGTCCGACGACGGTCCTGTTCCTTTCAGGACGTCGGTTTAAGCATTGAAAAAGGAATTGTATTGACGATGAACGGCAATAACCGAATTTGCCATTCACCGATCGGTAACACCTATGGATCGAGCAAAGGTTTTCCGATCGCCCTTTCCGCTTCCTGGATGGTCTCGGGCAATTTAACACCCGCGCCAAGGGGTATTTGGCCCCGGGCCGCAAACAGGACCGCCACCGCATCACCTTGAGCTATTTCGGCCGATGAAACCGGCAAGCCAGTTTCCAGCGATAAAAGGGTCATCAAATCGGGAAAGGTCCCCTGCCGCTGTCCGTCAATTTCCATGGTCATGAATTCATTCCAAAAGATGAGCTCACAGCGATTGTCTCCTTGCACCACGGCCGATCCGATATCATAGCCGCCCACTGTCTCGATGCGTAATTTAACAATCTCACCCCGGCAGGCAATCGAGCCTCCTAAAACAGAGACAATGGCCTCAATCATCGCTTCGCTGCCCATGGTGGAAGCAGCCATCATTTCCTCACCGACTCTGATGGCGTATGAGGTTCCGCCCGGTGCGGCATGCTCGCGCAGATAGGCCGCCTGAATCGGATCGCGGCTAACAGCCACCAGCCCGCCGGCCTGGATCGAAGCATAGCGCACCAGGTTGGCCGCAACTTCAAGCCCTCCCCGGGCCACCATTTCCAGGTATCGACCCGCCTCATGGTCGCCGCCCACGGCCGTTTGGATCGAGCGATAGCCTTCGATGCGATGAATCCCCATTGCACCCATAAGCCCTGTGGGATGGGCTCTGCCGTTTGCCGGCGCATCAATCATGGGAAGCCCTCTAACGACGGCCTGGAGCCAGCCATTTACGCCGGAGCTGCCACCATTTTCATTGCTGATAATACCGGCGATCTTCCCCGGAAATTGATCCACAAGCAGATCCAATGATTTGATGTGATCAACGGGTCGCACGCATTGATCTTTTGCCGCCGGTGCGCCGACTGCGGATGCGGTGACCACCAGATCATCATCATCAAGCTCATCAAGCGATTTTAGCGCCACTCTCCCCAGTTGCACCGCCAAAGAAGCCCGCTCCAATCCTTCCTTCAGGCTTCCACCACCGCCACCTCCCAAAACCGCCCCACCGTGAGCAGCCGCCTCAGCCTTTCGCCGGTCAATTAATATCGTACTCATGTGACAGTTCTCCTATTGATACAAAAAGTGTATTAAAACCCGATCCGGATAAGCCGGAATTGGAAATTGACGATTGAATATTTAAGGCATTCTACCAATTCTAACAACACAATAGATAAAATGATGGAGCGGAGCGACCTCCACAAATCTTCAATCTTAAATCTTCAGTCTTCAATTACCATTGGCCCCTGCAAGGAATTAAACCCGGCAGCTTTCGAAATCTCCACCTCACATTCATTGGTGTCTGTGTAATCTGCGAAATCTGTGGATTAAAACCTGAATTTCAAACGAGCCGGATGCTTTCATATACAAGATTCAGGTAATGAGTTCACGAGCCACGGCCGCCATGACCCTGCGCGGCAGTATCACCGGCCGACCTGTTATTTTTCTAAACCGGGCCATGGCATCCCGGTTAAAGCCCATACAGTCTAAAACAATCAGATTCACATCGGCCGCCCGGATCCGGTCGGCCACCTCATCCATCTCCTCAGGGACCCCCGTATACGGAGAAAAGGCTTCGGCGACAATTTCGAGCTGCGGATTCTGCCACTTCACCTTCATCGCCGGGATCTGGTCAGGCTCGGGAACGACCACGCCCAATCTGCCTTTGAACAATAAACCTTGAATCAACCGATACAGGATCCGATCGGGGCGCAGCAGCATTTTCCTGGACTCGAATTCGGGAAATTTCCCCGTGCACAGAAACATGATGATCTCCACCGGCTCTGTTTGAAATTCTGATATACACTGGCTTATCCGCGTGATGAGGTGCGCCTCGGCTACCTTGACCTCTGTCCCGTCTTTCATTCTTGTGACGAGGAAATCCTCTCCCGGCCGGGGTAAAAATGCATTGACTTCTGCGAGCGTCAGTCCATCCAGGACCCCTTTTTCAATAATCTTCACATCCATTCCCAGAACGTCCCGGATCTCGGGAATGATGTCGATCCGCGGAGATTGCCCGATGGTTATGGTGCCTACCGTCATGACTTCTTCCCCCCTTTGTAGATGCAAGCCCTGTGGTCGCGGCAATTGGCGCCACGCCCGTCACACTCGTCCAGGCTGCTTTGCACACCGCTTATTCCGGCCCCTTTGATTTCATCCACGACCCGCAGAAGCTTTTCGATCGCCTTTTCTTCACCATCCACGGCCATAACCGTTGATCCTTCGGCGCCCTGGATCCCACCCCTGCCGATCACGGTGCAGCGGACATCGGAGATTATCTCCACCGCCTCTTTTTCGGTCACCACCTTTCCGATCAAAGGGATCAAACCGACCGCCATACCGTAGGCCCGATCCGCATCTCGGCCCGCAGCCTGAATGGCCTTGAAGATGGCGCCGGGGATCAATTTTTCCAGTCCGATGGGAATGATGATCCGGCATCCTTGGGTCAAAATACCGGAGAAGGCATGCCCGGGAGGGCCGCCTCCGGGTGCGCCGGCCATCATGGCCGCATTTCCGTTCACATCGAGCGCATTGCCGCCGATAATCACCACATCGCGCCGGCCAAGCCTCTGGGCCACCGCCGCGAAGGTATCATCGATGTTCTCCACCGCTCCCTTTCTGATGAGTACACTGTGGGGGTGATCTTTGGAAACATCCTCTGCCGCGACAGTCCCCCGCTGGGTGATCCGGCCGCTGATCCGCAGCGGCCGGCCCACCAACTTTTCACTGATGGCCGAAACGGTGGTTCCCCCTTTCAGGATGATCTTTGCCTTTTCAAACGCTTTCTGCACTTCCGGCAGCAAAACAACGCCTTTGGCGATAAGCCTTTTCGATTCGTTTACCGTCAACGAAATCTGGATGTTCATTCTAGCTTTTCCCCGATGTCTGCAAAACAGTCATTCTTCCATAGCGCTCGACAATCCGACTAAACTCGGCTTCATCGTAAAAATTGCATTTCTTTTCCGTAAACGCCTTTGCAACCTCGAGACAAAAGGCCACCGCATCCCTTATGTCCACCTCATGGCTGGCGCCGGTACCGCAGCCCGGCACCACCGAGCTTGCCGTCAGCGCCACCCCCACTACGGCCTTATCGGTGGCCGTGCATGGCTGCATAATGCTGTTAATGTGAAAGAGTTCATTGTCGTACGGGGTGATATCTTGCATGGTAATGGGCAGCACCTGTGGCTGCCTGCCGGTGGTCCATGCCAGCAGATCCAGCAAATCTTCGCTGATTCTGAGGATATATCCTTCTTTGACCGTGGCTGAAATCGCGATCCCCTTGTGATTGACGATTCGATTGCCCCTGGTCGTATCCACCGATAAAATGGCATCCATGTCTGCATCCACCTCATATTTAAGGAGTTCAACCGTATCAACCGGAGAGCACATAAACGCGACCGGTATATGGGGTTTGGTCGGGGCGTTGGGACAGATATGGGTCGTAATCACCACGTCACCTTTGAGAACATCGCCCTTGCTCTGCATATCTGCCAGTTTCAGGGCACAGGACAGGGCCGTGACAGCCCCATCTGCATCTGAAACCAAACCGATGCACTCAGGTCTTGCCCCGATTCCACCAAGCCGGCCGATGATCCCCAAACTAGGCGCCTTTCCGTCGTTTTTCTTTCCGTCCCTGCCGGGAACGACGATCTTAACAAAATCCGTGGTTCCTGGTTTTCCACAGATCGTGTGTGTTTCGATTTCGGTTAAACCCCTTGATTTAAGAAATTCCAGCACTCTCGGGCCGTCTATGCGGGCCTCACTGAGAAGCTCGTAGATTTCCAGCACTTGTTTGAGCATTTCACCACCTCCCTTGCGATCTCTGAATATCTTTATAAGCCAGGATCTTGATTCTTAAGGTATTTATAGATTCTCGTCCGTGACCGGCGCCGGGTGCTACTTCATCATCTCCGGCAGCCACATGAGCAAACCGGGAAATAGAACAAAAATGATCAGCCCCACCGTCTCAACTACCGCGAACGGCAATGCCCCCCGGATCACATCCATCAGTGACACGGATGGTGGGGACACGCCTTTGATCACAAAAAGGTTCAGGCCCACGGGCGGGGTTTCCGTTCCGATCTCACAGGCAATGGCCATGACCACGCCGAACCAGATGGAATTGTACCCCATCCCCAGAACGATGGGCAGCAGGATGGGGGTGCTGATCAAAATCACCGAGACCACATCCATGAACATGCCCATCAGATACAGCAACGAAAAGATGAGAAATAGCACCATCGCGTCAGGCAGTCTCGATGCGGCGACGGTCTCGGCCAGTTTTTGAGGCACCTGCAGGCGGGTCAAGACGTATCCGAACAGCAGGGCCGATGCGAAAATCAGCATGATCATCCCGGTGGTGATCATCGTGGAGCGGAAAACCTGTTTGATGATGGTCCAGTTGAGTTTTCTACGGGAAAAGCCGAAGACAAAGGCCCCCGCACACCCCACGGCCGCCGCTTCCGTGGGCGTGGCGATACCGGTATAGATCGACCCCAGCACCAGCACGATGAGCACCAGCACCGGCCATATGCGCCCGAGGGCGGCAAAGCGCATGCGCCAGGTCACCCTCTCGTCCACCGGGGGGGCCAGGTGGGGTCGGATGGTTGTAATGACGAGAATGTATCCCATCATCAACAGAGCCAGCACCACACCCGGGACGACACCGGCCAGAAACAGTTTTCCCACCGATTCATCGCCCACCACACCGTAAAGGATCAGGGCCACGCTGGGCGGTATCAGCAATGCCAGGCCGCCGGAAGCGGCGACACAGCCCGTGGCCAGTCCTTTTTCATAGTTGCGTTTGAGCATCTCCGGAATGGCGAAACTGCCGATGGTGGCGGCACCGGCCACGCTGACGCCGCACAGGGAGCTGAAGATGGCGCAGGCTGCCACACTGGACATTCCCAATGATCCCGGCAGGCGGTTGAGCCAGCGGTGGGTTGCCGTGTAAATGTCCGATCCGATGCCGGAAACAAAGATAACCTCCCCCATCAGGATAAAAAGCGGGACGGCCACGAGGGTGAATCCTGCCATGCGGTCGTAGATCACCCCGGGTACGGCCCCCAGCCCCCGCGGCCCCTGCAGCAACAGGATTCCGATAACGCTCGCAATTCCCAGGGCGCCAAACACCGGTGTTCCGGACAGAAGGAGAATGAGAAAACATGCAACGACAATGAGTGTGATGAGAGTTGTCGACTCCAGCATAAGATCTCCAATCTATCCATCCGGTGTTTGCGACCCGGATATCGTTGCGGTCAGTGATCGTATCACCTCACCGATTTTGACAATGTACTGCAGGCACAAAACCAGTGCACCCAGGGGAATTAAGCCGTAGGGTATCCACATGGGGAATTCGAGCAAAGAGCTGGAATGATAATTGCCGGTATAGGCGGTGAGGGTGACCTTGCCGCCTTTCCACACGAGGATGCTTAAAAAGGCCACTGTCAGAAGCGACGTCACTAATTTCAGACCCAAACGCAGCTTTTCAGGCAGCAGGTCGACAACGAAAGTGACCGCCACATGGCGATCTGCTTTGAGTACCCAGCCAATGGACATGAACACCACCAGAATAAGCAGGTATTCGCTCAGCTCCACCGAGTAAAGCGTTGGCGAATCAAAGACGTAC
>Ga0136654_1000225_pt1 | contig 18544 bp, 19 predicted proteins | sample InaspJWI70metaG_FD_94865 | JGI IMG/M metagenome (GOLD analysis project Ga0136654, IMG submission 94865) | Marine gutless worms symbiont microbial communities from Oahu, Hawaii - Inanidrilus sp. 1 OAHU.JWI-70 metaG (version 2) | ecosystem: Host-associated > Annelida > Digestive system >... | reverse complement strand
GTCCCGCCTCGATGGTCTTCCCAAGCCCTACCTCGTCGGCCAGTAAGACGCCCTTCGAAATCGGCGAGCGCATCACGAACAGCGCGGCCTCGATCTGGTTTGGGTTTAGGTCGATACAAGCATCGAATAGAGACCGGGACAGACGTTCCAGGCCATCGCCGCCTTGGCGCGTGAGCTCATGAGCGAAGTACCTTGCATGGAACGGCGTACTCATGGGGATGGCTTCCTCTTGCGCGACTTCTTGTCCCGCTCGTCGAGATCTTCCTTCATCTGCAGCAGCCGGCGTATCAGAAACGGCTGGGGCACCCGCTTGCCGTTCTCCCAGTAATTGATCGTGCTATACGTGACACCGACCTCTTGGGCGAACTGCTCTTGAGTTAGATCCTATCGGTGGCGAAGCTCCTTGACGAGCGCAGAGACATCATCGTTTTTCATCGCACCACCCTGTGGGCTCCTTCCGAGCGCAATCGAACCATCTATATAAAAGGGCATGGTATCTTTTATATGAGCCAATGTCAATCCCCGAGGCAAGAAACCGTGAAAAAAAGCCCGACGCGGTGAGGCGTCGGGCCTTGTCCCGAGCATGAGCCGTCGGGCTTGAATCAGGCGATGGCCGCCCGGAGGCGGTTCGAGAGGCTACCGCCCTTGTTGCCGACCTCTTCCTTCGGGCCGACGTGCTTGTCCGTGTAGGCGTAGGCGGCCTTGTTGATCGACTCCTTGAGCGTGGCCAGCGGGATCACCTCCTCGGTCTTGGGCTGGCCCTTCACCATCACGCGCACGCCCCGTGGTCTTCTCCACGAGGAAGGAGACCTTCTCAGAGACGTTCGCGCTCCGGCCACCCTCGTACTCGCACTCGACGCCGGCCTTGCGGCAGGCCTCCCGGTAGGGAGCGAGCGCGGCGCGGTAGGCGTCCTTCGCCTCGCCGACCAGCGCCCGTGCCTTCTCAGCCAGCGCCTTCGCCTCGGTCTGGGCCTTCTCGAGGCCCCCCCTTCGCGGCCTCGACCGGCTTGCGCAGGGCGTCGAGTTCGGCTTGGGAAACCTTCGGTTCGACGGCCTTCTCGGCCTGGCGGATCTTCCACTCGCTATCGCGAAAACCTGTTGCCATTGCGAAGCGATGTAGGTCTTGCCGGACTTGGGGGTGACACAAATGCCGCTCAATATTATAGTTCGATTCATGTCGAACCTTCGAACACTAGATGCCCTTCGACTCAGCGAAATGTTTGGAGCTCTTGCGAATCCCAACCGGCTCACCATCTTGCTTCGGCTCATCGACTGCTGTGGGTCGCAGACATCCTGCTCGACGGACACTGGTATGAACGCCTGCGTCGGTGATCTCGCAGACGGACTCGATCTCGCAAAGTCTACGGTGTCGCACCACCTCAAAGAACTTCGGCGAAACGGCCTCATTGAGATGCGCCGCCAAGGGCGAAAGGTGGAATGCTCGATCAATGCCCCCGCCCTCAACGAGCTGTCGTCGTTGATTCAAATCGCACGACAAGACACGATCGGTGGCGAAGCTGCCTTGTGCGCAACCCCAAAACGATCCGAAACAAGGAGAGAGACGAAATGAAGAACACCGAGCATGGCGTTCGCGTCACCTACTGCGTTGAGTGAGGCTTCTTGGCAATGACCACCAGGTTGGTGGCAACGATACAGACGGCACTCGAGTTGGACGCCACACTCGTCGAGGCCCACAACGGCATCTACGAGGTTCCAGTCGATGATGAGGTCATCTACACGAACAAGGGAACGTGCAGCCAAGGCTTTCCTGACGACTGGGAGATCGTGCAGAGACTTGGACGGTCCATCGGGATCGAGCCGCGGATTGTCAAACCAGAAACCATCGCGACCGAAGAGGAATCAGGTCCAGCCTGTCCGATACCGAACCAACCTCCCCCCGAGTCAGAGTGTGGGTGTGGTCCCTCTGCCACTTCGGGATCAAATGACTCGAGCTGTTGCGGGCCGGGCGATGGAAAGCCGAGCAAGATCGATGGGTCGTCCGGGTGTTGCTGAACCTCGGCCAGCGTCTCTCGGAGGCCGGCCTGGCTGGCTCGATGGTGTACGGACTCGCGATAGGTGGAGCGTCCACAGCGTGTTCCGCGTGCTGCAACCCGGTGCTCCCCGTGGCTCTCTGGCTCAGTACCGTCCAAGGCAGTGTTTTGTTGGGCGCCGGAATGCTGGGGTTGTTTGCGATTGGATACAGCTTGCCTCTCGCGCTTGGTCTCGTGGGGATTGGGATGGGCATCAAGAAAATTAGCAGGCTCAGCGAGCGCTTTGGCTCAAGTATGCGCTACACTGCGGGTGCCGTGATGATTGGCGTTGGATTCTACATGCTGGCGACGGCTTGAACCTCGGCTGGCTGGTCCCTCACGGGGAAGATCACGTATCGGAGGACGCTGATGGAATTCGAAGAGCTATGGAGTGAGTATCGAGCGGGCATCGAGGCCATCGTGCGAGCGAAGATCTCAAACCCAGTGGACGCCGAAGATATTCTCCAGGAGATATTGCTCAAGATATCGAAGGGCATCAACTCTTTGAGGTTTTCAGAATCGATGAAGGCGTGGATCTACAGAATTTCCAGAAACGCGATCGTCGACTTCTACCGCAAGAAAGTGACCGACAAAACCGCTCCAATGGCTGATCCATCCGACGTACCCGACTTCTCAAACGACGGTCCTGATATTCACCAGGCTCTGACGCAATGTCTTGCGCCATTCATCAACGCATTGCCGGCCGATACTCGAGAGGTTCTGACCGCCATCGAACTCGATGGTATGGGACAGAAGGCATTCGCCGAGAGCAGGGGCATCAAGTACTCCACGCTTAAATCGCGTGTGCAGAGAGGCCGTATCCAGCTGCGCAAGGTGTTTGAGGACTGCTGCGAATTTTCCATGGACGCTGGGGGACGTGTGATGGATTTCTCCCCGAAGACGGAAGCCTGTGACAGCTGTTAGAGTTAATGCGTCTTTTTTGGTTGGACCTCGTCTTGTTAGATGAACCTTGGAGATAATAGTGAATACAAGAATGAACGGAAAGGAGTCCGACGATCCCATCAACCCGCACTACGTGCGAAGTTTTGCGTTGTCCAAGCGTTTCTTCGACCAGTTCGACCTTGATGGATCTTTTCGCGACTGCGACCTCTTTTCCCGTATGCGTCAAGACCTAGCCGAGTGCCTTCACGCAGAGAACGACGGACAGGAGGCCGACTCGGTGCCAGCGGTGTTTTCGACATCGGAGTTCTTCAGGCGCTACGAAGGGATCGAGAAATATATAACCTGCCATCTAGCAGACGCGATGAAGACCGAGATGCACGTCATGTGCGAAGATGTCGCTGCCTATTTTGACCGACTGGATGAACAGAAGACGGATGGAAGTTCCGGCGAACCCTCGAGGTCAGACGGTGATTCGGAAAAGGCGTCCAATGCGCAGCTCCATGTCACCATCGACGGCGTAGCGGTCGACGCATCTTCTGATGACGCGAATCTGGTCGAGGTCGCAGCTCGGGCTGGAGTCGGTATCCCAGCACCCTGCTATCGAGACAACCATCGAGGTGGGTGCTGCAAGGGCTGCGTGGTCGAGGTCGACGGAAGCCAAGCCTTTGCGTGCGGCACAGCGCCGAAGGACGGTATGAATATCGTGGTTAAGCGCCCCGACCTGGTGGCACTGCGCAAGGAACGGATCGCTTCGTACGCTGCCGGCAAATCGGATGGGTCTGACTGTGGCTGTTCCGATTCGGCATCTTCCTGCTGTGGCCCATCGGCTAACTCCTGTGGTTGCTGAATTCGGTTTCCAAACAACCTTGGAGTACATCCGGCAGGGAATTCACCTGGTGAGGGTCTACCGGAACTAGGGCCGCGCAGCTGAAGTGAAGGTGGCTTGTCTATCGGGGTGCATAGGTTCGTAACAAACAAATGGACTAGGGATCAGTTGACTATGGTGTGCGCCGGGGAACATGCGAGCTCGCTGGGCGGTCCTTTGGGCTTCGTCTGCCAGGTCGCGCAGCAGGCGCTGCAGCTCGCGCAGGTTCTTGAGATCGAGGGACTCCAGGTCTATGAGATAGCGCCGCCCCGCCTGCCGAGTCATCTCGGCACGGAGCCAATCGACGAGGTGGCGCTTCTCGTACTCGGTGGCCATCTATGACTCGGGCGCGAAGAGTTCGGCCACGCGAACCTTGCCCGCTTCGAGCAGGTAGGCGTGGAGGGAGCAGCGACGAGCGTGGGCCAATTTGATAGATGAGATCGTCTGAGATCGATTGATTTAACAACAGGTCCGTAGCCGAGAACATCACACTTCAACGTCACCATCATCATCGGGAGGCTGGTCCTAGTTCCACTCTGCCGGAATCAGCGCGGTTCCATTCCGCCATCGTTCAACGACAGTAGCTTGATACCAGTCCTCCGTAATATCGGCATGCTCAGTTATGATGATCTGCAGTCCAGGGGTCAGCTCAGCAACGACATCGCGAATGAGCTCGAAGATTCGAATGACGGCAACTCGGTCCTCATCATCGAGGACCGCCAAGGAGCCATCGATGTCTTGTTCAGCCGGGAAGTAGACCTGTGATGGCTGATCCAAAAACAGGAAACGGGGGACGGGGCGGCCCTTGCGCAAAAACCACATGTGGAGAGCCAAATGCGCAATGATGTGACAGCACAGTGCATTCGCTCCGCTACCCATCCTATCCATGGGAATCGGCCTTACTTCGGTTTCTGCATCAGCGACGAGTTGCAACCGTCGAGAGTCCAATCTGAATGAATTCCCGCTATGCTCATGTTCAAGGCGTTCGGCCCAGATAGTCAGCTTCTTTCCTAAGATCGATAGTATTGAATCCAATCGCTCCTGCAGCTTCTCGTCACTGAGCTCGCCTTCGAGCCGACTCATCTCTCCCTGAAGTTGTTCAATCTCTTGACGAAGTTCTGAATTGTCTTCAGTCTGCGGCAGAGTTTCGCGGAACAAGCTAATACGGCCAAGGACGAAAGCTTGACGCGACGCCATATCCCGAAGTTCAGCTAGCCGATCATCTGAGCTACGGAGGGCTTCCATAACAGTCCGCTGTTCCTTGAGTAGCCGACGCGTATCGGAAAGCTTAGCCTCCTGAGCGATGATGAGTTCTTCGAGGCGTGGTGTGTGTTTCTTGACGTTTTCAAGTTGGCTGGAAGCACGACCAAGTTCGGATTGAAGCTGCTGGGTTGTGGGTATTCTGTCTGAATTGGGCTGATCGCAAAGCGGACAGCATCCGGAATCGGCTACTGCGAAGATGCCGAGGCTCGATAGTCGTGATACCTGCTCTCCCGTTTCCTTTGAGTATCCTCCTTCATCTTCAAACAACGAACGCATCGCATCCCGCTCCTCCTGCTGGCGCCGTAGCTGCTCACGAAGCTGTGCTCGCTGACCGTTCAGACGGCTGAGCTCTGCTTGGTCAACACTTTCCTCGTACCTGGAAAGTTGATCCTACGCTGATGCGATCATGGCGGATTGTAGCTCGCCTATGGCATCTTCCCAGGTTTCTGGCAGCGAGACCGCGGGTAGAAGCCCCACATCCCTAGCCTCGGCCAGTAGCGGAGCTGCACCACCGATTCCATCGCCAGCAATAGCTTCGAGTTGGGATAACGAGCGCTCTCGATCTCGAAGCTGCCTGCGCAACTCTCTGAGCTTCGTCTTCTTCGCACGAAATTGTCGTCTACAGCTCCCCAAAAGTAGGGGAGCGTATCCTTGATGGACTGAGTGACCCAATTGTCGCTCTGCTTGTGAAAGAGGAATCCAGGTTGCGAAATCTCATTCTGTGTCTGGAATACAAATGCCAGCGCGTGGCGTAACTTGGCGGTTATGGGATTCCGTGTTTGGCCTTCAGGCGGCTCGTGGCGGTTAAGGCCGATTCCCACCACGGATGTAAGCCGTTCCACGACACTGTCGATGTTCGTAGTCGCTGTCAGTTCAGCAGCACTCGACGGGGTGACCCTTGCACCTACAGCATAATAAGCATCGGAAGTTGTTGTCCTTCCTGGATCGGGCGAACGTCTCGCGACAAAGTGCTCGGACGATCCATCCGTAAAACGAACGCCATACCAAGATACGCAATTGCGGATGACACCTTCAGGTACCGCGCACGATGAACTTCCAAGACAGTAGTCTACAATGCTGATGAGCGCGGATTTTCCGGTTTTCGAGTTTCCGGTGATGATGTTCATCTTGCCGGGGCGTAGTGAAAGCACATGGTTTCTACCGTGTTTAGAATACAGAACAATATCTAGGATTTGGATGCTCATGGCGCCACCTCCATAACGCCATAACGGTGGTGTAGTCGTCGGAGAGCGCAACCCATTTCCCAACGAAAGCAGCCTTCTTAATGCAGGCCCTGACTTCGTCAGTGACCTCACGCTCAAACTGCGCCATTGAATGCGGTTGCCTTCCAGCTACAATCCGTGTATCCTCAGCCTGAAGCAGTCCACCATTGCAGGCGAACAAGATGCCCTCTTTCACCAATGGGGCGAGACTCTTCGCGTGTTCGGCAAAACCCAAAAGAACCTGCGGATTCTATCCACGCCAGGAGGCTAGCGATGTCCGGGTTGTAAGCGGAAGGCTCTCCCGGGTTTCTTTGTGAAGCACTATTGGCACGACGAGGAAAGAGATCGCAAATGGTTGATTCGCATTTGCTGTCGATGAGTATGCCTTAGCACAATTCCAGAGGAGCGTGCCAAGAAATGCTGGATTGAGAAGCCGAGTGTGCCCCAGTGGCCTTTCGTTCCAGGATGCGGTGGTCATGACGTCACCTGGGCTTCAAGGAGATGCTGGAGTCGGTGCATGAACTCGGGATGCCAGCCGACTTTAAGAGAATTAGCGAGGATATGAAACGAGCCTCGCGTCATGCTGGGCTCCCGCACTTTCGGCCGGATGGGGTAGCAGCTGTTCTCCACCCAGGCGTAGATCTTCTGTGCAGCTGAGCGCATGACATTTTCCGCAGCGGCTTGGCCGATCTCGTCCGCGAGGCGATCAAACTGGAGTTCCCATTCCTCGCGCAACAAACGCTCGTATCCCTCTAGTTCATCGACGAGCACCAACTCCTCGCGCATCCAACAGGATCTCTGGACAAAGGCTCGGTAATAATCACTAATCGCCCTCAAGATCCGTTTTGTGCCAATACCGGCGAGCCGTGCTTGATGGACAAACACGGCGTTGTCATAGGCATCGGCGCCGACATTCTGCTCAAGGATGTCTCGATCCACAGGTAAGGCATCGTGTTTGAACTGTTCCAGGAGATCGTGCCATTCGCTTTCTAACTCGGAGCTGTGGATCGGTGGCGAGGCTTTGTCGGCGAGTTGTTGAAGAATTCGCCTAGACCACCCTTCGAGACGTGTCAAAAACCCGTCGAGGTGTTCGCGACGTACCGCCAACCGTGCCTCTGCGCGAATCTTGCTATCCACATCAACAATATTCGGTGACCTCGGAGCAATGAAGATCGTACTCAGAAGCTCTTGTTTCTTGGTTTTCGAAAGTGTTTTAAAAAGAGTGTAGGCGCCCGGTTGGTTTCATTTGCCGAAGTCGCAGCAGTTTGTTCCAGCCGCTTCAAAGCCTCTCTCTCATCACGCCCGCAAATCATTAGCCGACTCGCGGCAGACCCCTCCCCAACATCGCTGGTGGTTATCAGAAACAATCGGGCATCGGCAGGGATGTCGCCGCCGGAGTGCCCCTCAATCCAAACGCGGACTGACTTCCAGAGGTCTGGGCTGGCGTCGGTGAGATTGGCAGCTCGGTCGCAATGATGCTTTGATTGCAGCAAATCGATAGCTGAACCCGTCGTCTCGAACACAATATCATCAAGGGTCTCTAGATACAGTACAAAGCGGTTATCCTTCGCGAGCCGGGATAACAGCAGGACCAGTCGCACTTGGTAGAAGTATCCAAGCGCCGAGTCCGCTGGGAGAAGTTCGTCGTTCTGCCAGAGTCTGTCACCATCAGGCATCCCCCTTCGTTAACGTTAACTTCACCCGGTGGCAGCCGGCTTGTGCCACTGCCTGTATAATGCGGGGTTACTCATGGAATCCTTCGATCCCGCGCCGTATCTATGAATGAAGTGACTCATACATCCAACCCGCACCGTTTTTCCTTAATCATCCTTCCGTTCACGGAAGTCGGGCATCACTTTATCGATCTCATTCCAAAAGACATCGGTGTGATCGCGTGGTGGATATGACAGAGTTCGTGAACCACGATGTAGTCGATGATGGACAGGGGAGTCATCATGCACTTCCAGTGAAAGGATAGCTTCCTTGCCGCCGGGCATGAAGCCCAGCGAGCCGCCGCTTCGCCCCTGGGTAGCGCAGAGGTGTTAGGATCGATACTTCTCGCCGAGCGAGCGGTGCCGTCACAAGGTTGCCTCCCTTGTGACGCCTTTGGTGCGTAGTAGTCGACGCACGATGTCAGCCGCTCTTGCCCCTTGGTAACATAGAAGTCTCGGAACGCTGCCTTTGCTGATATAATCTCTCCCTTTTCAACCAGGTCGCGACGGAGGCTGAATCGACCGTTCTTGAGTTGCAAGGACTCGTCTTGATCGAATACCAAGATCAATCGTAGTTCCGCCCGAGGTACAGGAATCCCTCGCCATTTTTGTACTCGCCAGCACTCCCCGTTCGGGAAGTGATTTACAACCAAGCCCCAAAAGGGATGTTCGATATATCGCATGATTACGCTGCGTTGCAAGCTTTTTCGAAGTTGCGGTGAACCGAGAGCGCGAATAATTCGGTATGGTTTGAGGGATGATGTCGTTGGCGCGGGTTTGGCTCTGGGAATGGGTGGTTGTGGCTCTGGGCCTGGTGCATTGGCTACTGTTTGGGACTTCCGAATAGTTGGATAATGGTCGACCCAGTTGTCCGGGAATTCCGGAAAGCTCAATCGATGACTCACGGCGTAACCACCACTTCAGCCGTTTGAACTCTCACGCGAACTTCGTTGTAAATATCAACGCCAATTTCATCAGCGATTTCCAATGTGGTTGCGAGGGTGTACGGGACATCTTCCTCGAGAGTCCCTGCATCGGCTTTGCAATTGACTTGGATCTCTAGACAATCGCCATCGACGAAAGAGCTCGCGCTTTCACCTTCAAGTATTTCGTGTTGAACCGTTCCTCGCTTTACCGCCCGCCATTCAGCCTGTTGTCGCTTGATACTCAATGGAGACGTCGGAGGGGTGAACCACATATCTGCACGGCGCCACGCTTGATGGGCTGGATTTACCGGAGTAAACCAGCTCATTGTTATGGCCAGGCTCCGCCATCCCCGTTGTCCACTTAATGAGGGAGGCAACGGGAACCGGTGAATGTGCGCTTGGTCGGAACGAAGGATTCCACCACCAAGGGCAGTTGCGCGGCGTTCAGTGCATTCTTTGACTCTCTCAATGTTCACTGATCCAAAGCCGATGAGACGGGTGACGTATTCCTTAAACTGACGGCTATTCTCTTTCGTCTTGAGAACTGCTTTGAGCAGCCTCCCAGCATCGCCCCAATTTGCGCCATGAACCAGGAGAGTCTTCAGCCAAAGAGCGCGCGGAATTTCGTCTAAGAGCTCACTGCCGTCTTCTTGTTGCAGCTCGTCCAAAACATCATACAGAATCGATGCGTATCGGCTGATTATTGCCGTGGAGTTGCTGGTTCCCCTTGTATGCCAGGAGCTTCCAAGATCGCCCGGTTGCGTGCCAGGCGCTGCCACTCTTTGACCAGGAGATCTCGTTTGCCGATAAATGTTGTATCTTGCGTTCGTGCTGCTTGCCAAATCCTCCGTCAGAACAATTCTTCCTCCGGGCGCAAGAATGTCGGGTTTGATGGCGCGTCGGTAACCCATGCCCTGTGCATTGACAGGACTCGGAATACCTCCGTCCACATACGGCGAAATTGAATGAGCGATATTTCCGCCATCCGATGAGTCGTCGTTTGTGGCCCCAACTGTGAGGACGTTTACGGCTTCTGCCGGTGAAAGAAGTCGGCGATTACGTGTGTCTGCAGCGATAGATTGAATAAACTGCTTCTGCCGTTCTCCGGGTTCGAGACCGACCACCTCTGTTTTGGACAACGGTATTTCAATCGGGTCGAGGTGATTGCCTGAGCTCACCACGAAGAGAACTTTGTATTTCCATGCCAACCAGTCTAAAAGGCGAGCAAGCGGACTCATAGCACCGTGAAAAAGTCGGTCGCGAATCCCTATGGAGAGATTGATGGTGCATACAGTTGAAGCCGAAGCTGGTTCGCTGCCTTCCCCCTCAAAGATTCTTCGAACCGCCCGATGTATCAGATCCACAACAAGGGTATTTTCAGGGATCGTTTCACCCCGTGGAGGATTCCAATCCTTCGAGTCAGGCTGAAAAATAGGTCTGATATACAATTTGCGCTTCAAAGGTTCGGTATCCTCATTGAGGTCGCCATGAACGATTAAAGAGGCCATTGCAGTACCATGACGACGCTCGTTTGCCTGATATTGAGATTCAACGTCGTCGGGGTCATCGACAATCAATCGATTGACCAGTCTCTGATGATTTTGAAGAGGCAAACCGTCCAGCAAACCAACCACCGGCAAACCAAGCGAACTTGCAGCGCCACCTGTCCCATCAGTGTCCGGCTGTCTTTCATCTTCGGAAATGATTCCAGCCATTTGTCCAGAAGCGCGAAAGAACTGAATTTGTTCACACTGGACTATTTCAGCATCTTGGCCTGCATCACCCAGAAGTTCATTTACAGTTGCTATCGGCAATTCAACCAGCAATGCGTGGTAGGAAATGTCACTGATACTGGCTTCTTTGATGACACTTCCCTTCTTGGCTTCTACAAGGCGCTTTACTCTATCTCGAGCACGAGTATTGAGTGTTTCATCCTGGCGGAACCACAGTTCGATTTCACAAGGAACCGTCTCTTCATTATGCTCTACACGTTCCCGCCAGTCTTCGAGCACACCCGTTTCAAGAAGTCGATCTCGAACGCCCCATGGCCTGATGTCCCGAAGCAAGGAGAACAGCTCTTCCCATTTCGCTTGGCCTCGTTCAAAAGACTGATTCGACTGCCACCTTTGCCAGAGGGACTGTAACTGGTTGAGTGCCTCCTGATTTGAAAAAACGAGAAACAGGCGTCCTCTCAACAGCTTGTCTTCTCTCTTTTCGCCTTTTTTGTTCTTCTCGAAAAAATCATCGTCTGGAGGGATGTCCTCTTCCTCGATTTCCCCCAACCATTCGATACCAGCATTTCGAACGGTAATGGCAAAATCTTTGACAGGACCGGCTGTCTCAAGAACAAGTACTTCTTCTGGAATCATCCCTGTCACTTCCGATTGAAGTGACGCTTTTCGAGCATCGAGTGTATTTTGAAGCGCGGTAAAGCGCGGGCCGAGTCTTTCTCCCTGTCGAGCACGGCTGGGCTTATTGACGTTGCTCCCGCCACCTTGTTTTTTTCCCCGTTCAGCAGGTGCCGTTGGTGTGGGAAGTATCAATAGAGGCTTTTCAGGCATTGTTGTCTCCATGATTTCCGTTCCCGTTCATGGAGAAACGACTTTCCCATTGTTTCAGGCGTCGGGCTACGATGTCTTTGATGTCACCTTCAGGCAGCAGAAGGACATGGCGTCTTTGGATGTCGAGGCAAAACTGCTCAATTTCCGCAAACGAAAGCCTCTTTAGCCTTTTTGCAAGCGTAGATGGAGCGTGTCCCAGTTTGGTGTCCAATCGTTTTTCGTATTCTTCAAACCACTTTTGAACTTGAGCGTTTGATGGCGCGGGTAGTTCTAGCCTCAATTGAAAACGCCGCCAAACTGCTCTATCGAGTAGTTCTGGATGATTTGTCGCGGTGACCACAATTACGTGACTTGGAAGATCGTCAATTTGGAGAAGCAGCGAACTGACGACCCGTTTTATTTCGCCGGTTTCATGAACATCTCCTCGCTCTTTTCCAATGACGTCAAACTCGTCGAAAAACAGCACGCATCTTCTTGTTCGAATCTGGTCAAATAACTTCGACATTCGAACTGCTGTTTCACCTAAGTAACTCGCAATGACCGACTCATATCGAACCACAAGCAGCGGAACGGCCAATTCCGAGGCAATGGCCTCCGCAAGGGATGTTTTCCCGTTTCCGGGAGGTCCTGCGAGCAAAACTCGGTGGCGCGGTTCCAAGTTGTGCGCCCGCAGGAGATCAGATCTATTCTGTTCTTCAATGAGTTCACGGCAGGCGTTGCTCGTTATCTCAGGCAGAAACAGACTGTCCAAAGTCCGCTGAGGATCAATTTCGTAAAACAGATCAACGGGATGACCGTTTCGGCGGACTGGAGCGGGCCCTGCAGTTTGAGAACCGTTTTGCTGCAAATGAGCGGCTAGCCGATCTGCCAGAATATGATGTTGTTTGGCGCGTTCTTCTACGATTAAAGCTTCGAGTGCTTTTTTAAACAAAGCCTGGTCACTTCGTGCTCCTGCTCGCACGAGCTCCAGTAGCAGATCAGCTCGTGCCATTGTCTGCCTCCTTGGATCTTGGTTCATAATCGTCCTTGCCTTTACAGTGCATTCCTAGAAGGCAAAGCCGCTTCGAAAAAAGTTGGGACACGAACAAGGAGCATTTCCAGGCCGCTGGCAAGTCACAATTCCAGAAACATCGTGTCTGTAAGGCTCCAATTTCCAGCATCGTTCTCATCCTTATTCATTCACCCAGTACTGACAAAGCACGGTTGCCTGTTCGAGAACCAGCTCCGTGGCCTTTGCCTGCAAGTCAGGTGGATACCCATATTTTCTGAGAATACGTTTGACCATCACTCTTATTTGAGCGCGGGCATTCTCTCTCTTGGTCCAGTCAACAGAAACACTTCGCTTGACAGAATCAACAAGTTCTTGAGCGATGGTCCTTAAAGTGGCATCGCCGAGTACTTGCACAGCGCTATCGTTGACCTCTAATGCGTCATAAAATGCAATCTCATCGTCATTGAGGCCCAGGTTTTCTCCGCGTTTTTGTGCTTCTCGCATTTCTCTGGCGAGTTTTATAAGTTCCTCTATGACCTCGGCTGCTTCAATAGCTCGATTCTGATACTTCTTAATGGCTTCCTCGAGCATCTTCGTGAAAGAACGAGCCTGTACAACATTCTTTTTCATCCGAGTTTTGATCTCATCGTTGATGAGTTTCTTAAGCAACTCCAGGGCGAGATTCCGCTGTGGTAATTGCTGCACTTCTGCTAAAAATTCGTCGGATAGAATAGAAATATCGGGTTTATCTAACCCGGCAGCCGCGAAAATATCTACTACCTCGGTGGAAGACACCGCCCTAGAAACAAGCTGTCTGATCGCCGATTCCATTTCCTCTGGAGATTTTTCGGAATCAGAAACCGTTGCTTTTACAAGGCTTGCACGGATTTCCTGGAACAGTCCGACTTCATCCCGAATTGCCAAAGCCTGCTCGTGCGGTACTGCAAGAGCGAAAGCTTTTGACAAAGCCGATACTGCTTGAAGGTATCTTTTCTTTCCATCTTCAAGCCCTAAGATGAATTCCATTGCCTGGGCGATACCGGTCATCCGGGTAGCTGCTTTAGCACTCACAATGGACTCATAATCGAAGCCATATAGCATATCGCAGGTGACTTCGTGTTTTTCTAGTAAAACAGCAGCGGCTTCATTCTGGTCAACGGTTGCTTTGCCCTTGCCGCCACTCGCCGTGTAGTTGGCAAGAGCGCGTTTGAGAGCATCAGCCAGACCCAAGTAGTCGACAACCCGACCACCTGGTTTGTCTCGAAACACTCGATTCACCCGCGCGATAGCCTGCATGAGATTGTGTCCGCTCATGGGCTTATCCACATACATTGTATGCATGCTCGGGCAGTCAAAACCTGTCAGCCACATGTCCCTGACGATTACGAGCTTGAGTTCGTCTTTGGCGTCCTTGTATCGCTTCGCCATGGCTTCACGGCCCTTTTTAGGGCGAATATGGGGTTGCCAAGACAATTCATCAGAGGCTGTTCCTGACATGACAATCTTAATGCAACCCTTGCCGTCATCATCGCTATGCCAACCCGGGCGAAGCTTAACGATCGCATTATGCATGTCCACACAGATGCGACGGCTCATGCATACGACAAGAGCCTTGCCGTCCATCGTTTCCTGTCGTCTCTCGAAATGGTCCACCAGATCTGCGGCAACAAGACCAATTCGCTTCTCCGTTCCGACCATAGCTTCGATGGAGGCCCATTTGCTTCGCATTCGCTGCTTACGACTCTCTTCTTCTTCGCTCTCTGTGATCTCTTCAAATTCAGGGTCGATGGTTGGCTTTTCAGCTTCATCCAACTCAATCCGGGCAAGACGACTCTCGTAGTAAATAGGAACGGTCGCACCGTCCTCTACTGCGCGCAGAATGTCGTATTTGTCGATGTAGTCACCAAAAACAGCAGGGGTGTTTTTGTCGCTGCTTTCAATAGGCGTTCCCGTGAAACCAATAAAGGAAGCATTCGGTAGTGCATCGTGCATATGGCGGGCAAAGCCGTCAATGAAGTCGTATTGGCTTCGATGTGCCTCATCAGCAATGACAACGATATTTCGACGTGTCGATAGAAGCTGATAGGTATCCCCCTTATTTTCAGGCAAGAACTTCTGGATTGTTGTAAAGACAACACCACCAGACGCCACCTGTAGCAATTCCCGCAAATGCGCGCGTCCACCGGCTTGAACTGGAGTTTGGCGCAAAAGTTCTTTATTTGAGGAAAAAGTCCCGAAAAGCTGGTCGTCAAGATCGTTGCGATCAGTTATCACCAACACCGTTGGATTTTCCATATAGGGGTGACGAATCACCTTGCTGGCGAAAAACATCATCGACAAGCTTTTGCCTGATCCCTGCGTGTGCCAGACAACCCCAATCCGTTTGTCGCCAAAGCTTTTATCCACGCCGTAGGGTGCGGTCTCCTCTCGAACCATGAATGGGTCTGCTGCTTGTGCCTCCAGAAAACGGCCGTACCTCAAGTCTTTAGGCACTTCTATTCCGCAAGCTGAAAGCGTGCATTCCACTGCTTTATTCACCGCGTGATATTGGTGGTAGCCTGCAGTCTTTTTGGCAATAGAAGTTGTGTCGCCCCCGTCGTGTTCAAAGGTTACAAAGTTCAGGCAGTAGTCTAAAAACCTGCTGTGGTCGAATACTCCTTTGAGGAGTGTCTCAAGATCTGGTTGAACAACGCCGTCAGAGTGTTTCTCGTTGCCGGGCTCACGGTACAAGTCGGTTCCATCAATTGTGCGCCACGGCATGAAGCGATCCCATCCAGCCGTCAGTGTTCCAGTACGAGCTTGCATGCCGTCTGAAATAATCAGCAGTTCGTTGTATACGAACAGAGAAGGGATTTGTTCTTTGTAGGTTTGAAGCTGATTGTACGCGTGTCTGATAGTGGCATTTTCATCAGCCGCGTTTTTCAACTCAACTACCGCCAGCGGTAATCCATTAACGAACAATACAATATCGAGTCGGCGCTCTCGCTTGTTTTCAACCACGGTGAATTGATTCACCGCCAACCAGTCGTTGTTGCCTGCGTCGGCCGGATCAATCAGCCAGGCTTTGTCATGCTTCTCGCCATCCGCCGCCATCCACGAAATATCCACACCATCGGTAAGCATTTTCTGAAAAGACCGGTTGTTTTCAATGAGAGATGGTGTCTCGGTGCGCGTGACCTTGCGAATCGCTTCGTCAATGGCATCCGCTGGAAGGGTAGCATTGATACTTTCTAGTGCAGCGCGAAGCCTCCCCATGAGTATGACGTCTGAGTAATTCGCGGCAGCATCACGTTCGGTAGCCTGACCGTCAAACGCTATATCGGGACCATGAGCGATTTCGTATCCAAGTTCCTCGAGCCACTCCAATGCTGTTTGCTCGATGGTGTCTTCGGTGATTTTGTTCATTGCTCTCCCCCGGCAATCTGCTGAGCTAGCCACTTAACGATTTCATCTAGGGCACCCGAGCCAAGCCCTTCTACTGCAAAAGGCGTAAATAGTTTTTTCACGAAAACCCGTACGCGGAGCGCGTGGAATCACGCTTGCTCCAATCGACAACGCCTAGATCTTCCATGCCGTTTAGGATGGTGAAGGTTAGAATTTGAACTTGAGCCGCTTGCTGATCATTTCCATTCAGAAGTGAATGGATGATGAAGTCGTAGAGTGATGAAGTGATGTCGGCATATCTGCCGCTGTATTCAGTCACCGCTTCTAGGTTGCGTTTTGGGTCGGTCTCCGCAGGTGTATCAATTGCGGGTTCTGCAGTGACTTCAGATTCCACTGTATCAGCACTGGACTCATCTTGTTCTTCGTCCGCTTCTGTTGGGGTGACCCCGCGCAATGCCGCCACTACGTCCATGTACGCTTGTCGATCCAGATAGTAGAGCAACTCACTAGTTGGAGCCCGCAACTCGATGCCTTCACCTTCGCGTTGTGTTCCTGCCCTAAAATTTAGTACCAAGATGCCGTCTTCATCCACCTCAGCACTGACGGCTGTGCCTGCATCAATTTTTTCGTTGTTATGTTTGAAGCGTTCATGTTTTTCACGGGTGTGTAAAATACTTGGCTCTACACCCTCGTACGCCGTGAGGATGAGCGAAATAATGGTATCAGCTGAGAGCAAATACACTCTAGCATGCCGATCAGAAATAGCATCGAGGAATCCGTCTTTTCCGTGGGCAACGGAACCATGATTGTTCCGCGCCTCACTGAGCCCATCGGCGAGTTTGTTGTGCCCAGAGATTACTTTGCCAAGTGCAGATGCACATCGGGCGTTCCGCATACCAAGAACATCCATAGCGCAACCAAGTATCTCGGTCGTTGTAGGTGATGAAGAGGTGGGAAGTGTACCACCCAACTCGTTCACTACAGTAATGCAAACCATTTCCAGAAATAACTTACACAGTTCCAGCAAACTGCTGCCGTTCTCATCGAAAGTTTTGGCCAGATCAGCATAGTGCGCCTGCATATTTGGCGCGTCTGGCCAGCGATTTTTAGCGGCATAGAAAGAGGGCGCTACGGTGTCGAGTGTATTGCTCATTCAACACCTTCCAGCAGTTTTTCAACATCTGTAATTGGTAGTTCACCGGAAATAAGTTTGGGGAGCAATGTGTCACGGATAGTAGCGAGAGAGTTCGATTCTTTGAGGTTAAGAACAACTTGCTTGTACAGCGGCTCGACCTGCTGAATAAAAGCATCAAGAATGAAATTCTCAGGAACAATGACTGGAATCGGTCTAAAATTACTCTTGCTGATCTCTGCAAATGTTGTCCCACCAGCGTTACTTTTTATCTTCTCCATATTTATCTCTGTCCAATTCAGTACATAATAATTGGGCAGCTCTTTGCTACAAATCATGGCAATGACGCCTTGGTTCACCGAAACAGGCACTTCAGTAATTGCCAAATAACCGATGGGTGCCCTCGATGAGAGGATGACTGTCCCTATAGGCAGGCTTCCCGAACTTATCTTGTCAACTCCAGCATTTGTGATATGGCGAGTCGTGTCCATTATTACTGGACTCGTCAGAGATGACATATCTTTGGGAGTCACGAAGGGGTTCTTCCCCCCATCCCAAAAAACGGGATTCTTGGTGCTTGGTGTTGATCCGCCAACACATTTGACGGCTTGACCAATTGGCTGAACCTTCCAACCGGTGGGAATCTCCCCAAGTTCCGAGTTTTCGAAACTATCGGGAAAGAGCGTGGCAACATCCTCCGGTAGACCGGGATCACCGCCTTCTGCTTTGGCGCACACCGGATCGAAATCCACGAACCAACTTTTGAAAATGGTCTGCGCTATCTTCTCAAGAGTTTGGTTCATTTGTTGGTTTAGTTCTATCTTGTCATCTAGGGAACCGAGGATGTGGGCTATCGCGCGTTGTTCACTTAGGTTCTGTGGAATAGGTGCTATAAATTTGGCCAAGGAATCTACTGGTACGCGTTGCCGTCCAGAGCTACCTGTCATTTGAGAGATAGCGAAATAGCGAAACTCATTCCATTGGGTTAGATAGTAGGCATAATCGTTGTCAGTTACTCCAGTACGTCCTCGGATTACGATAAATTCGGTTGATCCAAATGCAGGAGTGTCAACATCGGAAGAAGGGGTATACCGTGCTATCTTTCCGTTCTCCAAGCATGGGGTGATCCTTGCCATCAAGGTGTCATAGGGAAAAAACCGGGCTCCTCCACCGTTGAATTCTCTATATTCTGATTCAGATGCACCACGTTGAGAGGGCTCAACGGCCCTCATTTCGACGAATGGAAAAACTTCACCTATGGCAAGTGAGACCGAAGGATTTACCTTCACGGCTTCCGTGAAGGGGAGGTGGTTCCAGTTATTCCCCATAGCCCAGAACCTCCAGATTCCTTTTGATGGTCTTTTCGAGGTGGCCAGCTTCGGCGAACTGTTCGTATAGTGTGGCTGACAGTTCGACCATCTTTTCCTCAAAAGGCACCCCGTCGTCTTCGATTTCGGCTGCGCCCACGTATCTGCCTGGAGTCAGAACGAAACTGTGTTCCTTGATCTCATCGATTGTGGCGCTTTTACAGAAACCGGGCACATCCTTATACTC
>Ga0136654_1000222_pt1 | contig 18665 bp, 16 predicted proteins | sample InaspJWI70metaG_FD_94865 | JGI IMG/M metagenome (GOLD analysis project Ga0136654, IMG submission 94865) | Marine gutless worms symbiont microbial communities from Oahu, Hawaii - Inanidrilus sp. 1 OAHU.JWI-70 metaG (version 2) | ecosystem: Host-associated > Annelida > Digestive system >... | reverse complement strand
CTGGCGGTGTCGATGTCTTTCGGTTGGCGCGAAGCATTCGGTCGGGGTTTCGGGGTATCTATACTCTTGCGCTATCTGCTCGAGTTCGCCGGTGACGTCGGCCAAGCCTGCGAGTTGCTGCGGCGAGTCCCGGTTCAGGGCGCCTACAACATCATGCTACTCGATCGCGAAGCCCGCTACGAGACGGTGGAAATCGCCGCCGGCAGCGAGCCGCATTTTACCGGCAACCGTGTCGCCACCAATCACCAGGCAGGCAGCAACTGGCCATTGTATGAAGAGAAAGTGTTTACCCATGAACGCTTCCGGCATCTCCACAATATAATCGCCCGCCGTGCGCACACGGCCTGGTCCTTTGCCCGCGAATTCTTGCAATTTCCGCTTTATCATCACCGCTTTGCGCGTGGTTTCGGCACCCTCTACAACTCCGCTTTCTATCCGCAGCGCGGCGCCTGCGAATACTTCTGGCCACACAAGCTGTGGGAGTTCGATTTCGAAAACTTCAGCGAGCGCGTATATCAAATCGCTTTCATCGATCCGGAAGGATATCCCGAGAATTGCGAGGCTTACGGCGAAATCTATACCAGCAAGCCTCTGCCCGTATTACAGTTTTAACTCGATAGCGTTCTTTCTCGGAGCCGTTGCCGGGAAGACCCATCGATAGTAAGGATTATTTTTCTCGATGACCCGCAAACACGCATTTCGGTGGGCCATGGGTAAAGGGAGCAGCCCTCGCCAGAACCTCCGACGGGCCATGGATTATTACTCGAATCCCCACACGTAGGCGACGGACACAAAGTCGCTTTCAACTTCGACCGGCGCGCCGACAAAGTCGTCGTCTTCGATATCCGGCAACACGGTGTACTCAAGCTCGATCGCACCCGGCCCGACGCGCGCGCCCAAAGCAAGTCCATAGGCTATACCATATTCGTTATGATCGAAGCTGTTTCCCCCGGAATTTCGCTCTAGAGTCAACCGGGTATAACCCAGCCTACCCTTGACATAGACGGCGCCCGTGGTTTTAGCGACAACAAACAAACCGATGGAGTCAGCCGAGAGATCGCCCGCGTCGGTGTCATCTTCGGTGGCGGTGAAGTTATACGCAAATTCCATTGCCATGTGGTCATTAATGCCCTTGCCAAAGGTAAACCCCAAATCCCTGATATCCGCTCCATCCTCATCCGGAATATCTTCAGCAATTGTCAATCTACCGTATTTAAGACCCAGATAAACCTGACCAAAAAACGCTTGTGCCCGATTGATACCATAGTCCCTGGCTGCATGGCTCGCAGTGGGTATCAAAAAGCTTAAAGACAGGAAAACAATAGTAAGATTTTTCCTCATAACTGCTAACTCCCGGTTAAAAATAGTAAACAATTGGCCACACCGTTCCAATCCATATTACAGCCCACGGCGCAACCTAACATAGACTCTCAACAAAGTGTAGTACATCATTGATTACTAATAGTATTTATTTTCACTCCCCTGACAATAAAAGTGCGCCGGGATCAATCGGGGCTTAAGTTGCATAAACACCGGTTTTCCGTATATCCGCGGATATCGACAATAACCAGCAAAGTTATCGAGCCTGAGTTTCTGTGCTTGCACCGAAAATTCCGAATTCTTGGCGGCTGGCGCATGTCGCATCCCGCCGTGTTTAGCGTCATTTGCAGTCTATTCTTGGTCACTCGATCAAATCCACCCTCGCCGCTTTTGTTAAAACAGTGGCCGGCCGCGAACCCGCTTAGATTCGAGCGCGTAAGCCAAACAGCTGCTTGCGGCGGAGAGCGACAGCCCGCTAGTTTAAGGAATGTTGTTGCGTTCCAGTCGGGCCTGAATTTGTTTTATCGCGTCGGATACCCGATGCCGCGATACGTCCCCAGCGCGGGTTTCAATCCCGCCGATTCTGTAGGGCTTCTTCGGTGAACAATTGCAGACCGATTTCCGGCTCGTAGCCGTGTATCTCCTTGACGTCGAGCGCGCGGATAAAGGCGAGAATTTGCTCGCTGATCACCTGCCCCGGCACCAGCACTGGAAAACCCGGCGGATACGGGGTGACGAAGGATGCCGAAACCAGTTCGCGGCCGGATTTCATGGCGGCGCCGATGGTTGCTTCGTCGATGGTCATGTATTCGCAATTGGTGTCATCATAAGCCAGGAAAAACGCGCTGCGAATATCGCCTTCGCCGGTTGCGGTTTGGTTCATCGCGCCGGGCGAGAAGGCCTCATGAAAATAACTGAAATCGGGCAAGGGCGGCAATTCCTCGGATAGCGACTTGATGCGTTTATCGATTAAGCTACGCTCGACTCGGCTGGCGTCCTCGCGTCCCTGCTCGAGTTCGGTAGCGATCTTCACCAGCACTTCGATCAAAAATGCGACCGAGCTGCGGGTGGTGCCGATATTGGTCATAAACAGTACGGTGTTGCGCGAAGTCTTATTGATCTGGATGCCGTACTTGTCCATCAGGTAAACATTTTTGAAAGTATCGCCGTCGATACCGGTTAGTCCGAGATACAGCGTCAAGCGTGACAGGTCGATAACAAAGTCGTCGGTGGCCCAGGCTTCTTCCATGCGAGTATTGCGCCAGCCCTTCTCCGGGTCGAAATAACTGCCGATGCCCGACGGGCGATACTCTTCGGGAATCATGTCCTTGGCGGATAAGAATTTAAAATAGCGGCTCAACAGCGGATGCGAGGCGACGCGCTCTCGGATCGCCATCGCCAATTCAATCTGCTTTTGCACCATTTCGAAACCTTCCAGCTCCACCTGGCGCCGACCGATATCGAGCGAGGCCAGTATCTGGTAATTGGGTGAGGTCGAAGTATACGTCATGAAAGCCTCGACAAATGGTTCCTGTACCTTGTGATTGAAATCCTGATCATAGACGTGGATCATCGATCCCTGGCGCAGCGAAGTCAGCGACTTGTGGGTCGATTGCGTTGCATAACTGCGAATTCGAACCTTTTCGGGATCGGGCAGCATGCGTTCACCAAGCAGATCGACGTCCTTGAGTTTGGCGATTCGTTGCTTGTAGTCGGCGTATTCATGCGCATATTCTTCGCTGCGGTAGCGCGCGTGCAGACGTTTCGCGGTTGCCATCGCGGTGCGGCGACGGTAGGTCGGCGTGAAACCGGCGAACGCAAACCAGGCTTCATCCCATAGGAAAATCAAATCGGGTTTGATCGCCAGGCATTCTTCCATGACGCGCTCGACATTGTAGACCACGCCATCGAAGGTACAGTTGGTCAACAGCAGCATTTTTACCTTGTGCAGCAAGCCCGCAGTTTTATATTCGAGCAGCTTGCGTTTTATTTCCTTGGGCGGCACCGCGCCGTACATCGAATAGTTGTCGAGCGGATAAGAGTCGAGATAAGCGACCAATGCGCCGGCCAGCACCATGCCGTAGTGGTGCGACTTGTGACAATCGCGGTCGACCAGAATAATATCGCCCGGCTGGACCAGCGCCTGCACCACGATCTTGTTCGCGGTCGAAGTACCGTTGGTGACAAAATAGGTTCGCTTGGCGCCGAATGCCCGCGCCGCCAGTTCCTGCGCCTTCTTGATCGGCCCATGCGGTTGCAGTAGCGAATCGAGCCCTCCGGAGGTGGCCGAAGTTTCCGCCAGGAAAATATTCATGCCGTAGAACTGCGCCATATCCTTGATCCAGTGTGACTTGGTTACCGATTTACCGCGTGAAATAGGCATCGCGTGAAACACGCCGGTCGGTTGCCGGCTGTACTTGCGCAGCGCGGTGAAAAATGGCGTCTGGTAGCGGGTCTGGATGCCGCGCAGGATGTTCAGGTGCAGGTCGAGGTAATCTTCCTGCTGGTAAAATATGCGTGCGAACTTTTGCGTCACGTTGCCGGCGATATCTTCGACCGCGGCATCGGTTACCAGGTACAAATCGAGTTCGGGTCGCAGGTCCGACAACCAGTTGCCGAGCAATGGACCGCGTTCGATATCCAACGCGTCTTCGTAGGCGGATTCGTCGATGCGGGCGAGGTAGCGTTGCAGGATTTCGAGGTGGTTCACCGAACGCAGCGGAAATCCGTAACGGATCACCGCGGCCTGGATATTGTAATTGAACAATACGGCGATCAGCGCATCCTCGAAACTGGGCACCACGACGATATCGTAGATGAACTGATCTTCCGGGCGGCGCAGGGAGTGCAGATTTTCGCGCAGCTGCTTTACTTCCTCCTGGCCGTTCTCATCGACGAACAACACTTCGAAATAGGGCCGCTGATGTTGGCGCTCCTCGTCGTAATACTGGGTGGTCTCATCCTTGTCTTCGAGTTCGGTCGGTACCCGTAGATTGATATGGCGCGAACGATAGGTACCGCCAGTCAATGCACGCACGATGCGGGTGACAATCCGCGCCAGTAAATCAAAATCCTGTTGATCGAATAACTGCCACAGTAGCTGGAAATCCTCCTGTGAAGGAAACGCGCTATAGTTTTCAATCGTCTCCAGCAGCGATATCTCGTTTCTGATTTTCTTAGTCAAGGCCTGCACATCCGCTTTGCGCATATGCTTTTCCCGCAACCGGCTGGTGTATTCCTCGAGCCGGTTCCAGGTATCGAAGCGCAGTTGTGTCGGACTGTGATAAAAGTCCAGGTTGGTGCGGGGTATGCGTTTGGCGATGGCGCCGTTATCGGGCATTTTTCTTCCGGGTTTGCAAGCCTTCGATATTCTAACAGAGCCAAACTGCAGGGGGGATTAAACTTTTCCGCGCCAACGGTAAATTCATTGTCGCCACCCATCTAAATCGTTATGCTTCCCGCCTTTGCGGCAACAACCTGAGACTACTGATATGACCATTCAACTTTCCGATCCGGCACTGCTCAAAACCCAGGCATATATCAACGGTTGTTGGGTCGATGCCGATAGCGGCACCACGGTTGCGGTTACCAATCCCGCCAACGGCGAGGTAATCGCCGAAGTCGCCAAATGCAGCACCGCGGAAACGCGCCGCGCGATCGAAGCGGCGGCCAGCGCTCAACTCGAGTGGCGTAAGCGCACCGCCAAGGAACGCAGCGCCTGTATGCGCAAATGGTTCAACCTGATGATGGACGCGCAGGAAGATCTGGCCTTAATCATGACCCTGGAACAGGGCAAGCCGCTGGCCGAGGCGCGCGGCGAAATCGCCTATGGCGCCAACTACATCGAATGGTTTGCCGAAGAAGGCAAGCGCATCTACGGCGACACCATTCCGCAACCATCGAACGACAAACGCATCGTCTGCATCAAACAACCGGTCGGTGTGGTGGCCTGTATCACCCCGTGGAACTTCCCCAACGCGATGCTGACGCGCAAGATTGCGCCGGCGCTGGCCGCAGGTTGCACCGTGGTCTGCAAACCCGCCAACGCCACCCCGCTATCCGCCTACGCCTTTGTCGAACTGGCGGAGCGCGCCGGCATCCCGGCCGGGGTAATCAATATGGTTACCGGCGAAACGGCGGCCATCGGCAAGGAAATGACCTCGAACCCGATGGTGCGCAAACTCACCTTCACCGGATCCACCCCGGTCGGCAAGCAGTTGATGGCCGAGTGCGCGCAAACCGTAAAACGCACTTCGATGGAGCTCGGCGGCAATGCCCCTTTCATCGTATTCGACGATGCCGATCTCGATGCCGCGGTTGCCGGGGCCATGGTCAGCAAGTACCGCAACGCCGGACAAACCTGTGTCTGCGCCAATCGCATCCTGGTGCAAGAAGGCTGTTACGACGCCTTCGCGGAAAAGCTGGCCGCCGCGGTGGCAGAGCTCAAACTGGGTGACGGCACCGAAGTGGGCGTCAACGTCGGTCCCTTGATCACCGAGCAGGCAGCCAACGACATGGCTGCCTTCGTCGAGGATGCGGTCGCCAAGGGTGCAACCAAGGTAGTCGGCGGCAATCGCTCCGACCTCGGCAGCCAATTTTTCGAACCTACTATTCTGACCAATGTCAGTGGTGAAATGCGGGTATTCCACGAAGAGATTTTCGGCCCGATCGCGCCCTTGTTCAAATTCGGCACCGAGGAAGAAGCGGTGAAGATGGCCAACGACACCGAATTCGGGCTCGCTTGTTATTTCTATTCGCGCGATATCGGGCGTATCTGGCGTGTTGCCGAAGCGCTCGAGTACGGCATCGTCGGAATTAACGAAGGCATCATCTCGAACGAAATGGCGCCCTTCGGCGGCATCAAGGAATCGGGCCAGGGGCGCGAAGGTTCGAAATACGGCCTCGACGATTATCTTGAAATCAAGTACATGTGCGTCGGAGGCATCGACCAATGAGTAACGCGGAATTGAAGGTTACCGAATCCGCCGGGCTGTCCAACGCGGACTGGCAGGCACGCAAGCTAGATGCCGTCGCTCGCGGTCAGGGAAACATTGCGCCGGTTTACGTCGAACGCGCGCTCGGCTCCGAACTGTGGGATGTGGAAGGTAAGCGCTATATCGATTTCGGTACCGGTATCGCCGTTTGCTCGGCCGGTCATTGTCATCCGGCAATTACCGCGGCAGTCGCCGAACAATTAAATAATTTCAGCCATACCTGCGTCATGGTGACCCCTTACGACAGCTCGGTACGCCTGGCGGAAAAATTGAATCGGCTAGCGCCCGGGTCGAGCAAGAAAAAATCGATCTTCGTCACCACCGGGGCCGAAGCGATCGAAAACGCGGTCAAAATTGCGCGCGCCCACAGCGGACGGCGCGGCGTAATCGCTTTTAACGGCGGTTTTCACGGCCGCACCATGCTCGCAATGGGCCTAACCGGCAAGATCACACCTTATAAAAACCTGTTCGGCCCATTTCCGGCGGAGATTTACCACGCGCCCTTCCCGATCGAATATCACGGCGTTTCCGTGGCGGATTCGCTCAAGGCGCTGGACAATCTGTTTCAGGTCGATATCGCCCCCGACGATGTGGCCGCGATTATCGTCGAGCCGGTGCAGGGTGAAGGCGGATTTTATCCGGCGCCGGTAGAATTTTTACAGGCGCTACGCGCGCTTTGCGACCAACACGGAATCCTGTTGGTGGTCGACGAAATCCAGACCGGCTTCGCGCGTACCGGCAAGATGTTTTGCCACGAGTACGCCGGCATCGAGGCCGACCTGATGACGGTCGCCAAGGGCATGGCGAACGGCTTCCCGATCGCCGCGGTGGTCGGCAAAGCCGAAGTCATGGATGCGCCGCTGCCCGGCGGCCTCGGCGGTACCTACGCCGGTTCTCCGCTGGGCTGCGTTGCGGCGCTGGCGATGATCGAGGTAATCGAGAGTGAGGATCTGACCGCTGGCGCGCTTCAGGTGGGTGCGGTTTTTCAACAGCGTCTCGAAGCGCTGCAGGCCAGATTCCCCGATAATATCGGCCAGCTGCGCACCGATCACGGCGCGATGCTGGCGCTGGAACTGGTCAAGCAGGGCGACGCCGGGCAACCGGACGCGGAGCTGACCAAAGCGCTTATCGGAGGTGCCTACGAAAACGGCCTGGCACTGCTCAGCTGCGGCGCGCGCGGTAATGTAATCCGCTTTCTGCCGGCGTTGAATATCGGCGAGGAATTGATGCACGAGGGTCTCGATATCCTCGAAGATTGCCTCGCAGAACTGGTATAGGGTTGCACCCCGGCATCCAACAACCCGGCCCGGTTATGGGACCGGCCCGGGCCTGATCGCTGCCGCGCAGATTAACGCCAGCCGGCGCGATCCATCACCTTCACGGCTTCACGATTGTTTTCACCGAGTCGGGTCAGGTTGAGACTGTCGCTCTTGAAATCACCAAATGCCTGCAGCGTCGGTGGAATATTTGCGCCGGCGACGACCGGATACTCATTGTTCACCTCGGCATACCAGCTCTGTGATTCGGCACCGACCATGAATTCCAGTAAGCGTTCGGCGGCAGCGGGATGCTTGGCGTGTTTAGTGACGGCACCGCCGCTGACATTAACATGCGAACCGCGATCGCCCTGATTGGGCCAGAACAGTCCGAGGCTGGCGGCAACTTCGCGGTCCTGCGTCTTGCTGCTGTTAACCAAACGACCGTAGTAATAGGTATTCGCGATCGCGATATCGCATAAACCGGCGGCTGCTGCGCGTAGCTGATCGGTATCGCCGCCGGCCGGTTTGCGAGCAAAATTTGCCACCAAACCTTTAGCCCAGGTTTCGGTCCCGCTCGTGCCATGTGCCTCGATCATCGACGCTACCAGCGACTGGTTATAGATATTTCCCGATGAGCGAATGCATATTTTTCGTTTCCATTTGGGTTCGGCCAGATCTTCGTAACTCGATAGTTGGGCGGGATTTACCTTGTCTTTGACATAAAAGATTACGCGGGCGCGTTGCGACAAGCCAAACCAGTAATTCTCCTGATCGCGCATGTTGGCGGGGATTGCCGAGTTCAAAACCGCGTTGTCGACCGCCCGTAACACGTCGGCTTCCTTGGCACGCTGCAGGCGACCGGCATCGGTGGTAATGAATACATCGGCCGGGCTCGACTGCCCTTCCGACTCCAGCCGTTTCAATAGCGCGTCCGCCTTGCCGGTAATCAGGTTGAAGCCGATACCGGTTGCAGCCTTGAACTTTTCCAGTAGCGGCAATATCAGCGCTTCTTTGCGGGCTGAATAAACATTGACTTCTTGTGCATATGCGACGGCCTGGGCAGACATCATTACCAGACAAACTGTGATCGTAATATATATTTTCGGGCCGGTTAAACTGCGATACATCCGCGAACGCTCCTGTAGCAAAATCGATAGAAGTTGGCAAATTACCAAATTCTAAATGAGAATACAAATGTAAATCATTCTCATTTAGAATATTAATTGTAATTATTCTAATTCCAGCTTGCTTGACGTCAATTGACTGAGATCAAGCCCCTTGTCGGTTATTAACGAACGGTCCGGTTATAAAATTCCCAGAATCCAGGCGGTGGCGGCAAATACAATCACCAGGTGTATGCACCAGTAGCGATGCGTCATCGTTCATAACCTCTGGCGCTGGTGCGCGGCAATGCATTTCCAGTTCCGCAGCAGGCGCTGACAAGCCCACTCGGGATCCGCCGGGTCCCCGTTCTGTGCCAACTCATTTAAGGCTTCGAGTCGAGACACGATGATGTTTGCGATGAGCAAAGAAGGTTTATTGCAATACCAGCTTATCAGCCACTCGATATAATGAATCGATTCTTCGATGCCCGGATCATCGACGTCATTACAATTGGCTTGATTCAGCGAGGTGAAAAATTTGTTGAGTTCCACTTGGTGCTCCGGTAACTGGTTATCGCTGGCTGCAACGCTGTGGCTCGCTTGTAGATTGAAATTTATCGATGGATGATTCGATGTGCTCCAATTAACAGGTCAGAATTAACTTGTTGTGGCGCGTAATCGTTAGTTGGTAGATTTTGTCGTGGTGACGAATCTGTATTTTTTTGCTATCACCAAATATTTTATCGCTATCTAATACAGCCGGTTGCTTTGATATAACCGGTTTTACGGTGGGATCAGTCTTGTTGCTCATTAGTAGAATCCATATTCGGTGGTGATATGAACTCAATTAGATCATCTTTATTCCTAAATGTAAATGATTCTTATTTGCATTAAAGAATGCACTGGATTTCAATCATCCCCTGGAGGAAAATCTCGCCATGAGTTTCGGAATTACCAAAACGATACCCGCCAAGGCCGGGGTAAGCATGCTCGACTCGCTCTACGACGGCAGTCGCAGCGATTATGAATTCCACATGGCGGGTCTCGAGCCCAAGCGGCTCAAAGTCGGCGACTATGTCTACACAATTTTCAACGATCAACTGCATGGCCGTCTCAGGATCGACAAATTCATCACCGGCGCCACCAATCCCGCCTCGGGCAAGCCCAGAATACTGATCATCGTCGCGGCACCCGGCGAGCGCCTGCCGACGCCGCTACCGAAAAAGGGGCATCGCGGCACTCGCTATACCGACGGCGAAGACTGGCCTGGGTAGTCTATTCGGAACCCCATCTAGGCGATGCAAAAGTAGGGCGATCACAATCGTTCGAATTTGGGACAAGATAATTGTGAATCTGTCGGCGATATGGTTGCGAGCGCGATCCCGGGGCTCGCACAGCCGCCTATCCGAGTGGCTGAAACGGCATGCTGCGGTTTTTAATCAAGTTCTTTTTTCCACGGCTTTTCCAACGTATCGAGGCTGAATCGAGAAGCTGGGTGATGCAGTGCCCTAGCTGCGGTTACCAAACCTCGGTCTGGCAAGCCGGGGGCATGCGTTACCGGGAATTGGGCCCGGTCTACCGCCTGGATCGCTGCCGCGGCTGCAGGAAAGTCGGCATGCTGCGAGTCTAGCAATGCGACGACTCCAACCTTTAGCGCCGGGATTGCGCTACCAAATAATGCTAGTATCGCGCTGGCACAACAATAAAACCTGGTCCATGAACGACGCTTCCCGACAAGCCCTGCGTGCACTTACGAATACGCGTTTCACGACCTATTGGCTCGACAGCCTCGATAGGGTAAACGATGAAGCTGCGCTAAAGCAGCATATCGCCTGCGACCTGCTGATCGTCGGCGGCGGTTTCTGTGGGCTGTGGGCTGCAATTCAAGCGAAAGAACAGAATCCGGCGCGCGACGTCGTGCTGATCGAAGCTAAAAGCGTCGCCAACGGCGCCAGCGGGCGACCGGCTGCGATCATGTCGACCTCGGTAATGCACGGCATCGACAATACCGAACGCATATTTCCTGACGATGTCGCCAAACTCGAACGCCTCGGCCGCGAAAACATGGATGGTTTCAAACAAACCGTCGAACGTTATCGGATCGACTGCGATATCGAATGGGGCGGTGAGATGAAGGTTTCGATCGGTGAGGCCGGACTCGCCACCGTCGACCAAGACCACGAACTCTACCTCAAGTATGGTCACGACGCGGTCAGGCTCGACCGGGCGGGCGTTCAGGCCGAAATCAAGTCGCCGATATTTCATGGCGGCACCTGGTCGCGACAGCGCAGCGGCACCGTACATCCGGGAAAACTGGTACGAGGTCTGAAACGGGCGGCGCTCGGGCTGGGCGTGCGCCTGTTCGAAAACACGCCGCATCTGGTGAATCAAAAGACCGCCACTGGTATCGTGGTGGAAACCCCGGGAGGAGCCATAACCGCAAACAAAGTATTACTGGCAACTAACGCATGGGCGGCCGGTCACCGGCATATCAGCCGGCGTGTAGCCGCGATTCGCGACCGTATTATCGTTACCGAACCGCTGACGCCGGAGCAAATGGAGCAGATCGGTTGGCACAACCGCCAGGGGATCTACGATACCCGTACGCAGCTCAACTATATGCGCCTGACCGCCGACAATCGAATTCTATTCGGCGGGCGGCTGGCCTACTTCTTCGGCAACGATACCGATCCGCAACGCGACAAGACGCCGCAACCCTATATCCGACTGGTGCAGTCGTTTTATCGCACCTTCCCGCAACTCGCGGCGGAAATCCGATTTTCACATGCCTGGAGCGGACCCATCGGGCTCACCACGCGCATGGCGGTGCACTATCAGAAATACCACGACGGCGATATGGTATTTGCCGGAGGCTACTCGGGTTTCGGCGTGACGGCATCGCGCTTCGGCGCGCGCGTCGGACTCGCGATTCTCGATCGCCTCGATATCCCGGAGACCAAAATGCAGTTTGCCCTGACCGTGCCTGACTACATCCCGCCCGAGCCGTTTCGTTGGCTCGGCGCGCAGGTCACGATGTACGCCCTAGACACCCTCGACGAGAAAGGCGGTTGGCGCAAACTCTGGGTGCGCATGGTGCAAAAGATGGGGTTTCCGATCACCCTCTAGCCCGCATATCTCAGCGTTTTCCGCTGCGGGCGACGGCATTCCCGGGCAGTTTTATGACGACTCCGGCAAGCGGGGCCAAGCCTGGCCCAATTCGGTGTACGGCTAGTCGCTTCTCGGTGTACGGCTAGTCGCTTCGATCTTGGCCTATTTTTCCCGCCATAACCCTGATGTTGTCCGGATCGAGGGCGACATCGCCAGCATGCTATTCGCTGCAGGGCCAGCTGTCCGGCATCCAGAAGGTGGGCAGTAACCGGGTTTCGCTATCGCCGCAGGCGAGGTCGAGTTGCATCTGGGAAAGGTTTTTCACCTGGCGCAGGTCGACACCCTCGAAATGCGTCAGATAGGTATAAGCGCCCTTGAAATCGACCCCCGACAGCTCCGCATTAGCGAATTCGGCGCGCGAGAGATTGGTATAGATGAAACTGACGTTGTCGAGCTTCGCTCCGCTAAAGTCGATGCGACCCAGCTCAGCCTTGGACCAATCCACATTCTTAATTTTTGCATTTTTGAAGCTGGCGCGTGAAAACTCAGACTTGGTCAGAATCGTGTTGGTCAAATCGACGCGATCGAAATTGGCACGATAACCCACCGCCTTGGTCAGATCGGCGTTGCGAAAACTGCTGGCGGTCGCGCTGCTGCGCGTCATGTCGGTTTTGACCATGTTGGAATCGCTAAAATCGCTGTCATCGAGCATTTTGTTGGTCTTTTTACAACCCGACCAGTCTATTCCGGGAGCGCGCTTGTCATAGCAGTCGGCATCGACGGTTGCCGCGGATACCAGCAGAATCGCGCTGACCGGAGCAAGGACATATGACAAATTTTCGGTTTCATTCGATCAATCGATTTCATCGGCAATGGGGTTTTGACTATAGCACCGGCGTATAATTCCATAAACCGATTATGGGGCCGTACTATCCGCCGCATCGACCGCTTTGATTTTTTGCGGCCGCAATACTTCGACGACACCCGCCGAAACGATCAATGTGGCGCCCAATAACTCACGCAGGCCGAAGGGTTCGTCGATCAATATCGCGGCGGAAGCGACGCCGACCAATACCTCGACCATCAACAGCATGCCAACCCGCCCGGGGCTTAACACGGTGGCGGGCCAAACCGTCACATAGGTAATCGGCAACATCAACACGGCCATCAGCAAGACCCAGTGCCAGGCATTTATCAAACTGGCCGGCCGCGGCATGCCGTCGAGATTCCCTTGCTGCCAGATGATCAGCAACAGCGACAGCAACAATGCAAAGATGATGAAAATGGTTACCTTTTCTATAATGAATCGGGCGCCGTCCTGAAACAGCTTTACCGATGCGACCGACCAGCACAGCCCGGAAATGAGCGCAAACCAGTCACCGGTATTGCGCGGCACCGGCAACCCGCTCTCGACCACGAGCACAATATAAAGCCCGCCGAAAGCCAGTAGCAGTGCAAACAATCGATTTGCCGTCAAACGCTCTTTTAGTATCAGAATCCCGAGTAGGGTGCTCCATAACGGGCTCATGTAAAACAGCAGAATGGCGCGCACCACCTCGGTTAAATTGAGGCTGGCGATATAGAGAGCAAACGCAAATCCCGCCAGCAGACCGGGAATCAGCGTATGCTTCCAGTGTTCGGTAAACTGGCGGTAGCGGATCACAATCAGCGGAATGAATAAGATTGCGCTGGTACCGAAGATAACCGGACCGGCCCAGAAGGCGTGCACCCCGGCCTGCTCGATGCCCCGTACCGGGATCCAGTAAAGACCCCATAGAGCGGCGCCAAAGGCAAGGGCGACGCTCGGCACCAAGTCTTTACGATTCGACTGCATCGAATCCGTTGCCCGCTCGGCCGCCGGTTTCAAGCCGCGGCCACCGAGCTGATTCGGGTAAACGCCTGCAGGTTGATAGCATCGAGTTCAGGCCGCAAGGGTTGATCCTGCGACGATAGTTTGACAATAGTTACCTCGGTTACCGGGTTGATGTAAATCCATTGACTATGAATCCCGATGGCTAGCATAACTTGATGCTCGTTTCCGGTCTGGTACCACTTGTTGCGATAGCGCCCGTCCGGAAAGTCTTTGGACGACTCTCCGCGTTGCCAGGCTGCGCGGTCACCGCCCTGGCTGCAATCGTCGATCCACCACTCGGGAATGATTTGCCGACCGCGCGCGACGCCCCGGTTGCGCACCAGTTCGCCGAAACGCAGCAGATCGCGCGGGATCACACAGATGCCGCCGGCGCTGCGCGCGGCGCCCTTGCGGTCGACGGTGATATAGGCGTTTTTTTCCGCGCCCATGGGTTGCCACAGATAGCGGCTCAGCAATTGCGCCAGCGACTCTCCGCCCACCCGCTCCAGCACCCAGCCGAGCAGATCCGAGTTTGGTGACTTGTACTGCCAAACCCGACCGTGGGGGCCGTCCGCACGCTCCAGCGAGCACAAAAAATCCTGCAAATTGCAGTCGACCTCGTCGCGCGCGCAGGGATACCATGCGGTGGCCGTTCGATACTCGATAAATTTACCCGATGTGGCGAGATAATCCTCGTCGAAATCGATCCTGACCACCATGTCGAGAACCTGTTGCAGACTCGCGTCCCGATAGCCCGAAACGGCAAGCTCGGGGATGTAGTCGACCACCGGCTTCGACGGATCGAGCTTGCCTTGATCGACCAGCACCCCGGCCAAGATCGCGGTGATCGATTTGCTCACCGAAAAGACGATATGCGGGTTCTGCTCGACCGCGTCGTCGACATACCATTCGTGCACTAGCCGGCCACGATGCGCGACCAGCAGCGCATCGCTGTTGGACTCCGCGAGCCAGCGATCTAGCGACCATTGCGCCGCTTCGAGACCGCCGAGCATGACTTTACCGATCGCGGCTCCCGGCGCCAAAGTAAATTTCTCGCAGCCGTTACCGCGATATATGGGCGTGCTCGGAATAATTTCACGCACGTGCTGGAAGGCCCAGCGATTGTGCGGCGGTTGACGCCAGTTGGCGAGATTCAAGCTGGCGGGTCGATCGGTCACTCGTCGAGCTCGGTGATGGTTTTTTTGTTATTGGAGTCGAGCACAGTCTGACACATTTCCAGGTGCAGGCGCCCGCCGCTGCTGTAGGGATGCGATTCGACCACGGTTTCGTTAAGCACGATGCCGAGACCGGGTTCGCCGGGCGCCGGCATGTAACCGGCTTCCCAGGCCAACGGTTTTTGCAAAACCGCATCGTGAAACTCGGTTTGGATCGTCTCCAGGATCAGAAAATTTGGACAACTGAAGGCGACATGTGCCGCCGCCGCGTGCGCGATCGGGCCACAATAAATATGCGGTGCGAGCTGGGCGTTGAACAGTTCCGCCAGTTGCGCGATTTTCTTGGTTTCCCAGATTCCGCCGCTGCGCCCGACGTCGGGTTGCAGAATCGAAACCCCCGCCTGCAGCGCCTGATAAAACTCGACTCGCGTGGTCAGGCGCTCACCGACCGCCACCGGGATCGAGGTCGCGGCGGCGACCCTGGCGATCGCATCCATCTGGTCCGGCGGACAAGGCTCTTCAAACCATAGCGGATCATAGGGTTCGAGTCGGCGCGCCAGCCGAATCGCCGACGAGGTTGTCATTTGTCCGTGGGTGCCGAACAGGATATCGGCGCGGTCGCCTACCGCCGCGCGAATTTTGCGCAGGTTATCCTCGCAGCGCGACAACTCGGTCAGCGACAATTCGCGTCCGCCCTGAAAACTATAGGGCCCGGCCGGATCCTGCTTGATTGCAGTGAAACCCATGTCGACATAGTCGAGTGCGCGCGCGGCGGCGGCGTCACCGTCGTGATAGACGTCGGGCGCGCCGGCGTCGGGGTTGCCGTCATCGTTGACCGCTTCGGGATAGAGGTAGGTATAGGTGCGGATGCGTTCGTGGAAGCGTCCGCCCAACAGCTGGTACACCGGCACATCGTGAGCTTTGCCGAGTATGTCCCAGAGCGCTATTTCGATGCCGCTGAACACAGCCATCATGCTAATGTCCGGGCGCTGCGTGAACCCGGCCGAGTAAACCCGGCGAAACAGGGTTTCGACATGATGCGGATCTTCACCGGCGATAAATCGTTCGAAGGTATCTTCGACCATGGCGCAGGCAATATCGCCGGACACCGGAATGCCATAACACTCGCCTATGCCCTCGATACCGTTGTCGGTGGTAATCTTGACGATCACCCAGAACGAGCCGCCGATACCGCTGGGAGGGACCGTAACCCAGGTTTTAACATCCTTCAGAATCATATCGATACCCGGCCTCGAGAATTCCCGTTAAGTTACTGCAAAGCGCCAATTTACGAAACTGGAATTAACTCTTGTTTGATCAATTCCAGTAACTTGTCCATCTGCTGAGTCGGAATACCCGAGGAAAATCGCGCGACCTGCTGAATCGGTGGCGGTTGGGGCAAGGCCGTGCGCCCGACGATCAAACCCAGGCCTTTGTCGCGGCGGCTCATCTGACGCCGTTGGAATACGTTGTAGTTCACCAGACAGATCCCGAGACCGTTGCGCACCGCGTTGACCATCCCCTCGAGGCTCGGGCATTCGAACACCACGCGCAGGCTGCGATCGATACCGGCCAGCGCCTGCTCGGCCCAGGCCATATAAAAACACTCGTCGTGGTAGGTGACATAGGGAATCGGTCCGTCATCGAGCACGAAGTCTTCCGCCTGCAACCATACGACCTGCTGGCGCCCCAAGGGATGATCGCTAGCGAGCAGTTGCGATTCGAATACCTCGATGAGCGCCATATCGATCTCCCCTAGCTCCAGCCGCCTGACCAGCTCGGGCGTATGCGCCACGCGCGAGGTCAACGCAACATTGGGAAAATTATTGGAAAATTATTGGAAAATTTTGACAGAATCCGAGCCATGTCGGAAGCGGTTACATCTTCGGTAATGCCAAGGCGTAATTCACCGGCAAGGTCGCTCTGATGAAAACTCGCCACGGCTTCATCGTGCAGGCGCACCACGCGCTGCGCATAGTCGAGCAGTTTTTCGCCATCGCGGCTGAAGCTGATTTTGCCGTCGATGCGGGAAAACAGGTTGCGCTTGAGGCTGTTTTCGAGACGCTTCATCTTGTGACTAATCGCCGACTGCGACAGATTCAGCTTTTTGGCCGCACGCGTAATGCCGCCGGTATCGGCAATCGCCGTCAATGCGCGCATGGTTTCGATGTCGAACTTGGACACTATGACGAAATTCGATGGAATTTATGAAAATATATCGTTTTGTTCATAAAGACACAATCGGTATATTCATTTCGTCGACTTTTCCCAAAGCTAACCATGACCCTGTACAAAAACTTGTTCCAGCCGCTGGAGCTGCGCCATCGCCGCCTCGATAATCGGGTCGTATTCGGCGCGCATACCGCGAATATGTCCGATCGGGGCCTACCCGGCGAACGCCATCGCGCTTACTACCAGGAGCGCGCTATCGGCGGCGCGGCGATGATCGTGGTCGAGCCGATGCCGGTGCACCCAACCGCGGTATTGACGCGCGGTAACTTTCGCCATTGCGACGACGAAGTCATCCCCTATTTCCGCGAACTTACCGATACCGTGCATGCACAGGGCACGACTATCGTGCAGCAGCTTTACCACGTCGGCCAGCACGGCGACTCCGATTTGTCGTTCATGCCGCACTGGTCACCCTCGGGGCTCGCCTCGTACCATGATTCCGACGGCAGTCACGCCATGCGCGAAAGCGAAATTCTCGAAGTCATCGAATATTTTACCCGCGCGGCACAGCGCTGCCAAGTGGCAGGCTTCGACGGTGTCGACCTGTTCGCCGCCTATAACGCCCTGCTCGACCAGTTCTGGACGCCGTGGTCGAATCGGCGCGACGATCGCTGGGGAGGATCGCTGGAGAATCGCTGCCGCCTGTCGTTGTCGATCATCGACTCGATTCGCGTGGCCTGCGGTGAGGATTTCATCATCGGCATGTCGATCAGCCACTCCGATGAGACCGCTTACGTGATGACGCTGGAGCAACTGCAAGAAGTGATCGTCACCCACGATAACTCGGGTAATCTCGACTATGTCTCCTGCGGCGCCGGTAATTACATCGATTACGATCGCCTCATGGCGACCTTCGTTTATGGTGAAAAACAGGGGGTACCGCTGGCCGCCGCGCTGAAGTCCGTGGTCAGTCATGCATGCATTACCGCCGAGTGCCATATTCGCACCCCTGAAAACGCCGACTATACGGTTGCGAGCGGCGATGCGGACCTGGTTTCGATCGTGCGCGGGCAAATCGCGGATCCGCATTGGGTCAATAAAACCCGCGCCAACCGCCACGACGATATCCGCGGTTGTATTTCCTGCAACCAGATGTGCTGGGGTCGGCGCTCGCGCGATTACTGGATATCCTGCCTGATCAATCCCTCCGCCGGCCGCGAGTTCGAGTGGGGCGGCGATCGCTTCGGCCCGTCACAATCAAGCAAGCAAGTACTGGTGGTCGGCGGCGGTCCGGCAGGCATGGAAGCGGCGCGCGTCGCCGCCGAACGCGGCCACCGGGTTACGCTGGCGGAAGCGCTGGGTGACCTCGGCGGTCAATTCCGCCTCGCCGGTCTTGCGCCGCGGCGCGGACAAATCACCGAATTGCTCGGCTGGTATTTGCGCCAGTTCGAACAACATTGGAGTCGAAGTGCGCTATTTCTCGCCGATGGACGCGCCGGACATTATCGAGTTCGGCGCCGACGAGGTCGTGCTCGCCACCGGCTCCATGCCCGACGACAAGGCTAGCCTGCATGTTGCATGAGTAACACAAGATATAGGCTTGTTTTCGATTTTTCGTTGTTTTGGATTTAGGTTTGGCGAGATCGGGACGCTGCAGCTGATGATTGCTTGGCTTGTACTGG
>Ga0136654_1000217_pt1 | contig 18890 bp, 17 predicted proteins | sample InaspJWI70metaG_FD_94865 | JGI IMG/M metagenome (GOLD analysis project Ga0136654, IMG submission 94865) | Marine gutless worms symbiont microbial communities from Oahu, Hawaii - Inanidrilus sp. 1 OAHU.JWI-70 metaG (version 2) | ecosystem: Host-associated > Annelida > Digestive system >... | reverse complement strand
TAACCCATATCGATTACATTCGACGCTGAGTTATGTCAGCCCGAACGATTATGAAAAACAATGTCTGGAAATGAAGGATGCCGCTTAACTGGGGTGTATCAAAAAGCTTGACCACGTCAAAGCATATCTATATTGGATCAAGTACTACATTCATTTTCACCAGAAGCGCCACCCAAGCGAAATGGGGGTTCGGGAGGTCGAGCGGTTTTTGACTTTTCTGTCGATTGAACGTCATGTCTCCGCTGCAACTCAACGACTGGCATTGAACGCCCTCGCGTTCTTATACAATCGGTTTCTGAATCAACCGCTTGGAGATGTGCGCGATTTTAAGCGCTCCAGGGTTCCGGTCAAACTTCCGGTGGTGCTTAGTCGAACTGAGGTTTCCCGACTGCTCGCGCAGTTGGACGGGGTACCGCTGATGATTTCTTCGTTGCTTTACGGTTCAGGTTTGCGCCGACTCGAAGCGGCGCGCCTGCGGGTTAAGGATATCGATTTTGACCATTTGCAGATCCAGATATGGAACGGCAAGGGTTACCAGCACCGATTGACCACGCTGGCGCCGGAAATGGTGTCGATTCTGCAAACCCAGGTCGAGCGTGTAAGATTGCAACTTAAGGATGATAGCCAACAGCAACAGTATGCAGGTGTCTGGTTGCCTTACGCGATGGCCAGGAAGCATCCGAACGCGCAGTTTACGCTTGGATGGCAATATCTGTTTCCGGCTGCAAAGTTATCTCTCGATCCGGAAAGCCGACAATTGCGACGGCATCATATCGATGAATCGGGCATCAACAAGTTCATCAGGAAGGCGACCGTCAAGGCCGGCCTCGAGAAACAGGTGACCAGCCACACGTTGCGCCATTCTTTTGCGACTCATCTGCTCGAATCGGGAGCCGATATCCGTACCGTACAGGAGCAGCTCGGGCATCGCGACGTCAAAACGACCGAGATTTATACCCACGTTTTAAAACGCGGCGCCCGCGGTGTGCGCAGCCCATTGAGTGATTTGAATAAAACGTGATGGATTGGTTCGGCGCCGCTATAATCCGGCCTTTGGTTTTAATCGGGAAACCTTATGGCTGACAAACCCCTGGTAATCGAAACCGGTATGCATGCGCCTGACGCCTGCGTCATCTGGCTGCATGGGCTGGGCGCCGACGGTCACGACTTCGAACCCATTATTCCCGAGTTGCGACTCGATCCGGGGCTTAATATCCGCTTTGTGTTTCCGCATGCGCCGATGCTGCCGGTAACGATCAACCAGGGTTTCGTGATGCGCGCCTGGTACGACATCCGTACCGCGGATATTGGCAGCGAGCCCGATGAAAAGGGCATTCGCGCTTCGTCGGGATTGCTCGGGAAAATGATCGGCGCTCAAATTGCCGGCGGCATCCGGTCCGAGCGTATCGTGCTGGCCGGGTTTTCCCAGGGCGGGGTGATTGCGCTGCAGACGGGATTGCGCTATTCGAAAAAACTCGCGGGCATTATCGCATTGTCGACTTACCTGCCGCTGGAGGATTCGCTGGACGCCGAGAAATCGAAAGTCAATGCCGATATCCCGATTCTGCTGGCGCACGGTTCGGCGGATCCGGTGATTCCGATTCATCTCGCCCAACGCTCACGCGGCAAACTGGAGCAGGAGAATTACCCGGTCGAGTGGCACGAGTACAAAGGCATGCCACACAGCGTCTCCGAGCAGGAAATCTTCCATATCGCCGAATGGCTGGAAAAGGTTCTTATCTGATGTCCTCGCCGCAAAGCGGCGACCAGCGCCTCAATCCGCGATCATTTCACGGCCGGCCTTGATCTGTATCAGCACCTGCGCGGGTGCGGTGCCGCCGGTTATACTGCGGGCGTTGAGCGAGCCTTCCAGCGCCAGTACGTCGAACACGTCGTCTTCGATGCGTTGATCGAACTGGCGCAACTCCTTGAGCTTACAAGCCCCCAGATCCTTGCCCTGGTCAATCGCAAACGCGACCGCGTTGCCGACCGCTTCGTGCGCATCGCGAAATGCCGCGCCCTTTTCCACCAGGTAGTCGGCGAGGTCGGTCGCGGTGGCATAACCCTGTTGCGCGGCCTGGTACATCTTTTCGCGGTTGACTTCGAGTGCGGGCACCATGTCGGCGAAGGCGCGTAAACTGCCGATTAACGTGTCGAGTGTATCGAACAGCGGTTCCTTGTCTTCCTGGTTGTCCTTGTTATAGGACAGCGGTTGCGCCTTCATCAGTACCAGCAGGTTGACTAGATGCCCGGTTGCGCGCCCGGCCTTGCCGCGCACCAGTTCGGCGACGTCGGGATTTTTCTTTTGCGGCATGATCGAAGACCCGGTGCAGTAGCGGTCCGGCAGCCGCACGAAATCGAATTGCGCACTCGACCACAGCACCAGTTCCTCGGCCATACGCGACAAATGCGTCATGCATATCGCGGCCGCGGCGCAGAATTCGATGACGAAATCGCGATCGCTGACCGCATCGATGGAGTTGCGGCAGGGGAGGTCGAAACCGAGTAACTCGGCGGTGTACTCGCGGTCGAGCCGATAAGAGGTGCCGGCCAGCGCCGCGCTGCCCAGCGGCATCTGGTTCATGCGCCGCGCGCAGTCGCCGAGCCGGCCGTGGTCGCGCTCGAGCATTTCGAACCAGGCCAGCATGTGATGGCCGAAGCTGACCGGTTGCGCCACCTGCAAATGGGTGAAGCCGGGCAGGATGCTGTGCACCTCGCGCTCGGCGAGATCGAGCAATCCGCGTTGAAACGCGCGAATGCCTTGCCGGCAGAGCCCGATCTGGGCGCGCAGGTAGAGGCGGATGTCGGTCGCGACCTGATCGTTGCGCGAGCGCCCGGTGTGCAGCTTCTTGCCGGCGTCGCCGATCAACGCCGTCAGGCGCGCCTCGATATTCATGTGCACGTCCTCGAGCGCGACCGACCATTCGAAATTGCCTGATTCGATTTCTGCGCGAATTTGTTCGAGGCCCTGCCTGATCGCCTGCAACTCCCCGGCGTCGAGTACGCCGATGCGTTCGAGCATCGTCGCGTGCGCAACCGAGCCCTCGATATCGGCCTGCGCCAGGCGCTGATCGAAACCGACCGAAGCGGTAAAAGCCTGCACGAATTCGTCGGTGGGTTCGCTGAATCGCCCGCCCCACATGCGGGAATCGTCTTTGCTCATGGTATCTGTTCTTTTGGCTTAAATCGGGCGTTTAATACGGCGACACATTGCGCTGTATATTGTTGTATGCTTGCAGTGCACGACCAACAAATCAACTCTTTATGCCAGATAATACGGAAAAAAGTATACCCGGCTCCGAAAACTCGACTTACCTGCCCGATTTCTGCGATGGGGAGGTTTTCCTGCGTTTGCTGCTGGTAGTCCAGTTGATCGCGATCATGTTTGCGCTGGTCAGCTTTGGCGGCGGACGCCTGTTCGTACACCTCGCGCTGATTTCGCTGGCTATGCTGTGGGTCGGGCTGACCACGGCCGCGCTGCTGTGCCTGATGAAGCGCCAGGGTTGGCTCGGCGATCATGTGCGTACCACCGTCCTGGTGTTCGCGGCCGCGATTCTGATGACGCTGCTGGTCAGTTTTTTGAGTCTGGGGCTCGGCGGTGTGATGAGCTACGGGCCGACGGCGCACGACACGGTCTACACGCTGGCGCGCAACCTCGCGATCGTGGTTATTCTGGTGGGCCTCGCTTTGCGCTACTTTTACCTGCGCCACGAATCCGATTTGCGCCTCAAGGTGCAGGCTCAGGCGCGCTTGCAGGCCTTGCAGGCGCGAATCCGTCCGCACTTTTTATTCATCCGCACTTTTTATTCAATAGCATGAATACCATCGCCAGCCTGACCCACGATCAACCCAATCTTGCCGAGCAAGCCATCGAAAACTTGTCGGATTTATTTCGCGCCAGCCTCGCGGCCGAATCCAGTATTTCGCTGCAGCAGGAGTTGGCATTGACGCGCAGTTACATCGCGCTCGAGGCGCTGCGGCTGGGCGATCGGCTCGAAGTCCGGTGGCGGCTGCCGACCGAAGAACTGTCCCTCTACCTGCCGGCGTTGACGCTGCAGCCGCTGGTCGAAAATGCGATTTACCATGGCATCGAACCCTTGCCCAGCGGGGGCGTCATCGAAGTCGCGATCGATGACGGCGCTAGCGGTATCGTCATTAAGATTTCCAATCCGATTGCGAGCGCCGGGCACTCGCATAATCGCAAGGGAAACCGGATGGCGGTCGAAAATATAAAAGAGCGGCTGACGCTAGCGTTTGACGGTACGGCATCGATGGAGTTATCCGAGACCGAGTCACGCTATACTGTTACATTAACCATTCCGACGGCGGAGGCTGCGTGAAGATACTGATTGTCGACGATGAAAAACCGGCACGCGACCGCCTGGCGCGCATGGTGGGCGAATTGAAGCAACATGACCTGGTCGGCGAAGCGGTGAACGGGCTCGAAGCGCTCGGCATGGCGCAAAGCCTGGAACCCGATATCGTGTTGCTGGATATTCGTATGCCGGGCATGGACGGTATCGAGGCGGCGCGGCATATCGCCAAGCTCGACCAGCCGCCGGCGGTGGTTTTTACCACCGCGTTTTCCGATCACGCGCTCGAAGCCTTCGAAACCCACGCCGTCGACTATCTGCTCAAACCGGTGAAGCAGGACCGGTTGCAAGCGGCGATGGATGCCGCGATCCGGCCGACGCGCGCCCAGGCTTCCAAAAGCGGGGCCCTGTTGTCGGGACTGGAGCCGCGGCAACATATCTGCGCGCGCGTGCGCGGCAGCCTGGTGCTGGTGCCGATCGAAAATATTTACTATTTTCACGCCGAGCAGAAATATGTCACCGTACGCCATACCGATGGCGAAGTGTTGATCGAGGATGCGCTCAAGGGCCTCGAAACCGAATTCGGCGATCGTTTTTACCGGATTCATCGCAATGCATTGGTGAGCCTGGCATGGCTTGCCGGGATGCAATCGGATAACAATGGCCACCAGGTCACCTTCCGCGATATCGACGACTGTCTCGAAGTGAGTCGCCGGCATTTGCCGGGGGTGCGTAAAATTATCAAGAATCTGTAAATGACGACATCCCGAACCGAATTGCGTATCGCAACCCGCGGTAGCCCGCTCGCGCTATGGCAGGCCGAGCACGTGCAGGCGCGGCTCGAAGCCCTGCATCCACAGTTGAAAGTAACCTTGTTGAAGATGAAAACCCGCGGCGACAAGCTGCTCGACGCACCCTTGGCCAAGGTCGGCGGCAAGGGTTTGTTCGTCAAGGAACTCGAAGCGGGCCTGCTCGACGGGCGCGCCGACCTCGCGGTGCATTCGTTAAAAGATGTCCCGGTACAGTTTCCCGACGGTCTCGAACTGGCGCTGGTAATGGAGCGTGAAGACCCGCGCGATGCCTTTGTCTCCAACCGATATGACAGTCTCGCCGAGATGCCGGCCGGCAGTTTGGTGGGGACGTCGAGCCTGCGCCGCCAGACCCAGATCCGCCAGGCTTACCCCGAACTCGTGGTCGACTGGTTGCGCGGTAACGTCAATACCCGCCTGGCCAAGCTCGACGCCGGCGATTTCGATGCCATCATTCTGGCCGCCTCGGGCTTGCAGCGCTTGGGTTTCAACGCGCGTATTCGTGCCGCGATCCCGCCCGAGGAGTGCCTGCCGGCGATCGGTCAGGGCGTGCTCGGGATCGAGATTCGCAGCGACGACGACGAATTGCGCGAGTTGATCGCGCCGCTGGCGCATGCCGAAACCACCCTGCGGGTTACCGCCGAGCGGGCGCTCAATCAAACCCTGAACGGCGGTTGCCAGGTGCCGATTGCGGGTTACGCGGTACTCGAACGGGAGCAGCTGTACCTGCGCGGGCTGGTCGGCGAACCCGACGGCAGTGAAATCCTGCGCGCCGAGGTGCGCGGTAGCAGCGCTCGGGCGCATGAACTCGGCGTCGAGCTGGCCCGAAAATTGTTGGAGCAGGGTGCCGACCGCATACTCGCGCATTTGCTGGAGAGCGATGCGGGCTGATTCTGCGCTATGCCGGAGCTTGCAAAGTCGCGTCAGGCGGGCGCAAGGCGATGCGAGCTAAAGGGCAGGTGATCCTGAATACCCGGCCGGCACATCAGCAGGCCGCGCTAAGCGCCTTGCTCGAGCAGGAAGGGGCGAGCGTATTGCGTTTTCCGGTCATTGAAATCCAGCCGGTCGAGGCCGTTGCGGCAACGCCGGACTTGTCGCAGTACGATATTTTATTGTTCGTCAGCCGTAACGCGGTCGACGGCGCCTTGCAGCATTTTTCCGCCGCGCAATTGGCGGCGGTGCCCCGGCTTGGCGTGATCGGCGCGGCGACCCGGACTGCGCTGGTCGAGCGCATCGGCGATGCGGGAGCAAAGCTGATAACCGGCGAGCCATACAATAGCGAAGCCCTGCTCGCGGCAGAGGCGCTGCAGCGGGTGTCGGGCAAACGTATTTTGATTCTGCGCGGACAGGCGGGACGTAACTTGCTCGGCGACGAGCTTGGCGCGCGCGGCGCGCGCGTGGAATACAAAGAGGTGTACCGGCGGGGCTTGCCGGCGGTCGACAGCGGCGTCTTCGAGCGCCTCGTGAGGCCGGCATTTCCGACACTCGTGATCCTGACCAGTAGCGAGGGGATGCATAACCTATTGCAACTGGTCGATGCCGCGGCGGCGCGGCGCTTGCGACAAATCCCGTGGCTTTTGATTAGCGAAAGAATGCGTGAATCGGCGCTGAAACTGGGACATAATGCGCCCATCATAATCGCATCCGGCGCGAGCGATGACGGCATACGGCAAACGATTTGCGAATGGGTGGAGCAGCGATAGGACCCGGCAACAAACTCCGGCATAGACCAATATTATGAGTAAAAAAGATTCATCCAACGAAACCGAAGACAAGCGGGAAATCGTTGTCATGGAGACCGGGGATAGGGTTGTTTTCGAAGCCGACTCGGATGCCGAAAAAGCGTCCGAGGCAAAGCCCGGGATCGAGGCCGAATCCACAACCGAGCCCACTCCTGCGGCGCCGGTAGCCGATGCGATGCCACGGCAACGCCGCTCCTGGTTCAACCTGTTCAATTTCCTGCTCATCATCGGACTTGCCGCGGCGGCGGGTTACTACGGGTGGCAGCAGCAGCTATTACAGCAAGACTATCGCGACACCATTGCCGAGCTCAGGCAGCAAATCGAATCCCGGGTCAGCGACGCTCGGCTCGATACCAGCCTGACGCCGTTAAAGTCGGATATCGGCAAACTCGGCGGCAAAATCGAAGAACTCGGACTCGGGCAACAAACCCTGCGCGCCTCCAGTGAAAAACTCTACGAACTCTATGGCCGGGATAAAAGCGACTGGCAGCTCGCCGAAGTCGAGTACTTGATGCGGGTCGCGCAGCATAAGCTGATTCTGCAGGATGATTTCGAAGGCGCGGCGATTACCCTGCAGGCCGCCAGCGACAAGATTGCGTTGACCGGCGATCCCGGGCTGCTGCCGGTGCGGATTTTGATCAGCGAAGAAATCGCCGAGCTTAAAACGCGCAAACGCGCCGATTTGGTCGGCATGACCCTGATCCTGGCACAGCTCGCGCGTCAGGTACGCGCGCTGGAGCCTGGATTTGCGATGCGCGTCGACCGGGTCGACTCGGCCCCTCCGGAATTACAGGAGACGCAAAACTGGCTCGCTAAGATTGACCGTTTCATCGATTCGCTGGTCACCGTCAGCTACCAGGATAGCCGCCCCGGCGCGGTTGAAGCCAATGTCGTCAACGTCGGCGAAACCCTCGAAGATAACCTCAAGCTCGCACGCTGGGCGGTGCTCGATCGGGATGCCCGGCAGTATGCGCAATTGATCGAACAAAGCTTGCGCTTGTTGCGCGAATTCTATGACCTGGATAACGCCGCCAATCACGATTTCATGACGCAATTGCAGGAACTGCAAAAAATGCAGTTAAAACCGGAAAAACCGGATATCGATCGCTCGTTGCGGGAATTGCAGCGTATCCTCAGCCAGCGGGAAAATGCGCCACAGCCGGCCGCGCCCGCGGAGACCGGCAATGGTTAGGATTTTCATCAAGCTGCTTATCCTGGTAGTCGTCGTGCTCGCCGTGGTGCTGCTGGTGCGCGACGATCCCGGCATGGTGATGCTGCGCTACCGTGGCTGGACGATTGACACCAGTCTTGCCGTCGCCCTGGCGGTGCTGATTGTTGTCGTGGTCGCGATATATTACCTGGTGCGGTTGTTGCGCGGCGTCCTGCGCATGCCGGCTGCGATGCAGCGCCAGTCGCAGACCCGGCGTTACGCCAAGGCCCGTCGCCAGCTCAACCAGGGATTGATCGATCTTGCCGAAGGACGTTTCGAACAGGCCGAAAATCACTTGATGCGGCTCGTCAATTTCAGCGAAAGCCCGCTGGTGCACTATCTCGCCGCGGCGCGCGCGGCGCAGTTACAGGGCAAGCACGATGCGCGCGACAGTTATCTCAAAGCCGCGCATGAAGCCAATCCGGAAGCCGAACTGGCGATTGGCGTCACCCAGGCGGAGCTGCAGTTGGCCCACCAGCAAACCGAGCAAGCCCTGGCCACGCTCAGCCGCCTGCACAGCATCGCGCCGCGCCACGACTTTGTCACCATGCTGCTGGCGCGCGCTTATTTCGAACTCGAGGACTGGACCGCGCTGACACAGATTTTACCCGACGTCAGGCGCAAGAAACTGCTCAAGGAAAAGCGTTTACACGAAATGGAGCTGGCCGGTTACCGCGGTGCGCTCGAGACTGCCATCGGCAATCAGGCGAGTTTCGATAAAACCTGGAGCGCTATTCCGAAATCGCTGCAATCGGATCCGGAGATGCTGCGCTATTACCTGGACCTGCTGGCACGTCATAGCTGGTACAACAACGGCGCCGAACAGCTATTGGTGAAATCGCTGGATAACCGCTGGGACGATTCCTTGATCGACATATACGGCCGGTTTGAAGCCAGGGACGCCAATGCGCAACTGACGCGCGCCGAGAAATGGCTCGATGATTACGGTCACAACGAAAACCTGCTGCTGGCGCTCGGACGCATTGCGATGCGGGCGCGGTTGTGGGGTAAGGCGCAGGGTTATTTCGAAGCCAGTAACGGCGCCCGGGCCAATCCGCCGGCTTGTCTCGCGCTCGCTGAGTTATTCGAGCAACAATTGCAGCAACCGGACAAGGCCGCCGAGTACTACCAGCAGGGCTTAAAGCTCAGCCTGGCAGCGCCTCGCTAGCGGCAACGCGCTCGCTGTGGCTAAATACAATAAAAAGGACGCCGCGCTACTCGATCGTAGTTACCAATCCCCCGAGATCGTCAACCAGCGCCTGCGTACCTTGGCGGCAATGGCGCTAGGCGCCGGGGAAAAAGTGCTCGACGCCGGTTGCGGTACCGGCCTGTTGCTCGAACAGGAAGCTCTGGCCGTTGGCAAAGAGGGTCGAGCCGAGGGTATCGATCAAAGCGCGGACATGCTTGAAATCGCCACTACGCGCTGTGCCGACATGCCGCAGGTGCGATTGCGGCAAGCCAGTGTCGAAACGCTGCCGTTCGAGGCCGACAACTTCGACGCGCTCAGCTGCACTCAAGCTTTGCTGTATGTCGCTAACCTTGACCGGGCCTTGCACGAATTTCATCGCGTGTTGAAACCGGGTGGGCGCATCGCGCTGCTCGAGACCGACTGGAGCGGCGCGATTCTTAATAGTCATGACCAGGCCTTGACGCAGCGAATTTTCGGCGCCTGGGATGCCGAAGTGGTAAATCCGAACCTGCCGAAGCGGCTCAGATCCCTGCTACGGGGGCTGGGCTTCGGGGCGTTGCGGGTGGAAGCAATCCCGATTCTGAACCCGAGCTACTCGAAACACAGCTTTTCCGCCGGTATGCTGAAAAATTTTGCGGCGGTTGCACGCCGGCGCGACGCGATATCGCAGGCGGAGTCGGATGAGTGGCTAGCGGGGATTGACCGCTTGATCGAACGCGATATGTATTTCTTTTGCGTGAACCGATTCCTGTTCACCGCGGTTAAATGACTCCTCGGGGACAGATCTTCATATCTGTCCCCACGCAACTCACGGCGGTATCCTGAAACACTAGCACCACCGGTAATCCAAGCGTAGACTACCCAGCCTGACAAAGGGGATGGCTAACTAATTGGAGCGCTCATGACACAACGTTTCGAAGGCAGCTGCCATTGCGGCGCGCTCAAATTTTCCTACGAGGGTGAAGAAATCACCCAGGGCCTGCGCTGCACCTGTTCGATTTGCCGTCGCAAGGGCGCCTTGATGAGTACCGAGCTTATCCCGCTCGAACGACTCGAAATCGACGCCAATCCCGACCATATCGGGCTTTATCAATTCGACAGCGGGATCGCAAAGCACTATTTTTGTAAAATCTGCGGTATTTACACCCATAACGAGACCCTGCGCGCGCCGGGTAACTGCCGGGTCAACCTGGGTTGCATCGACGATCTCGCGGGCGACGAGCTCGAAGTCGTCGTTTTCGACGGTAAAACCCTGTTGTAAACAGTAGCTTGAATCGGGGAGCCTAAATGCAGAATATTCTAGTCGTAATGGCGGATCAGTTGAGCGCGCTGGCGCTTGGCTGCTACCGTAACGCCGCGGTTAAAAGCCCGCATATCGACCGTCTCGCCGACGAGGGCGTTTTGTTCGATGCGGCTTACAGTTCCAGCCCGTTATGTACCCCGGCGCGTTACGCTTTCATGACCGGCCAGAATATATCGGCCTGCGGCGGTTACGACAATGCCGCCTACCTGCCCGCCACGATGCCGACCTTCGCCCACTACCTGCGCCTCATGGGTTACCGCACCTGCCTTTCCGGCAAGATGCATTTTGTCGGGCCGGATCAGCTGCACGGCTTCGAGGATCGCGTCACCACCGATATTTATCCGGCCGATTTCGGCTGGGTGCCGGATTGGCATAATCCACAACAACGTATCGATCTGTGGTATCACAATATGTCGAGCGTCAAGCAGGCCGGGGTTGCGACGATTACCAACCAGTTAGCCTACGACGACGAAGTCGGCGCGCAGGCGATGCGCGTCATTTACGATCATGCGCGCAGCGAAGACGAGCGACCGCTGTGCCTGGTGGCCAGTTTTATTCATCCGCACGACCCCTACGCCACCCGTCAAAAGTATTGGGATCTGTATCGGGATGTCGATATACCGCTGCCGTCGGTATCGCGCCCGGCACGGCAGGATGCGCATAACGCGCGCCTCGAGAAAGTCATCGCGCTCGATGCGGTCGACCTTAGCGAGCAGGAAATCATCAACGCGCGCCGGGCCTATTACGGCAACGTCAGCTATGTCGACGAATGGCTCGGTCGCCTGCTCGCGACACTGGACGAGTGCGGCATGGCGGACAACACGACTATTGTATTCACTTCCGATCACGGCGATATGCTCGGTGAATTCGGGCTGTGGTACAAAATGAGTTTTCGCGAATGGTCGAATCGCATTCCGATGATTGTGCACCGTCCGGGACGCTACTCGCCAGGCCGCATATCGGCGCCGGTGGCGCAGGTCGACGTATTACCGACCCTGGTCGATATCGCCGCCGAGGCCACGGCTGCACAGAAGCCGGATCCGATCGACCCGTTACACGGGCGCTCGTTGATTCCGCTATGTGACGGCAATGCCGACAATGATCCAAATGCCTGCATCAGCGAATACCTGGCCGAGGGTACCGCCGCGCCGATGCTGATGATACGCCGCGGGCAGTACAAATACATTTCCTGCAGCACCGACCCGGAACAGTTGTTCGATCTCGATAAGGATCCGCTCGAGCTCGAGAATCTATCGCAGCATCCGCTACTCGACGAATTTCGAAATGAGGCGGCTGCCTACTGGGATAGCGAGGCTTTACAGCAGACCGTAATTCGCGACCAGGATCGGCGGCGCGCGGTTAACGCGGCGTTACGGCTTGGCCGCTACCAGGGTTGGGACTTCAATCCGGCGCGTGACGCGGGGCAGGAATATACTCGCAGCCATATGGATCTGACGCGCTTCGATATTACTTCGCGCCACCCGAGACCGGTAGCGTTTAAGCCGAAATACCGCTAAACCTCGAGGCATTGCCGCGGCGGCTCGAACCAGCCGGTTGTGAGCGCGGACTGGCGCGGTTAAAAACCCGCAGCGAACTCAAGGGGAAATCCGGGGATCGGCTCGCGGGGCGATGGACAGGGCTATTGCTTTTGTTTTACGCTAACGCATCGGAGAAAGAGCTGAAACTATGAACTCAGATGCAGATGGCGAACCGCTGATTATACTGCTGGTGGAAGATAACGACGCCCATGCCGAAATGGTTAAACGTAGTTTCGAGCAGCACCAGATACCGAACGTAATTTATCATGTCGACGATGGCCAGAAAGCGCTGGATTACATTTTTCGCGAAGGTGATTATGCCGATGTGGAAAAATACCCTAGCCCACACTGCATATTGCTCGATTTGCGTCTGCCCAAGGTCGATGGGCTCGAAGTACTGCGCCGCATAAAAAGCGACCACATTTCCCGCCGCACCCCGGTCGTGATTTTAACGACTTCATCGGCAGACAGGGACATTGCCCAGTCCTATGATTACCACGCCAATAGTTACGTCGTTAAACCGATGGATTTTTCCCGCTTCGAAGCCTTGATGCGGGATATCGGCTATTACTGGCTAGCCTGGAATCAAAACCCCTTTCGCTGAACCGTTTGTGACGGCGGCGCGTTTTTCCTTCACCGGCCTGTTTTCCGGGATCCCGTCTATACTCGGTAGAAATTTTCAATCGAGTTACCACTATGGTCAAGGCTGCTAGAACGGTCACGCAGCAATCGCTGGTCGACAACGTATTGCAGCTAATCAGTCTGCCGGAAATTTATCTGCGGCTGCAACAGGCTATCGACGACCCGTACCACACCCGGGAACAGGTTGCCGCTATTGTCGCCTACGATCCCTCGCTAAGCCTGCGCGTGCTGCGTATTGCCAACAGTTCTTACTATAGCTTCCCCCGTGAAATCGAAACCGTCGCCGCCGCGGTCAGCGTTATCGGCGAGCTGGATTTGCGTAACCTGGTGCTGGCTACCTCGGTCATCGGATCGATGAATGAATTGAACTATGAAGGTTTTGATATAGACGAGTTCTGGCTGCACAGCCTCGGCTGCGGCATATATGCCCGCCAGATCGCGCACTCGGTTGGCGGTTTTAATCCCGAAACCCTGTTTCTCGCGGGTATTTTGCACGACTTGGGTATACTCGTGTTATATCAGCAGGATGCCGAGCTGGCGGACGCGGTTGCTCGGCAGATCGCTGAAAATCACCAGTTGCGCGATCAAGCGGAGCGCGAACTACTGGGATTTGATCACGCCGAAGTGGGCGCATTGCTGATCGAATCCTGGGGCCTATCGGCGGAGCTTCGCGAATTGACGCTTTGTCATCATCAGTACCAGCTGGCGCAGCAGAACAAGCGGGCTGCTCAGATGCTGGCGCTGGCCAATTTGCTGGCTCCGGCCGAAGATCCCGCGCAGGACTCCGACCCCAGATTAACGACCTTAATCGAATTGCTGGGGCTCAGTCCGGAAACCATGGCCGAATTGGTGGAAATCAGTGAACAGCAAACCGCGGCGGTAAAGAATATAATCTTAGGTTAATCGGATGCCTGCCGATAAAACGGCTACCACTATGGCTATAGGAATAAAAAACGGGGCTAGCAACATGCGCAACCAGCCTGAATATAACATTTTGCTAGTCGAGGACAATCCGGGTCACGCGGATTTGATCAACCGCGCATTTGAGACCCACGCCCACTGCCGCCTGACGATTACGGCGACGCTTGAGCAGGCAAAATCGCTGATTATCGACGCCAGCCCGGATTTGATCATCACCGACGTCAGGCTACCCGACGGCCGTGGCACCGAATTGCTCACGAGCGAGCCGATATGTCCGACGATCGTCATGACCAGCTACACCGACGAAATGGTAGCGGTTAACGCGATGAAATCGGGTGCCGCGGATTACATCGTCAAAACCCAGGAAACCATGGCCTCGCTGCCGCGTACCGCCAGCCGGGTAATGCGCGAATGGCGACTAATCCTCGATCAAAAACTGGCGCGTGAGCGCCAGCAACGCCTGACCGCAATCCTCGAGGCGACCCCCGATCTGATATGCATCGCCAATCTCGACGGATTCGTCACCTATATCAACCAATCGGGCCGCAAGCTGCTCGGTATCGGCAAAGGCGAAGATATCAACCGTATCCGGCTGGCCGATTTCCATTCCCCGGCCGACGCCAAGAAAATACTCAGTGAAGGCATGCCGCGCGCGATCAAGGAAGGCATGTGGACCGATGAAACGACCTTTCTCGCGCTCAACGGGGAAAAGGTGCTGACCTCGCAGGTTTTGATTTCGCATCGTAACAATCAAGGCGATATCGAATTCTTTTCAACCATCGCGCGCGACATTCGCTACTTGCGAGCGGCCGAGGAACGGGTCGAATACCTCGCCTACTACGATACCCTGACCGGACTGCCGAATCGAAACGAACTCGCCAAGCGACTCGAAATGGAAGTATCCCGCGTCCGGCGCAACCAGAACCACGGCGCACTGCTGTTTATCGATCTCGATAACTTCAAATATATCAACGACTCGATGGGTCACCCGGTAGGCGACCTGGTATTGCAGGAAATGTCGCAACGGCTGCAAGCTCATCTGCGGGGTGACGATACGGTGGCGCGGCTCGGCGGCGATGAATTTATCGTAATCCTTTCGGGGCTCAACCAGGACGGACGCAAAGCGGTATCGCATGCGCGCGAAATCGCCAACAAGATCCGCGATACCATTGCCATGGAATGCCGGATCCACGACACCGATCTGCATTTGACCGCGAGTATAGGTATTTCGATGATCGCCCCGGATGAAAGCAACGGCCACGATCTGCTGCGTTACGCCGATACCGCGATGTACCAGGCCAAGCGCGAGGGGCGTAATCGGCTGGAATTTTTCAGCGAACGCATGGGTAGCGATGTGACGCGCCAGCTGGAACTCGAAAACCAGCTGCGTCGGGCGCTTAAGGAAGATCAGTTCCAGCTCCACTACCAGCCGTTGGTGAATGAGTCGATGGAAGTCATCGGCGCCGAAGCCTTGATTCGCTGGGAACATCCGGAGCTTGGCGTGGTGCCGCCGTCCGAATTCCTCGACGTACTCGAAACCTCGGGCCAGATCGTCGAAGTGGGTGACTGGGTGATCGAAACCGCACTCAAACAAACGACCTTATGGGTCGAGCAAGGTTTGCTCGATAGCGACTTCCAGATCTGCATTAATATCAGCCCGCGCCAGTTCCGCGACAAGCAGTTCGCCGAAAATATTCACAGTCAGCTGAAGCGCATCAACGTGCCGGCCAGGAATGTCAACCTGGAAGTCACCGAGCACAATATTATTCATAACATAGATGACGCCATTCAGCGTATGCAGGAATTGATCAACAGCGGGATCAGTTTTTCACTCGACGATTTCGGCACCGGCTATTCGTCGCTGGCGCATTTGAAAAACCTGCCGGTCAGCCATATCAAGATCGATCGTTCCTTCGTCGAAGATATCTGTGACGATACCGGCGATCAAGCCATGGTGGCGTCTATCCTGGAGCTATCCAAGCACCTCGGCCTCGAAGTCGTTGCCGAAGGCGTGGAGGAGCTGGCGCAGTTCGAGTTGTTGAAGAATTTCAACTGCAAGTATTTCCAGGGCTACTATTTCAGCAAGCCATTGTCGAACTGCAACATGACCGAATTTCTGGCGCTGAAAAAGCCGGCCGCCTGACCCGGGTCGCGCCTCTCCGCATCCCGCGCCCGCAGGCTTCCCGGCGCCCCTAGTCATTCCCACGGGTCTTGGCGCTCCGTACTGCCGGTTACCGCCGGGGCTGCGATAACGTCCAGCCGGAAATGATCCTTGCTCCGTTATTGACGCCATGACGAGGCGGACTTATTGTGTAAGCCTATTTTCGAGCCGCGCCCGGAGACTGAATGTCAAATCTCAAGCAGAATTTCATTGCCGGAGAATGGCTTGCCGGTGCCGGTGAAATCGCCAACATCAATCCTTCCGACCTGAGCGACACTATCGGAAGCTTCGCCCAGGCCGACGGCGAACAGTTGCAGCTTGCGCTCGATGCGGCCGCAACTGCGCAGCGGGAATGGGCCCTGTCCGGACTCGAACGCCGCTATAACCTGTTGATGGCAATCGGCAACGAACTAATGGCGCGCTGCGAAGAACTCGGCACGCTGCTGGCGCGCGAGGAAGGCAAGACCCAGCCCGAGGGCAAGGGCGAAGTTTACCGCTCCGGTCAATTCTTCACCTATTATGCGGCTGAAACGTTACGCCAGATCGGTGACAACGCCGATTCGGTACGCGCCGGCATCGAGGTCGACGTGCGGCGCGAGCCCGTCGGCACGGTGGCGATCATTTCGCCGTGGAATTTTCCGCTGGCGACCGCGGTGTGGAAGATCGCGCCCGCGCTGGCCTTCGGCAACGCCGTGCTTTGGAAACCCGCCAATCTGGTGCCGGCCAGCGCGGTGGCGCTGACTGAAATCATAGCGCGCCAGGATTTGCCGGCGGGACTGTTCAATCTGGTGATGGGATCCGGCGGCGGTCTCGGACAAAAGCTGGTGGAGAGTCCGCAGATCGACGCGATCAGTTTTACCGGCTCGGTGCCGGTAGGGCGCGGCATTGCGCAGGCGGCGGCCGGCAATTTTACCCGGGTTCAACTCGAAATGGGTTCCAAGAATGCGCTCGCCGTCATGGATGATGCCGATCTCGATGTGGCGCTTTCCTGCGCGCTCAACGGCGCCTTCGGCAGTACCGGTCAAAAGTGTACCGCATCCTCGCGTATCGTCGTGCATCGCAACGTGCACGATTACTTTGTCGAGAATTTGGTCGAGGGTGCGCGCAATATGGTGGTCGGCCACGCGCTCGACGCCGACACCCAGATGGGCCCGGTGGCGAGTGAAGCCCAGCTGCGGCAAAATCTCGAAAACATAGAGCTTGCCAAAAAAGAGGGCGGCGAACTGCTCTGCGGCGGCGAACGGGTCGAGCGCGCCACCGAGGGCTATTTCATGACTCCGGCGGTGTTCAGCGGCACCCGGAACGACTGGCAGGTCAATCGCGAGGAATTGTTCGCCCCGATTGCCTGTGTGATCAAAGTCGACTCTTACGAGGAAGCGCTCGCCACCGTCAACGACACCCGCTTCGGCCTCACCGCCGGCATCGTCACCAGCAGTCTGGCGCGCGCCAGCCACTTCCGTCGCAACGCCAAAACCGGCTGCGTCATGATCAACCTGCCGACCGCCGGCACCGATTACCACGTGCCCTTCGGCGGTCGCGGCGAATCGTCTTACGGGCCGCGCGAGCAGGGGCAATACGCGAAGGAATTCTATACCGCGGTCAAGACCGCCTATATTTCGAGCGGAGATCCGGCATGAGTGCGCGCCCGCCGCTGTTATCGGATTCGCCGGCGTCTCTGTCGACGTTCGCTCCAGGGGTGGGCTGAGCCGTGTCGACCGGTTATCGCATCGACGCGCTGCAGTATACCGACTGGTCCGAGGAAATCTTCGAGCAGATGCGGGCCGGTGGCGTCGACGCGGTGCATGTCACCATCGCCTATCACGAGAATTTTCGCGAAACCGTGGCCAACATGGAGCGCTGGAACAGCTACTTTGAACGTTTTCCGCACCTGATTTTTCAAGGGTTTACCGGAGATGACGTGCGCCTCGCGCGCGATACCGGCCGCAGCGCGATTTTCTACGGTTTCCAGAATCCGTCGCCGATGGAAGACGATATCCGCCTGGTCGAAATTCTGCATACGCTGGGTGCACGCTTCATGCAGCTGTCGTACAACAACCAGTCGCTGCTCGCCACGGGTTGCTACGAAGCGGAAGACCCGGGAATTACGCGCATGGGGCGTGAAGTGATCGCCGAAATGAATCGCGTCGGCCTGGTCGTCGACATGAGTCATTCGGCCGAACGCTCGACCCTGGAGGCGATCGAAATCAGCGCGCGCCCGATCGTCGTCAGCCACGCCAATCCCGGCTTTTGGCACCCGGCGCCGCGCAACAAGTCGGATGCGGTACTGAAGGGCCTCGGTGAAAGCGGTGGTATGCTCGGATTCAGCATGTATCCGCATCACCTGAAGGACGGTAGCGACTGCAGTCTGCAGAGTTTCTGCCAAATGATCGCCGATTGCGCCGAAATCATGGGTGTCGACCATATCGGGCTCGGTTCCGATCTGTGCCAGGGGCAGCCAGACTCGGTGGTCGAGTGGATGCGCGTTGGGCGCTGGACCAAAAAAATCGACTACGGCGAAGGCTCGGCCGGCAATGCCGGTTTTCCGGCGATGCCGCCGTGGTTTAACGACAACCGCGATTTCGGCAATGTCGAGCAGGGTTTGCTCGAGGTCGGTTTCGATGCGGCAGATAGCGCCAAAATCATGGGCAATAACTGGCTGCGTTTTTTCGATGAAAATTTCGGTCCGGACTATTGAATGATAAAACCTAGCGACTGTGCCGGTAATAACCCGATGCCCGAAACCGCCGGCTTTCGGCGACCGCCCGAAGTGGTTATGCGGCTCGCGCGCATGGGCAGTTTCCATCAGACGCGCCTGTCGTTCATGCGCAGTTTGCTGCGCCGCTTGAAACGCGAGCAATGGCGCTTCAAACGCGCGCTGTGGGCAATCGATGCAGCGGGATTCGGACGCGCGATCTATACCGTTTACGGGCCCGAAAGGGCCTATTCGTTGGTGGCCTTTGCGCACGATTTACCCGACGACCTGCGCTCCGACCGCGTTATTGCCACCGCCTGGGACGCAACCTTTGCCTTGTTCGACGGAATCCCGACCGAGTCCGATCTGG
>Ga0136654_1000216_pt1 | contig 19015 bp, 14 predicted proteins | sample InaspJWI70metaG_FD_94865 | JGI IMG/M metagenome (GOLD analysis project Ga0136654, IMG submission 94865) | Marine gutless worms symbiont microbial communities from Oahu, Hawaii - Inanidrilus sp. 1 OAHU.JWI-70 metaG (version 2) | ecosystem: Host-associated > Annelida > Digestive system >... | reverse complement strand
GCTTGCCCAGACTGAATCGCCTTCAGGGCTTTATTAAAATCGAATTTGTCTGTCATTATCAATTCTCCTAACAGCATTATGCTGCACATTAAAGAATTGACACAAAATTTCTAACACTCCCGTCCAAATCGCTAATGCGATTTGTCGTACCGGGGCTGCGCCCCAGGGCTCTAATCGGGCCTCACTATCGACCAGACATTAAAAAACCCCCTGGCGGGGGTCTTTTAATGTCTGGCGGAGAGAGAGGGATTCGAACCCTCGATACGCTATTAACGTATACTCCCTTAGCAGGGGAGTGCTTTCGACCTCTCAGCCATCTCTCCGGGGGCCTATAAACTACAATGCAATAGCCTAATAAACAAGACTATTGAATTGTAAATGGTCAACTAAAAGCGATGAAACTCGCTTCGATAAGGGCCGGAGTTTATCCTTCCGCAGTATTTCCGAGTTGATCCTGCCCTTCTTCCGCTTTGATGCGCTCGTAAATCTCTTCACGATGCACCGCCACTTCTCTCGGGGCATTCACACCAATCCTTACCTGGTTCCCCTTTACACCGAGGACGGTGACGGTAACGTCATCCCCGATCATCAAGGTCTCACCAACACGCCGCGTTAATATCAGCATTCCTATTCTCCCAACGAAAATCACAGTAATCTCATCCTGCCATCCTGACAGGTAGTACGCTTTATATTTTTATAGTTGCCTTTATCGCTCTGGGCCGCCGATCATTTTACCCAACTGACCCGCGCTAAGCCAGTTTAAAATTCTAGGGCTGCTGCTTCAGTTCGAAGCCCTCATGCAGAGCGCGTACTCCCAATTCGAGATATTTCTCGTCAACCACTACCGAGATCTTGATTTCCGAGGTTGATATCATAAGGATATTGATGCCTTCTTTGGCCAATACCTCGAACATTTGGCTGGCGATACCGGCATGCGAACGCATGCCGACCCCGACGATGGAGATCTTGACTATTTTATTGTTACCGGAAACCTCGCGCGCATTCAATTCCCTGGCGGTGGATTCGAGTGAGGACAGCGCAGTCTCGAAATCGTTGCGATGCACGGTGAAGGTAAAATCGGTGGTACCGTCGGCACTGACGTTTTGCAGAATCATGTCGACTTCGATATTGGCATCCGAAATGGGACCCAGGATGCGGTAAGCGACACCCGGGGTATCGGAAACACCGTTAATAGTCAGCTGGGCCTCGTCGCGATTGAACGCGATGCCCGAAATCAGGGCTTGTTCCATAATCTTATCCGCACCATATTCAGTGGTAATCAATGTGCCTTCGCCTTCGCCGAAAGATGACAGGACGCGCAACGGCACCTCGTATTTTTGCGCAAATTCGACCGCGCGAATCTGTAATACCTTCGAACCGAGACTCGCCATTTCCAGCATTTCTTCAAAGGTTATGGTCTCGAGTCGGCGCGCCTCCGGCTCTACCCGGGGATCGGTGGTATAAACACCGTCGACATCGGTGAATATCTGACACTCATCGGCTTTCAGCGCCGCGGCCAGCGCGACCCCCGTGGTATCCGACCCGCCGCGCCCAAGCGTGGTTATATTGTCGTATTCGTCAACGCCCTGAAAGCCGGCGACGACGACGATGCGCCCGGCGTCGAGATCAGTCGTGATGCGCTCGTGATCGATCGATTTGATCCGCGCCTTGTTGTGAGCGCTGTCGGTCGTGATCTTGACTTGACCGCCGGTATAGGAACGCGCCGGGTAACCGCGCTTTTCTAGCGCCATGGCCAGCAGGGCGATCGTGACCTGCTCTCCCGTGGTCAGCAGTACATCGAGTTCGCGCCCACGCGCCTTCGGATCGACTTGTTGCGCGAGCTCGGCCAGGCGATTGGTCTCCCCGCTCATTGCCGATACGACGATAACCATGGAGTGACCCTGGTCTCGGTAGGTAATGACCTTATCCGCCACGGCTTCGATGCGCTCGATCGTGCCCACCGAAGTACCGCCAAATTTTTGCACCAATAATGCCATTATCGACTTACTTAAAAAAGCGAGCGCGGATTATAGGGGAGTACGAGGATTTTGTATAACGAAATTCGTAATGCCCTAGAATCGAGTTTAGAATACCCGGGCTCTTCCTTAGACACCCCGTCCCGAATGATTACTTTGTTGCAATTCGATGCATCCGTACTGATTGCAGTAATTTGTATCGTGCTATTTTCCGGATTGATCCACGGCACCCTGGGTCTCGGCTTCCCGATGGTGGCAACCCCGCTGCTCGCCACGATGATGGATGTGCGCAGTGCAATTCTGATTACGTTGCTGCCGACGATGGCGGTCAATATTACCAGTATCGTCGCTAGCGAATCCAGATTGGCGACCGCAGGCCGATTCTGGCCGCTGATCGGCTTTGTAGTCCTGGGGACGGTCATCGGTGCCGGTGCGCTGGCAACAACCGATCCGGCACCATTTCGTATTCTACTAGCCGCTTTGATCCTGCTATATCTGTGGAACGGCCTGCATATTCCAAGACGATGGCTAGAAGACAATGCGCTAGCGGCGATGGCCCTTTTCGGTCTTACCGCCGGGATGGCCGCGGGCACCACCAATGTGATGGTAGCCGTCCTGATTATCTATTTCTTAAGCCTGGAGACCGCACGCGCAACGCTGGTACCTGCCTTGAACTCCTGTTTTCTGGCCGGCAAAATCTCGCAGATCGCCGTACTGGTCAGCGCCGGGTTGGTCAGTCTTCGGCTCGTTTTTGAAACCACGCCCCTGGCCCTGGTCGCGGTCGTCGCTCTACTGTTGGGGCAACGCCTGCAATCGCGGATTCGGTTCGCCACCTATCAGGCCATACTGCGCAAGTTGCTATTGCTGCTGGCGATCGTCTTGATTTTCCAGTTTTTAAGCGAGGCTGGCCTGATCGAGTGGGCGGGGGGATTCTAACCATCTTTTCCGCGCAAGGGGGGATTGAGTCGGGAGGCGCCGTTATCGCAAGGACCCCGCTGATTAATCGTCATTCCCGGATAAGCCTGCGCGGCGCGGCGGGCTCCGACGCATCGGAATCTTGTTACACGCCGTCCTTGCAAGATCCCGGTTTGCGCGAGGATGACCTGATCAGAGCTGGTCCGCTACCCAGGGCAGTACCGACTTGAGTGCGGCGCCGAGGTTTTCCGGTTGATTACCGCCGGCCTGCGCCATATCGGGTCGTCCGCCACCGCGACCGCCGCATTGCTCGGCGACCAGGTTGGCGATCTCACCGGCACGGATACGCTGCGACTCCGCCTTGGTCACTCCGGCAATAATCGATACCTTGCCGTCCTCGCTGCTGGCCAATACCACGACCGCGGCACCGAGTTTGTTTTTCAATTGATCCACCGTTTCGCGCAAGGTTTTCACGCTGGCGCCATCGAGGGTCGCGGCCAGCACCTTAACGCCTTTTACCATTTTTGCCTGGGACGCGAGATCGCCGCCGGTTTGCGATGCAAGCCTGGATTTCAAAGTTTCGATCTGTTTTTCCAAGGCGCGATTGCTTGCCTGCAACTGCTCGATGCGTGGTAGCAAGTCATCGCGGCTAGCCTTGAGTTTATGCGCAGCGGTGTCGAGCCGGTTCTCGCTTTCGATGAAACGTTTAATGGCAGCCTCACCGGTAACCGCCTCGATGCGGCGGATACCGGAAGCGATTCCGGTTTCGAATAATATTTTGAAAAGCCCGATATCGCCGGCGCGCTGCACGTGGGTACCGCCACAGAGTTCGATCGAGTCGGATCCAATCTTGAGCACGCGCACGACATCGCCGTACTTTTCACCGAACAGCGCCAGCGCACCCGAATTTTTTGCCGCTGCCATATCCATGAGTTCGGCTCTGGTTTTCAGATTACCGCGAATCTGGTTATTGACCAGGGTCTCGATTTCGGCAATCTGTTCCGGCTCGACGGGCTGATAGTGCGAAAAATCGAAACGCAACTTGTCGGCGTCGACCAGTGAACCTTTTTGCTGTACATGCTCGCCGAGAACCTGGCGCAGGGCCGAATGCATTAAATGGGTTGCCGAATGATTGAGCATGACTGCTCGACGATAATCTGCATCGATTCTGGCATCGATCTGATCACCGGTACTTAATTCACCACTGCTCAAGCTGCCGATATGCAGAAAAACATCATTCTGTTTTTGGGTATCGCTCACCTTGAACAAGGTCTCATCGCCGATAAACAGGCCGCCGGTGTCGCCGACTTGACCGCCGGACTCGGCATAAAATGGCGTGCGGTCGAGAATAACGATCGCCTCGTCGCCGTTTTCGAGTTGATCGATATCGGCATCGTTTTGCAGGATTGCGATTACCTTTGCCTCGGCCGCAGACTGCTGGTAACCGAGAAATTCGCTGGCGGGGTAGTTTTCAAGTTTTAAATCGTCACTAACCGCGCCGAACTGACTCGAGGCACGGGCGCGTGATCTTTGCGCCTCCATTTCGGCATCGAATCCGGCCTGATCTATGGTCAGCTGCTTTTCACGCGCGACATCGGCGGTCAGGTCCAGCGGGAAACCGAAGGTATCGTATAACTTGAATACGGTCTTGCCGTCGATGGTATCACCCTGCATCGCGGCAATGGCATCCTCGAGGATCCGCATGCCCTGCTCCAGGGTTTCGGCAAAACGCTGTTCTTCCTTCAGCAGCACGCGCTCGACATGTCCTCGGTGCTGGTGCAACTCGGGATAGGCGTCACCCATTTCCTGATCGAGCGCGGCAACCAGCTTGTAGAAAAACGGTTGCTTGCATCCGAGTTGATGTCCATGCCGTGCCGCCCGGCGAATAATGCGGCGCAGCACGTAACCGCGTCCCTCGTTGGAAGGCAAAACGCCATCGACAATCAAAAAAGCACAAGATCGAATATGATCGGCGATGACGCGCAGCGATTTATCTTGCAGGTCAGCGGTGCCGGTCAGCTTAGCCGCGGCCGCGATCAGGACCTGAAACAAATCGATGTCATAGTTGTTATGCACCTGCTGCAATATGGCGGCGAGCCGCTCCAAGCCCATGCCGGTATCAACCGAGGGCTTGGGCAGGGGTAGCATATTGCCCGCCGCATCACGATTGTATTGCATGAATACCAGGTTCCAGATTTCGATGTAGCGATCGCCGTCTTCCTCCGGCGTCCCCGGGGGTCCACCGGCTATTTCGGGGCCATGATCATAAAAAATCTCGCTGCAGGGGCCGCAGGGGCCGGTATCGCCCATAGACCAGAAATTATCCGAGGTGCCGATGCGGGTGAAGCGACTGGGATCGACCTTAATATCCTTAAGCCAAATATCGGCGGCTTCGTCATCATCCGCGTAAACAGTAACCCACAGCTTATCGGCCGGCAGACCGATAACATTGGTGAGGAAATCCCAGGCATAGTGAATGGCATCTTTTTTAAAGTATTCGCCAAAACTGAAATTACCGAGCATTTCGAAAAAGGTATGATGGCGCGCGGTATACCCCACATTCTCAAGATCGTTATGTTTACCCCCGGCGCGCACGCAGCGTTGTGACGTGGTCGCCCGCGCATAGCTGCGCTTATCGATGCCCAGAAACACATCCTTGAACTGGACCATACCCGCATTGGTGAACAACAAGCTTGGATCGTTGCCGGGCACCAGTGGGCTAGACGGCACGATGGTGTGTCCATGCGATTCGAAATACTTGAGAAACTTTTCCCTTAATTCGGCGCTCGTCGTCATCACATTGATCAAAAACAGATACCAATAACACCCGAAAACTGACGGGCGTACCAATCCGCATATCGCAATAACCGCGTTCGGAAGTATCGAAAATGATGCTGAGATATGCGGGCTAACGAAATAATCGCATGACTGACTCGGGAGAAAAACCCCTATTTTGCAAAAAACGCGCCTGCTTCATGCGCTCGGTATAATCCGCCGGAATTACCTCCCCGTACTTACGACTACGCTGCGCACGCATTAACTGATCCCAGCGCTCCGCATAGGATTCAAGAAACTCGTCCGTGACTGAATCGGCGACGCCTTTTTGCCGCAGCTCAAACCGAATTTTAAGCGGACCGACACCCGCGTTGAAACGACGATTGACGTAGGATTCGGTAAAGCGTTCGTCCACTAGCAAACCATCTTGCTGCAATGACCTCAGCGCCGCGTCGATGGCGTCGGTGTCGAATTCACGGGATTTCAATTTCCGCCGCAACTCCTCGGTAGAGTGCTCACGACGCGCCAGCAAATCCATCGCCTTCTTGCGCACTTCGTTATATGTGCTTTTCGCGGTCATGAAAGATCTAAAGTCAAATAGGATTTTTTAGGAGGGCTAGGTAGGACCGCGCGCCGGAGCGGAGCGTATATGCAATACGTGACGCTGCGAGCACGGCCCTGACGACGCACTCGTGAAAAAAGACATTTGACCTCGAAAAAAAAAGCCGCTGGAGGGGATAGGCTCCAGCGGCATTGCCAGTTAACAACATGAGGTGGAATGGGATAGGTAGGCTAGGGAGTTTCCACCAGCTCGGATTCGACCTTTGGGTCGGAGTCAGTTGTTTCACTGTCAATTGGGTCGGCCGCTTGCTTCGGCTTGGGTAACAATTCATCTCGTAAGCGGCGATCGATGTCTTGCGCCATATCAGCATGTTGCTTGAGGAATTTTCGTACATTGTCCTTACCCTGACCGATGCGCTCCTCGTTATAGCTGTACCAGGCGCCGGACTTTTCGATCATGCCATGTTTAACGCCAAGATCGATCAGCTCACCTTCGCGCGACGAACCTTCACCGTAGAGAATCTCGAATTCGCATTGTTTGAACGGTGGCGCCACCTTGTTTTTTACAACCTTGACGCGGGTTTCATTGCCAATCACTTCATCACCGCGCTTGATTGCCCCGATGCGCCGAATGTCGAGGCGCACGGAGGCATAGAACTTTAAAGCATTGCCCCCGGTAGTCGTTTCCGGGTTGCCAAACATAACCCCGATCTTCATCCGGATCTGGTTGATGAAAATCACCATCGTATTCGAACGCTTGATATTGCCGGTAAGTTTGCGCAGCGCCTGTGACATCAGACGCGCCTGCAGACCCATGTGCGAATCGCCCATATCGCCTTCGATTTCCGCTTTCGGGGTCAGCGCCGCAACCGAGTCGACCACAACCACATCGACCGCACCGGAGCGCACCAGCATGTCGGTAATCTCGAGCGCCTGTTCGCCGGTATCGGGTTGTGAAACCAGCAAGTCATCGATATTGACGCCCAGTTTATCCGCGTAACTAGGGTCGAGGGCATGCTCGGCATCGACGAAGGCGGCCGCACCGCCCGCTTTCTGGCATTCGGCGACCACCTGCAAGGCCAGCGTGGTTTTACCCGAGGATTCCGGACCGTAGACCTCGATGACTCGCCCGCGCGGCAAACCGCCGACTCCGAGCTCCACGTCCAGCGACAGAGATCCGGTCGATATCACACCCATGGTCATATCGACGCCGCCGTCACCAAGGCGCATGACCGATCCCTTGCCAAACTGTTTCTCGATTTGCCCCAGGGCCGCTGCGAGCGCTTTCTGTTTATTGTCGTCCATCCTACCTACCTATGCATTGAGTTGACGAATTATCACATAGCCGAACGAGAACATAAAGAGAACTTTGTAGTTATTTCAAAATTCGCGTTCGACCCGAATTGAAATATGCGCCCCATTATCGGGGTGCAGTGGCTCATAGGATGAGCCTGAATAAAATCGTACTAAAATCCGGATTTCGCGGTTGCCGGTTGAACCATACCTGCGGCAACGATAGTCTTGCCCTAAACTACCGGTGGCCCCGTGCACGATAACAATCGCCCTGACCTATCCGAACGTCATATTCTACTGCTGCTGATGGTGGTGGCCGCCGCCGCGGCGCCGATCCTGCTGCAACCAGGTTGGCCCGCGCCCGGATCCGTCAGCGGCCAGCTATGTGCCGCCGCCGGCAGTCTGCTGTTGCTCGCGCCGCTGCTTTTCCTGGTCATGAAACGCTCAGGTATGAGCGCCAGCCCGCCGACCTGGTTTGCCGTACATGTGCTGGCGTCGATGCTTGGTTGCACATTGATCTTCGCCCATGTCGCCGGCGGCGACTGGCTAACGCCCCCCGGCTTGGTTTTGCTGCTGTTGGTGGCGTTGATCCTGCAAGGTACCCTGCTACGCGTTGTCTTCGCGCGCGGCTTCAGCCGGCTATTTGCGCGCAACTGCCTGGCAACCGGTTTCGGCACTCCGCCGCAACTCGATAAGCCGGCGCTACGGCAATTGATCGACGCCAAGACGGGTTTGCTGCAACGACTGGACCCGGGCGCCAGCGAAGCCCTGTTCTCACCCGCGTTGAAACATTGGTTGCGCCACCCGCTGTTAAGCCTGCGTTATCAATGGCTGGCCGAACGCGAGGCGCGTCTGGTCGGCGCGCGCGCCGGCGCGGGCGCCGAACTCGGTTGGTCGCGGCGTATCCACTTGCTGATCGCGCTTGGTTTTTATCTGGGTTTGCTGGCGCACGTCATCGTGATGCTGTTCTTTGCCGGCTATGCCGCCGGAAGCGAAGCCATCGACTGGTGGCATATCACCGCCTGGGGGGGCTGAATCATGACCGACTCGTCGACCCAGCTGGCATTGATGATCGATCTCGAGCGCTGTACCGGATGCAAAAGCTGCGAAGCCGCCTGCAAGCAAACCAACGCGCTCGGACCCAATAGCTATCGCAACCGCGTCATGTGGTTTGACGAGCAGCAGTCGAACGCTACGGAGCCGTCACCGGCGCGCCTCGATTTTCTCACCGTCACCTGCCAGCAATGCGAGCGCCCCGCCTGTTTGCGCGCCTGCCCGGTTCATCCCAAGGCAATTTCCAAGGATCCCGTCACCGGGGTGGTTTCGATCGACGAAAATCGCTGCACCGGCTGTGGCGAATGCGCCCTGTCCTGCCCCTACGGCGCTATCGGTTATAACGCCGAACTACACCATGCGGTGAAGTGCGATCTCTGCGCCGAGCGCAGAGCCAGGGATCTCGGCCCGGCTTGCGCATTGGTCTGCCCGACCCGTGCTATCAGCTACGGTACGCGTGCCACCCTGCTCGAACAGGCGCAACGGCAACAACGCGCAATCCTCGATACCGATCACTTCCTGCAGCAACCGGCAACGATTTATCTGCGTCGCCCGCGCGATGCCGTTGGCGGCGGCGCGGCGAGTCCGCTGCGCAGCACGCCCGCCTTGATGTCCGACCATTTCAGTCGGATTTCGTTGAAACCGGATATCGCGCGCGAATCCTATCGCCAAACGGAGAGATCAGCGTTGATGCAGCAGGCGGAACGCATCGTGCCGGGCGGTTGCAATATCTGCTTCAACGCCTGCCCGATCAAATACCACCTGCGCGGCGACAAGGTCGTCAATATCTACGGTAACGACGAGGATCCGGTATTCCAGGGCCGGGTTTGCCCAAAATCACAGATGACGCTGCAGATGTACAATAATCCGCACCGGCTAACAATGCCGCTGAAACGTGTCGGTAAACGCGGCAGCGATAAATTCAAGCCGATCAGCTGGGACCAGGCGCTGAGCGAAATCGCGCTCAAACTGGACGCGGTACGTACAGAGTACGGCAGCGAGGCGCTCGCGATTCAATCCGGTTCTCGCACCGGCGTGCTCAACATCATCGGCGCGATACCGATGTTCGCCGCGCTGTGGGGTACCGCCAACGTTGCCGCCACCGAACCCTATTGCGACCTGGGCAAGGGTCTCGCCCTCAATCTGACGCAGGGCACCGGTCTAATGGCTAATATTTATACCGCGGATGACATCGGCAGCGCCGGAGCCTATGTCTACATCGGCGACAATCAGGCCGAAACACGGCCGGTCAATTTCGGACTGGTTAACGATTGGCGCCTGCGAAACGCGGCGAAAATGATCGTTGTCGACCCGCGCTTGACCGTGACCGCGAGCAAGGCCGACGCCTGGCTGCCAATCCGCTCGGGGACCGATATGGCGCTCGGCCTCGGCATCATCCAATACCTGTTTACCCACGACTTGCACGATCAAGCCTTCTGTGAGCAATGGATCGTCGGCTGGCGCGAATGGCGCGATTTCGTTATCGACCAGGATTACGACCTCGACTGGACCGCGCGGATCACCGATCTGACGGCCGACCAGATTGAAATGCTGGCGACAACTATCGCCGCGGCGGACGGTTGCATGATTTTTCTGAGCCGCGGCATCAATCAGCATACCAACTCGGTGCAAACCAACCGCGTCTTCATGTTCGTGGCGGCGATGACCGGTAACTGGGGGCGCCCGGGCGGCGGTTTTTTCAATGTGTCGTCGGAGATGAACTGGCAAGCGCCGCGCATACCGAAAGAGCGCCGGCCCTGGACCCGGGCCGCGATCGGTAAAAACCCGTCGGACTGGATGGCTGCGATGCTCGACGAGGGACCCTACCCGATCAAGGCGCTGATCACCAGCAACAACCCGCTGGCGCAGTGGCCGAATCAAAACCGCGTACGCCGCGCGGTGCAGGCGCTCGACCTGGTAGTCCACACGGAGTTATTCAAAAACGCCACCTCGCGCTACGCCGACTACCTGCTGTCGATGGCCAGCGGTATCGAAAAAGGCGGCACCACCCGCTTCGCCGAGGATCGCCGCATCGTCTGGAACGACCGCCTTATAGACCCACCAGGCGATGCCAAATCGGATCACTGGTTCTGGATCGAGCTCGGCAAAAAATTCGGTTTCGACGATGTGCTCAAGGACGCGTACAAGGAACCGCGCAAGTTATGGGACGAGGTGCTGGTAAAGGCAACCCCGGACCTGGCCGAGGCCACCACCGAGCGACTCTGCAGCCAACCCAACCGCACTGTGCGGCTGCCCGACTTCGAGCCCGCAAATGGAGAGATCGACCCGGTGTATGTCACCGCGATCATGCGCCGCAATCCCGCTGCCGGCCTGAACTATCCGACCCTCAGCGGCAAGCTCGAATTCTGGACGCCCGAACAGGACAGAAGATTCGAAACCATGGGGCTGTCGGCCTTACCCGAATTTTATACCGAGGCGGAACAGCTGATAAGCCTGCCATATATCAAGTACGCCGACCAGCCGCTTGCTTCCAGTTTCTTCAACCGCGAAACGCTGGTTTTTCCCGGCCATATCGTCAACGAACACGTTACCCGCGATGCCGCCTTCGATACCGAACTCGTCACCGGCCGCCCGCCGGCGCCCCATTTTCACTCCTGGACCCACTACTTCTGGCAGGCCCAGGAAATGTGGCCCGAACTCTACTGCCAGATACATCCGCAAAAGGCCGCCGCAATCGACATCGAAGACGGTGACCAGGTCGCTATCGAAACCGTCAACGGCAGCATTGTCGCGCGCGCCTGGCTGCATCGCGGGATTCGACCCAGCAGCATTTTCATTCCGATAGGCTGGGACGAGCAACAACCCTATCACCCGAGCTCGAGCGTTAATCACCTGACCGGCATCCGCCTGGATCCGATTTCGCAGCAAGCCAACCTAAAAACGCATTTGTGCCGCGTGCGCAAGGCCGGCCACTGAGCCATGGGCCCGGCAGCAAGCGACATCTCGTCACAATTCCTGTTGACCTTAGGCATCATTCTGCTGGTCGGATTGATGTTCACTAGCATCGCCCAGCGCAGCATCCTGCCGCGCGCGACGCTGCTGCTGATATTCGGCGCCGTCATCGGCGAAAGCCTGCTGGACCTGATCCCGGAACTGTTTACGCAACATTTCGAACTGATTGCCGACATCACCCTGTTGATGGTCGGCTTTCTGCTCGGTGGCAAGCTAACCGCGAGTTCACTGCGCGACCATAGCATCAAGTCGTTTGCGATTTCCTGCAGCGCCGCGGTGATCCCAGCCAGCGCGGTTTTCCTGGGGATGGTCGCAATGGGAGTCGCCATCGAATCGCTCTTCATGGTGGTATTTTTCGTGCTCGCCGGCGCTTCACAGGAATTCGGCGCGCTAGCGCTCATCGGCAGTATCGGCGTGGTTTACATCCTGTGCCGCGCGGCCGGAAAATATCTCGGCGCCTGGCTCGGCGCCAGCTTAAGCCGAGCCGGACCCAGTAATCGGCACTGGATGGGAACTGCGTTGCTGCCCCAGGCCGGGGTCGCTATCGGCATGGCGCTAGTGGCCTCAAACCGTTTCCCGGAGCACCGCCAGATCATGCTGCCGATCGTCATCGCTTCCACCGTCGTATTTGAAATAATCGGCCGATATTTACCCGCTTCGCGATTCGGCACTCAGCCGACGCCGGGACTTGACCGCAGCTACTCCGACTGCATCGTATCGAGCAACAGTTCCAGCCCGGCTTGCAGGGTCGCGTCGCGCACGGCGGCGCGATCGCCGTCGAAGCGATATAGCTTGGCGACCCGCTGTTGGGCCGAGGCAACGGCGATCCAGACCGTGCCCACCGGTTTGTCCGCGCTGCCGCCGCCGGGACCGGCGACACCGGTAACTGCGAGCGCATAGTCGCTGTGGCTATGCGCCAGCGCCCCTTGCGCCATCGCCATCGCCACGGATTCGCTGACCGCGCCGTAATCCTCGATAACGCTCGCCGGCACCCCTAGCAGCTCGTTTTTGGCGGCATTACTATAGCTGACGAAACCGCGTTCGAACCAGTCGGAACTGCCCGCCAGATCGGTGCAGGTTTTGGCAATCAGCCCGCCGGTGCAGGACTCGGCGGTGCAAACCCGGCGCCCGGTTTCGCGCAATAATTCGGCGAGGCGCTTAGTCAGCTGAGCGGGATCGGGATTCATGCTCGCATTATACTCAATCGACCCGGGGCGGATAGCGACGCGATGTGTTTGACCCGCGTCAACCGGCCCGCAAGGTGCATGGTTTCCCGGCATTGCGCTTGATATAATGGGGTTAAATACAATCACCGCTTAACGACATGACCGACTCTACAAGCTCCGATTCAGCCGCCGCCGTCGAAACCGCCGACATCGCGCAATTCGAAACCGAGGCGCTGCAGGAAACCAGCCTGCCGCAGCACGAACTCGATCGCATGGAAGTGATTCGCCGCTTCGAAACCGGCATGTACCCCTATACCGATATAGTCAAAAAGTCGGACTATGAAAAGGAAAAGGCGCAGCTACAGGTCGAACTGCTCAAGGTGCAGCGCTGGGTCAAGGCGACCGGCAAGAAAATCGTTATCATATTCGAAGGCCGTGACGCGGCCGGCAAGGGCGGTGCCATCAAGCGTTTCATGGAACATCTCAATCCGCGCGGCGCACGAGTCGTGGCGCTGGAAAAACCGACGGTAGCCGAACAGACCCAGTGGTACTTTCAGCGCTATATCAAACACCTGCCCTCGGCCGGCGAGATCGTCCTTCTCGACCGCTCCTGGTATAACCGCGCCGGGGTCGAACGCGTCATGGGTTTCTGCAAACCCGGCGCCTATCTCGAGTTCATGCGCCAGTGCCCCGAAATCGAACGCATGCTGGTGCGCTCGGGCGTACTGCTGTTCAAATACTGGTTTTCGGTGACCCAGGAAGAGCAGCGCCGGCGCTTCGAGTCGCGCCGCAGCGATCCGCTGAAGCAATGGAAACTGTCGCCCATCGATCAGGCGTCGATCGACAAGTGGGATGACTACACCGAAGCCAAGGAAGCCATGTTCTTTTATACCGATACCGCCGACGCTCCCTGGACCATCGTCAAATCGGACGACAAAAAGCGCGCGCGCCTGAACTGCATGCGTCATTTTCTGTCGGCACTGCACTATGACGACAAGGACGAGCAAACGGTGGGCCAAGCCGATTCGTTCATCGTGACCTCGAGCGATCACGCAATCGCCAACAGCGAGCATATTCTCGGCAGGAGCCTGCATCCCGAGCAGCGCCGCAAATCGAAATAGTCCAGCCGAGGCGGCATAGGCCCCGGCTAGAGCACGGATCATGAATATACCTGAGCTTCTATCCCCCGCGGGTTCCCTGAAGAATATGGAATACGCCTTCGCCTACGGCGCGGATGCGGTTTACGCGGGCCAACCCCGCTATAGCCTGCGCGTCAGGGAAAACGAATTCAATCATCTGGCAAATCTGGGCCAGGGAATTAGCCGTGCGCACGACCTCGGCAAGCAATTCTATATCGCCAGCAACATCAGCCCGCACAATAACAAGATACGAACTTATCTGGGCGATATGCAATCGGTGATCGAGATGCAGCCGGATGCGCTGATCATGTCCGATCCCGGCCTGATCATGCTGGTGCGCGAGCGCTGGCCCGATATGCCGATACATCTTTCGGTGCAGGCTAACGCGATCAACTGGGCGACGGTCAGATTCTGGCAAAGGCAGGGACTCACGCGGATCATCCTGTCGCGCGAGCTAGCCCTCGACGAGATCGAGGAAATCAAGCAACGTTGCCCCCAAATCGAGCTCGAAGTGTTTGTCCACGGCGCGCTCTGTATCGCCTATTCGGGGCGCTGCCTGCTGTCGGGTTATTTGAACCATCGCGATTCCAACCAGGGCGCCTGCACCAATTCCTGCCGCTGGAAATATCAGGCCCACGCCGCGGAGCAAACCCGCGAAGGTGACATCGTCGCCGCGGCCGAAGCGGAATCGATCGAATCCGCCGGCTCCGACCGCGACAGCGATGAAGCGGCGACTTCCCCGTTGTTCCTGCTGCAGGAAAAAAGCCGCCCGGGCGAATACCTGCCGGCTTACGAAGACGAACACGGCAGTTACATCATGAATTCGAAAGACTTGCGCGCGGTCCAGCACGTCCGGCGCCTGATGCAAATCGGGGTCGAGTCGCTCAAAATCGAAGGTCGCACCAAGTCTTATTATTATGCCGCGCGCACGACCCAGGTTTATCGCCGCGCGATCGACGACGCCGCGGCGGGCAAGGCCTTCGATATGCAGCTGATGGACGAGCTCGAAGGCATGGCCAACCGGGGATTCACCGAGGGCTTTTACCGCCGTCACCCGCCGGCTGAATACCAAAACTATGCCGTCGGCAATTCGAGCGCGGCCAAACAACAATTCGTGGCCGATGTCGAACGAGTCGATATTCGGTAAGGTCGTTTGTCGCTCACGGTAAAGAACAAATTTTCCCTGGGAGACGAGCTAGTATTGCTAACTCCGGCCGGTAATACGGCATTTCGATTACGCGGCATGTTCCAGCCTGGCGGCAACGAAACGCTTGCCGTCGCGCCGGGTTCCGGTTACCGGGTCGACATCCCGCTACCCGATGAGCTCGGAGATCAAGCGGACCCCGCGGCACTGGACAAGGCGCTGTTGGTTAAAAATCTGAGCTAAGGAACCGCGGGCTTATCTTTTCACGAATCGGTTGGGCGCGGCCGCCATCTTAAGTACAATTAGCGGCGCCGGGCCGGCTGACGGAAAGTCGCGCGCAAAACCGAATTTATGAGCCAGACAGACACTAAAACCAAAACCCACACTCCGATGATGCAGCAGTATTTGCGCATCAAGGCGGACTATCCTGCGACGCTGGTGTTTTACCGCATGGGCGATTTCTACGAGCTGTTTTTCGAGGACGCGCGCAAAGCGGCGCGCCTGCTCGACATCACCCTCACCAAACGCGGGCAATCCGGTGGCGAACCGATTCCGATGGCCGGCGTACCCTATCACGCGGTCGACAGTTACCTCGGCAAACTGGTGCGGGCCGGCGAGGCGGTCGCGATCTGCGAGCAAGTCGGCGACCCCGCGACCAGTAAGGGCCCGGTCGAACGCAAGGTCGTGCGCGTCGTCACCCCGGGCACGCTGACCGACGAAGCCCTGCTGCAGGATCGCCGCGAAAACCTGCTGTGCTGTATTTTTCAGCAAGCGGGCGGCTGGGGGTTGGCGGCACTCGAGATCAGCTCGGGCCGCTTCGGCTTGAGCGAGCTCGAGAACCACGCTTTGTTGCGCGCCGAAATCGCGCGCCTCAGCCCGGCCGAGATTATCTACTGCGAAGATCAGGAACCGGCGCTCGATGCCGGCCAGGCGGAACGCGCGCACGCGATGCCGCCCTGGTATTTCGAGACCGAAGCGGCGACGCGACTGCTGTGCGAACAGTACCACACGCGCGACCTGCAGGGCTTTGGCATTGCCGAGGCGGGGCTTGCCATCGGCGCCGCCGGCTGCCTGTTGCAATATGTTAAAGATACGCTGAAGACGGCGGTTACTCATTTGCAGCCGCCGCGCCTGGAGCGAGTCAGCGATCTACTGCTGATCGATGCCAACAGCCGCCGAAACCTCGAATTGACGCGCTCCTTCAACGAAAACAGCGCGCAACACAGTCTGCTCGGCATTATCAGCCACTGCCGCACCGCCATGGGGCATCGCGAACTGACACGCTGGATTCAAAAACCGCTGCGCGACCAGCTGCGGGTGCGCCGGCGTCACCATGCGGTCGCGAGCCTACTAGATAATCATCAATTTTCGACCTTGAACGAGATTCTCAACGGGATTGGTGATATCGAGCGCATTCTTGCCCGTATCGCTCTGCTATCGGCGCGACCGCGCGACCTGTCGACCTTGTCGGCGACACTGCAGCTATTGCCGTCCCTGCAGCAGCAGCTGGCCTGCCTCGATAGCCCGCTGATCCAGGAGTTGGCCGGCGATATCGGTAGCCACCCCGAGGTAGTCGCCCTGCTCGACGCCGCCATCACCGAGGAACCGCCGATGCTGATCCGCGACGGCGGCGTGATCCGGGCGGGTTTCGATCCCGAACTCGACGATCTGCGCGCGCTCAGCAGCAACGCGGACCAGTTCCTGATCGACCTGGAATCGCAGGAGCAGCAAAAAACCGGAATCAATTCCCTCAAGGTGGCCTACAACCGGGTGCACGGCTTTTACATCGAGATCGGCAAGTCGCACGGCGATGCGGTGCCGACGGAATACGTGCGCCGGCAAACGCTGAAGGCAGTCGAACGTTACATCACACCAGAGCTCAAGGCATTTGAAGACAAGGTGTTAAGCGCGCGCGAACGCGCCCTGGCGCGTGAAAAGTATCTCTACGAAGCGCTGTTGCAGCAACTGGGCGAAGATTTAACGCATCTGCAGCAATGTTCGTTGGCGCTGGCACAGCTCGACGTACTCAACTGTTTCGCATTCGTTGCCGATAAATACGGCTGGAGCGCACCCGAACTCACCGCAACGCGCTTGGTGGAGATCGAAGCCGGCAAACATCCGGTGGTTGAGCAGTCGCTCGAACAAAACTTCGTCGCCAACGATACCTATCTTGACGGACGCTGCAGCATGTTGCTGGTTACCGGGCCCAATATGGGCGGCAAATCGACCTATATGCGACAGACGGCGCTGATCGTGATTCTCGCCTATATGGGCAGCTACGTGCCGGCGCGCAGCGCGCGGCTCGGGCCAATCGATCAGGTTTTCACCCGCATCGGGGCCAGCGACGATCTGTCCAGCGGTCGCTCCACCTTTATGGTTGAAATGACCGAGGCCGCCAACATCCTTAACAATGCGAGCGCCAATAGCCTGGTGCTGATGGATGAAATCGGCCGTGGCACCAGCACTTTCGACGGCCTCGCGCTGGCTTGGGCTTGCGCCGATCATCTGGCGCAAAAATCCGGCGCCCTGACGCTGTTTGCGACGCATTATTTCGAGCTGACCCAGCTACCCGAGCAATATCCGAATATCGCCAACGTACACCTCGACGCGATCGAGCACGGCGACGACATCATATTCATGCACCGTCTCAAACCCGGCCCCGCCAACCAGAGCTACGGCTTGCAGGTAGCGCGACTGGCTGGCATTCCGGCGCCGGCGATTCAGTTGGCGCGCCAGAAACTGCGGCTGCTCGAACATCAGTCGCTGCAAACTCAGAGCGATCTGTTCGCCGAGTTACCGCCGAGCGAAGATTTAGCATCGTCCGAACTGCTGGCGCAGTTGGAGGCGACCGATCCCGATGATCTCAGCCCAAAACAGGCGCTGGAGCTGATTTATCACTTAAAACAGCTTGCCAAACTGTGAAACTCTATTACGATATCCAGCTTGATTTTCTGCCGCCGCGAGTGTGCGGCGTCTTCAAACCGCCTAGCTCAGGGGTAAGCAATGACATTTGTCGTTCTCGAAAATTGCATTAAGTGCAAATACATGGACTGCGTCGACGTATGCCCGGTCGACTGTTTTCATGAAGGACCCAACTTTCTGGTAATCGACCCGGAAGAATGTATCGACTGTACCCTGTGCGAACCCGAATGCCCGGCGGAAGCCATCGTCGCCGAAGATGACATGCCGCCAGGCCAGGAAGCATTCCTCGAGCTGAATGAAGAATTGTCGCAGATATGGCCGGTGATCACCGCCAGCAAACCGCCGCCGGACGATGCCACCGAATGGGACGGCGTGCCCGACAAGTTGCAGTATCTAGAACGCTAAGCTTTTCAAAAGGCCCTCAACCCCGCATTTTGACATTAGCCAGGTCGATCTCTAAAATCGTTTCGAACTGAGGCGAAAGTTCCATCCCCGGGCTGTTCCCAAACCTGTGGTTGGGTAGAGGGCATTATGGTCGAATGCAAGTACTATTCTTTTTACGCGCTGGCGAAGATTAATGACCCGGAGCTGTTGTACGAGGCGTTTCAACAGCAGATAGCGCCGGGGCACGCCGATGAAATCGAAATCGAGGTTTTCGAGCATAGCGACCAGCGCTGGAATCGCCTGACGCGCAGCGGCGGTATCGACCAGAAAATCCCCAAGCAGGTCCTGCGCATGCTCAACCAGAAATTCGGAGCGCATGACACCGGCAGCTGGTATTACGATAACGAAATCGAAGGCTGGTTTTGCAGTTACAAGCCGCTATCTACCAAACACTTCGTGCTCTTAGTGAAGTCCTTCGTGCTCTTAGTGAAGTCCAGCGACTCCGGCAAGCTAATCGAGGAAGACTATCTGCAGTTCCTGTTTCACTTTTACTGTCATCAATTACAAATGTTGCAAGGCACCTACCGCGACGCCTTAACCGGGCTTTACAACCGGCGCGCCTTCAACGAAAAAATTCAGCAGCTACTCGACACATCCAACACATATGAGCCGCCCCCGAGTCAAGGACAATAGCCGATAAGCACCGAAGCCGTT
>Ga0136654_1000214_pt1 | contig 19060 bp, 19 predicted proteins | sample InaspJWI70metaG_FD_94865 | JGI IMG/M metagenome (GOLD analysis project Ga0136654, IMG submission 94865) | Marine gutless worms symbiont microbial communities from Oahu, Hawaii - Inanidrilus sp. 1 OAHU.JWI-70 metaG (version 2) | ecosystem: Host-associated > Annelida > Digestive system >... | reverse complement strand
ACCTTCGAGCCGATGGTAAAAATGGTGAGTCCGAGTCCGACCTGAAATACACCCAGGGCGAATGCGATCGCGACATCGCCGGCCGGAATCCTAAAGCTGAAATCCTTTGTCATGATTACCGTTGCGGCGATTACAATCGCGAATATACCGGCCATGAATACCGCCGGCATCATGTCCTCGAGTTTGCGCCAGCGTAACGCGATGGTAAAAACGGCGAAGCCGAGGGCCGAGCCTATCGCGCTGAGATTTCCGATCAAGCGTCCGGCGGATATTCCGTCCAGCACCATGATGGCGATCCCGATCAATGCCACGATCATAGCCATCCAGGTGGCCCTGCGTACGTTTTCGCGCAGCAGAATCCAGCCGAGAAAAGCCGCCATAAACGGCGCCGCCGCGAACAGAAACATTGCGTTGGCCACGCTGGTGGACTGAATCGCGTAAATGCCGCCGGCAAAGGCGACCACCAGAGAAATGCCGCCGATGGCGCCGGCCAAACCCGCTTTTCCGATGGTTTGCAGCGGCTTATAGCCGGAACGAAAACTGATAACCGCGAACAAAAACACGGCCAGCGCAATGGAGCGATAAAATAGTATCTGCCACACATTGGCCGCCTCGATCAGGCGCACGCCGATTCCCATGGACGACCAAAACACACCCGCCATCAATACCAGCACGACTCCCTGCAGGTAACTGATGCCGGGTGCTTCGATTTCAACTGTTAGGGATTCGGGCATTGCAGGCCTGGGCCGAAATGATTCTGCCGTTCGAGATTAATCGAAGGTTGTCGGATTGCAAGTAAATGTTGCCGGCGCCGGGAGGAAACTTCACCACTGTGCAGCAATCGCCGGCTCGGCGACCGCTTGACACCGCCTGGCGCCGGTTAAACTTCCCGGCGCGCTTTGACTCCGACATCGAGCCAGGGCCGCGCCGGCAACCTGTTGGGCTGGCCCAGGCTCTGCATGTATCCGATCAATTCGTTATCGATACCGCAGGCCATATCGGCGGCAAACATACCGCCCGCGGTACCCTTGGCAACCCCGATCGCGTTCTGGCACACCGAGGTATGGACATTATCCGCCAGCTTGCCGAACCCCGGAGCACCGTTGTGCGACAGGCAAACGTAACCGGTCCAGGTATACTCCATTTCGACTTGCGGCAACATCGGGAATCGCTGGTCGAACAAGCGTTTATGCCGGCGCGCGATTTGCGCCTGGTAGGAAGCGGTTTCCCGCATCCGAGGATTGTAGTAAATATTGTTACGAATCAAGATACGATGATCGTTGGTAAACCGCATGGTAATGGAGGCCAAGGCATTCGCCGGAGTAACGCCCCAGTTTTCTTCGCAACCGAGCGCTGCGCGTTCGGCGGCGGTAGACAATTTGATCTTTGCACCGGTTTCGATCCCGATGACCGGTGAGTTTTCATACAGCGTAACGTTTGGCGGTAGATTCGCCGCGAGGCCACGCACCAGTGCGGCCGGATTGAGCAAGCGGCAACCTGGGGTGTAAAGCGCCGCCTTAAAATACGAGGTGCCGAGACGCCACTCGAGATCGGATTTTTCGATCCAGGTAACGGGTTCGTCAAGCGCTTCGAGCTCGCGCGCAAAGGGTTCGAGAAAATCGCCCACCCCCTGATCGGAACTGGCGGTTTGGTATTTACCCGGCTGGCTCCAGTCGCAATCGATGGCGTAGCGTTCGATCTGGGTTTCATGGTAATCGATCGCGGCGCGCGCCAGGACCATATGGCGATGCGATCCCTCGAGTTCTTCCATCGAGCTACCCACGACATGCGGCAGATCGATGGCGAAGCCGGAATTGCGTCCCGAGGCGTTTCCCCCACTTCGCCGGCTTCGATTAGTGCCGTGCTATCGCCGGGCTGGTTTTCGGCGAGTCGACGCGCCGCGGCGAGTCCGGCGTAACCGGCGCCGACAACGACCCAATCGGCCTGCCGTTCTCCGCTCAGCGCAAGCCGCGGCTGCCGTGTCGGCGGCATCCGGCTCCAACCGTTGCTGCCGTCATTAATCGGCAAATGGGTGACGCGTTGCACGGTCATACCTTTCGGACCAGTTCAATGGATGAATCGCAAAATGAATTAGCGCCGATTCGGCCTCGTAAACCAGCGCGGTGCCGCTGGGTAACCAAATAGCGTCGCGCGCGTGCAATTCATACGACTCGCCGTCGATATGCAGCTTAAGTACGCCCTCGAACACCGTTAGCACTTCGTCGTATTTGATCGTCCACGGGATGCGGGCATTAGTCAATTTACCCCAGCCGACGCCTAATTCGGTGCCATCCTCGGCGCCGCAAATACCCGCCACCTGAGCCATTTCCCCGTATTCGAAGCGCGGTGCAAATCCGAGTTGCTCGAATCGCATCAGTCGCGGTGACGTCTTAGCGTCAGTCATATCCGGTTAACGATTGCAATTAGCATACAGTTTTGTATATTCAAACATACATATGTGTATGGTGCGACCGATGGCCGATACCCGATTACTGCAGGAAGTAGCCGAGCGCGGAGCTGTAATTCCGGATCGCAAGCAGCTGCAGCGCTTCGACTGGCTGCGGCAGGCACTGGACGTGTTCGTATCCGCGGGTATCGATGCGGTGCGTATCACCCGCCTGGCGGACGACCTCGGCGTCACGCGCGGCAGTTTTTACTGGCATTTCGAAAATCGCGAAGATTTGATCGATGCCTTGGTAGGTTACTGGAAGGACAAAAATACCGCTGCGATAATACGCTCGGTCGATCAAGCCTCGGATCTGGAGGATGGTATTTTCGGCTTCTTCGAAACTTGTGTCGATGCCGCTCATTTCGATCCGCGCCTCGACCTGGGGATACGCGAATGGTCCAGGCGCTCGCCCAGGATTCGAGACCTGGTGGATTGTGAGGACGCGGCTCGTATCGGCGCCCTGCAGGATTTTTTTACCGCCTGCGACTACCCGCTGCCGGATGCCCTGATTCGGGCACGCGTACTCTATTACTCGCAAATCGGCTTCTATGCCCTCGAAATTGAAGAAACGCTAAACACCCGGCTGACCTACACCGAATCCTACTTCGAGTGTTTTACCGGGAAAAAACTCGATCCGCGACGCGCTGTATCATTCAAACAATATATTCTCGACACCTATGGAGACCAGTTATCGTGAGTAGAAGATCACGCCGCGGTAGGCACCACGGGGTTGCCGACAGATCGCACCAACGTGCTGTCGACTACAGCAAACTCATAAATCCACTGTTACGCCAACCCGCCTTCAGCGAGGACCGGCTGGCGGAGATACACAACACCGCATTGCGGGTCAACGAGGAACTGGGGATCAAAGTCCTCAATGCCGAGGCGCGCGACTTCTTCAAACAGGGCGGTGCCAGCGTCGACGAAACGACACAGCTGGTAAGGATGGATTCTACCCTGATTGCGGCCGCGCTCGAATCCGCACCGAGCGAATTCGTCATCCGCGGAGCAGTCGCGGCAACGGATGTCACACTGGGCGGCGACAACATCGCCTTCGTCGGTGTCGGCGGCGCGCCGCATATCTCCGACCTCGACCGCGGCAAACGTCCCGGCACACTGGAAGACACCCGCAATATCATCAAACTCAGCGAACACTTCGACGTATTGCATCTGCAGTCGCCCAACGTCGAATCACAGGACATCCCGGTACAGCTGCGCCATTACCGGGTGACCGAGGCCCAGTTGACGCTTAGCCGAAAACCGTTTTTCATCTACTCGCGCGGCAGCGCCCAGGTCGAAGATGGGTTCGCGATGGCGCGCATCGCGAGGAGCGTAAGTCAGGCGGAGTTCGAGGCACAACCCTGGTGTTATACGATTATCAACACCAATTCGCCGCGCCAGCTCGATATCCCCATGTGCCAGGGCATCATCGATTTCGCGCGCGCCGGGCAGGTATCGGTCATCACGCCATTTACCCTGGCGGGCGCGATGGCGCCGGTTTCCATGCCCGGGGCGCTAGTGCTGCAACACGCCGAAGCGTTGGCAGGTATTTTTCTGTCGCAAATCGTGCGTCCGGGGGCACCCGTGGTTTACGGTTCATTTACTTCTAATGTCGATATGAAATCGGGTTCACCCGCCTTCGGCACCCCGGAATTTGTACGTGCAGCCTTCGGCGCCGGTCAACTGGCGCGTTATATCGGCCTACCCTGGCGCGGCTCCGCCGCAACGGCTTCGAATACACCGGATGAACAATCCGTGTATGAATTCCTGATGTCGGCCTGGGGCAGCGTCCTCGGCGGCGTCAACATGATGGTGCATGCCGCCGGCTGGCTCGAGGGCGGGCTCACCGGTTCGATGGAAAAATTCATCCTCGATGTCGAAATGCTGCAAACCTTTGCCGAAATATTCAATCCGCTAGACAGTAGCGACGCGGAACTGGCCTTCGAGGCAATCGCCAGTGTCGAACCCGGAAGCCATTTTTTCGGATGCGAGCACACCATGGAGCGCTACCAGACAGCATTTTACGAACCGCTGGTTTCCGACTGGAGCAATTTCGGACAGTGGACAGATAGCGGCAGCAAAACCGCAACCCAGCGCGCCAATGCTATCTGGAAGAAGGTACTACAGGAATTCGAGGCGCCGGCGATGGACCCAGCCAGACTGGAAGAATTACAGGCATTTATCGAGCGCCGCAGTTGCGAGGGCGGTGCGCCAGCCGTTTAAACGATACGCAGGCTACAGATTACCCTGGCTGTCGCGCCGTTCAGTGATTTCAAATGGCGGCCCGGAATTTCCACGCTGGGTAAACTTTCTGAGTTCTAAATCAGCGACAGCCGCAATCGCCCGCTCCGGCTTCAGCTTGAAGAATGCCGTATTTTCCAGCCGCAGGTCGGTATTATGATCGCGCGGATTACTGCGCGCCCAGTATTCGATCTCGAGCAGTAACGGATTTCCTTCGCGGTAAGCCCGGTCGGCGAACGCTTCGAGATCGTCGACCGTGCCGATCGAATGAAACCTGCCCTGGTATGCCACACCGGTTACGGTCTTGACGTCCAGCAGATAAGGAATGACAAATTGGCCATTAATCACGACTGATTTCTGCGAGCTGGATATGCGTGCTCGATGCGCGGGTCCCAGACTGTGCACCTTGGTGATCACCGGGCGTTTGAACTGTCCGCGATCACCCTCCGCTTCGTCCCACATTTCGACCGTCATGCCGAGATAACCGTCGTAATTGTCTGGGGACGGCGACGGATCGCCTTTCCAGCCCTCACCTAGCACGATTTCTACCCGTTGCTGCTCGCCCGTGCGCATCAAATCCAACACGATAACATCGCCGGCATCGTACTGGCCTACCGTGCGCACCGCTTGCTCAGTGCTGATGATTTCGGTGTCGTTGATTCGGTAGATGACGTCATGTGCCTTCAATTTATCCAGACCCGGGCCGGTTTCGGGCGTTTTCGTTACCACCAGGGCACCGCCGTTGCCAGGAATCTCGAGCACTTCCGCTTCATCCGGCGTAAGCGTGCTGACTATCCCGGAAAAACCGGCATCACCCCAACTAGGCGGACCCAGGCGCAATTCCGCGACTGCATTCCGCACCAGTTTGATCGGGACCGCGAAACCGACACCGAGACTAGTGCCGAAACGGGTTGAATCGATGGCCGTATTCATCCCGATAACATGGCCATTACGGTCGAATAGCGCACCGCCCGAATTCCCGGGATTGATGGCGGCGTCGGTTTGCAGATACGGGATAGTGCCTTCCCGATAACGCGCGGTATGCGAAATGATGCCGCGGCTGATCGAATCGGGATTGCGCCCGAGGGGGTTTCCCACCGCGAAGGTTTCATCGCCCGCTTGCACCAAATTGGAGTTTCCAAGCACCGCCTGTGGAATTTGGTCACAGTATTCCAGTTGCAGTATCGCGATGTCGTATCTGGGCGTCGAGTTGATAACTTTCGCCGGAATTCCGGCGGTACGATTCCATCCCCTGGGATAGACTTCGACCAGGCCCGCGTCCGCGATAACGTGGTGGTTGGTCCAGACTTCGCAACTGCGCGACGACACCAGAAATCCCGAGCCGTTATTGATTTCCCAGACCGAGTCGCCAAACTTGTCTACGGTCACATGGGACATGGTGCGTATCGATACCGATACGTCGAGCATGCTTTCGGTCTCGACCTGATTATGGCGCTCGAGCGCGTAGATAGCTAGCGGTACCAGGCTTGCAAAAAGGCCTAACACGGCCATCCGCCACAGTATCGTACTTTTCCTATTCATGCGTCACCTCTATAAATTCGGGTGATGCCTCCGCGGTTACTGCTTATTTATTGCTTTGAATTAATTGGAGCAATTTTCGCGCCAATCACTCGAAATTCGATATCCAACGTATCGTATTTAGTGTTAATAGTACAAAAATCCATGCATTTCAGTGAGTTGTATCAAATTTTAAAAATAAACCCGATTCTCGCCGGGCGCAGCCGAAAACGGCAATAAATCGCCGATTGCCCGATTGTGTCAATTTCCCGCTTCTAATTTAGTTTGACGCGGTAACAATCACCGCGATTTAACCCGCCTTTGCGTACCAGGAGCTACATACGCCGTCGGCATTTACCCGCTTCCCGGGAAAAATAACGCAAGGCCCCCAGTCGTCTCCGCCGGCACCGGTATAAAACTGGCAACCGGCGCAGCGCCGGGCGCTATCGGCGGAATGGTGTCGGTAATTCAGTAATTTTGCCGCGGGGTCATCCGGACTGAGTATCGGATCGTCGGCCGCCATTACCCGCGTCGGACCGAGCAAGCTCAGCCACGGCAAGGCAACAACACCCGAACCCAGAGCATTAATAAATAGTCGGCGCGTTTGGTTCATTTCAGATTTTCCTCCGGAAGCCAAGTCAGGCATAGATATCACCAATGCCAGGCAGCGCTAGACCACGCGGCATCTAAAGATGCATTCAAGCGGCAACGCGGTGGGGCAATAGCGGGTGTATCGTCCGTTTTTCCCCCGCCAGGCGTCGGTCACTAGGTTTAGAGATGCAATGCGCCAACTGGTTCAATCGGCGGTTGGAGGAATTCTTCCGCTGCGAACATACAGTCCTTGCGCCGCTGGCCAGGCGCGCATAACGGGGATATTTTCTGGTCGCGCCGATCCGTAATTTCCTTAGCGCATGCCGGATCCGATTGTGGAGGTTCCAGTCCCGCGCGGCACTAAACAGACTGGCCTTAATATTTATAGCGCCGTGCGGGCGCTAATCTTGATAAACAGGCTGGCTTATCCGGCTCGAACTAAAGATTTCTTTATTCGATCGCCAGGGTGTATTTAACCACTCGATCATTGCCCGAATCCGAAAACCAAAGCTCGTTTGCGCGAACTTCAACCCCCTCGGGTGTGGTGAAACGATCGATGCCCGCGCCCGCCCTTCCGCCGCCCAGCACGTGCAGCAAGTTGCCATCGACATCGATGAACTTGATGGCATGATTATACTTATCGGCGGCGACCAGGATTCCGTCCGCGGTCAAGTCGAGATAGCGCACGCCGTCGAAGTCATATTTATCGCGGCCTAGCTCGCGCTCGATCTGGAGATCGGGCGACAGCAGAAGCAAACGGCTGGCGCCGGCTTCGGCGAGCCAGATATAACCCCGCAAGTCACCGTTTCGCACCAGTTCGAGATCATGCGGCGAGGACAGCCCGCGCAACTCCCCGGCCACCTTACCGTCACGGTAGGCGACGACGTTTCCCGACCAGGCGCCGGCCACATATATCTTACCGTTGGGATGCGCCAGCACGCCTTCCGGCCCGCGCACTCGTTCGCCGAGCTCGCCCACCAGTTGCGCGCGGGTGCCCTGCATTTCATAAATCGTGACCCGATTGTTGTGGGTATCGGCGACATAAGCGCGCCCGCGCGTATCAAAATCGACATCGTGCGTGCCGTCCTGGTGATCGGCGCCGAATTCGGCTAGCAGCGCCAACGAATCGGGATCGAGGATCGCAATGCGATCATTCCCGACGTCGGACACGAACAGGTAGTTGCCGTCGGGCGAAAGTTTGAGGTCGTGCGGATTGTCGAGTATCGTCTTGCTCGCGCCGACAAAGGTTAGTTTGAGTTCCGCCCCCGGTGCGGCCACGGCCAGTAACCCGCCGGCAAACAAAATCAACAGGCGTAAAATCATGTCGCATCCTGGTTTAGCGGCAAATCGTAGAGCGCGCCGAATTGACCCAGTTTTTCTTCGATACCCGCCAGCCTGAGCGCGTGCCAGGCCAAGGCATGGTTTGACGAGGTCAGCGGAATGCCGAGACTCCGCTCGAGATCGGCGCAGTCCGCCATCAGGCGTAGCGAGGTACAGGACACGAATACCGCGTCGATCCCGGCATGTTTGATCAACGCCCGTATCCCGGCTTCGATCGATTGCGGCGTAATCCTGGCAACCACGGTATCGCGCTCGACGTTGAATGAGCCGAATACCGGCACCTCATAACCGCGCGCGCGAATGTAGTCAGAGACGATCTGGTTGACCGCGTCCGAGTAGGGCGTCAATACGCCGATGCGTTTCGCCTCGAAGGCATCGAAGGCCGCGAATGCGGCCGTAATCGGCGTACTGCATTTTACCCCTGGCCGGGCGTGCCTGAGACTGGCGAATATGCCCGCTTCACCGATTGCGATCGAAGCCGACGTGCAGCCATAAGCGATAACATCGAGCGCCGTATCCGGGGTGATGACGCGCGCGCAATCGACGATACGCGGCGCCATCGCGCCCAGGGATTCCGGGCTGATCAAGTCTTGGTTGTAAATTCGGCTCTGGTAGAGGGCAACGCCGTCGAGTTGGGCGAATAGCTGGCGCCACTCGTGTTCGATGGTGTAGTCGGTAGCCAGCACGATGAGCCCGATCGACGCGCGACGGGCGATTCCCGCGTCGAGATCGCAGGGCAAATGCTCGATCAGCGTCGGAGCTGCGTTCGCGTGGTCGGCTGGCTGACTCATACTCGCCCTCGACAGGCTTTTTCAAGCGTATACTTTAGCATGAATAAACATCAGATGGCGGGTCCTCGATTGCCATTGGAACGGCAGTTTATTTTGGCAACAACATCACTTCCAAGTATTATGGAGGTCCGCGCGTTTCGAATCGAACGGGAAGGCGCCCGCGGACCGCCGCTAGCGCCTGGTGATTAACACCGCAACGAGTGAGCGGATTCTGGAGCACGCGGGTCTGCAGCATCGCGAGGCATGCCCATATTCGAAACTTGGCTCGTCAAAGCGACTCTACAGCAAGGAAACTGGACGCGGCGGAAACATCTTGTTTATACTTAGGCCCACAACTTATAAGAATAGACAAATGACTAATAACTCGGAATCCCGGAAGCCATTTCCAGGGTAGCCGTGTGGTGTAACTGGGGAAGGAAACGTGCAATCCGTTTTAGGAATTATTTTTCAGCGACTCGGCCTTGGATTAGTAACCCTGTTTGTAGTCTCGGTGTTAATCTTCGCCGCGGTTAACATGCTGCCCGGCGACTTTGCCGAGGCCATACTCGGCCAGGGCGCCACGCCCGAAGCGGTAGCCGCAATTCGTGAAGACCTTGGGCTCAACAAGAATCCGGTAGCGCGCTACCTCGACTGGCTCGGCGGTATTTTGACGGGCGACTTCGGCACCAGTTTCGCGCAAGCCAATTTTTCCGCCTTCGCCGGTGCCGATACCGGAAAGGGCGGCATCGGCTCGGTGGCGGCGCAACTCGAACCGAGATTCAAGAACACGCTGTTCCTGGCAACCGTTTCGGCGGCGATTGCGGTACCCATATCATTGCTGCTAGGTTTACTGGCGGCGCTTTACCGCAATTCGATTTTTGACCGCTTCGTAAATATCACCACGCTGACATCGATTTCCTCGCCCGAGTTCTTCCTCGCCTATATCCTGATCCTGCTACTGGCGGTATTGAACCCGGTGCTGCCCTCGCTTTCGAGCATCTTCCCCGATATGTCATTTGGCGAAAGACTCGAGAAAACTCTGCTGCCGGCCCTGACCCTGACGCTAGTGGTGACCGCCCACATGATGCGCATGACACGCGCGGCGATTATCAATCTGCTGGCCAGCCCGTATATCGAAATGGCGCGTCTCAAGGGTATCAGCCCGGCACGCGTGATCGTGTTCCACGCGCTACCGAACGCGTTGGCGCCGATCATCAACGTTATTGCTTTAAACCTGGCTTACCTGGTAACCGGCGTAGTCGTGGTCGAAGTGGTATTCGTCTACCCGGGAATCGGACAAATGTTTGTCGACAGCGTCAAGATTCGCGATATCCCGGTGGTGCAAGCCTGCTGCCTTATATTTGCGTCGGCCTATATCCTGCTCAACTTGCTGGCCGACGTAATGGGGATCGTTTCCAATCCCCGCCTGCTGCACCCGAAATGAGGGCCCGACAATGATGAGTTACATTCTATGGACGGTTATCGGGGTGGCGCTGATTTACACCGGCGGTTGGCTATTCCGCTTCGCCGGCCAGAAGATCGACTGGCCGCGGGACAATCTGAATATCTATTTTCGCGACGTCGGTTTGACTGAGGCTGCCGGCTTCATTCTCGGACTAGTCGCGGTTTACTTTATCTGCCACTATTATTTCATCGTGGAATCGACCTTTTTCCGCTGGGCGGTGCAGGGATTCATCATCGCCGCTATCGCCGCCTACGCCTTCTGGTGGTTCGGTAAACTCGTCGGTACCGAAGCCTCGCGCAAACTGTTCCGCCAAATGCCGTTAACTGCTGCCTTCGGCATTCTGGTAATCTTGATCTACATTATCCTGGCCATCTTCGCGGGAGCGATCGCGCCGCACGGCCAGGAAGATATTTTTGAAAAAATCAACCTGCTGCCCGGTGGTGACGTCGCTACCGGAGGTGATCCGGCCTTTCCGCTGGGTACCGATCAATTGGGCCGCGATCTGTTATCTCGCCTGATCTACGGCGCGCAAAACACGGTGGGCATCGCCTTTGTCACGACCTTGCTGGCATTTTTCATCGGCACCACGATCGGTTTTCTGGCGGCCACCATGGGCGGCTGGATCGACCAGGTGGCGTCGCGCGCCGTGGACGCCCTGATGGCGATTCCGCAATTGATCTTCGCGCTGCTGCTGATGACTATCGCCACCGCCTGGGCCGGCAGCGACAAAACCCTGGTTACGCTCTACATGATCATTATCATCGCGGTACTGGATTCGACCCGGGTATTTCGCCTGGCGCGCGCGGTCGGCCTTAATATCGTCGTCATGGATTACATCGAGGCCGCCAAGGTCCGTGGCGAAAAACTGTCTTACCTCATCTTTAGCGAAATTCTGCCCAATGCGACGGCGCCGCTGCTGGCTGAATTCGGTTTGCGCTTTTGCTTCGTCTTTCTGACCATCGCCGCCCTGTCGTTTCTCGGCATCGGCATCCAGCCGCCGCTGGCCGACTGGGGTACGATGGTGCGCGACCTGTCGCAGTTCATCAACTTTGCCCAGTTCAGTCCGTTGACCGCCGCCCTGCCGTTGATGGCCGCCGGCGCGATTGCGCTGTTGACCGTCGCGGTCAACTTCGTGGTCGACTGGATGTTACAAAAGACCTCGGGACTGTAAGGAGTAAACCATGAGCGAACGTCCGATTCTGGTTAAGATTCGCGATCTGCACATACAGGGCCGCGCCGACGAGGAATGGCTGCCGATCGTCAACGGCGTCGATCTCGACCTGCGCAAAGGCGAAGTGCTCGGGCTAATCGGCGAATCCGGCGCCGGCAAATCCACGGTCGGGCTTACCGCTATGGGTTTTGCGCGCGACGGTTGTCGCATTTCGGGCGGCTCGGTCGAATTCGACGGCATCGATCTCGTCAACGCCGACGCCGCCACCAAGCGCTCGCTGCTGGGTCGGCGTATTGCCTATGTCGCGCAATCGGCCGCGGCGAGTTTCAACCCGGCGCATAAAATAATCACCCAGCACACCGAAGCGCCGGTCTACCATGGCGTTTACAGCCGGGCGGAATCCGAGGCCGACGCCATGCAGTTATACGAACGGCTGCGCCTGCCGAATACGACCGAAATCGGTTTTCGCTACCCGCATCAGGTTTCCGGCGGGCAGTTGCAGCGCGCGATGACGGCGATGGCGATGGCCTGCCGCCCGGACCTGATCATATTCGACGAGCCCCACCACCGCGCTCGACGTGACCACGCAGATCGAAGTACTCGCGGCGATACGCGATATCGTCGAGCAATTCGATACGGCCGCAATCTACATTACCCACGATCTCGCCGTGGTGGCGCAAATGGCCGACAAGATCAAGGTGCTGCTGAAGGGCAACGAAGTCGAGGAAGCCGATACCCGAACCATGCTGGCCGATCCGCAGCAGGAGTACACCAAGTCACTATGGGCGGTGCGCAGTTTCGAAAGCGAGCAAAAACCGCCACCCGGTCCGAATGCGGTGCCGGTAATCAGCCTCAAGGATGTCGATGCTTCCTACGGCTCGACGCCGGTCCTGTTTAACGTATCCTTCGATATTTACGCCGGTCGAACCGTGGCCGTGGTGGGCGAATCGGGTTCCGGTAAATCCACCGCTGCGCGCTGCATTACCGGTTTGCTGCCGCCGACCCGCGGGCATATCGACTTCAACGGCCATCGGTTGCCACTGGATTACCGCCAGCGTTCCAAGGACCAGACCAGCTGCGCCAGGCGCAAATGATTTACCAGATGGCCGATACCGCGCTCAACCCGCGCAAACGGATCGGCGATATCATCGGCCGTCCGGTCGAATTTTACCTCGGCCTTAGGGGCCTGAAAAAGCGCGAACGCGTCGAAGAGCTGCTCGATCAGATCGAAATGGACCCAAAGCAGTTTATCGACCGCCTTCCGTCGGAACTGTCGGGCGGTCAAAAACAGCGCATCGGCATTGCGCGCGCGCTCGCCGCGGAACCCAAATTCATCATCTGCGACGAAGTCACCTCGGCGCTGGATCAGCTGGTGGCGGAAGGCATATTGAAACTGCTGGCGCGGCTGCAGGACGAACTCGAGCTGGCCTATATGTTCATTACCCATGACCTGGCGACGGTGCGCTCGATTGCCGACGAAGTGGTGGTCATGAAAGACGGCCACGTGATCGAATCCGGGCCCAAGGACGTCATGTTCAAGCCGCCGCACCATCCCTATACCGACCTTTTGCTAAGCTCGGTGCCGGAGATGGACCCGGACTGGTTAACCGAACTTTTGGAAGCGCGCGGCGTCGATAATATCGGCGATGCCGCCGCTGACAAGATGTAACCCGGATTAATATTAGCCCGGCGAAAATATTTGGCCGCCGGGTTAATGGTATATTCAGGTTTAATCCATGATAATTGCGGGGCAACTCGCAAATGAATTTCATAAGACACGACTGAGGAGAGTAATAACATGAGTATTAAATTTAGCCGCCGCGATCTACTGAAGGCAGGCGCCGCCGCCGCGGCGACATCGATGTTACCATTCGGTAGCGTAGCGGCAGCACCCAAAATGGCGGGCGCCTGCGCCTGGGCCTGGCCGGTGCTAACACTTCCGACAGCTGGGACGGCCGCACGCATTCAGATAGCTTCATGATCATGATGGCGCATGGCTGTGTCTTCGATTGTCTAACCGAAGTCAAGGCCAGTGGCGAACTGGTCGGCGAACTGGCCGAGAGCTGGGGCGCTTCTTCCGATGCCAAGACCTGGACCTTTAAGCTACGCAAGGGCGTAACCTTCCACAACGGCAAATCCTTTGGCGCGGATGACGTGATCGCCTCGCTGCAGATGTATACGGCCGAAGGCGCCAAGTCGGCGGCCAAGCCGATTGTTTCTTCGATTACGCAGATGAACAAAAAAGGCAGTCACGAAGTCGAGTTCGTGCTCGCCGCGGGCAATGCCGACTTCCCCTACCTGATGTCGGATTACCACATTTTGATGTACCCCGCAGGTCAGATCGAGGAAGCCATCGCCAAGGGCATCGGTACCGGGTTGTACCAGGTCACCAGCTTCGACCCCGGCGTGCGTTTTCTCGGCAAACGTTACAAGGACCATTACAAGGGGTAACAACGCCGGATTCTTCGATGAAATCGAAGCCATCGCGATCAATGACTCGTCGGCGCGAATGAATGCGCTGATGACGAATCAGGTCGACAGCATCAATCGCATCGATTTCAAGACGGAAACCCTGCTCAAGTCGAACCCGAACATCAAGATTTTCGAAGTGACCGGCAATCAACACTTCACCTTCCCGATGCAAACCACGGTCGCGCCTTTCGACGATGTCAATGTGCGCAAGGCTTTGAAATACGGGATCAACCGCAAGGAAATGGTCGCCAAGATACTGCAGGGTCACGGCGCCGTCGGCAACGATCATCCCATCGGGCCGGCGAATCAGTATTACCACGCCAATCTCGAACAATTAAGCTACGACCCGGACAAGGCGAAGTTCCACCTGAAAAAAGCCGGCTTGAGCAGCCTCAGAGTCGATTTGTCGGCAGCCAACGCCGCCTTTCCCGGTGCGGTCGATGCCGCCCAGCTTTATCAGGCGAGCGCCAAGGCTGCCGGAGTTTCGATCAACGTGGTGCAGGAAGCGGCCGACGGCTATTGGTCGAATGTCTGGTTGAAAAAGCCCTGGTGCGCCTGCTATTGGTCGGGCCGCGCAACCGAGGACTGGATGTTCTCTACCGCCTACGAAGACGGCGTACCCTGGAACGACACCAAGTGGAGCAACGAACGCTTCCAGAAACTCTTGCACCTGGGACGCGCCGAACTCGACGGCAACAAACGCCGTGTAATTTACCAGGATATGCAATCCATCATGTCATCCGAAGGCGGCACGATCGTCCCGATGTACGCCAACTATGTCGACGCCGCTTCGACCAAGCTTGCGCACGGACCGGATATCGGCAACCTGTGGCAAATGGACGGCTCGCGTATTGCCGAACGCTGGTGGTTCGCCTAGTCTCGATCGAGCCGAAACTTAAATGGGCGCAGCCTTCGGGTTGCGCCTTTTTTTGACCCGTGAGCAGGACAAGCGGAATCGAAAACCCCACGCGGCAGGCAAGTTAATCAGTAACAGTGTTGCCGCGTGCAGCGTTCCTTGTCATGCTCCGGAAACCAAGCTTCAATAGCGCGACTTTTACCACTGGAACGCCCTATGAAACTCATCACCGCCGACGCCTCTCCGTTGGTTCGCAAAGTCCGAGTTTTAATCCTTGAACTCGGCCTGCAAGACTCCGTAGAAATGGTGGACGCCGGCCCAATTACCCCGGTTTCCACCAACGCCGCCCTGAATGCAATCAATCCACTGGGCATGATACCCGCGCTGGAACTGGCGGACGGCGACAGCCTGTCTGATTCCACGGTCATCTGCGAGTATCTTAACCAGGTTGCCGACGGGCCGTTTTTCCCATCCGATCCCAGCCGCAGATTTCGGACGCTGCGCCTGCTGGCGCTCGGCGACGGCATGCTCGATCTTTCGGTCGCCCTGCGTTACGAGACCGCGCTACGGCCACCGGCGCTGCACTGGCGGGAATGGATCGATAGTCAAAATGCCAAGATCGAACGTGGCTTCGACGCGCTGGAAGGCCTGTGCGACAGATTCGAGGCACCTCCGCTAATCGGTGAAATCACCGTTGCCTGTGCGCTTGGCTACCGGGACTTTCGCTTCGCCGACGACGACTGGCGCAATGGGCGCCCGGTCTTGACGCAGTGGTTCGAACAGATGATGCAACGCGACAACCTCGCCAGCACAATACCGAAATGACGCCGGTGTCAGGACAACGGTTCCCAGGGTGTAGTTAAAGGCTCGAGTTGGATGTCGCTAGACACTGTTTCCCCTAATTCAGATTTTTTTGTGGTTGCACGCGAGCCCGACCTGGGCCAGCCGCAACGCAAACCCCGCCGCGCTGGAGCGCCGACGTGACACGGCCGTAACCCGCCGTGAAATCGAAGCAGTTCCCGGTGCATTCCAGTTGTTGGACCTACTTTCGGCGGATGAATGCCGACGCCTGCGCGATCTGAGCGAAGCCCTCGGCTACCTCGAAGATGCGGCGGTATCGCTGCCGCGCTCGATTCGGCATAACGACAGTTTTACCTGGATCGCCGACGATGAAACCTGCGATATCATCTGGCGACGCAGCCGGGCGCTACTGCGCGACGACAGCGAATACAATGCCGCTAAAGCGGTACTTGGGTTGAATGCGCGCTTTCGATTCTATCGCTACGGCCCGGGGGATTACTTCGCGCCGCACACCGATGGCTCCTGGCCCGGCTCGAGAGTGATCGATGGCGAACTGTTCGACAATGCCTACCCCGATCGCTGGAGCCAACTGACTTTCCTGTTATTCCTCGGTGACGATTACGAAGCTGGGGCAACCCAATTTTACGTCAGCAAGACCGAGACCGCGCGCCCGGCAAGGCATCCCGACGACGCCCTGGTGATCGATGTGCACACTCCGCTCGGTGCCGCGCTGTGTTTTCCGCATGGCACGCACCCGCTGCATTGCCTGCACGGCTCGCAGCAAATCTCATCGGGAACCAAGTACATCATCCGCAGCGACGTGCTGTTCGAACTTTAACTCGGCGTGTGCGTTTCAGTCCGGATTATCCAGACCCATGAAATGCAGCGCAGTGGAAAGGTCGGTGGCATCGATATGACAACTGGTGGCGGCGCGTAGCACCGGTTTGGCGTGATAGGCGATGCCAAGCCCGGCGGCGCTCAACATCGGCAAGTCGTTGGCGCCGTCGCCGATCGCGCAGCAATCTTCGAGACCGAGACCGCAAGCCTGGGCGCTGTGCTGCAGGACCTGGCGTTTGAGGTCGGCATTGATAATCGGTTCGCGCACCCTGCCCGTCAGGGTACGAGCCTCAAGCTCCAGGTGGTTGCAATGGACCTCGTCGAATCCGAGCTTCGCCGCTACCGCTTCGGCAACCTGGGCAAAACCGCCGCTGACCAGAATCGTATGCAGACCCGCGGCGCGGGCGCCATCGAGCAATCTTTGCGCACCCGGATTCAAGTGAATTTGCCCGGCCACGTCGTGAAACACTTGTTCCGGCCGCCCGGCGAGCATGGCAATGCGTTCGCGCAGCGCGGCGTTGAAATCGATTTCACCGTGCATTGCGCGCGCGGTGATAGTCGCGATCTCATCGCCCAAACCGAGCTTGGCGGCAACCTCGTCGAGGGTCTCGGCGTCGACGATGGTCATGTCCATGTCGCAGATCAACAGCCGCTTGCCGCGCTCCGCCTCGGGTTGCAGGTAGATATCGGCATCGGTCAAGCTGGCGCGCAACGCCTGTAGTAGCGACCAAGCCTGCTCCGAATTGCAATCGATACTGAGATTGCAGCCGTTGGCAAACCTCACCGGCACCACGTCCTGTAAAGCACCGAGCTCGGCGCGTGCAATCGCGATGGCTTGCTCCGGGTCGCCGACACTACAAACGGTGGCGACAAACGGCTGCGGCCTATCGCCGGACCGTAGCCAGCCCGGCTCGCCCTGGCTGGCTGCGGTCATTGTAGAGCCGGGAAATGCAGGTATTGCACGTCATTGATATTCGGTAAGGAACGCATATGCTCGAGATCGTCGCTGCTTAATTCTTCGTCGATCTCGATGAGTACGATTGCATTACCGTGTTTTGCATCGCGTCCGAGGTGCATGTTGGCGATATTAATACCGCGCTGCGCCGTGCTGCTACCGATGTCGCCGATAACGCCCGGCTTGTCGTCATTGGTGATGTAAAGCATGTGCTCGCCGAGCTTTGACTCAAGCGGTACTCCCTTGACGTCGATCACGCGCGGGCGGTTTTGTATCAGCGTGCCGCAAATACTGCGCGACTTCGATTCGGTCTCGACGCCGACCGTAATACGACAGGGATATTCGTCGCGCCCCTCGTTGTGTGCCTCGATGACATTGATGTTTCGATCGCGCGCAACTTCGCGCGCATTCACCGAATTGACATAACTGCTGTGCTGTTCGAGCACCGACTGCACCACCTGCACGGTCAGCGGTGATACGTTCAGGTCGTTGGCTTCGCCGCCGTAGGTCACCGTCAGCGTCTTGATGGGATCATGCGTCAATTGACCGACAAAGGATCCCAGGCATTGCGCCAACTGCAGGTAAGGCCGCAGCAGTTGCGCCTCTTCGGCGCTGATACTCGGCGCGTTGATCGCGTTGTTGACCGCCCCGGTCAGCAGATAGTCGCTGATTTGCTCGGCGATCTGGATCGCGACCTTTTCCTGCGCCTCGATCGTCGAGGCGCCGAGATGCGGGGTGCAGATGACGTTGTCGAGTTCGAATAAAGGATTGTCGCGCGCCGGCTCGACTTGGTACACATCGAGCGCCGCTGCTTTCAGGTGACCGCTTTCGAGAGCGGCCTTGAGCGCCAGTTCATCGACCAGCCCGCCGCGCGCGCAATTGATCAGCATGCTGCCTTTTTTCATCTGGTTGATCGCGCTGGCGCTGATGATATCGCTGGTCTCCGGAGTTTTCGGTACATGCAGCGAAACGATATCTGAAGTTTTCAATAGCTCGTCGAGCTCGACCTTCCTGAGTCCGAGCTTGGCGGCGCGTTCCTCGGTTAGGAAAGGATCGTAGGCCTGCACGTGCAAGCCGTAGCCGATCGCTTTTTTGGCGACGATGGATCCGATATTGCCGGCGCCGATCAAGCCCAGTAGCTTGCCGGTTAGCTCGATGCCCATGAAACGGGATTTTTCCCACTTACCGGCATGCGTCGAACTGTTGGCCTGCGGAATATGGCGCGCCAGCGCCAGCATCATCGCCATCGCATGCTCGGCGGTGGTAATCGCATTACCGAGCGGCGTATTCATCACGACGATGCCGCGCTTGGTGCAGGCCGGCACGTCGACGTTATCGACGCCGATACCGGCGCGTCCCACCGCCTTCAAGCGGGTCGCATGTTCCAGCAGGTCGGCGCTGACCCGGGTCGAGGAGCGAATCGCCAGACCGTCGAAATCGCCGATCATATCGAACAGTTCGGCTTCACTCAGCTTGCTCGAATTGACTACTTCGAGACCGCGCTCCTCGAACACCGAGACCGCCTGGCTCGACATGGAATCTGAAATCAATACCCGGGGTTTAGCCATTTTTATGCTCCTGCTGGTTAAATTT
>Ga0136654_1000212_pt1 | contig 19171 bp, 20 predicted proteins | sample InaspJWI70metaG_FD_94865 | JGI IMG/M metagenome (GOLD analysis project Ga0136654, IMG submission 94865) | Marine gutless worms symbiont microbial communities from Oahu, Hawaii - Inanidrilus sp. 1 OAHU.JWI-70 metaG (version 2) | ecosystem: Host-associated > Annelida > Digestive system >... | reverse complement strand
GCCTGGACGCTCTGGGAACTGGGCGCCGCCAAGGTCAATCCTGCGAAACTGGGGATTCCCAAACCGTAGGTAGATCTTGGGTGAGAAGTGAGTGAGGGGGCTGGTATCAGCTGATACCAGCCCGGGAGCCGGGCGAGGGTCTCCTCGGCAGGGTATCTTCGCCCGGTTCTTATGAATCATAAACGTATCAAAAGGATTAATCAACCATGCTGGAAAAAGACACGCTGAGAAAAGCGGACATCTTTTCCGGAGCGCTTATGTTCCTGTTCGGGCTGTTCGTTGTCTATCAGGCCCTACAGATGCCCATGAAAGACACTTATGGCGGTGTCCAGAATGTCTGGTATGTCTCACCGGCCATTTTCCCCCTGTTTATCGGCGCCATCATTTCCGTGCTGGGCATTGCGCTTACGGTCATTGCCCTGAAATCTGCCGACCTGCAGCAGTTGCAGGCGGTCTTTGGCTACCTGGCCAGCTCAGAACTGGTCGACTTTTTGAAGCGGCCGGCCACCATCCGGTTTTATGCCATCGTGCTGGTTTTCAGCAGTTTCATTTTTGTCATGATTCCACGGATTGACTTCTTTCCGGCGGCCGTCTTTTTCCTGATGGTGTTTATCAGCATGTTCTATTTCGATGATGATCAGCTGCTCTTAAAAATCATGTTGTTTTTCATCGCGGTTACTATTCTGCTGATCATCTTTTTTGCGGCCGGTCTCGATGGACTGTTCGCCGAAGCCCTGGAATACCCGGGCGACTGGTTGATGCTGCTGTGCATTGTGGCCTATGCGGTTTACGCCCGGCACCTGGTGAAAGATCGGGACGCCCTGCGCCGCAAATACCGCACCTGCCTGCTGCTGGCCGTTATCGCCCCTTTTACCGTGGGCATCATCTTCAAGTTCCTGCTGCTCGTCCCCATGCCCTTCGAAGGGGCGGTGGTCGAGCTGCTGGATAACATCTGGTACTACGATTATTAGGAGTTTATGCGGTTATGCTGTTGTTTGAACGCCTCGGGTCCTTTTTGGGCATTATCTTCAACCTGGTCTCCGATCCCGCTTCCGTCGCCATTCTTTTCGGCTCCGTGATGCTGGGGATCCTGTTCGGCGCCATGCCCGGACTGACCTCTACCCTGGGAGTGGCCCTGTTGACCGCCCTGACCTATTCCATGGACACCTCCCTGGCCATGGTCTGCCTGCTGGCCATTTATGTCGGCGGCACCTACGGGGGATCCTATGCCTCGATCCTGATCAATATCCCGGGCACGGCGGCCGCCGCGGCCACGGCCCTGGACGGCTACCCCCTGGCACGCAAGGGAGAGGGCGGCCGGGCCATCGGACTGACGACCACGGCTTCGGCCATTGGGACCACTATCTCCATGTTTTTCATCGTGGCTATCTCGCCCATCATCTCGAAGTTTGCCTTGGAGTTCACGTCGTTTGAGTTTTTCCTGCTGGCTTTTTTCGGCATTCTCATTTCCGGGACGCTGACCAGCCCCGACCTGGTGATCAAGGGGTGGATTTCCGGTTTTTTGGGTCTGTTTCTGGCTTGCATCGGCCGGGATCAGCTGCAGTTTTTCCCGCGGTTCACCTTCGGCATCTCCGAACTGGAAAGCGGCATCGAGGTAGTCCCGGTACTTATCGGCGCCTTCGGCATCCCCCAGATCATCGAGGTGCTCAAGGACAAATTCCAAATTGGAAAAGCTCAGAAGCTGCAGCGGATCATTCCCGAGATCGGCACGGTTGTCCGCAACATCCCGGCCATCGGCCGCAGCGCCTTGATCGGGGTCGGAATCGGCTCGGTTCCGGGTATCGGCGAAGATATTGCCGGCTGGGTTTCCTACGGCACCGCCAAAAACACCTCCAAGCACCCGGAGACATTCGGCAAGGGTGAGCTGAAAGGGGTACTGGCCAGTGAAACCGCCAATAACGCCTGCGTCGGGGGGCCATGATTCCGTTGCTGAACCTGGGCATCCCGGGCAGCCCCCCGGCGGCCATGCTGTTGGGTGCCCTGATGCTGCACGGCGTTACGCCGGGGCCCATGATTACCTTCGAACACCCGACGTTTATCACGGAGGTGGCCGCCATCTTGCTGCTGGCCTCGTGCGCCATGTGGATCACCGGCATGATTCTGGCCAAACAGGTGGTCAAGGTATTGCGCATCCCGACCCAGATCTTCATGCCGATCATTGGGGTCCTGTGCATCATCGGCTCCTATTCTTTGGGCCTTAACATCTACAACCTCTACTTGATGCTGCCGGTGGGCATCATCTGTTATTTTCTAACGACCATGGGCTATCCCATTGCTCCGCTGGTGATCGGTGTGATCCTGGGTCCCATGGCGGACGAAAATGTACGCCGGGCTCTGATGGTATCCCAGGGCAGCTTCATGCCGATCTTTCAGCGCCCGGTTTCCCTGATTCTGTTTATCATCATTGTCCTGACCATAATCAGCCAGTTTGGTTGGTACAAGCGCTTGATGGCCGGTGTCAAACAGCGCCTGCTGGGCGTCTGGCGGCGGTCATAACGTTTCACCCAAGATATTAGTACTTTTGAAAATGGAGAAAAAACCTATGTTGAAAATGGCGATTATCACCGGCTTCCTGTCGCAGACCCGCGATCGCTTTCACGAATACAACGCCCCTTTAGACCTGGACGCAAAATTCGAACTGCTGGCCGGCATTGCAGGTTACGACGGGGTAGAAATCGTTTACCCCTATGAAGTCAAGGATCCCGAGGCTACCCGCAGGGTGCTGGATAAGTATGGACTCAAAACCGCGGCCGTCAATGTCAACGTGAAAGCGGAGCCCGAATTCCGCAACGGAGGTCTGACCTCAACCGATCCGGTTATCCGGGCCAAGGCCGTAACCTTTATCAAAGAGGCCAAAGATTTCGCCGCGGCAGTAGGCGCGGACAAGGTAACCTGCTGTCCCTTGGGCGACGGCTACGAATTTTCCTTTCAATACGACTATGCCGCGGCCTGGAAGCACCTGGTGGAAACCGTGGGTGAGGCCGGTGATTACAACCGCGACATCCCGCTGTTTATCGAATACAAGCCCAGCGAAACCCGGGGTCGCTGTTTCGTGGATACGGCTGCCAAGGCCCTGTGCCTACTAAACGACATACAATCCGACGCCATGGGCGTCACCCTCGATTTCGGACACAGCATGTACGGGAACGAAAATCCGGCCGAGGCCGTGGCCCTGCTGGCCGAAAGCCGGTACGGCTACTACGTCCACGTCAATGACAACGATGGCAAGTGGGACTGGGACTACTTCTGCGGAACCAAGCACTTTCTAGAATACGTTGAGTTTCTCTACTACCTGAAAAAATATGGGTACGCGGATTACTTGACCTCGGACACCTCACCGACCCGCTGGGACATCAGAGGCACCTTTGAGGCCAACAGCCGTCTAAGCAACAAGATCTGGAACCTGTTGGACAAGATCGATGTGAGCGCCCTGGAGAACCTGATTGCCAAAGGCGACTATCTTGAAACCTGGAAGTTCATCGAACAGAATATTTTTTCAATCAAGTAGGGCTACCCATGGCTGCTGTGGTTCTATATAAAGACGCGTGCCTCGCTTCCCTGCCGCCCGAATGGCCGGAGGATCTGCTGCCCGGGATTCAGGCCCGGGTAAACACCACGGATCAAAAGGTCGTTATCCTGGACGACGATCCCACCGGCACCCAGACCGTACACGGGATGCCGGTATTGACCACCTGGTCTGTACCGGCGCTGCGACAGGCCCTGCAGGAACCGGGACCAGGATTCTTTGTCTTGACCAATTCGCGCAGCCTGGAGCGGGAAGCAGCCTGTGTGCGCAGCATGGAAATCGGGATGAATCTCCAGACCGCAGCCGAACTGGCCGGAACACCAATCGACGTCATTTCGCGCAGCGATTCCACCTTACGGGGGCACTTTCCACACGAAGTGGATGCAGTGGCCAAGGTCATGGGCATTGAAAACCGCCCCTATTTGATCATGCCCTTTTTCCCGGAGGGCGGCCGGCTTACCATCAACGACGTACACTACGTTGCCGAAGAAGAAAACCTGGTGCCGGCAGCTATGACCGCCTATGCCCAGGACGCAGCCTTCGGGTTTAAACATTCGGATCTCAAACAATGGGTCGCTGAAAAGACCGGCGGCCGGATACCGGCCGAAGCGGTGAGCACCATCACCCTAAACGACATCCGCAAGGGCGGACCGGAACGGGTCGGAGACCTTTTGAGCGGTGTCCGGGATAATACGGCCTGTATTGTCAACGCTGTCACGTATCGCGATGTAGAAGTTCTGGTAGCCGGCCTGGCCATGGCCGCCGAGGCCGGCCGCCGTTTTTTGTTGCGGACGGCGGCCGCCTTTGTGCGGGTGAGAACCGGGATCGAACCGCGGGCGGATTTTCTGGCCCGGGAGGAGTTGGTTGCCGATTCCCCGACCGGTGGGCTCTTTGTCGTAGGCTCCTATGTGCCTAAAACAACCGCCCAGGTCCAAACCCTGCTTGAGCAGACGGATATCGAACCGGTGGAAGTCGGCGTTGCCAGGCTGCTTACCGACGCCGGTCCGGATACGGAAATTGAACAGGCCGCCAAACGGGTCAACAGCCTTCTGGCGGCCGGACGGGACGTGGTCCTCTATACCAGCCGGGAACTGGTCACCGGCGCCGATGCCAAGGCCAGCCTGGATATCGGTCAGATTGTGTCGCACAGCCTCATCCAGATTGTTCAGGCTCTGGAACATCAGCCCCGGTATCTGGTTGCCAAAGGCGGGATCACCTCCAGTGACGTCGCCACACAGGGCTTGGGTGTGCGACGTGCCCTGATATCGGGCCAGGTCCTGCCCGGAGTCCCGGTCTGGCAACTGGAAAACGACAGTCGGTACCCGGGCATGTCCTATGTAGTTTTCCCCGGCAATGTCGGCGAAGATGACGCCCTGGTCACCATACAAACCAGGCTGGCGCGAGGTTAACCGATGCTGGCGCCCTTTGATCAAATGCTGGAGCGTGCCCGCCAACAGGGGTATGCCGTCGGTGCCTTCAACATCTACAACCTCGAAGGTGCTCTGGCGGTTATCGACTCCGCTGAAGAGCTCGGCAGCCCGGTAATTATCCAGCTGCTTCCCTCGGCGGTAGAACTGGGAGGAACCCCTTTAATCCGCCTGTGCCTCGAAGCCGGGCATAAAGCCCAGGTTCCGGTGGCGGTGCATCTCGACCATTGCCCGTCGCAGAAATTGATCCAGACCTCTCTGGCGGCCGGCATCTCCTCTGTTATGGCGGATGGCTCCGGCCTGGAATATGCGGACAATCTCGCGTTCACCGAGAACATCGTCCTGGCGGCGGCTCGCCATAAGGCGGGCGTGGAGGGCGAGCTTGGCCGCTTGAGCGGCAGCGAAGACGGCCTGACCGTGGAGACTGCAGCTGCCAAAATGACCCGGCCGGACCAGGCGGCCGATTTTGTCAGCCAGACCGGGGTATCCGCCCTGGCCGTGTGCATCGGCAATATCCACGGCCATTATAAAGCCGAACCCCGGCTCGATTTTGAACGGCTGGCAGCCATCGCGGCATCGGTTTCCGTCCCCCTGGTGCTCCATGGAACCTCCGGCCTGCCGGATGAAATGATCGTCCGGGCCATCGCCCACGGTGTATGCAAGTTCAATGTTAATACGGAAATCCGCACCGCGTACATCCACTCGTTGAGCGGCCAGTTCAAGGACGGCCGCCTCCCGGAACTGGTGGCTGTCATGCACAGCGGAATCGCAGCCATGCAAAGCCCGATCAAAGCCAAGATCAGACTGTTTGGCTCAGCCAATAAGGCTTAAATAGAATTAACCTTTATAATTGTTGATGTAGGAGAAAGACATGTCGAAACACACGGTAACAACCATCCAGGCTATGAGAGATAACCATGAAACCATTACCATGTTGACCGCCTATGACTACCCCACGGCCAAGAAGGTCAACGATGCCGGGATCGATATGATCCTGGTGGGCGATTCGTGTGCCATGGTGGTCCACGGACATCCCAACACCCTGACCGCCACCATGGACATGATGGTGCTGCACTGTGCGGCGGTAGCCCGTGCCTGTGACCGGACCATGGTCATCGCCGATATGCCGTTCGGTTCGTTTCAGTACGGCATCGAAGACACCATGAAAAACGCCGCCCGCTTCGTCACCGAAGCCAAGGTAGACGGCGTCAAGTTCGAGGCCACCCACAATCACATCGCCAAAACCAGGGCAGTGGTGGAAATGGGCATCGCCTGTGTAGGCCACGTGGGTCTTCACCCGCAGGCGGTCGGTGCTCTGGGCGGACTCAAGACCCAGGGCCGCGATATCGACTCCGCCCGCAAAGTGGTTTCCGAAGCTCTGGCTCTGCAGGACGCGGGTGTTTTCGCCATTATCTTCGAAGCGGTCCCGGCCAAACTGTCCGATTACGTCACCCGCAAGCTTGACATTCCGACCATCAGCATCGGTGGTGGGCCCGACTGTTCCGGCCAGCTGCTGGTCACCCCGGATGTCCTCGGACTGTACGATACATTCACGCCGTCATTTGCCAAGCAATACGTAGATGTGGGCCAGATCATGACGGACACGTTTTCCCAATACGCAAAGGAAGTCAAAGAGGGCATTTTCCCCGGCAAGGAGCATTCCTACGGCATGTCGGATGACGTTTTGGAAACCATCATGAAGGAGTTCGGCGCGGCGTAATGAATCCTGGCCCAGACAGGCTGGGTCACAATTAAGAATACCGCGCTTTTGGCCTTTCTGTCATGCCGGAGGTAATTTGAGCTATTTTGCTAATTGCGACACAGTCTCAGAAGGACCGGATTCAGGCTGCTAGGCTGAAGGAAGATCTCGGGATATAGCTTTTAGCAGTTAGCTCTTAGCGATTAGCGATCCGTCTTTGCATTTCAGCTAAAAGCTAATGGCTGATAGCCCCCGTCCATGATTTCCAATCATGGGGAGGGACTACCTAAAAGTCTACAGCCTACAGTCTAAACGCTTGTATGCAGATGCCCTGGATGGACCCATTACCTCTGAACTAAACCTGAAGATTAGGGATCTACAAAGGAAATAACCCATGGGCAGGCTCCTTTTCTCAGTAAGCCTGGTAGTTTTCGGCATCGGAACCGGCTACCTGATCCAGGTGCTGGTGCAAAAAGGGGTATTTTCCCTGCCCATTGAAGACACCCGTAAAAGGCTTCAAAAGGCCGCGCTGCTTTTTTTCAATCCGGTGGCCATCCTGGGGGCAACCTGGGTGGCCCGAATCAACGATGTCAAAATTGCGGCCCTGCCTTTTTTAGGACTGACCGCCCTTTTCACGGGCGGCTGCCTGGCGTATGCCGCCGCCCGGATGCTGGCGCTCAGCCGCAAGCAGACCGGCGCATATATCGTTTGCGGTGGTTTCACCAACATTGGCTCGCTGGGCGCCCTGTTCTGCTTTATGTTTCTCGGCGAACAGGGGTTTGCCCTGGTCCCCTTCTACAAACTGTTTGAAGAATCCTGCTACTATGCCATTGGATTTCCAGTGGCCAAATCCTATAGTGACGACTTGACCGACACCCCCTCGTTTTTTCAGCGTCTGAAGAACGCGGCAACCGACATCTTCGTTATGGTAGCAGTTGCCAGCATCACCATCGGCCTGGTCCTGAATCTGTCGGGCCTGACGCGACCGGCCTTTTACGCCACCGTCAATACGATCTTCATCCCCCTGGCGGCCCTGCTGCTGCTTATTTCCATCGGCATGGCCATGCGGTTTTCAAGTGTGATGACCTTTTTCAAACCCGGACTGATTGTCGCCCTGATAAAATTTGCCCTGGTACCGGTACTGGTTGTCAGTCTGGGATACCTGCTTGGTCTGGACCGCATCGACAACGGCCTGCCATTGAAAGTGGTCCTGATCCTGGCGTCCATGCCCGTGGGTTTTATCGCCATGGTTCCACCCACCATATATGACCTGGATATCGATCTCGCCAACGCCTGCTGGCTCATGACCAACGCGCTTTTATTGCTTCAAGTTCCGCTGGTACTGGCACTGACCCGTATCATCTGACGGTCGCGTTCAATATTTGCATGATGGGGATTTGCGTTGCTTCAATGGTGGGCCTTGGGCCAAAATCCGATTTGTGAGATAGTCTCTATTTTGAAGGGTCGCGGATGGCGGCGGCCAGTATTTCAACTCGCTGTGAAATATCCCGGACGGTCATCTTCCGCTTGTCTATCCACCACTTCGCAGCCGTTTCCTGCCGCCATTCGTCGAAAAACTGTTCAAAGGCCTGTCTGGAAATTTCTTGCTCGTCGGCATCTTCTATCCGCAGGCTTTCTTTCAGATAATTGACCTTGTTGATCAATTCCGCTCTGATCTTTTCCGCCCAGGTAATCATCTTGCGGGTGCCGGTCAGTTCCGCAAATCCTATGGCCTGGTGGGCCTGGGAAAGTTTGGCTGTCTGGTTGTTCGCATACGCCTTTTTACATTTGTCACAATACCAGTCGCGCTTGTCCACCAGGAACAAATTTTTTGCGTGGCTCTCGAAAAGCTGCACCTTGAAACGGGTGCGGCAGGTCTTGCATCTTACGGTATAGGTAAAGTTGTCCTGACCCATATTTGCCTCGAAAATAATGGTGCGAAGCGGCTTGAAAGCCTTCAATCGGGGTCAATGTCAAGGCGGACGTATGGTTTCCACCGGAGGAATACACGCAGTATTTCGAGGATGGAAAACGGGCGCCAACGCCGAGATTGGCCTTGAGGGAAGGCTTTGAAGCCGCTTTTAGTTTCCTTTAAATGTTGGTTCCCTTTTCTCCATAAACGCCGTCACCGCCTCCATCAGGTCATCGGACGGCAGCTGGGCAGAATTTTTCTGGGCTACGTACTGCAGTCCCGGGTAAACACCGTTGTCCCGATTGTAGAGGATGACATCCTTGACGCCCTGAACGGTCAGAGGTGCATTGGCGGCAATTTGTCCCGCGAGTTCACGGGCTTTGATGTCAAGGTCAGCCCGGTCTTTGCAAATGCGCGTAATGAAACCCATTTGCAGCGCCTCTTCGGCTGAAAAATCCCGGCCGGTAAAGGCCAGTTCTCGAAACCAGCCGTCGCCGATGATGGCCGGCAGGCGTTGCAGCGTCCCCAGATCCGCGATGATGGCGATGCGCGTCTCCCGGATGCTGAACACGGCATCAGCTGTCGCCAGGCGGATGTCGCAGGCACTGAGCATATCGATGCCCCCGCCAATACAGTGGCTGTGTACCGCCGCAATGACCGGCTTGCGGCACTGTTCGATGGCATTCATGCTTTGCTGCAGTTCGATGATTTTTTGGCGCAAAGCCTCCCGGCCGGCGGCCGTGCTGTCGGAGAGAATCCCACCCGCCTCCATCAGGTCCAGACCGACGGTAAAAGACTTCCCTTCAGCTTTAATAACCACCACCCGCACCTGCGGGTCCTGATCAAATGTGCGAAAATGCTCCGTGACCGCCGGGAAAAAATCCAGCCCCATGGCATTGCGCTTATCTGGGCGATCCATTATCAGCCACGCGATGTGACCGTCGATCTCCACTTTAAAAGGCGCTTTTTCCGTGCTCATTTCATCCTCCTGTATAGCCACACAGCCGATCTACATTATCAGTCATGTCGTTCAATAGTACCCCGGTGCGACGACGTAGCGCTTCCAGATCTTCCCGCGCAAGATCCGGCGCTATGAAAACCGGTGCCGCAAAATCCATAACGACCTTGCTAAACGGTTTGGGAATGATGGTGCGGTCCCAGGCCTTTGGAAAGGTCAGGACGTTGTCCCCGGAGCAGGCCATGGGCACGAACCAGGAACCGCTCTCCTTGGCGACCGCCAGCATCCCGGTTTTCATGACCCGGGCCGGGCCACGTGGTCCGTCAACCGCCGTCCCACTGAAACGCGTCCCGCCCTTCACGCGCATAAAGTCGATCAACCGCTGCAAGGCCTTCGTCCCACCTTTCGAGGAGGATCCGCGGATGGGCGTATAGCCCAGGTAGCGTGCAATTTTGGCCGTGAATTCACCATCGACGCTCTTGCTGATCATGATGCCGCGGGGGCCCAGGTTCCGAAAAAAATAGAAAAAGAAGATTGCATGGCGGTGCCACGATCCGGCCACCACATTGCGGCCACTGGTATTGTTTATAAAGTAGTCCCGGTAGACCTCCGGATTGAGGATTTGCACCCTGACCGTACCGAACCAGATTTTCACAATTACATACACCAACCAGGGGGCGGCTTCGCTTTTGAGCCAATTTTTCAACAGCGATTTGAATTGCATCGCTAAACCGCCGTGGCTCCGCCGTCCACCACGAGGGTCTGGCCGGTAATGAAATCTGAAGCAGCACTGCAGAGAAAAAGGGTTGGGTGGGCCACATCTTCAGGTTCCGCGATCCGTCCCAGGGGTATGGTGTTGACGACCTGTTCATAGATATCCGGATTTGACCAGAACGGCTCACTGAACTTGGTGCGAACCATGCAAGGCGCCACGGCATTAACCTGGATGTTGAAAGGCGCCAGTTCCTGGGCGAGGACCTGCGTCATCATCTCGATGCCGGCTTTGGCAATCCCATAGACGCCCATAAAGGGGGCGGCTCGGCGGGCGGCAATGGACGTAATGCTTACGATTTTACCCGTCTGCTTCGCGCGCATGATCTGGCCGGCCTTGCGCGCACAGAGAAAGGTCCCGTTGAGATTGGAATCAACGATTTTTTGCCACAACCCGAAATCCGCGTCTACGGTTCCGGTAACGATATTCATGCCCACGTTGTTGACCAGCGCATCCACGGTACCGAACGTCTCCAGGGCTTGATCAAACAGGGCATTGACATCTTCCTCTTTGGCAATATGGGCCGCTACGGCCAGCAGATTTTTACCCCCGTTGAGCGCTTCGGTGGCAGCCGCCAGCCCTTCCGGTTTTCGCCCGCAGATCACGACACGCGCGTTTTGGTCCAACAGCTGCCTGGCAATCTCCAGACCGATACCGCGGCTGGCCCCGGTAACCACGAACACTTTTCCTTCCAATCCGTAAGCAAGGTCCGCCATTTTCTCCTCCCCTTTGCGCAATTGATACAACCACTCGAACAACGGTCGTTACCGTCTCATAGAACGGCAGACCCGTCAAGATATCCCTTGACAACCGTATCTCAAAAAGCCATGAGACCCAGGCATGGATTTGATTACCACCCGGGCCAAACCGGGCTTTCGGTTTCAATTGAACGCTCCCCAGGGAGAGCCACTTGGATATGGATGCAAAAATTAGCCGCATGTGGACGGTGTATAATCGGTTTGAGGAAGAAACGGCTGAATTTCGTGGCAATGCGGTCTGTGAGCCCGGGTGCGCCTTCTGCTGTACGAACATGGGCACCGTGGACATCACCACTCTGGAAGGGCTTCTGATCCGTGAACAGATGGGTAAATTAAAGCGACCCCAGGCAGCCGCACTTGCCAAGGCGCTGAACCGCGACATCCGTAAACGTGAACAGGGCCAAAAGAACAACTGCCCGTTTTTACAAAAAAACAGGCGCTGTCAGATTTATACTAGCCGCCCATTCAGCTGCCGGCAGCTCTATTCATTGAAGCGTTGCGGAGAACAAGGACCGACAGTGCACCGTCAGGTTGTCAAACAGGCGCGGACCGCGGTCGCCCAACTGCAGTCCATTGACGAAACCGGTTATTCGGGTCACCTGAGCTTCATCCTGCATATGCTCGGATCGGAAAAACTTCTAAGCGTCTACCTCGCTGGGGAATTTAAGCCGGAAGAGATCATGGTGTTCGGCAAAAGCCATCAGATTGCAATCAATCGGATGATGTCCGGCGACAGGCGCTGAAATCTAAGTTAGTATCGCAGACGATAGCTGGAATCAGGGGTTGAACCTTTTTTGATGGTGGTCTGGACGTTACGGATAGGCCGAGGCCGGTTGGGTTTGTGCCCGGCGCCGATGTTGTCGATATGAACCCGGGGCCGACTGCCCCCGAATTTGCGCAGACATTTCTTATCGTCCCGTATCAGCGCACAAACCCGCCCGTTTCTGAATTCGGGGCAATTTTTAGGGACAACTACCGGGCATCCCGGGTACTTTCTGGGCATTTTGAGGCCACCTGTTTGCATACCGGGTTGTAAGTATAACCCGAATGGATAATTTTACCTATATTTCCAAGCCGTTGTCAATCCAGATTTCTGCAGCCGGAGGCGTTCATCAAAACAGACTCTAACCCTCCTATCATAGGGAAATGTTTTCCAAAAATCCCTTGATGGACCGGTTTACCTCATCCGGCTTTTCGACCGGCACTACGTGGCCGGCATCCGGTATCCGGCACCTGACTGCTCCCGCGATGTTCTCTTCGAGAAAGTCACTGTACTTGGGCGGTGTGAGTTGGTCATCTTCGGCGGAAATGATCAAGACCGGCCGGGCAATCTCGCTGAGGCGTGCCATGACGTCGAAACGATCACAAGCCCTGAAATCCCCGGCAGTCACCTGCGGGCTGCATTGGGCGGTGGCTTGCAGCAGCGGTTCCAGCACGGCCGCCGGTGTTTGGGGAGAGGCCGCAAACATCCGGCTCAGGGCCACAAACTGTTGATAATCTTTCTCTATTGTTTCAAATATTTGCGGCATTACCCGGAGCCGTGCTCCGGTGCTGACCAGTATACCGGCCCGCAGCCGGTCGGCGTGATCCAATAGCATTTGTTGGACGATCGCCCCACCGATACTGAGCCCACAGGGCACCAGATTGGCAAAACTGATCTTGTCGACAAACGCCATCACGGCCGCGGTATAACCCGCGATGGTATCCAACCCGGGGCCCTCACTGTCCCCATGGCCGGGCAGATCCAGGGCAATGGTATTGTAATCGGCAGCCAAGGCCGTAACCTGATTTTCCCAGAGGAGCGCTGTCTCGCCCGAACCGTGAATAAACAGGAGAGTGGTCCGGTTAGGATCAAGCGGCCAAATGCCGGCCGTGAAACTGACGCCATCACTACTGTGCTTTTCCATCGTCCGCTACCTTTCAACATTTTAGAGGTTATCTCAAAAATGTCTTCATGTCGGGCGTCTTGTCCGGCGGAGTGTAGGACAAAGACGTAGGCCTTGGGCGAAGCCTGATAGGCCTAATCTTCAGCCTGCGCTCAAGCTACTGCCGATAGACTTCGTTGGGTGCTCGATTCCAACCCTCGCAATACTTAAGCATTGACTTCGCTGTCACCTCCGGTCGCGACCCATATTAAAAAAATCGAGGCGCGGGAAGTCCCGCAACGCAGGAGAACCGCCCAGCCGCAGCACTTGTCGAAGATCCCGCGCGCCCTTATGCGGGGAATCAAAATTCTATTTTTGGATAGCCTCTCATAATGTCGACTGTTAATTTCAACGCCCCTGTGCTAATTATACCAACTTAACGTCTGATTTGAATCCCGGGAGACGACATGCGTATTTACGCGGTTGCCGATATCCATGCCAAACGCTACCGGCTGGACCTGATACGGAAAAATATTGACCGGCACGCACCGGACGTGCTCATCGCCGCCGGCGATATTGCCAATTATTTTAATCCGTTACCCGTCTTCCGCGAACTGAACAGTCTACCTGTACCTGTTCTGGCCGTACGCGGCAATACCGACCCGCGATCCGCCAATCAAATCCTCAAAGATGGCTCAAATCTTTATAACCTCCATCTAAACCCAATGACCGTCAACCAAATTCGCTTTGTGGGTATCGGGGGCACCATTCCGGTACCATTCAGATCGCGCCTATGTCTTCTGGAAAACCGCCTGATCAACAAACTCAAAGCGTGTTGCCTCACTCGGGAAACCGTCCTGGTCGCCCATCCGCCGCCGCACGGTATCCTCGATATGGTACTGGGCCGTTTTTCGGCCGGCAGCAATGCGGTCTACTCGATCCTGCAGGATCAGCCCCCCCGGCTGCTCATCTGCGGGCACATCCATGAAACGCCCGGCGTGGTGTCCTATAATAGCACCGCCGTGGTCAATTGCACCATGGGTAAAAAGTCGGCCGGAGCGCTTATCGAATACGATGGTCAGCATACCCCCGAAGTAGAAATGCTATAGAGTTCCTCTAATAATTAGGATTTTTGAGTTCAAGGCACATTGAAATTTTAACCGGATGAATATATTGAATATTTCGAGGGTTAAAATTTCAATGTAACGCAGAGATCGAGCAAAAAGACAATTATTAGAGGTAGCCTATAGAAATTGTACCTGCTGAACCCCTGATCTGGAAATGAGCTTAGCGGTTATGGATTCACGGGTGGCGGCATCGCGGATATGCCGCACCCTTGAAAGCCATCTGTCGTCGTCATTTTTTCGGTAGCGGTAGGTATCAATGAAACCAGGGACCAGCGCATACGTACAGCCCCCGCCGGCACCGCAGCAGGCGGTATCCATCACGGCGTGCCCGGTAAGTACAAGCACCCGTTCGTCCTGAAAGGCAAGTGTCTGCTCACCGGTAAAAACGTAGGTCCCCCCGATAGCCGTTACCTGCGCGTCCAATTGTGGATGGGTATAGATGTCCGCCTCTGACCGCATGGTTCCGGATCGTAACAGTTTCTACCCTGCTTTGCAAAATCGCCGTCCCTTTTGCGCCAGCCAACCGACCGGATACTGGCCGGCCCGATTTCAGGCTAAAGAATAGAAGCCCCGTTGCCGATAAAGATGTTATCTGCTTGTGTTTTCGGAATATACACGCGCCCGGTTGAGTCCTCAGGACATCAACGCGCCCAAAACCGGAATGCATGGTCACGCCGGATAGGCCACTGGATGCCACAATATGTGGTTTTTTCCTTGACATAAGCACAACATGTTGACAAATAAGGAAGATACGCTGGATAAGAGGAGTAGCGGTGGCCGAAACACCCTTACAAGAGCTTTTTAATGCTTGCCTGGTTCTATTCGGCCCTGAAACAGCTGTTTCAGAGGAGTACCTAAAGTATCTCCGGCCAGCTGGATTGAAATCGGCCTATCGTAAAATTGCGCTTGAAACCCATCCGGACCGGGCTCGCGCCCTGGGCAAACATCCTTCCGAATTGAACGCCCGGTTTGCTGAAGTATCCCGCGCCTATCGCAAACTCAACGCTGCCATCAACACGGATGGAATTCTCTGGGCCGACCCGCCCCCGGATTACCGCTCCGCAGAAAGGGCTCCCGTACCGCCGGATAAGAAAAAACGCCGCCGCAAGAATGCAGATCACTTTTTCAGCGGATCTATGCCCCAGCGACACCTGCTCTTTGGTCAGTTCCTGTTCTATTCCGGGATCGTGTCCTGGAAAACGTATATCCGGGCACTCCTTTGGCAGCGGCGTCAGCGCCCCCTCCTCGGCCAGATTGCCATGGACTGGGGAATGCTGACCTTGCAGGATATCCGTGAGATTCTGGCCGCCCGGCGATTGGGTGAAAAGTTTGGCGAGAGCGCCGTCCGCCAGGGTTACCTGAAAGCCTACAATTTGCTGGCCCTGCTTGGAAAACAGCGCCGGCTGCAATCCCGCTTGGGAGAATACTTCCTGCAAAACGGCTGGTTCACCAAAAGCCAAATCGACGCGTTCTGTAAAATGCAGCAGCATCATAACCGCAAAGCCCTCTACAACAAATGGCAGCAACGGGCAAATTGTTGACCAGCACCCCCCCTGAAAATGAACGCCCCCGCGTGATCATCCTGGCTACGGGCGGCACCATCGCGGGATCGGCGGAGTCAAGCACCCAGACCGGGTATGCCTCCGGCCAAATGAATGTGGAAGCCATGCTGGCGGCTGTCCCGGAAATCAACGCTATTGCTCGAATCAGCGGAGAACAGCTGGCCAATGTCGGCTCCCAGGACATGACTTTCGAGATCATGATTGCGCTGGCCAAGCGCATCAATGTATTGCTGAGCGATGACGACGTTTGCGGTGTGGTGGTGACCCATGGCACCGACACCATGGAGGAAACCGCCCACTTTCTAAACCTCACTGTCAAAAGCCACAAACCGGTGGTACTGACCGGGGCCATGCGGCCGGCAACGGCAGTCAGTGCCGACGGCCCTTTGAATTTGTATAACTCGACTGCGGTGGCAGCCGACCCGGAGGCAGTTGCACGCGGTACCCTGGTCGTCATGAATGACCGGATCCACGGGGCCCACTCCCTTACCAAAACCAACACCACGTCAGTGGAAACGTTCCTGTCGCCTCTCAACGGCCTGATGGGCACCGTCAATTACGGTCACACCCGCTATTTCCGCAAACCCTTCCGCCGGCACACCTACTTGAGTGAGTTCAGCGTTGATGCTGTCGAAACGCTGCCCCGGGTGGACATCATATACGCCTGCATCGATATGCCGGCTGACCTGATCGACGGATCTGTGGCCGCTGGTGCCAGGGGCATCGTCATCGCCGGTGACGGCAACGGAAACATGAACGCCGCCACCTTGACACGCGCTGCCCGGGCAGCCAAGCAGGGTGTGGTCATCGTGCGCAGTTCACGCGTTCCCACCGGCCGGGTGGACCGTAACGTGGAAATCGACGACGACCAGCACGGGTTCATCGTCTCGGACGAACTCAACCCAGCAAAAGCGCGAATTCTGCTCATGCTGGCCCTGTTGAAACAGCGGCGCCTGGAAGTGATCCAGCAGCTTTTCTACGATTATTAGCCAGCTTCGAATGAAACCCGCCCCAACTGATCACGAACGAATAGGCTGCGCCTACGATGGCCGGGTGTAAGGAATCCTGCCCATAGGACCACGATTGGTTTGCCTCTTTAAGGGGTGTGCGCCCAAGCAATGCTTTGCCAGCATGGCCGGATACAGGGGATCAGGTCGAAGACTGAAGGCTGAAGAAAAACCCTAAAACCAATCTGACCGAATTGATCAACTGGAAACAAAGGCTGCTACAAAACGGGCAAATCTTCATTGTTATGGCTCTTTTAGCGCTGTCACCTTCAGTCTTGAGCCTTCAGCCTAAACACCTGGGATCCGTTACCCCGGCATAGCCAGTTATCTCTAGCCTAGCCCTGGGGACCAGGTTTTTTAGGACCGCATAAGGCCTGGCAAGACAAGGTCAGCGATTTCCGGCCCAACCGAATCGGGTCGGTTAAGACTTCACCAACGTCATAGGTTGTACTTCTTTCTTTTACGCCAAAGCGTTACCCTGGAAATGCCCAAGGCCTGCGCGGCGCCGGCCAGATCGTCTTCGTACCGCGCCAGGATAGCGCTGATGGCCTGGTATTCACGTTCCTGCTTCTTTGATTTGCCGGGTGCGGCTGGTACCGGACGGTCCATGTGGTTCGCCGGCGGGGTCGCGGTTTCCGGGTCCAGAATCTGGAGGGGAAAACACTCCGGGGTAATCTCCTGCCCCCGGCTCATGACCAGCGCGTGTTCGATGGCATTTTCAAGTTCCCGGATATTGCCGGGCCAGTGATAGCGGCGCAGCAGTTGCTGGGTGGGCAGGTTGAGGGTTTTCAATTCACGGCCGTCTTGTTGCTGATGTTTCTGAATGAACGCATCGGCCAATTTAATGATATCCTGCGGTCGGTCGCGCAGCGGGGGAATAACCAGGGGAATCACAGCCACCCGGTAATAAAGGTCCATTCGAAATTCGCCCTTCTGGGCCATGGCCTGTAAATTGCGGTTTGTGGCACAGACAACGCGGACAGCCACTTTCCGGGCGCGGTCCGATCCAACCGGACGCACCTCGCCGGCCTGCAATACCCGCAGCAGCTTTACCTGCATGGAAAGGTTCAGCTCTCCGATTTCATCCAGGAGCAAGGTGCCCTGGTGGGCTTCTGTGAACAACCCGGCGCGATCGGAGATGGCCCCGGTAAAAGCGCCTTTGACATGGCCAAACAGTTCCGATTCCAGCAGGGTCTCCGGTAGCGCACCGCAGTTGACGGTTACAAAGGGATTGCCCTTGCGCCGGCTTTGCGCGTGAATCGCGCGAGCCGCCACTTCCTTGCCCACACCGGTCTCCCCCATGATTAAAACGCTCGAGTCCACCTCCGCGCACCGCAAGACGGTCTCAAATACCGCTTCCATCTTTTTGCCGCTGCCGATCATTTTGGTATGCAGTTCGTTGCGCCGCATCTGCCGCCGGAAGTGGAACAGTTCCTGCTCCTTCTCAGCCAGGTGAATGTTATCGGTAATGTCCGTCAGGGTCTCGGCATGGGCAAAGAGCTGGCCCTCGTGGTCGCATATCGGCCGAATCTGGCCGAGAAACTGGCGTTGTTGACCCGCTACCGGCAATTCGAGTTTAACCGGCCCATCAGAACCCAATGGCAGCAGGGGTGCTTTGCGGCCGGTTTGCAGGGCCGCGCTCTCGGCATTACCGAACATAAAACGCCCGTTTTTATCAAAAATCGACACGTGATCCCGGATACCGAAAAGGATGCTCTGAAGCATCTTCTTTTCTTTTTCCAGTTCGTCCCGAATCTTTTTTTGTTCACTGATATCCATCAAAAGCGCGTTGACCGTCACCGGTCGGCCCTGCTCGTCGGTATTCATGGAGAGGTGATATAATACCGGTATCTTGCGCTTATGCTGCGGTCCGTATACATAGAGTTCGAATTGGACCGATTCCTTGCCTTCAGTCAACAGGTTGTTATAATTTTGAACAATTTCGAGTTCTTCGTCACTGATCAGGGTACGCATGTCACGTCCGATCAGGTTGGTGCGGTTGGCACCGGTTAATTCGAGGAAGGTCTCGTTTACATCCAGCAGGACATAGTTGAGATCCGTCAACCAATAGCTGATTTTGAGGTAGTCGAGTATCCGCTTAAGGTTTTCGTCCCCTGGCGATGTAATTGGGTCGTGGATCAGCATGCCGCTCTCCCGGACCGCCCACTGCCGGCCGATAATGTTTCAACAAGTTACATATAAGTTTCATTTTGTTTCATACATGTTTCTATATAGCTGAAACATGCCTATGTGTCAACGGGCACTTAATGTTTTTATATTTAACAGTTTCAAATATTTAAATATATATGTGGGGTTTGGCATCTTTTTTGTTTTCATAGAATCTCTGACCCCGCGTTGTGTCAAGGACACATCGGCCCAAGGCCCAATATGGCCTTTGACTCTATCTGGATAGACGAATGCGGTTCTCTAAAAAACTCCAGTAGTGCCGATCTGTGACCGTATCTGTCACAGACGGCGGTTATAATGGCCTCATAACCTTAAAAAGGAGGCCGCTATGACAACATTTACGATCACAG